>JAAUYH010052805.1_pt1 | contig 15509 bp, 18 predicted proteins | sample 7278061 | NCBI WGS metagenome assembly JAAUYH01 (sample SAMN14350203, study PRJNA611818) | marine sediment metagenome | isolation source: surface marine sediment (0.6m) | place: French Polynesia: Moorea | collected 2018-08
CCGAAGGAGACTTCATGACAAAGTCGATACGGACATCTTACGGTGAGCCGTCGCACGGCTCACCCGTGTCCTCCTCTTTTGGCTTCAATACCTAGATATATTAAGTCTCCTCCCGGGGGGGATTGGTATTAGATGGGTTATTTGTAGCAAGTCTAAATAGAAATGGTATGAGTATAAGACAACTACAAAACATAATAATTGCTTGTGATGATTTTTGTTAGTTGTTAGTTGTTAGTTGTTAGTTGTTAGTTGTTAGTTGTTATACCAATTATCGTGCATTTGATAAATAGATAAAAAGTTATTCATTATTAATAAAAAACTCTCAAACCCTTATTTCACCTGTTCCCTGTTCCCTTTACTTCTACTTTCGTCTCTTATTACTTTTGAGAAACGGTTTTAGTTGTGGATGACTAATTGCTATGAACCAATAACCAACTTCTTAACACTTCTGCCACACTCCAAGCTTGAGCAAAACAACCTCTGGGGTTAAAAGGCGCATCACCATCAAAAATTTCGCTAATACTGCCAATGCAACCATCTTGTAAATGATTAGCCATTGGTAAGAGAAAACTACAAGCTAGTTCAGGATTTTGATAAACTTTCAAATGAGCTTGAATAAAATGACCGATTAACCAACCCCAAGTAGTTCCCTGATGATAACTACCATCTCGTTGTAATTGGTTTCCGCCATAGATTCCGACATAATTGGGGTGATCTGAATCAAGAGATCGCAATCCATAAGAAGTAAGTAATTTTTCTCCAACTTTATCCAGCACCATTTTCTGTTGTTCTGGTTGTAGCAAAGATTCTGTAAGGGGTTTTCCTGCCACCGAAGGCGCAGGGAAGCAAACACCGCTACCTGGTAAAGAAACAGCGAAAATTTGATTAGGGCGAAAACTGGCATCATTGCCATTAGGAGAATCAATTACGTCATAACAATAACCCTCCTCTTCATACCAAAACTTAGAGAATTGCGATCGCACTACCTCGATCATTTCCTGATATTTAGTGCCAGATTCCCCTAAAATATTGGCAAAATAGACCATACAAACTAAAGCGTTATACCAAAGGGCATTTACTTCCACAGGCTTACCAATACGGGGTGTAACTACCCAATCCCCCACTTTTGCATCCATCCAAGTAAGCTGTGTTCCTAACTCACCAGCATGGAGTAAACCATCATTATCCATCTTGATGTTGTAGCGAGTACCTTTGATGTGCCAGTTAATAATTTCAGCTAATAAAGGGAATAATTCCCCTAAGAATTCTCGATCTTTTGTCGTGTCATAATAGGCTCTAATCGCCTCAAAGTACCACATAGTAGCATCTACAGTATTATATTCTGGTATTTCTCCTGCATCGGGAAATACATTAGGTAACATTCCTTTATCTACATACTTGCCAAAGGTGCGAAGAATAGTTTTAGCAATATCATAACGACCTGTAGAAATGGTTAATCCTGGTAAAGAGATCATCGTATCTCTACCCCAATCAGTAAACCAAGGGTAGCCCGCAATAATGGTTTTCCCTTCAGGGTTATCGGAAAAAGTGCGATCTACAATGAATTGGTCTGCTGCTAAAACCAATTTTTCGATCCATTCTGGTGCAGCTTGAAGTTTATTCTGAGAATAGAAAAGACTAATTAATTCTCGATCTCGTTCTTGGCTTCTGTTCTCTCTCTGTTCGGTTGCTTCTGTTATCTTTCTGTTCCCTTGCTCCCTATCAATCTTAGTACTAGCCACAACTGTTATGGAATCCCCTGGTTGTAAGATAACATTGCCAGTAGCAGCATGAAGATGATCTTCTACATCATCTAAACCTCGATATTTTTCTACTGCTAAAGCAAAATTAAGATACCAAGTATTAGTAATTGACCAACTAAAATTACTAGTTTTATCTTCTGAAATAGCTGATAAATATAGACTCGCAGCATTAGGGAAAGCTTTAATTTCTAAACCATTATCGGTTATTTTTTGAATCTTTCCTGTAGAAGCAGAAGCAAAGTGAGTACTACCGTGATAATCGCGATAGTTAACTAATGCTTTGAGGGATAAAGTTAAAAACTGGCTACCTCTTTGGTAGCGGTAGCGTATATAAGTTGTGTTTTCTCCCCGCTGCATCCAAATACGTTTTTCTAATATCCCATCCGCAAAAGCAAAATGCCAAACTGGAATTGTCCCTTCTAAATAGAAACTCTCTATATTTAGATATCCTAGGGGTGCAACTGTGCCATCTGCCCAATGGTTAGTATATAAATCATATAGTTGCCCTTTGTAATTAACAATTTCATCCAGTTTAGTTAAAAGTAAACTTCTGGCTACAGGTGGTTTTAATGCACCGATAAGTAAACCATGATAGCGTCTAGTCAGTACACCAGATATTGTTCCTGAAGCGAAACCGCCAATACTATTGGTCACTAGCCATTCTCGTGACTGCGCAATCTTAGGAGCATTACATACTTCTCGTCCAAACTTGAGATTCATTATTTATATCCCATAGTTATGGTTGTAAATTTATGGTCTGCATCTGAGAAAAAACTTTAAAATTTATCAATAGTACAGGAATCCCAGATGAAGAATAAACCCTTAGAGTTGTAACTTTTTTGATAGTTACATTTTTCTTGAAGTAGCAATCCTGTTTGATTTATAAGAATTATTCCTAGTGGGAGTGCAACAATAAATCTATCATTTGATTTAAGATTACTAAGCTTTTATTCCTCATCTATATTTCTTGAAGTTTATTCTGGAGTAATTTCGCTACAAACTTCATAAAAAGATGTATTGGGATGAGTCTGAAATAGAGGATTCATTTCTTGTAAGATAGCCTTATAAGACTCAGAAATATTGTCCTGCATATCATCTATTTTATCCCACATAATTACGGCAATACCTTCATCTGTACCAGGTTTTTGCAACAGATATGCACCTTTAAAACCTTTAGTGTAGGTAGATACTGCTTTTTCGTATAGTCTTTGGGCTTCAGCAAATTTTCCTGGTTGAAATTCCCCAATAGCAACATAGGCGTATTTGTGGGTGAGAAAATCTAAAAATTCAGACACAATATTATCCTCCTCTAATTAAATTGATACTAAATAGCTCAAATTTAAGTTACAATCTGATTCACTGCTATGTAATTTCTAGACAACCTAGACAAGCTACATTAACTAGTCATCACTTCCTGGTTTATCCTAGTAGTGTCGTCACTAGCTAGGAAACAAGCTTAAAATCGGGAAAGCCCTTCCCTACAAATTATTTATTTTTACAATCAGTACTTCACTTCTCAACATCACAATATAACCAATGTTTGCAAAATGGTCTGAGAAAATAAGAATTTCGTTAGGATTGAAGGTGTAAAATCAACTAGGAAGGAGCAAATATGAAGACCAATAATTTTGATGTGACAGGAGATTTAGACTGGACTCCAGAAGCAGAAGTTAAACTGAAAAAGATACCTTTCTTTGTTCGTCCTCAAGCCAGACAGCGCATTGAAGAATTAGCTCGTGCTGCACAACTAGAAGAGGTTACTGCTGATATTGTAGAACAGGCTCGTAGTGAATTTGGTCAGTAGTAAGTGTCTGTTCTTTTTAGTAGTTTATTAATACTAATCTGGTAATTCCTGTATCCTCCTTCCTTAATTATCCTTGTTCTGAAAAGCCGATCGCGTCACAATATAAGAAAGTAACAATATTATCTCATTTCTGGAAATTTCCTTAAAAAATGACGTTAAACAGGCAAATTGAAACTCCTACTTTAGAATGTGATGTGGCTATTGTTGGGGGAGGTATCGTAGGTACGACTTTAGCTTCTGCATTAAAAGATTCTGGACTTAAAATAACTATTATCGAAGCGCAACCCTTAGAAGTTGCAGCAGCAAGAAAGCAAGCATACGCTTTTTCAATTCTTTCTAGTCGCATTTATCAAGGAATTGGAGTATGGGATAAGATATTTCCCCATGTAGGCAAATTTAACAAAATTCGTCTTTCAGATGCCGATTTTTCCGAGATTGTGAAGTTTGAAAAAGAAGACTTGGAAACAGACTATCTTGGTTATGTGGCACAACACAATATAGTATTGACTGCTTTACAGGAACATATTGCGCATTGTTCTAATATTAATTGGTTGTGTCCTGGGAAAGTAAGTAGTGTTATTTATGAAGATAACTTGGCTACTGTGACAGTGGAAGTAGCAGGACAGCAACAGCAAATTAAAGCTAAATTAGTTATTGGAGCAGATGGAGCAAAATCCCGCATTCGTTCTCTAGCTAATATTACTACCCGTGGTTGGAAATACTGGCAATCTTGTGTAGCTTTCACCATCAAACACACTGCACCCCAGAATGATATTGCTTTTGAGCGATTCTGGTCAACAGGACCTATGGGAGTTTTACCCTTACCAGGAAATCGTTGTCAAATCGTCTGGACAAATCCCCACCCTAGAGCTAAAACTTTAAAAGAACTAGATAAAGCAGTATTTTTACAAGAATTACAACAATACACTGGTGGTTTATTGGGTGATTTAGAATTAGTAAGCGATCGCGTTATTTTTCCTGTACAATTGATGCAATGCGATCGTTATGTTAAATCCAGACTAGCATTAGTAGGAGACGCTGCTCACTGTTGTCATCCTGTAGGGGGACAAGGCTTAAACCTAGGTATCAGAGATGCTGCGACTCTAGCACAATTATTAATCGAGGCACATAATAAAGGAGAAGATATAGGCGCATTACCAGTATTAAACCGCTATGAAAGCTGGCGTAAACAAGAAAATCTAGCAATTCTTGGCTTTACTGATTTTCTTGATCGTTTCTTCTCTAACAATTGGCTACCTGTTGTGATAGTGCGCCGTTTGGGTTTATGGTTAATGGCAAATGTCAAACCGATGAAAATGTTTGCTCTCAAATTAATGACTGGTTTGAAAGGAAAGACACCTAAAATAGCAGCAATTAGATAGTTGACAGTAAGAAGGATGAAGGATAGGGGATAAGGGATGAAGGATGAGGGATGAGGAAATAATAAGTAATAAGTATTATTTCTCCCCTGACCTCTGACCTCACTCCTCTCTTACTTTGCGTCAGTATCAAGCAAATTTTTGAAAGAGTCGGGAGAAAATCCCATTTCTTCTATAGTTTGTGTTAATGCAGACTGAAAAGCCTCAATATTTGTACTGTAACCACATAACTTCGCTGCTGTTTTAACTCCAGCAGAAGCATTAGCTCTAGCACAGTCAATTAATTCAGCACCAGTAAGAGGCTCTTTCCCAGAAAGTAATTTTTCCTGAGAGTCCCCCCAAAAAGCACTAAGAGTGCAAATTTGTTCATCACCTTTATTTTTGACCGACCAACGATAAGTTACTGACTGTGGATCAATCCCAACCTCAATCAATTTAGCTCCCATATAGTATTGCATTTGACTAAGAGTTTTTTGCTTGACTGCTAGAGGTTGATTCTTGTTGACAGTGCGATCAAGATGAGCTTGAGTAGGTCTGGGCATAATAAAAAAGTTGGTTTGGTGCTGTTGATTGATAGTTGATGATTTCTGATTCTGAAAAAACTACTTTTTTCCTAATACTAAGAAACAGCTATAGCTATCCTAAATCAGTAAAAAATCTAGTAGAGTCAACTCATAAATTGACCCTACAAATCAAAATCATTTCTTTATAATCAACTACTATATCATTAATCTTCTAATTCATAAACTTCTGAAATTAGGTTGCTCAAATTACCAGTTGCATCATATTGACTTGTGATTTGTTTATACAGATTGGGTGTGATTTGTCTGCCCACAAGTAGTTTAAATTCTTGTCCTTCTGTAATTGTTTGCGGTAAACTGACGAATACCTTTTCAGGTAAAAACCAGTTTTGATTACTTTCAACTAATGAATCAAGTTGAATCTCTTGCTGAGATAATTTTTTAAGAGATGTTTGTAAATCTGGCTTAGTTTCTGTTTGAGTTAGTTGCCATTTACCTGATAAGTCTTCAATGCTTTCAGCATCAACTTGAGTGGGAAAATTTTGTTGATTTTCTTTAATTATGATAATTTTGTCTAGATTTCCCTCTTGATAAACGGGAATAATACTGTGTCGCCAATCTTCTTGTTGAAAAAATACTTCTGAACCAAACATTTTATCAATTTTAATTTTTTTAGATACCCAAATACTTGTATCATTACCAAATCCAATGGCTCTCATGGTTTCGGCTTCTGGATGAAATACCCCATCAGCAAGGTTACATTCTTGTTGATTTATTTGCCAATTTTTTTCTTGAATTTGGTTATCAGGTAAATAGTAGGTATTTTGGTGATAAACAATACTGCGGTCTGAATTAGTTTTAAATGCTCGCATGAATTTATGGCTGCGAATCACCTCTAATTCTGGTGAATAAGATGTACTGAGAACGTGCCAAGTTGTTGTTTCTGGTGTGTATTTTCCAAAAAGATTTAGCCAGTTTCTTTCTTGATTATTCATTATTGTTGAAAGATAATAGAGAATTATTTGGTAAAGTTTCTTGACTCAAGTTATTGCTGAGACAGGAGAAATTTTACTTGAATAGTGAGTAATTTCTTGATATTGAGAACAATTTGTTCAAAAAACTTTAACTAGACCTCTTGCATAAGTCGTTGGTCTTAAGATAATCCACAGCAGATAAAGCGGATGAGGAAATAATCAGTTATCAGTCATCAGTTATCAGTCATCATCAACCACCCGCAATTCCCTAATTCCCCAATTCCCCCGGGAAGAGACTTGATAAATCTAGGTGAAGAATCCAAAAGAGATCGACGAGGTAATGAAGTCTCCTTCGGTGCCCCATTCCCCATTCCCTATCTCAACTATCGCTCTTAATTTTGGATAACTACTGATTAAACAAGTCTTGGTGTTGATAAACTATTTATGATACACAAGGGACTACTAATTTAACTGAGCAATTTAATGACCATCAAAAAAGTTCTAGTAACTGGTGCTACAGGAAGGACAGGTTCGTTAGTCCTTAAAAAACTATGGCAACGCCCTGATGAATTTCAAGGAATTGGTTTTGCTAGAAGCCAAGAAAAAGCTAAGGAATTGTTTGGCTCAACAGAAGGTTTTTTTTACGGGGATATTAACGACCAATCTAGCTTAGAATCCGCTCTAGAAGACTGTGATGCACTGGTGATTCTTACAAGTGCTACTCCCAAAATGAAAGCACCACCACAATCAGGACAAAGACCAGAATTTGAGTTTGCGCCTGGAGGTTATCCTGAAAAAGTGGATTGGTTGGGACAGAAAAATCAAATTGATGCAGCCAAAAAAGCTCAAGTGAAACAAGTAGTATTGGTGGGTTCGATGGGTGGGACAAATCCCAACCATCCTCTCAATAGTATCGGGAATGGTAATATCTTGATCTGGAAACGGAAAGCAGAAGAGTATTTGATTCATTCGGGTCTTCCTTACACCATAATTAGGGCTGGAGGATTGTTGAATGAAGTTGGAGGAAAAAGAGAGCTTGTAGTAGCAAAAAATGATACTCTGTTGACTAATCCGCCTAATGGAATTGCAACTAGTATCCCCAGAGAAGATGTAGCAGAGTTAGTAGTCCAAGCATTAGGCTGTAGTGAAGCTCTGAATAAGGCTTTTGATGTTATTTCTAAACCAGAGAATGACCCTTCAGCTATTTTGACTTCCGACTTCAAAGGATTATTTGCTAAAACAACTTCTGGTCTTTAATCGTTTATACATTAATTCTATGTATGGTTGCCAACAGCATTTAATTAATACAGACAAAGACACTGAATCAGTATTAGAATTCATCTGTTCTGAATCTAATAAGTTGACTAACTGTGCTATCTATTACTGTCGTCAGATGTTTTTTAAAGCTCATAAGTATGTGTCCAGTTATGAGCTTGATGAAATCATGAAAAGCAATTTTCACTTTAAGGCTTTGCGTTCCGCTGTAGCCCAACAAGCTTGCCATAAGATTGCAGAATCATTCAAGTCATATCGCAAGTTAGCAAAATTATATCGTGAAGGGAAATTAGAAGATAAGCCAAGATTACCTAACTATAGAAAGCGTGGTGGATTAACAGCTGTTAGCTATCCTCGTCGCTGGCTGAAACTAGAAAGTAACCAAATTAAATTTTCTTTGGGAAAGCAACTTTCAGTGTGGTTTGGTCTTGGTAGCTTTATTTTACCAATGCCCACTATCTTAAATTTAAAGACATTAAAGAAATCAGAATATTGCCTCGTAATAGATGTTTTTATGCTGAGTTTGTTTATAAGCAACAAGAAATAAAATCTAAATTAAACACCTCTAATGTCTGGGGTTTCAACTACTGGTAAATCATTTATTATTGATGGAAAAAAAATCAAATCAATTAATCAATGGTACAACAAAAAAGTAGCTATACTCAAAAAAGGCAAATCCCAAGATTATTGGGATGATGAATTAGCAGCGTTAGCTGAAAAAAGGAACAGGCAATTGAAAGATATCAAAAATAAAGTAGCTCGCTTTATAGTTAATTGGTGTCTCGCTAACAATGTTGGGACAGTAGTTCATGGCTGGAATAAAGGCATTAAAAATGGTTCGGTGATGAGCAAAAAAGTCAATCAAGAGTTTGTAACTATTCCTCATGCAGCTATCAAAAATAGAATTCAGCAATTATGTATAAGTAATGGTATTCAATTTATAACTACCGAAGAATCTTATACTTCTGTTTCAAGTTTTTTAGATAATGATCTGCTTCCAACTTATGGGGAGACACCCAAGAGGAAGCATAAATTTTCTGGAAAAAGAGGAACAAAAATAAAAGGTAAATTGAATAACTTAGGACGTGGCGGTTATTTAACTGCTAAAGGTTTTAAGATAAATAGCGACTGCAATGGTGCTATTCGGATTGTACAAAAAGTAATAACACAGCTAGAAAATGTATCTCTAGCCAAGGTTACTAGGGCAGTTTTGAGTCTGCCACATCGATATGATATTTTCAAGAACTTGAGTAAATCATATCGAATAAGATGTGAAGCAGCGCGGATTTATAAGGGGCTGTCTGCGGAAGTAAATTCCGCAGTTTAAACGCCCCGTCCCGCTTCGTAACAATCATTAGGAATCTGCGTGGTTTTAACCCGCAGAGAACTCAATGCTATAAAATACAGAGTAATAAAAAAAACTTTACTATGTTAGATTATGCAAATTTGGGAATTAGACTTCTATTCTCGTCCAATTTTAGATGACAATAACAAGAAACTCTGGGAAGTTTTGATTTGCGAGAGTCCCACAGATATAAAACGATCGCCTGATTCCCTATTCCGCTATTCTCAATTTTGCTCTAGTAAGACCGTAAACTCTATCTGGTTACGAGAAGCTATTGAAGCTGCGATCGCAGAAGCAGGAAAACCACCTCAAAAAATCCGCTTTTTCCGTCGCCAGATGAATAACATGATCACCAAAGCTTGTGAAGATGCTGGTATTGCTGCTGCTCCTAGTCGTCGCACCTATGCTCTGATAAAATGGCTTGAAACTAGGATGAAGGAGGTTTATCCTCAAGAACCAGGATTTGATACTAAAGCTGCTAACTCTGCTTCTGTTAAGTATCCACCTTTGAATGCAGTAGCTTTACCTGATGCAATTAGAGGGGATAAAGGCGATCGCTGGGCTTTTGTAAGTTTGGAAGCACCTGCTTTTGACGATCTCCCAGAGTGGGATATTGATTTTGGCGAATCTTTCCCCCTCGCTTTAGCAGATATTGCTCCTGATACCAAGATTCCTGGGTTTATTATGTTTTCTTCCCGTGCTACTCCCCTATCTGCTTGGATGTCTGGTTTGGAGATGGGTTATTTACAATTAGAGCTTAGTTCTCGCCCAGTATTACGATTGGAAACTGGTGCCAGTGATAGCTGGATTTTAGCCAATCTTACTAACCCTGAAACTTTAGAAGAAGCTAAGGGATTTGAAGCTGCTAAAACTAATGGAAACGGAGTACATTTCCTCGCGATACAATCATCTCCTGATTCAGAATCTTTTGCAGGGTTTTGGCTCTTGCAACAAACTTAGATAGCGGGATAATTGTTAAATCTCTGCTGCAAGGGCGATCGCCTGTGGTAAGATAATATGTTCTTGTACTTGAACTCTGGCGTGAAGAGTATCGGGGGTATCATTAGGTAAAATTGGCACAGCAGCTTGCATGATAATCTCCCCACTATCCACTGCTAAACTGACTTTATGGACAGTACAACCAGTAATTTTTACTCCTGCTGCTAAAGCTTGCTCGATCGCCCGAATTCCTTTAAAACTTGGTAAGAGACTAGGATGAATATTAATTACTCTGTCGGGAAAGCCATCTAATAGCACTTGAGTAGCTATCCGCATCCAACCAGCCATAATAACCCATTCTACTCCGTATTCTTGGAAAGTAGCTACTATTTTTTGGTCTAGAGCTTCTCGCTGTTTATATTGTCGATGGTCAATGAGTATTGCAGGAATTTGCCACTTTTCGGCACGCGATCGCACCTTAGCATCGGGATTGTTATAGATTAAAACTTTAACTTGAGCATTTAACTTATTTTCTGCGATCGCTTTAGCTAGAGCTTCAAAATTTGTCCCACTACCAGAAGCCATAACACCTAGTTGCAAAGGGGGGTCTAATTTGATATTAGAATTTAAGCTAGGGGAAACTAGAGCATTGTTCATTGTTGGTTACTTATTTTCTGATAGTCCAACATTGTAAATTAAGTGATGCTACATGAACTATATGTATGGCTAAATACAGTATTTTATAAGTATTTTTACTATGCTATCTAAGAAATTTTAGTAAAAACTCTTCAACTTCTAGGGTTGAGTAATTATGGACTACTCTAGGTCGCTAAATCAATAGCGATCGCTTTTACCAGACACATTGGTATATTCAAGGTGTTATATATACTAATATTTCATTTATTCCATGATTAAGCAAAAAATTAGTGCTTGGGGCAATTCTCTCGGACTTAGATTACCACAAGCCTTAATTCAACAAACTAATTTAGCTGAAGGCATTGAAGTTATCCTTTCTGTAGAAGATGGCAAGATTATTTTGACTCCAACTCCACCTAATTACACTCTCCAACAATTACTCGAAGGCGCAACTCCTCAAATGCAGCATTCAGAAATTGATTGGGGTGAACCAGTAGGAGAAGAAATTTGGTCAGAATAAATGGACATAAAAACTTTGATTCTTTAGTCTAAGACTGATTAATTTCAGAACGAGTAATTTTTGAATTGCGATTATGACTGGCTTCCAACTCACCACGCCGTAACCGTAGTTGAATATCCTCCAATAACTTACGATTTACCGCCATCAAGTCCGCGACTAAACCAAATATCCACAACTGAACACCGACTAAAATTAAAATTGCAGCTAAAATCAGACTGGGAACACGGGGTTTAGCAGGATTATCCCCAATAATGCCCCAAAAAAGCAATAACCATCGCATACATAACAAAAACCCAGCACTAAAAGGAATACTCCCCAGCATCATAAAAAACTGGAGAGGGCGATAGGTCATAAAGATACGAATAATAGTAATAATAGATCGCTGTATATAAGCAGGGATACTTTTTACTAAACGAGAAGGGCGCAAATAACCATTAGTGCGGATAGGTACAGAGGTAATAGCCATTCCTCTTTGTCCTGCTTGAATAATCGTTTCTAGAGTGTAGGTATATTCATTAAAAACATTGAGTCTTAAAGCTGCTTTGCGACTGATAGCGCGAAATCCACTGGGTGCATCAGGGATGTCAGTTTTACTAGCAATTCTGACTACCCAACTTCCTAGCTTTTGTAATAATTTCTTAACAGGGGAAAAGTCTTTAATCTCTTGAATTGGTCTAGCACCAATAACGATTTCTGCTTCACCATCTAATATAGGTTGGATCAGTTTCGGGATATCATCAGCACAGTATTGATTATCCGCATCAGTATTAACAATAATATCTGCACCAGCCTTGAGACAAGCTTCAATACCAGCCATAAAACCCTTAGCTAAACCTTGATTGTGTTCAAAATTCACAATATGATCTACACCACAAGCTTGGGCTACTTCGACAGTGCGATCTCGACTTCCATCATTAATAATTAACCACTCTACCCTATCAATACCTGGAATGTTACGGGGTAACTGAGATAAAGTTAATCCTAAAGTTGCTTCTTCGTTGTAACAGGGAATTTGAATAATCAGCTTGGTCATTATAAGTAGTTGGACATTTAGTAAAGGTTAGGCAATAGGCACTGTTGCTTTTCTTGCAATAGGGCAAGTAATACTTATTACTGATTACTTCCTCATCCTTCATCCTTCATTCCTCATCCCTAAAAAAAAGCCTCGACCAATTGCTTTAAATGCTCCTTTTCATGAGTAGCCATCACTGATAAACGAATGCGACTAGTAGGGACAGTAGGAGGACGAATTGCAGGTGCAAAAATACCTGCTTGTTGTAGTTTGTCAGACTTATTTAAGGCAGTTTCAGGACTATCTAAACCAACACAAATGATAGACGATTCTGAGGGCAAAAGACTTTCTGATGGTAATTCTTGTTTAAGATAGTTAATATTGTGCCACAGTTGCCTAATTCTTTCTGGCTCATTCCTAATCACTTCAATAGCAGCCATCGCAGCAGCCGTATCCCCAGGTGATAGACCAGTAGTATAAATCCAAGTAGCAGCACGATTCCTTAAGAAATCAATAAGATCGTTACTTCCTGCGACATAACCCCCCAAACTCCCCAAAGCTTTACTGAGAGTTCCGATTTGAATCAAGGGATAATTACTACAGTGGAAATATTCTACACAACCAGCACCAGTATCCCCTAATACTCCTGTAGCGTGGGCTTCATCCACTAGAGTCATACAGTTGAATGTTTCTGCAATAGATAATAACTCTGGTAAGGGACAGATATCCCCATCCATACTAAAAACACTATCAGTGACAATCAAACAGCGACGGTAGTGACTGCGATAGGTAGCTAGTTTCTGGCGCAAATCTGCCATATCGCAGTGTAAATACTCCATTACTGTCGCACTGCTTAACTTTGCTCCATTTTTCAAGCTAGAGTGATTATATCGATCTGATAAGATTAAATCTTTTTGTCCTACTAAAGCGGAAATCGTCCCTAAATTCGCCAGATAACCAGAACTAAATACTAAAGCATCTTCTGTTTGTTTCCAATCTGCGATCGCTTTTTCTAAGTTACGATGTAATTCTCGGTGTCCACTAAGCAGACGAGATCCAGTACTTCCTGTACCATATTCTTCAATCCCTTTGGTTGCTGCTGTAATGAGTCTTGAATCTCCTGCTAATCCCAAATAATCATTACTGGCAAAATTAATTAATTTCCGCCCTTCTAACTCTATCACTGCCCCAGGAAGAGAGTTAACTGTTTTTACCTGACGATACCAATTAGCACGATGAATTGTCCCCAAAGATTTCTGTAACCAACCATAGGGATTAGAGATGCTATTTTTCATGGGGATTGGGGAGTAGGTATTAGGGATTGGGGAGTAGGTATTAGGGATTGGGGATTGGGGCACCGAAGGAGACTTCATTACAAAACCGATCTATTTTGGGTTCAATACCTAGATATATTAAGTCTCCTCCCGGGGGGATTGGGTAATAGGTAATAGGTAACAATTAGCCATTAGCCATTAGCCAGTAACCACTAACCATTAACCACTAACCACTAAAAAATTACATATTCTTCTTATATTCTTCCAACAAATCCAACAAATTAACTTGACATTGCATGGGTAATAAATCTAGTAGGGGTAAAGTTTTCTTACCACCACCTAGTTTTACAGGGGTTTCTTGCAAAATTGCTATGACTGCATCTTCTTCTAACTGGTCATCTTCCAGTAGCGGATAGAGTTTTTCGGCTAAAACCGTATGTAAATGAGCCTCTGATAAATATAGATGCCACTTAGCCACATCTATATAGATATTTTCGCCAATTTCGGCTGCTAAACCTTCGATTTCTTGAGTACTAGCCATTGGATTCTACTGATGAATAATCTGCGATCGCTGAAATATAAACGAGGTGCAATAACAAGATTCCTAGCCAAACACCTGTTACCCAGATTAACCAACTCCAATTAGCTGATTTTAAAATATCTACAAACCACAAGCCAGAATTAATAGCAGCAAATATAGCAACATGAATCGCAAAATTCATGCGATCGTCTAAACGACGGTAGGCTGGGTCTTTACGGTCTGGTTTACGAGGCCAACGAGGAGGCATAAATCTAGATACTACGATAATTGCTCTAATTATACTAAGCCTAAGCCCTAACCATTGCAATCATTTTCTGCAATCACATAATCCCCCGATTTTCCTCCAGTTTTACAAAGGAGACGAATTTCAGTAATTTCCATAGATTTCTCCATCGCTTTTGCCATATCGTAAAGAGTCAAAGCGGAAATAGAAACTGCGGTTAAGGCTTCCATTTCTACCCCTGTTTCTGCTTTAGTAATTACCGTAGCCCGAATTACATAACCTGGAAGTTGCAGATCCCTAGTGATATTAACTTCAATCTTGTGTAACGGCAAAGGATGACACAAGGGTATCAGATTTGCTGTTTGTTTTGCTGCCATGATTCCTGCGAGTTTGGCTGTCCCCAAAACATCTCCTTTGGGTGCATTACCTTTTTCAATAGTTTCTAGAGTCTCTAGAGACATTTTGATCTTGGCTTCTGCGACTCCTTGACGACGAGTAACAGCTTTCCCAGAAACATCAACCATTTGGGCTTCCCCCTCAAAGTTGATATGAGATAGAGATTTTTTTTCTTGCATAATTGTTTTGGCTTGTGATAATATAGGATACTGTTGAGCGACTTTAAAATAGTTGCTGTTTCAAGGGCGTGTAGCTCAGTGGACTAGAGCACGTGGCTACGGACTACGGTGTCAGGGGTTCGAATCCCTTCTCGCCCGTTCTAACAATATAGATAATGGAAATAGGGCGGTGTCGGGATTACAATCCCCTGACACTTAGTCCCTAACCACTAACTATACTAAAATTACACTCATTCTTGCTCAAATCTTGCTCACTTTTCCATTATTCCCATACTCTTCAATGGGTAGTAAATGGGGTTCATCAACTCTTTATAAGTGAGTAAAAAATGAGTAAACCAATTACAAGTGAGCAAAAACTGAGCAAAGCAATAAAAGCACCTAAAAAAAGATACCTACTTTACCAGGCTTTGATAAATTCGTCAAATAGGCTAATCAAGTAATTTACTTGAGTCGGTCTGTCTCATGACCCATTACTCTAAGTTGTTGCTTAAGACTGTTAACCAATAACGTATTACTTTCTATTTGTTCCCACATTTCCTCATTAGTATCAATTACTATTTTTTTCAAGTCCTCAATCAATGGCATCGCCTTTTCCAATTTCTCCAATCTCTCCAGTATTTCTTGATTGTTCATTTTCCTTATTTACTCCATCCAGTAATGCCTTGAATCCACTTAGTGATACCCATTGAGCAGAATTTAGCCATACTACCGAAAGCTGTTTGATTACC
>JAAUYH010143424.1_pt1 | contig 15504 bp, 13 predicted proteins | sample 7278061 | NCBI WGS metagenome assembly JAAUYH01 (sample SAMN14350203, study PRJNA611818) | marine sediment metagenome | isolation source: surface marine sediment (0.6m) | place: French Polynesia: Moorea | collected 2018-08
CAGAGAATAAATTCTCTGTCTTATACCTTAAGTCCGTTTAAACGGACTTGATATTTTAGCCAAGAAATTAATTTCTTGGTGCATTGGAACTAGCATGAAATAGCCCTGGAGCAAAACATCCTTTTTTATATCTTTTAGTGAACGTAGTGGTTCAACTTTTTTGGTTAGTTTGCTTAATCAACATCCTGATATTTCTTGTGAATCAGAAATTTTTAGCCTCCAAAAAGTTAATAAAAATTTATTTAGACTACCTCAATTCCCAGATAGAGAAACTGTTAGAGACAAACTAGATAATATTTATCAAAAAAACTTGAAAGCCAATGGATTTAAGTTTAAATATCAAGGTCAGTATGATTTGTATCCTGATGTTTACGAATATTTACTAGAAAATGCTGACACAATTAAGGTGATTTTTTTATATAGAAAGAATCGTTTAAAAGCTGCTATCTCTAAACAAAATCAGATGCGTTTAGTTTGTATGGACAAGCCAAATAATCTTAATCAAGATAATTTTTTTGAACTAGATAAGCTTAATCTCAATATTGAGCAAGCTTTTAACTATATAAACAAACGAGAAATTGCAGACAGGAAATATTATGAAGAGCTTCAAAAGTTCAAAAATAAATATATAGTTGCTTACGAAGATTTAAACAATCAAACAGATTTAGTTATAAAAGATATCTATTCCTTTCTCGGAGTAGATTGTTATTATAAACCATCAGAGAAAATAAAAAAAATCACGAAGGATAATATCAAAGATGCCTTAGTTAATTATGAAGAGCTTGTCGAAAAAATTAGGTGTACAAGATATGAGCAATATTTGGAAATGAGTCTTTGTTAAAAACAGAATCAAAACTATAATCTATTTTCTGACTTCTGACTTTCTAATTTTTGTTTAATGTCGAACTATACAATTTCGACATCAAATCTTTATAGAACTATGGTTTAAACTCTTGTAATCTTTTGCTAAGACAAATATATCAACCCCTTTTTAGGTAGACATTGCAGTTAGGTTACTAAGACGCATAGATCTGCCAATGTGTCCAAAACTAAGGGATTTATGTTCATTGGCGAGATTTTCTTTGATCTCAAAATGTACTTTATATTGAGAATTTTTGCATAAACCAACAATCTCAAATTGTACAAAACTTCTGTAGTATAAACGTTTTGCAGAACTTATATACTGGGAAATTCTGTACTCAAAAGAAAAAATAATAAAAACTTTTTTGGTAGTCAAATAGGATTATCTTGCTTTTTTTAGCAAAAAAAATCGCTTTTTTGATTTATTTTCACCATAAAAACTTACCTGTACCAAAATTCTATCGAGAAGCAAGATGAACAAGCAGATTTTTACTACAGTATTTACTATTTCCTCTTTGATGTTGCCCTTATCAGCAGAAGCCAGCAGCTTTACGGGAATTAATATTTTTGGTGATAGCTTGGTTGATACTGGTAACTTATTTAACTTGACCAGTGCACCTCCTAGTCCTCCCTATTTTGAGGGCCGTTTTTCTAATGATGAAATTTGGGTAGATACCTTAGCAGACAAATTCAACTTAAATCCAATTTTATTTTCTGAATTAGGAACGACTATTCCCACTGAGGGAGTTAATTTTGCCTTTGGTGGTGCAACGACTGGATTTATTAACGTAGGGGGCGATGCCTTACCTGGATTACAGCAACAAATTGATTCATTTCAAGAGTTAACAGCTATTCAGCCAGCCGATGCCGACGCACTCAATATTATCTGGGCAGGGGGAAATGATTATAATGAAGCCTTTTTTAATCCTGATAGCCTAACCGTACCAATTACAGACTTACCAGAACAAGTAACAGGAAATTTATCATCAGCAGTAGAATCCCTATATGAAGTGGGGGCAAGAAATTTCTTAGTAGTTAACTTACCAGATTTAGGAGAAACTCCTTTCGCAGATTTCTTGGATGGATTTTCTCCTGATATTTCTATTTCTAGTCAGCTTAATATTTTGACGGATGCACATAATATACTTTTAGAGCAACAACTAAACAATTTAAAGACCTCATTACCTGGAATTGAACTAACAACTCTCGATGCTAATTCTCTTTTTCGGGAAATTGTTAGCGAACCTAGTCAATTTGGTTTGACTAATATAGATAATTCTTGTCTGCTTAACTTTCAACCTGGATTTATGTTTAATGGTGTTTGCGATAATCCAGATGAATTTCTATTTTGGGACGATATCCATCCTACCAGTGCTGTTCATGATTTAGTAGCCCAACGTGCTATAGATACTTTGCCACACAAAGAGCGTGTTCCTGAACCTAGTAGTATTTGGGGTTTATTAGGGTTGATAAGTTTGATTTTGCCCTGGGTTAGTAGCTCTAAATGTAGGCTCGATCAGTAATATTACCGAGAAATAAACTCTGATTTCAGCTAAATAACTGATGATTGACTCCCCAGAAAAAGTTATATCTAAGTACGAGGGGAAAAGCATAAATAGCTTTAATTTTCTTGGTTTTGGCGATCAGCGAAGCTGGCACGCAAAGCGCGATCACGCAGTGCCAGGCTTCGCCTGATCGCATATCACCTGCTTATAGTTAGGGGAAAAGGCAATGATTGAAAGGAAAAGCAATGATTCTGTAAGTTTTGCAGAAAGAGCATTGACAGCTACAATAATAACTTTGCTTATAGTAGGATATCAAAGACTATTGCCTGTGACTCCAACTGCTCCTTCTCTGATCTTTGACGTAGAGTCAGAACAATTGCCTTAGCTTGAATAATGGTTACACCTCAAGCTTTTTCTAACATAGCGATCGGACGAAGCCTGGCACTGCGCGATCGTCCTAGACCAACTGTTATTATTTTGAGACTAATTTAAGACTTGATTACGAGCAGGATCGCCTAAATAAGAACTAGAAGAGTTGGTCAAATCAAGAGAATTTAATTGCCAATGGTTAGCTAAACGCTGGATTAATCGATCCTGTTCCTTTCTGAGAAACTCAGTTTGGCTGCCACTATTAATAATTGCAAACCAAATATTTCCCCGCTCACGAGTAGGAATTACTCCAGCTAAAGCACTGACTCGATCGAGAGTGCCTGTTTTTACGGCTGTACCCTTAGGAATAGCGCGATTTTGCATAGTTCCCACCAAATCTCTATCAGCTACAGGAAATAAATCTACAACATTGAGAGAATGGGAATTAAGCAACCGATCGATCGCCATTAACATTTGACATACAGCATAGGGAGCAATACGGTTTTCTTCTCCTAAACCAGAACCATTAATTAAGGAAATATCTCCCGAAGATACAAAAGCAAACTCCTCAGCAATACTCATTACCTTACTTGCACCACCCAGAGCATCAGCTAGCATTTGAGCCATTTCATTGTTGCTATAGATATTCATTTGTCTAAGAATTTCCGCTAAAGGCAAAGATTGATGCCGAACTAATAACTTAATTCTCCGCTCCCCTACTCCCTCTGCTCCCTCTGCTCCCCCTACTTCCTCTGCTCCTCTGCTCCCCTGCTCCCCTGCTCCTTCTACCACCTCTACTCCACCAACAATTTGAATTTGCGGACGAAGAGTACCTAGAGGAAGAGTAAGATATTGACTGGCAACCTCTGCTGACCACATTTTTTCGTTTAAACTTTTTAAGAGTAATTCTCCTGCTACTAAAGATTTAGACTTGTAGTTCATATAGAACTTATCATTAACAATTAATTTGCCTGTAACTTTACGAATTCCTAATTTTTGTAAAGTATTACCAAGAGCGATCGCCTCTTCCCAAACAAAAAAAGGATCGTGATTGCCTTCTACCAATAAATCACCTTGTAATACTCCCTCTTTAATTTCTCCCACAGCATAAATTTTTGTTTCAAATTGGTAATCTGCGCCGTAAGTGGATAAAGCTGCTAAAGTAGTGGCAATTTTGGTTAGAGAGGCTGCCGATCTAAGTCTATTCCCATTGTGGTCAACTAGTTTGTGCCAATCTGATTGAATCCAAACTCCCTGTCGAGTGGGACTAATACCCCGATCGGTTAAAGCTTGTAAATAATCGTCAACTATTTTTTCGGCTACAGGATCGGGAGTAAGATCGGGCAGAATAAAAAGCTCTGTATTTTGCCAAGCTAATAACTGTATTTGTTCTATCTCGACTGGCGATCGAGTAAAAATTTCGGCAAGAAAACTAATGATACCAAAGCTAATAACCTCAAGCATTCAAATAATCTCCTCTTCGCTCAATTCATTAATAACTGTACGGGCAAACCACTAACGACCATTTATAACCCGACTAAGTTAAATTACATCAAACTACAAGCAATATATTAGGGATATTTCTCGAAGACTGTTAAAATTTGTAAGGCTTCTATAAATTTTCTCAATGGGATTAACGCGCGCAAGGATTGCAGTAGACGCTATGGGGGGAGACTATGCCCCAGATGAAATAGTTGCTGGAGCTATCAAAGCTTCGGCAGAGTTGGATGTGGATATCTTACTAGTTGGCGATCGTCAGCAAATAGAATCTTCTCTCCAAAAGCATGGGGCAACAAATAACCCAAGCATAGAGATTATCCCCGCCGAGGGGGTAGTAACAATGGAAGAAGATGCCCTAACAGGGATTAGGCGTAAACCAAAAGCGTCGATTAATGTGGCGATGAATTTGGTAAAGCAGCAAAAAGCTGAAGCTGTAGTGTCAGCAGGACACTCAGGAGCAGCAATGGCATCCGCTTTACTCCGTTTGGGTAGATTAAAAGGGATAGATCGTCCAGCTATTGGTGCAGTGTTTCCCACAATTGTGCCAGGAAAATCAGTGATTGTTCTAGATGTGGGGGCAAATGTAGATAGCAAACCCAAATATCTAGAGCAGTTTGCTTTAATGGGAACAATTTACAGTAGATACGTTTTGGGCATTAAAGAGCCAAAAGTAGGATTGATCAACATTGGAGAAGAATCTTCCAAAGGAGATGAACTCTCAGTCAAAACTCATCAACTACTCAAAGAAAATCCCCAAATTCCTTTTGTGGGTAATGCAGAAGGGAGAGATGTTCTTTCTGGTAACTTTGATGTAATAGTTTGTGATGGTTTTGTTGGTAATGTACTCTTAAAATTTGCCGAAGCGGTAGGAGAAGTAATGCTCCAAATTCTTCGAGAAGAACTTCCTAGAGGATTGCGGGGTAAGATAGGAACGGCATTGTTAAAACCAAACTTGCGTAACATTAAACAAAGAATCGATCATGCTGAGCATGGTGGTGCTTTATTGTTTGGTGTCGCAGGAGTTTGTATTATCAGTCATGGTAGCTCTCGATCGCCTTCAATTTTTAATGCTATTCGTCTAGCTACCGACGCGATCGACAATCATGTATTAGATAGAATTACAGCATACAACGAACAACATCATGAAGAAGCGCAGAATAAAACCAAAACGGCTTCTGCTAGTTAGAGAAAATCCAGCTTAAAAGGCAAAAACTTTCTCTAACTTCGTTAAAATTAGCAAACAATCAACAAAATTGAAATTTCCCCAAAAGTAAGCAAGGGAGAAGAAAATTGAGCAAATTAGGCGCAGGTATAGCTATTACAGGAATTGGTTCGGCTGCACCAAAAGCAATCCTAACCAATGATCATCTTAGTCAGATTGTCGAAACTTCTGACGAATGGATTAGCTCGAGAACAGGGATGAAAAAGCGTCATATTGCCTCAAATACTGAATCTTTAAGTCAAATATCTGCTCAGGCTGCCCAAAAAGCTCTGTCTATGGCAGGAATTACCTCAGCCGATTTAGATTTAATTATTCTGGCAACTTCTACTCCTGATGATCTTTTTGGTAGTGCTTGCCAAGTTCAAAACCTGATTGGTGCAACTAAAGCAGTAGCTTTCGACTTGACGGCAGCCTGTTCTGGATTCATTTTTGCCCTAATTACGGCTTCCCAATTTATCCGCACTGGTGTATACCAGAATGTATTGATTATCGGCGCAGATGTTTTATCCCGTTGGGTAGACTGGTCAGATCGCAATACTTGTGTACTATTTGGAGATGGAGCAGGGGCAGTAGTTTGTCAAGGAATTGAACAAGGTGATCGACTCCTTGCCTTTGAAATGTACAGTGATGGTAGCCAGAATGATCGTCTTAATCTTACTTATCAAGGAGAAAGTAAGTCTTTAGTTGACAATATTGAGGTGAACGCAGGTACATATCAACCCATCACCATGAACGGTAGAGAAGTATATCGTTTTGCCGTAGCTAAAGTACCAGAAGTAATTGAAAAAGCTATGTTTCGAGCTAATATAACCTCCGAACAAATAGATTGGCTGCTTCTCCATCAAGCAAACCAACGAATTATGGATGCGGTAGCTCAAAGGTTGAAATTACCTAAGGAAAAAGTCATTAGTAATGTATCCGAATACGGCAATACTTCCGCTGCTTCTATTCCTCTCGCATTAGATGAAGCAGTACGCCTAGGTAAAGTCAAACCAGGAGATATTATTGCTGCTTCTGGTTTTGGGGCAGGACTTACTTGGGGTTCAGCAATTTTTAAATGGGGCTAATTTCATTTACAATTTATCATTTACCATTGATCGAATAATAAACATATGACAAAAACAGCATGGGTATTCCCTGGACAAGGTTCTCAAGAAGTAGGTATGGGTGTAGATTTAATAGATATCCCTCTAGCAAAAAGAAAATTTGAGATAGCAGAAAAGATATTAGGCTGGTCTGTAATAGATATTTGTCAAGGAGACAAAGAAACTTTATCTCGGACTCTCTATAATCAGCCTTGTCTTTATGTCGTGGAATCAATCCTTGCTGATTTACTAGCAGAAAAAGAAGGTTTACCCCAATTAGTGGCTGGTCATAGTTTAGGAGAATATGTTGCCCTATATACAGCTAAAGTCTTCGATTTTGAGTCGGGACTAAACTTAGTTAACCAAAGAGCAAAATTAATGGATAAGGTTGGTTCTGGTACAATGGCAGCCTTAATGAAATTCGATCGCGCAGAGTTAGAAAAAGTGATCGGCGAAACTCCAGATGTTGTAATAGCTAATGATAATAGTGCTGCTCAAGTAGTCATTTCAGGTTTACCCACAGCAGTAGAAGCAGTAATACAACAAGTAAAAGTCAAAAGAGCCGTTACTCTAAATGTGTCTGGTGCTTTTCATTCTCCCCTTATGCAGCCAGCCTCAGAAAAATTCCAATCAGTATTAGAATCTGTTGCTTTTGCTGATGCTCAAATTCCTGTTCTCTCTAACGTCGATCCTACCCCTACTAAAGATGGACAAGCATTAAAACAACGTTTAGCCAAACAAATTACTGGTTCAGTCCGTTGGTGGGAAATTATGCTGCAATTCCCTCAAGAAGATATTAACAAAGTAGTAGAAGTAGGTCCTGGTAAAGTATTGACTGGTTTAATTAAAAGAACTTGTAAAGAGATAGAGCTAGTTAATGTGAGTAGCTTTGCTAAGGAAGTAGTAAGTACTCGATAACAAACTATAAACTATACAATACAATCAAAGTCTCAGTTGGGTTGCACTGTAGCTTAACCCAACCTACTTTATAATAGCTATTAGCTATCAATCAATAACGAATCTGTAAAGTAACAGAACCCCTCACAACCTGTTCTCCACCAATAACAGGTGTAGTGGCAGCATCAGCATCTGCTGCCAATGCCAGTCTTTCTCTTTGGATCATCTTAGGCTGAGGCATATTAGCTCCATTAATTTGGATACCGATAATCTCTTTCGTACTAAGGTTCAAAGCCTGTAAAACAGCATCTGCTTGTTGTTGAGCTTCTACTGTTGCTTTACGAAGAGCTTCTTTTTGTGCTGAAGCTATTTCCGTCTCTGTGGCAGTAAAACTGATATTATCTATACGAGTTGCACCAGCTTGTACCGCTTCATCCAATAATTTACCAACTTCTTCTGTAGACAAACGGAAGCTCACAGTATTTCTACCAATATAACCAACTAAACGCCTTTGATTATCATTATAGTTGTAATTTGGTTGTAAGCTAATGCCTTGGGTTTGCAGTCTTTCCACATTACGGGAGCGCAGAAACTCTACTACTGCTGATGTGCGTTTGGCAACTTCTTGCTGTACTTCTGCTGCTGTTTTTCCCTGAATTTCTACTCCTAGACGTACTTGTGCCAAGGTAGCAGGAATTCTTTCTATTCCTTGCCCAGTAACACTTAAAGTCCTCAATACTTCTTCTTGTGCCATGGCTGGACTAATTAAGGCATAACTGAAAAAACTTCCGATAGCTAGAGAAAGGCAAAAACCTTGGCAAATAGCAATAAATGTCTTGGTTTTTCTCGATTTTAAGTATCTTCTCACTTTTACTTCCTTAGTAAGTTCTAATGTTTGATTTTTCTATGTTTAACATTTAACCATTGACAATTTATTACCTATTCAATGTTCCCAAAAAGGTTAAAGCATTGCTATAGATATCAGTTATGTGGTATGGATGCGATCGTGCTTTGATGAGATTAATAATAATTTTTAGTTAACCTGAGTTCGGGATAAGCTGAAACACTAATGATTTTGTTGCTACATAAACGCTTGAAATACCCATTATTCATTGTCAATTGTCCCTTGCCCATTCAAGAAAACAAATTAACTTTCTTAACCCCAACTAACGTTTTAGTTCGGCTAATTTTGAGATTTTATATAAAAAGTAAGATTGGTATTGCCATAAGTCTTCCCTCTACTAATTTGTAACCCTGAAATTTCTGCTGCTTGCCATAATTTTGGATTATGTTCTACAGCAATTTCTCCTGTGAAAGATAGTAATTGATACTCGACGATCGCTCGCAAAACTGGTAGGTATAAATAACTATCATAAGGAGGGTCAAAATAAATACGATCGAACTTACCTTCAGCAAGACTTTTTAGTCTAACTATGACATCTCCTCGCAATACCTTAAATTTTTGTTCTGCTTGAACTACTTGTTGCCAATTTTGTTGAATAATAGTGCAAGCCCTTTTGTTTTTTTCTATACCTACTACTTCAGATGCACCACGACACAAGGCTTCTGCCCCCATAGAACCATTTCCCGCACACAAATCTAACCAGCGACAACCTTCAATTTCTCCTCGCCAAATATTAAATAAAGCCTCTCTTACTCTGGCAGATGTAGGGCGAGTAGCTTGTCCAGGTAAGGTTTTTAATTGTCGATTGCCATAAATTCTCACGTTGTCAATTATCAGGGAGTTTGTAGTCAAGTTAATTTATCTGGAGTTATAAGTACCTAAACAAAATTATTTGTACATTCCATTTTTCCCTAACACCTAAAACCTAACACCTAAACCCTATCTCATCTCTTTTATAGATCATTGTTATTTTTTACTCTCTATTTTAAAGATGAATAAATTAACTGCGATCGCCACAAGTTAAAATTAAAGCCCTCTTGTTACAGAGGGCTAGTAGAAATAAAATTCAATTAAGCTAAAAGAGAAATTAACCTAATAATTCTTTAGCTTTGGTAACTACATTATCTACACTAAAGCCAAATTTTTCGAGACAGGTAGCACCAGGAGCAGATGCACCAAAGCGTCCATCGATACCTACCATTGCACCGCTGTCGCCGATATAACGATGCCAGCCAAAACTAGAGGCAGCTTCTACAGCTAAACGCTTAGTAACTGCTTTAGATAATACAGATTCTTTATAGGCTTGATCTTGAGCCTCAAATAGCTCCCAGGAAGGCATAGAAACAACACGAACTTTCTTCCCTTCACCAGCAAGTTTTTCGGCAGCACCGACACAAAGTTGTACCTCTGAACCAGTACCAATCAAGATTAAGTCTGGAGTTCCATCACAATCCACTAAGGTATACGCGCCTTTGGTAGCGTTTTCCAGGGAAGAACCGGCTAGGTTAGGTACACCTTGACGAGTGAACGATAATAAGGTGGGAGCGTTTTGTTTGGCTCTTTCAATGGCTATCTTATAGGCACCAGAAACCTCATTACCATCGGCGGGACGAATTACCGTCAGGTTAGGAATAGCTCTTAAAGAAGCTAGAGTTTCAATTGGTTGGTGGGTAGGACCATCTTCCCCTTGTCCAATGGAATCATGGGTCATCACCCAAATTACCCCAGCGCGAGACAGTGCGGATAGGCGAATCGCAGCACGCATATAATCTGTGAAGATTAAGAAAGTCGCACCGTAAGGAATAAGCCCCGAATTATGGAGTGATAATCCGTTACAAATTGCGCCCATGCCATGCTCGCGTACGCCAAAGTGGACGTTACGATTTTGGAATGCGCCTTTTTGGAATTCACCTTCGCCCTTAATTTCAGTAAAATTAGAGTGGGTTAAATCAGCCGAACCACCAATCAATTCAGGTAAAACTGAGGCTAGTTTATTGAGGCAAGCTTCAGAATACTTACGAGTTGCTAAACCTTTATCTTCAGGAGTATGGGTGGGTAATACCTTATCCCAACCATCAGGAAGAGTACCATTCAAATAACGCTCAAATTCTGCTGCTTCTTGAGCATACTTTGATTTATAGCTAGCAAAGGTTTTGTTCCACTCATCTTCATAGCCAGCACCGCGTTCCACTGCTTTACGCATATGGTCTACAGCATCTTGTGGTAAGACAAAAGGTTCATGTTCCCAACCTAAGTTTTCACGGGTGAGTTTAACTTCATCTGTACCGAGAGCCGAACCATGAATACCTGCGGTATTCTGTTTATTAGGCGCACCATAACCGATAGTAGTTGTCACCTTAATCATGGTGGGTTTATCGGTGACAGATTTAGCCTCTTCGATCGCTTTAGCAATTCCGTCTAAATCAGTATTGCCATCTTTGACGTGTAGAACGTGCCAACCGTAAGCTTCAAAACGCTTAGAAACATCTTCGGTGAAGGCTATGTCAGTAGAACCATCAATGGAAATGTGGTTATCGTCGTACAGTGCGATCAGTTTACCTAAACCTTGGTGTCCTGCAAAAGAACAAGCTTCCCCAGAAACACCTTCCATGTTGCAACCGTCACCTAAAATCACGTAGGTGTAATGGTCAACTATTTTAGCATCGGGTTTGTTGAACTTAGCAGCAAGGTGGGCTTCTGCCATGGCTAAACCTACCCCATTGGCAATTCCCTGACCTAAAGGTCCGGTGGTAACTTCTACCCCTGCCGTCATAAAGTTTTCAGGGTGTCCTGGTGTATTAGATTCCCACTGACGGAAATTCTTAATATCCTCTATGCTGACGCTGTCAAAGCCCGCTAAGTAAAGCAGAGCGTACTGCAACATAGAGCCATGACCGGCAGATAAAACAAAGCGATCGCGGTTAAACCACTGAGGATTTTTAGGATTGTATCGCATGAAGCGATCCCAAAGGACAAAAGCCATAGGAGCAGCCCCCATAGGCAGCCCTGGATGACCTGATTTCGCTTTTTCTACAGCATCAATGGCTAAAAAGCGAATCGAGTTAATACAAAGTTCTTCGAGTGACTGGGTGGCAACTACCATAATGTATCTAGAAGTGGACTACGATAAAACAATGTTTGTTTGTAAGAATTGAAACCGCGAAAAGCGGTGGGTTGCCCCAAAGATAGTTTCCATCATCCCATTGTTAGGATTGATGAGCAAGGGGAGAAATTTTAAAATTCAGTCATAAACCTTAAGATCAAGAAATCAACCTCTTTATTAATTCAGAAATTACCTTTCACAGTTCAGTTATATTTTTTGAAGGCTAAGGTAACGTTATGACCACCAAACCCAAAAGAATTGGACAAAGCTACTCCCACCTGGTGAGAGCGAGATTGTTGAGGAACATAGTCTAGATCGCACTCTGGATCGGGGTTTTCGAGGTTAATTGTTGGTGGCACTTTGTCGTTAGCGATCGCCATAACTGTTGCGACTGCTTCTATTCCTCCAGAACCACCTAAAAGATGCCCTGTCATTGATTTAGTTGAACTCACTGCTATATTATACGCCCGTTCACCCAAGGCTTTTTTAATTGCCTTAGTTTCAGTCGAGTCATTAGCAGGAGTGCTAGTTCCGTGAGCATTAATATAATCTACTTGCTCTGGAGTCAATTGAGCATCTTTTAAAGCTAACTCTATGGCTTTAGTAGCCCCTTGACCATCGGGTACAGGAGAAGTCATGTGATAGGCATCACAAGTCATACCGTAACCGACAATTTCTCCATATATTTTTGCTCCACGGCTAAGGGCGTGTTCTAACTCTTCTAAGAATAAGATCCCAGCCCCTTCTCCCATGACAAAACCATCGCGATCGCGATCGAAGGGACGACTAGCATGAGCAGGATCATCATTACGAGTTGACAAAGCTTTAGCCGAAGCAAATCCAGCAAAAGGTAAAGGGGTAATTGCTGCCTCTGTTCCTCCACATATCATAGCTGTAGCATATCCTCTCTGAATTAGACGGAAAGCATCACCAATGGCATGGGAGCCAGCAGCACAAGCTGTTACAGTGCAAGAATTTGGCCCCTTAGCACCAATATGAATTGCTGTTAAACCCGCAGCCATATTAGCGATCATCGTAGGAATAGTAAACGGACTTACTTTTCTAGGACCTTTAGTTATTAGATTGACCTGTTGGTCTTCCATTACTTTAATCCCGCCTACCCCAGTACCAATCAACACCCCAACCCTATCTGCATTTAGATCGTCAATGACAAATTTGGCATCAGCAATAGTTTGCTTGCTGGCTGCTACCGCAAATTGGGCAAAGCGATCCATTCGCTTTGCTTCTTTGCGCTCTATATATTCGTAAGGATCGAAGCCCTTAACTTCGCCAGCAATTTTACAGGGATGCTGAGAAGCATCAAATAAAGTAATAGGGGCTATACCATTACGCCCATTTAACAATCCTTCCCAGTACTCGTTCAGATTATTACCAATAGGTGTAATTGCACCGAGACCTGTGATCACAACCCGTTTATTCTGCCAATTTGTCATTGTCCTAAATTTAGTAAGGGTACTCTTTCTCCAGAATGCAGTTTCAATATTCAGTCAATAGTTTTGACGGTTTCTAAGATATTTTTTATCTAAGCAGTTGCTTTTTCTGAACTAATATGATCTACTGCCTTACCTACAGTATCTATTTGTTCTGCTGCTTCATCAGGAATTTCTATATCAAATTCTTCTTCTAATGCCATAACTAATTCCACTGTATCTAGTGAGTCTGCCCCTAGATCATTAGCAAAACTAGCTTCTGGCGTTACCTGATCTTCTTCTACTTCTAATTGCTCGACTACAATTTTCTTTACTCTTTCAAAAACTTCTTTATCCATGGACTTTTTCCCGCTAGAAAACCTATCTTTGTTAGTAGGTAGGAAACGGGGCGGGTATTACCGTTTCCCAGAACACAAAATATCTATTTTAACTTGACTCAGTATTTCTCATCTTATCTGAAAGAGTGACAAACCAGGCAATTGTATATCCGCATTCATAACTGGCATTACAATATCACATCTGCTACCCAACCAATGCCCTTAGTAAATTATCTCTGATTTAAACATACTTTACTAAAAAGCATTATCATTACTAGCTTTGATTTACTAAAGTTTTCTAGATTGGATAATCAGAATCTTCGTTATTATTAATTTATATTTGCATTAATTTAAAATCTTAATATAAATACCTACGATTCTTTTCTTAATCATTGCTATTACTCTTCATTAAAAATCAATGATCTTAAGATGAATTTTATTGAGAATAAACTGTTTTTTTATATTTTCTTAAATCTTAAGATAAATTGTTTTATAGCAATTGACAAACAAAAATACCAACAATAATATCTTATAAGATCGAAAAAATTATTCTTAATTATTTTTTCTTGGCAGAAAAATAGTAAATAATTGGTATTTATTCCCATCTGTCAAAAGAAACCTAGCACTAATCTTTATTGAATGCAATATAAATACAATAACTTTAAGCAAAATAAAAGTAATTACAAACTTTTCGGCTCTTATTTTATTGAAGCAGGAATAGTTACCCCCGAACAGCTTCAAGAGGCTTTAAGAGAGCAAAAAAATAAATATCCTTATAAAAAAATAGGAGAAATTTTACTTGTTCGAGGTTGCCTGCAACAAAATACTCTCAATTATTTTGTCAAAAAAATTATCCGACCAGAACGAGAAAACCAAAGAAACGAAAAACTGAATATATATTCTCAATCACAAACAGATCGAAAAAACATTCTTACTTTAAATTTACAGCCTGATAAAGTATGCAAAATATTGTTGGTTATTATTATGTTGTTAATTTTTGCCAATATTTTATCTCATTCAGGTGCTTTTATTCTGAATGAATATCACGGGGGGGATTATTCAGGAAGATTGTTCCGTTTAGATGAAGAATCTAATTTGCCTACTTTTTACTCAGCACTAAGTTTAGGATTTTGTTCATTATTACTATCTATCATTGCTTACAAAAAAAGAGCAAGTAATTCTCGTTATACCAAACATTGGAAATTTCTATCTATACTTTTTTTCTTCCTAGCTATTGATGAAATTGCCATGATGCATGAAATTCTAACAGTTTTACGAGAACCATTGAATGCTAGTGGCATTTTTTATTTCACTTGGGTAATTCCTGCTTTTATATTTTTACTTGTTTTTGGTGTGACATTTATTTCTTTTCTTAAAGCTCTACCACAAAAAATAAGAACTTTATTTATGCTATCTGGCATGATCTATGTAGGGGGAGCAATAGGAGTAGAAATGATTGGTGGATATCATTCGCAAATGTATGGAGAAAATAATTTTGCTTATGGAATGATTACTACTATTGAGGAATCACTAGAAATGATGGGTATCTTAGTGTTTATTTACTCATTACTATTTTACTTACAAAAGTATTTAGAAAAAGTAAATCTATCTATATCATTTAAAAATAAAACTAATCGTTAATCAGAATTGACTTGTCTCAAATACATATAGCAATTCTCAGCATTGTGAAGTATGGTCTTTTTTCCTTTTTTTTACCTTTTTCTCAACCATAACTAAATTTACTAAATTTACCGCATAAGTAGGAGAACCGTTATAGTCTACTATCGATAATTTTATGCTTGTATTTATTATTCCAGTTAAAAGTAAACAAGTTTCCCATTCTTGGCAAAATCTATCTAAATTATTTGAAAGATGTATTAAATCTGTTTGTAGTCAAACTTCTTCTGATTTTAAAGTTATAGTTGTCTGTCATGAAAAACCAAAAACAGATTTTGTCCATCCTAACCTCCATTACCTTCAAGTTGATTTTTTACCCCCAAGTCTATCCAATTCTAGCTACGGACAAGTAAAAGGTAGTGGAGATGTAGATAAAGCCAAAAAAATCCTTGCTGCCCTAACTTATATTAAGAAATTTAACCCTGACCATGTAATGGTAGTTGATGCGGATGACTGTGTTAATAAAAATTTAGCAGAATTCGTCAATCAAAATATTCAATGTAATGGCTGGTATTTAAAGCAGGGCTATCTATATGAAGAAGGTAAAAGATTTATTTATTTAAATACTAAAAATTTTTATCAATCTTGTGGCTCGTCAATTATTATTAAATAC
>JAAUYH010222939.1_pt1 | contig 15504 bp, 9 predicted proteins | sample 7278061 | NCBI WGS metagenome assembly JAAUYH01 (sample SAMN14350203, study PRJNA611818) | marine sediment metagenome | isolation source: surface marine sediment (0.6m) | place: French Polynesia: Moorea | collected 2018-08
CCATCTAACCCATCCAAATTGAGGTAATTTAATCGCATCTTTTCTGATTGGTTCTTTTCCCAACTGAGGAAAAACAAATGACCTCATCCGATATTTATTTTTAAACCTCGGCGTACCAAAACCTCTGGCTCTCATATCATCCCAAGCTCTATCTAATGTTCTTAAGGTTTGTTGCAAAACTTGAGAGTGAACTAGTTTGAGATAAGGATATACTTTTTTGGCTTCAGTTAATTGCTTGGCTTGCCTATGGTAGTTGGGAAAAGGTTTATCAGCAGAGATGATGTATTCAGAGCGAATTGAACAAGCATCAACAGGTGACTTACGAGAATTGCACCAGTCTTTTCTTTGCCTAAGTGCAAAGTTCCAGACAGACCGACAGATATCAAGGGTTTGCTCGATAGATTCAATCTGCGCTGATGTAGGTTGTAATTTGAACTCGTAAGTTATCGTTAGCATGGTTCTATTTTAGCTTACATAGGTCATCTTTGTGTGTAAAGATTTTAAGAGAGCTAAAATAGGTTTAGTGATATTGGTGGCTTATATGAGGTGCTGTTACTTGGGGAAACCCCAAGTGTTTATACGCGCCGTCCCCTCCCTAAAACATCAGCTTTTAAACAAAGCTTCGTTTTTGAGGAAGGGGTCTTACGCCACATTTGATAATTATAAAACTAAATTTAACAGCTTATAGCTTGTTTAAGCGAAGCGAGTTTAAAAAATACTCAACAAAATAAGCCAATAATTTCCCCCATAATAGAAACTAACTCAAATCGAACTAACACAAGGCAAAGAAGCAGAAGCATTGCAATGCTATAGAAAAGCTCTAGAGAATTAGTTTCTATTTCACTTTATGCGCAAATCGACAAGCTCCACCTGGGGTAATCATATTCGATGTTTTCTTGGGGGTTTGGTACTGCTAAACCCCTAGTAATTTATTGCGATCGATAATAATACGATCATCAAATTAAAATTGTTACATTGCATTAACAGTCTACTAGTTGATTTCCGTATACCTTTAGCTTTAGAATGTAGTCTTCCTATCCTGATGTCGATCGCCCAAGATTTCTAAGAACATGAAACAACTAAAAGGAAGAGATTTATTAGGAATAGCAGATCTAAGTCCAGCAGAAATAAAAGGTCTGTTAGAAGTAGCTAAACAATTTAAAAGCGGTCAGCTAACTTGTCATTCTAATAAAACATTAGGACTACTCTTTTACAAGGCATCTACACGTACGAGGGTATCTTTTAGTGTTGCCATGTATAAGTTAGGAGGTCAGGTAATCGATCTCAATCCCAATGTAACTCAAGTAGGTAGAGGAGAACCCATTGAAGATACAGCTAGAGTGCTAGATCGATATCTCGATATTTTAGCTATTCGTACTTTTAAGCAAGAAGATGTGGCAACTTTTGCTGAATATGCCCAAATTCCTGTTATTAACGCTCTCACCGATCTAGAACATCCTTGTCAAATTTTGGCAGATTTACTTACCATCGAGGAATGTTTTGGTTCTTTAGTGGGTAAAACCGTAACGTATGTGGGTGATGGTAACAATGTAGCTCATTCTCTCTTATTAGGTTGTGCTTTGATGGGAATAAATGTGCGTATAGCTACACCCTCTGACTATCAACCAGATCGACGCATTGTCCAGCAAGCCCAAGCCATAGCCAACCACGGTGCAGAGATTGTTATTACCCAGGACGCGATCGCAGCAGTGAAAGAAGCACAGGTAGTTTATACTGATGTGTGGGCTAGTATGGGACAAGAAAATTTAGCATCTACTAGAATTCCTATTTTTCAACCCTATCAAGTCAATGAAAAATTATTGAGCTACGCAGATACAGAAGCAATAGTTCTGCACTGTTTACCCGCTCATCGAGGGGAAGAAATCACCGCAGAAGTAATTGAAGGAAAACAATCAAAAGTGTGGGAACAAGCAGAGAATAGAATGCATGCACAACAAGCTTTACTCGCTGCTTTGCTTGGTTGTATTTCTGAGTAATTACAGCAGTTTTCAATTGAATGGACTACGCTTATCATTGGCTGGTTTTTAGCTCTGAGCTTCTTACGTGATTGCACTTGCTGAGGAAGCTTAAGCGTGCCTCACGCGCTATTAGCTATTAGCTTTTAGCTAATTATCAAGTTCACTCTATGTGGTCTACACAAACCAAAAGCGCAGTAATCAATACCTAATTTATCTAATTTATTTTTATTTAGCAGTTTTGCTTTAGTCGAGAAGAATCCCTCGTCTCTGGAGAGGGAGTGTCAATGGAATAAATCCTGCTTGCCCAATCAATTCTTGACCTTGCTCGCTCAGTAGTAATTCTCCATAGGCTAAACCAGCATTTTCATCTTGTTGACCATTTTGTTTAACAATGACAAATAATCTGCGAGTAATAGGATACTCACCACTTTGAAGAGCGTTTATATTGATCTGATTGCGTTTTGCGGGACATTGTGATGGAGGCACATAGGGCTTTTGATAAGGGAAAATTAGTTCTTCTTGTTTCCGTCCAATAGGTAGAGATTTAATTTTGCATTGGTATACAACTTCAGACATGGTAGCGTAATATATACCCCCAGGATTTGAAATGACTTTTCTAATCCCTTCGGTTGTATCTTTAACTAGTTGCACATTGTCTCCAAAATTCTTACCTTCTAAAACATTGTTGACAAAGAATGCTACAGTACCTCCTTCCTCTACATTTCTAGAATAAGGAACAATAGGAAGATCTGAACCACCAACTTGTTGCCAATTGGTAAGCTTACCTGTATATATGTCTTGAAGTTGTGCCACGGTTAAACCAGCAATTTGTAAGTTCGGATTGACTGCAATAGCTATTCCATCTATAGCTACAGGTATCTGTTTAAGAGAAAAACCTCTAGTCTTAGCTTCCTCAAATTCTTTTTCTGTAAGCGGACGAGAAGATTGAGCAAAAGAAAGTTGGTCTTCCAATAACATGTTAATGCCAGTGCCAGAACCAGGATTACCAACGACGGGATTAGTGTAACGTAACTGATATTCTGACCAAGCTGTTTTAATCGCGGGGTCTACTTTCTGTCTAATGGGAGCCCAAGTAGTGCTACCACCATAGTTAAATACACCGCTAGGCACATTATCAACATCTTGGAAAGAAGTAGGATTGTTATCAATATCGCTTTCTAGCTGTTGCTCCTGAACTGAACTTGCTTGCCGAACTTCTTCGTTGGGTGATACGAACCAAAGTATCGTGCTAATTAGGGCAATTATAGCTACCAAAAGGGAAACTGTTAAGACAATTAGAGAATAACTAATGAATGTTGGTAGGACTATGGTTGGTTTTTCTTCTTGACCTTTTGCCAAAGGAAGAGAATTTTTTACAGGAACAATACTTTGAGATGAAGCTATAATTTGTGGGTCGAGAGAACGTAATGCTTTAATGACATTTGTTTTGTTAGCTGGTTGACAGTCTAAAACTTTGAGAACAGAATTAAGATTAGTAACTACGTTAGATAATAAATCTTGCTGTTGAAAATTAATTAATAGTTTCTCCACTCCTTGGGTATCTGCCCAGAGGCGAATAACTGGTGAATATCCTTTGGCTGCATCTACGGTTAAGATGATTTTTGAGCTAGGGCAATGTTTAGCACACCAATAACAAAGCTCATAGGCATTATCTAGTTGTAAATCTATTAATATTACCCCTGGTCTAGATTGGGGTGTTTGACAATAATTGATAATTTGTTTTTCATCAGTATATTCTGAATGCCAGGTTACAGAAATATGTTGTTCAGAGAGAATCGCTCGCCATATGGCAATCTGAAACCTAGATGGTTGAAACAGCAAAACACTTTTTCGCCGAGTATCCATTTTAAATTATGCTTACAAAAAATCGTTTACTCATGTAGTTTATAAGAATAGAAACACAAGTAACAAACTCAAAATAGAATAAGATTTATTGGTTATTTTAAGTGTAATTTTAAATACATTTTAAAGGGTATAACTATGTATAAAAGTAATTTTGGGCTTGCATGATTATTGGTGATTAATCAAGGGTTTAAAAAGTCAAGAAATTAAGGTTCTACCGAACTTAACTTGCTAAACTAACAATTGATAGCAGGGAACAGGGAACGGGGAACAGGGAACAATCGAGGGTAAATCAAGCCAATTAAAAATGTCCGACATTAATGACTTTAAAGACTTAAGAATTTGGCAAAAAGGTATAGTTATTGCGGAAAAGTGCTATTTTCTGACTAGAACTTTTCCCAAAGATGAACTGTATGGAATGGTTCAACAGATCAGAAGAAGTGCCGCATCTATTCCAAAAGAGGGAACGGGGAATAGGGAACAGGGAACAGCAAAAAAAATTTGCACTCGATTAATTATTTACAAGCTTTATTTAGGTATGAAATTTATCCTGTTGCCCGTTGCCCGTTGCCCTTTCCCTGCACGCAGTGCCTTGGATATGGGAGACGCTATACAAAAGAATATTTAAGATTTTTAAACATATCAATAGGTTCAATTAACTCATATCGAAACTCATCTTATTTTATCTGAACGAGTAGGGTTATGTGAGAGAAGAGAAGTAGAAATAATTATTTCTTTACTACGAGAAGAAAGCAGGATGATTACTAGTCTTATTAAAAAACTCGAAAAATAATAACTGTTCCCTGTTCCCTATTCCCTATTGCCGACCAGAAAAACTAATAATTTTGCATTGCCAGTTCGGTAGAGCCTAAATTAATAATTTATGCGAAAATCATGTTGTTTAAATACAATTTATTAAAAAAGATATCGAAAAAAAAATTTGAGCGTCAAAATATGAATACAAAATTTTGATAACTGCGTATTAATAATCAACAAAAATCTAAATATAAGTTATCCCTCATCAAGTGAATTTCATCGTCGATTTATGGGAACAAATCCTGCTTCTTCAATCAATTTCTGTATCTCTTCAGTAAGTAGTAATTCAGCATAGGCTTCTCCTCCTTTCTGCGCTCGCTCTCCATCTTGTTTAACAATGACAGATAAATAGCGAGTTAAAGGATAAGTAGCATTTTTAATAGCTGCAAAGTTTAATTGATTACGCTTTTGAGGACAATTTTCTGGAGGTACTGCGGGAGGAAGGTAAGGAGGGATAAATTCTTCATTTTGATCGGCTATGGACAAAGATTTAATCGTACACTGAGGTATAACTTCTGGTGCAGAAGCATAGTAAATACTGCCTACTGTCTGTCTAATCTGATTCAATCCATCAGTAGTTGAATAAACATACTTGACATTGCTACCAAAAGGCTCACCATGTAATACGTGTTGATGGAAAAATTCAGGTGTACCTCCATCTTCTGCCCTGCGAGAAAGAGGTATGATCTTCAAGTCAGGACCATTTACTTCCTGCCAATTAGTAATCTCACCAACATAAATTTTTTTTAATTGTTCTGTTGTCAAATTCTCTACTGGTAGAGAAGGATTAATGGCAATGGCAATAGCATCAATAGCTATATGATATTCTCTAAGGCTAAAGCCCTGCTGATGGGCAAGGATGTATTCTTTTTGCTCGATCGATCGAGATGATTGCGAAAAATCTAGGTCTCCTTCTAGCAACATACGAATGCCTGTTCCCGAACCAGGTGTGGCATTAATAGGTGGCACATAACGTAAATTAAATTGAGGATATTTCTCAGCTATTTGGGGATTTACTGTATGCCGAATTGGAGCCCAGGTAGTACTTCCACCATAACTAAATATTCCTTTGGGTACGCTATCTGATTCTTTAAGATTACTAGTTTTTGTGTGCGCGCTTTTTTTCTGATCTCTAATATGAACTAAAACCCTTCTTTGAAGTCCTTGCACGGGAGAAACTAACCACAATACACTTACATCCAGTACAACTGTTACTGTCAAAAGAATAGCGATAAAAAAGCCCAAAGAATAGGGAACTAGAGGCGAGATGGTTTTAGCTGCATTGAGATCGGAGTTTTGATTAGATATACTTGGTCGTCTTAATTCAATTGCTCCTGAGGGTATAGATACACTTTTTTGTCCTATAGAATGCAATGCTCTTACTATATTTTCTGGTTCGGCAGGTGGGTAATCTAAAGCTCTGAGGACAGAATTAATATTAGTAATGACACTAGAGAATAAATTTTTCTTTTGAAAATTCATCAACAGTTCATTTACACCTTGGCTCATTGCCCATCGGCGAATAACTGATGAATATCCATTTTTAGGATCGGTAGTTAAAATAATTTTCGAGTCAGGATGATTTTTATGAAACCAACGACAAATTTCATAAGCATCATCTATTTTTAGATCTATTATGAGCGCATCTGGTTTAAAATCTAATATTTTAAAGTTATTTTCAATAGGCTTTTGATTATTGTAATTTGCTTCCCAAATCACAATAATGTTATGTTCACTCAGAACAAAACGCCATATCTTAGCCTGAAACTTAGATGGTTGAAACAGCAGTACTGTTTTTTTTATGGTATTCATTGACTTTAAAAAAGTATCAAAGCTTTTCGAGAAAAACTATGTAATTTATACTACCTTGAAATGAATTCAATCAAAAAAAAGTAAAAAATAAGAGACGAAATATAAGTATTGTAATTATTTCCGAAAAACTTAGTTAAGAAAACTACAATAATGAAAAATCATTTAAAGAAGAAACATCAAAAAAAATAAGTAATCAAAAAAAACATTTAGATTGCTTATTTTTTATTTAAGGTTTACTTATTCTTAAATATTCCTTAATCAAACAGAAACATTTTAAATACAATTTAAAAGATTATTTTGCTGATTTCAATTAATTTTCACATAATTTTATCTGGATTAATTGATACTATTTAAAATAAAAATAGTGACTTCTGGGCGACTATTAAAGCGAATAGGAATACTAGTCATCCCTATACCTCGATTGGTGTATTCAAGCAAATTTTTGATAGGATTTAATCCTAAACTATATTTCTGACCTCCTATTGGTAAAACAACAGGACCTAGACCAGGGATATTAATTTGTCCTCCATGGGAATGACCGGATAATTGTAAATCAAATCTATCAGTTTGAGCGAGTCGATCGGCAAAATCTGGTTCATGAACTAAAGCAATATTTGCACCATCTGTTGGTAATTGTTGTAAAACTAGTTTTAAGTCTGGTGTGCCTACGTAGGGGTCATCTATACCAGCAAAGCTAAGTTTTTCTCCATTTATGTCGATAGTGTAAACACTATTATTTAATTCCAGCACATTACTTTTTATCAAAGCCGATCTTACTCTAACTTCTTTATGCCGAAAATGATCGTGATTGCCCAAGACAGCTAAAGTAATTTCTTGAGGATTTATTTTAGTTAATTCTTCGATCAGAAGATGAGCATTAAAAGGCGCAAGCTTACTATCAAAATCACCAGTAATTGCTACTATATCTGGCTCTTGTTCATTAATTAGTGTAACTATTTTATCTAAACGTTTCTGTGTCATATAACGACTGACGTGTATATCACTAATCTGAACTATTTTAAATCCATCAAATGCTGATGATAGATGGGGTAAAGTTAGCTGAATAGGAACAACTTCAATCCAGTTTGGTTCAATGATCCATCCATACAAAAAACAGGCTAAAAAAAAAGCGATCGATACTAAAGTGACTCGCCTAAACCACTCTAAAATTTTTGTGCTGAGCATATAGAGATGCTTGTTAAGCATAGTCAGAAAAAATCTTTTAGTTCAAATCAACTTTTCCATCTTAATGTTTTATTTTTGTGATGGCGATTAATAAATAAATCAATAAAACTTTTCTAGTTTATATTTAATTCTATTGGGCTACTCGTCTAACATGTTTTTAAAGATGACTAAATCACTCAATATAACCATTGGAAGTCTTAGCTTTTTTCTCAACTTGATTATTTCTGCTACTCCAGTTAAAGCTGCTGCGATTGCCATCTCTAATTCAGGGTTTGAAGAACCTAGTTTGGCAGGATTAGAACCAATTGTAGGAGAAGAAATTTTCACTTTTACAACTCCACCAGGATGGCAATTATACGATCCTAACGGTTTAATACCTGCGGATACTAATTTAGCAACTTCCTATCCTGGTGTTTGGAATCCCTCTTCCACTTTTTTTGCTGATGAAGCACCTGAAGGTGAAAATATTGGTGCTATTTTTTTAAATCAAGCTCCAAATAGTGGAGTTGTTGGTTTTACTCAAACTCTTGCCGATACCTTACAAGCAAATACAGAATATACTCTATAAGTTGAAGTGGGCAATCCTGGCTCTGATGTTTTTGCTGGTTTTCCTGGTTATGGAGTGCAGCTATTAGCAGGGAATACAATACTTGCTGAAGATAACAATACTTTAGCTGTAGTAGAAGGAGAATTTAATACAACTACTATCTCTTTTACAACTACAACAAAAGATCTAAATCTAGGATAACCTTTGCAAATAAGACTTTTAAATACTTTAGAAAGTACTGGGTTAGAAGTAAATTTTGATAATGTTAGGTTATCAGCTAATCCTGTAGATTTACAATCTGTTCCTGAATCAAATTCAATTTGGAGTTTATTAATTTTGGCTATAGGGTTATTTTTCAGTCCAAATAAGTTCAGAGTTCGCCTTTTAAGTTCGCATCACAATCAATAATAAACAATCAGCACTTAGCTAATTGCTGGATTTACCTCATTTAACTGAGAACTGCTCTATTGCAATTACTGAACAAAATGATATCATTAGTAGAAATACTTATAACCTAAGTATTTCTACTATCTTTTATATATACGTAGGCTATATACCTAACTAATTTATTCGTAAATAATTAATAGAAATATTTATCTTATAAATGCTATCTAAAATCAACCAAAGAAAAGCAAAATTATTACCATGTCTAATTTTATCAATTTGCACCATAGGAATAATTAAGTTACAGAGCAAACATTACTCTAAATATAACAATCAAACTCTATTGGTTAACCATATAAACAAAGAATTTGACCAAAAACAAGCAATTAATCTACAAAAAGTAGTTCCTTCTTTTGGTTTTGATAATTTGCGAGCAGATTGGCTTTACCTAAACTATATTCAGTATCTTGGAGACAAAGAAGCAAGAAATCAGACTGGTTACTCTTTGATACCTGATTATTTTGAAACTATTATTCAATACGATCCTCACTTCACCGAAGCTTATTTAGCTCTTGCCACTGCGAATTCTTTTTATGCTGGCAAACCAGAAAAAACTATTGCTTTAATGGACAGAGTTTTAGAGTTAATTTCTCCTGAGGTTCACCCTGAAGTATCTTATCTTTGGACACATAAAGGTTTGGATGAATTGTTATATTTAGGTGATACGCAAGCAGCCAGAAAATCCTATCTGACAGCAGCACAATGGGCTAGAAAACGTGGGGATAAGCTGGGGAAAAAAATTGCTCAAAAAAATCTGAAAACTGCTAGATTTTTAGCTACTAATCCTGATACTAGAGAAGCTCAAATTCTTGCTTGGTCGATGATATTACCCAAGCTCAAAGATGAACAAGATCGTCAAGTAATTATGAATAAAATTCAAGCTTTAAAGTCCGAGTTAGCTGTTGCCAATCGAGAAGATCAGAATAATTAACTAGAGAATTTTTAGTAAGTATTTAATTTATGGCTTTGAGGTAAACAGATTTTATTTGTTGAGCAATTTTTGACCAGGTATAGTTTGCTTGAATGTAGGCTTGACAAGCTTCTTGACTGGGCAATTTACGTTGACCAGATAAAACTTCGATAATTCCTTGAGCTATATCTTCTACAGTGGTAGATTCAAATAGTAAATCTGGGCAGAAAGGTTGTAAGATTTCGGGAATTCCACCAATAGGAGTACCAATTACGGGAGTGCCAGCAGCTAGCGATTCAATAATAATCAAGCCAAAACCTTCAAAAGCAGTAGTAGGCACAATAGAAAAATTAGCAGCACGATAAGCTAGAGGTAATCGATCATCGGCAATATATCCTAATAATTTAACGTTGCGAGTAAGCTCCAATTCTGCTATCTGTTGTTGTAGAGTTTCGGCTAATGCACCTTTACCTGCAATATATAACAAAACATCAGGATATTGTTTGCGGACTTGATGAATAGCAGCGATCGAGTTTTCTAAACCCATGCGTTTTGCTAGTCTGCGTACACAAAAAATGATCGGACGATCTTGACTCCAGCCCAATTTAGTTCTAGCTTCAGCAGTAGAAAGATTAAGATTAAAGCGATCGATCTCCACTGCGCCAGGCACAATATTAATCTGTTCTAAGGGTACTTGGTATTCTTGATGCAAAATATCTCGAAAAGTTTTAGAGAGAACAATAAATTGGCAAGAACGTCGATAACAGGTTTTTTCTAATTCTTTTTTCAACCAAATAGCAATAGTTTTTTGGGCTTCTACATCACTTTCTAATGCCCAAGGACCATGAAAATGGGTAACTAAAGGCAAGTTCTTAAGTTGACTGAGTAAAGGGAAAGTATATAAGGCAAAATGGGAAACAATCAGGTTGTATTCTGCCTGGGTGATCAAATCACTAAAATTTTTTTTAACTGCTAACCAGCGTTTTAGTAGAGAGGAATTAGCTGGTGCAAAAGCTTGAATTTGTCCGTTAGTAGCTTGTGCTACTTGGGGTGAACCTGCTACCAAACCCCTTATTTCTACTCCTACTTTAGGTAAATGGCGAGTGCAATCATAATAAACTCGATCGAGTCCTCCTCCTTGTTCGGGAAACCATTCTAAACCTATTTGTAGGGTCTTTATATTCATACCAAAATTACGTCAACTTAGGTACTCATCATAACCACTAACTGTACGGACGTTCCATGGAACGTCTCTACTAACTCTTTTTATCCAGCTTTAGCTACCAACTTTTCCACAATCGCAATCAATTCTTGAGGTTGAATTGGTTTACCCAAATAATCTGTTGCCCCTAATTTCATTGCTTGTTGTCTATGACGATCGCCTGTACGAGAAGTTGCCATCACTACAGGTATATCTTTTAAGGTATTATTAGATCTTACTTTCTGTAGTAATTCAAAGCCATTAACTTTAGGCATTTCCACATCAGAAAGAATTAGATCGATTACTCCTCGATCTTGTTCTAGTTTATCGATCGCTTCTTTGCCATCTCGACAAACAATTACTTGATACCCCACAGCAGTTAAGATCTTTTCGAGCATACGTCTGGTAGCAACGGAATCTTCTGCTATTAAAATTGTGCGTATAGTTTGAGTTCGTGTTGTTAGGGTTTGTCGATCGGTAGAAGTAGCATTCTGCTCTAAGCCTTGAGGTAAAATTACAGGTATTACTTCCCCTGTACCCAAAACCGTACAACCCGCTAGGTAAGATGGGACAGGAATAGTATCATCAAAAGGTTTAACAATTAATTTTTCTTCTTGTAGCACAGCATCAACTAAGACTACTAGTAAACCTGAAGCAGCTTTAATTACTATGCCTATTTTTGAGCGGTCTAAAGATAGAGGATTTCTGGGACAAGGTAATAAATTTGCCAGGGAAACTACAGGAAGGGTTTTTTGTTGCCAATAGACAGTTTGCTTTTCTTCATCAGTAAAACTTAGTTCATCATAAAGTAATGTTTCGATTACACTACTGTTGGGGATAGCAATAATGCGGTTTTGTAATTGAACTAGGAACAATGACATCAAACTAAGATTGAGGGGTAGCTTCAAGGTAAAAGTTGTACCTTGGCTTAATTTAGTTTGAACTTGAAGATTGCCTCGTAATTTACGAATTTGACTACGGACAATATCTAATCCCATTCCTCGCCCAGATATATCACTTACTTTAGCTGCCGTAGAGAAATCTGGTTGAAAAATCCAATCAATAATCTCTTCAGGACTAAAATCATTAATAGATTTATCTAGGGGACAAATTCCTCTGTCTACAGCCTTTTGATAAACTTTTTCAATATTAATACCACCACCATCATCTTCAATAGTAATTACTAGCTGGTTATTTTCTACTTTAGCTTTGAGGATAATCTCGGCACTTTCGGATTTTTGGCTAGCGCGACGTTCTGCTTTAGATTCGATGCCATGATCGAATGCATTATTAAGTAAATGAGTTAGAGGGGTTTGTAATTGCTCTAATAATACTTGGTCAATAGGAGTATTTTCTCCCTCAATAATAAGGTTAACTGACTTGTCAAAACGTTGATTAAGATTGCGGATTTGAGGAATAAATCTTTTTGCCAATAGGCTAAAAGGAACTAGACGAGATTCAGTGACATTTGTATATAGTGTGTCGAGATTTTTTTGCGTTTTGTCTAAGTCTTCTGATAATTCTCGCTCAATCAAATCTAAGTCCGTACGGGTTTCTTGTACCAGGAGCATCAATTCTTGAAAAGATTGTAAGCTAGTATGAAGCTCTGTGTAGCGATCGAGTTCCAAGGAGTCAAAACCAAGCTCTTCAGATGTTTTAGTGTTTGGTAAGAACTGATTATTATCGTTTAGAGAAGGGATAGATGATAGGTTAGTAGAACTTACCGCTAATCGATCGTATAAATTCTGTACTTGGTCACGAATTGGCTCAAATTGTCGTGAGAGAGACCTTAAACGCCGATTAGCTTGATTAAATAGCCTTTTTTGTCGATTTAGCCTGGCTTGAGTTAAGATTAATTCCTCAATATTATTGGTCATCCCTTCTAGTTTGTGCAGGGGAATTCTTAGTTGAGATAAAACATTTTTGGGTAGCAGATCTGGCGTAGAGGCAACTTCTTTTTCTTGGTTTTCTTGTTGTTTAGACTGTTGGCTAGTCTGAGATTCTGGGACGGGATTTTCCCCTGTGAGTAGAAAGCGATCGCGATGGGAACGAATTTCCTTGATTATCTCTGTTACTGTCGCTAAAGAAGATTCTAGATCGGATTCTACTTGTACACTCCCGATCCGTTCAATTGATTCTACCAACCAAGATAGATTAAGAGTCTCTGCTAAAAATAAACTTTCATCGACAAAATTGGCTAAAAATTGTTGAATTAACTCTGGAGGCAGATCGGGAGTTAATTCTTCGATCGCAGCAAAGGAAGTTTCTAACTCTTCGGTTAAAGTATCATTAACTAAGCTATTGTCTTGGCTTTCGGTAGAAATATCTACTTCCTCAGCAGAAGCAGAGCCAGCCAAAGCTTCCAAAGCTGAAATCAAATCTGGATTAGCTGTAACCGTGTCGTCAGTTCTTGCCTGACTTAAAATCAAAGCTACTTCGTTAACTCCTTGCTCAACCAGATTCCAACCAAAATCAACTTCCTCAATTTTGCCTTGTTGAATCCCCACTAAAACATCTTCTAGTTTATGGGCTAGTTTTTGTAAACTGTCTAGAGATGCCAAACCCGCACCACCTTTAAGAGAATGAGCAGCCCGCAACAGAGAAGTGAAATCAGCAGCGCGATCGCCTTTTTTGATGCCATCTTCCATCATTTGCAGATATTCTGGGGCATCTTCGTCTAAAAAACACTGACGTGCTTCTTCAGTAATGGCAGCAAGAATTGAAGGATCTAACTGGGAACTCATGTTGATATTGTGTTGATTATTAAGGAAGAAGAATTAACTAATAATTCTGAATTCTGAACTCCTGAACTCCTGAACTCCTGAACTTCTGAACTTCTGAATTAAGCCTGTAACTTAAATTGAGATACAGACTCTTGAAGAGTTTCTGCCTCTTCTACCAGAGTACGCAGGGATTTAACCACGTTTTGGGCTTCTGTGGAGTTTTCTTTGGCAATAGTCGCAATACCTGAGATTTTCTCGTTAACTTGACGAGCAGTATTAGTTTGGTCGATGGTACTGGTGGAAATAGACTGGAGATACCTATCAATTTTTTCACTGGTATTCGCCAAGTTCTGTAAGTTTTGTTTGGTTTTACGCACTAATTCACTACCAGTGACAACCTCTGTTGTACTAGTTTCCATTCCTTGCAGTACAGCAGTTGTATCCTGTTGAATAGCCGATACTAGTTGTTGAATATCTTTGGTGGAATCGGTGATTCGATCTGCTAAACGACGAACTTCTTCTGCTACAATACGGAAACCATCACCGTGTTCTCCTGCACGGGCTGCCTCAACAGAAGCGTTAAATGCTAGTAAGTTGGTTTTTTCGGAGATACCCGAAATAATTTCCACAATTTGGGCAATTTCTTGGGAAGATTCTGATAATTGTTTTACTTGTTTGGACGTACTGGCAACGGTGGTTCTAATCTTTTCGATACTATCAACTGTTGAATCCATCGCAGCATCCCCTTCTTTGGCTTGAGTTAAACCTTGGCTAGCAATTTGTGCTGCTTCTTGGGCATAACCCGCTACATTTTGTACAGATTCATTAATTTCTGCAATACTAGATAGGGCTGAGTTAATTTCTTCTGCTTGGTTTAAAGCTGCTTCAGAAAGCTGACGTACAGAGTTTTCCCCCGCTAGAGATAATTCCCCTACTTGGTTAGAGACTGTTTGAACTTGCTGCAGCAAAGCTCTTAACCTACTCATAATAGAGTTAAAAGCATCAGCGATCGAGCCTACCGCACCTTCAGTCATCTTTGCTTTAACAGTCAAATCTCCTTTTTGTGCGCCTTCTACGTCTAGGAGCAAGTTCACTACCCCCTGTTGGAGGCGTTCTTTTTCTTGCTTTTGCTTTTTGGTTTCTGCTTCTTGGATACGAATCAAGTCTTGGATTTGTTCTGCCATCAAGTTAATGTTAGTACCCAAATCCGCTAGCTCATCTGCGCCAATCACATCCATCCGCACATCTAGTTCTCCTTGTCCTAACTTTTGTACCGTGTCAGTAGACTTAATTAAGGGTAACGTGCCTCGATAAGATAAAAAAGTTGCTAAAGCCGAAACTGATAATACAGTCACCAAGATACCTATTTCCAGGGTCAATAATAATTGTTGCTCTACTGCAAAAGCAGCATCTTTATCTTCGGCAATAATTGCACTCCAATTGATTTTTAGTGTATCTCCTTTTGAGGTAATGGAGCTAAAACTAATCAATTGTTCTTTTTTACTGAGTAAATCTTGACCAATTACCGTACCTGTACTTTCATTAGTTTTTATTTCTAAGACTTTAGAAAGATTGACATCTAGTTTTTTTCCTTCCCATTCTTCTTTAGATGAAAGGAAAGTTTGATTATTAGAATCAATTAATAGATAATCAACTCGATCTTTACCATAGTTAGCAAGGAGAGTTTCTATCTTTTCTACAGGCATTCTAGCTCTCACTACTCCAATCATTTCTTTAGTATCTTTATCGATAATTGGAGTCGCGATATAGACAGCAAAAAATCCAGATTTTTTAGAAATTCGAGGCTCACCAATGTAAGTCTTTTTACTTTCTAAGACTGCTTTAAAGTAAATGCTATCTTGGTGATTACTATTTCCACCTTCAGAATGAGCTAGAACATCTCCATTAAGATTGAAAGCAGCAATACTATTAAAAAAAGGATAGCTTTGAAGATAACCTGCAAGGATTGCGTCTTTTTGTTCTCTAGTAGTTGCATTTCTAATATTGGAATCAATCAAAATCCC
>JAAUYH010228922.1_pt1 | contig 15503 bp, 9 predicted proteins | sample 7278061 | NCBI WGS metagenome assembly JAAUYH01 (sample SAMN14350203, study PRJNA611818) | marine sediment metagenome | isolation source: surface marine sediment (0.6m) | place: French Polynesia: Moorea | collected 2018-08
CACATCATTAAGGGCCCTGTAGGTACCATAATTCTTAACGATATTCTTCGCTTCGAGTAAGTTGTTCATCCGATTCAATTAAGTTTTGGCAAAAGTATATAAAAGTTTGTCATGAAACATTTGGTTTTGTTACAATCACAAAAAACAATTTCAAATTTATTATGCATGCATAATAAATTTTTATATATTTGTAACATGCTTAAAGAAACCACCATAGATCATGCACTGCGCGCTACCTGGCAAGCCGTAGCTAAAATGTACAATGAACAAGCCGCACAACATGGAAGCACTATGGCAACCGCCTTTGTTTTATTGAATATAGACTACGAAAATGGTACCCCGTCAACCGCGCTGGGGCCTCAAATGGGTATGGAACCAACAAGCCTTTCGCGCATTTTAAAAACCATGGAAGATAAAGGTGCTATTTATCGTGAAAAGAATCCGGAAGACGGCAGAAGCGTGCTTATCAAATTAACAGATTATGGTAAAGAAATGCGTAAGGTTTCAAGAGAACACGTCATTACTTTTAATGAAAAGATACGCGAGAATATCTCTGAAGAGAAATTAAATCACTTCTTTGAAGTAACAGAAAAAATTAATCAATTAATCGCTGAGCGTAAGATTTATAAAGAAACGCAACGCAAAGCCATGTAAAACAGTTCAAAGCCTAAAATGAGCAAAAGAAGAATTAAAAAAGTAGCAATTATCGGTTCAGGAATTATGGGATCGGGTATTGCATGCCACTTTGCAAATATTGGCGTTGATGTATTGCTTTTGGATATTGTGCCAAGAGAACTCAACGAAACGGAAAAAGCAAAAGGATTGACTCTAGAAGATAAAACAGTTCGAAACCGCTTAGTAAATGACGCCCTGGCAGCATCTTTAAGGTCAAAACCTTCTCCAATTTATAATAAGAAGTTTGCCGCTAGAATTACAACGGGAAATATTGAGGATGATCTTCATAAGATAAAAGATGTAGATTGGGTAATGGAGGTGGTTGTAGAACGCCTGGATATCAAGCAAAGTGTTTTTGAAAAAGTTGAGGAGCACCGAGCACCTGGTACTATCATTTCTTCAAATACTTCTGGTATTCCTATTAAATTTATGAACGAAGGTCGTAGCGAAGACTTTCGGAAGCATTTTGCAGTCACCCACTTTTTCAATCCACCGCGCTACTTAAAATTATTTGAAGTTGTTCCCGGGCCTGACTGTAAACAGGAAGTTACTGATTTCCTGATGGGATATGGAGACAAATTCTTGGGAAAGACATCTGTGCTGGCCAAAGATACACCTGCCTTTATCGGTAACCGCATCGGTATTTTCGGAATCCAATCACTATTCCACCAGGTAAAGGAATTAGGGCTAACCGTAGAAGAAGTGGATAAATTAACCGGTCCGGTAATAGGCCGACCTAAATCGGCAACCTTCCGCACCGTAGATGTTGTAGGTTTAGATACTTTGGTTCATGTGGCAAACGGTATTTATGAAAACTGCCCCGATGATGAAGCGCATGAATTATTCAAACTACCTGACTTCATAAATTCCCTCATGGAAAACAAGTGGCTGGGCAGTAAAACCGGGCAAGGTTTTTATAAAAAAGTAAAGAATGCCGATGGAAAAAGCGAAATTTTAAGCCTCGACTTAGATACGATGGAATATCGCTCTAAGAAGAAAGCATCCTTCCCCACCCTTGAGCTGACAAAAACGATTGATAAACCCATTGATCGCTTTAAAGTATTGGTGGGCGGTAAAGATAAGGCCGGTGAATTCTATCGTAAGAACTTTGCAGCCATGTTCGCCTATGTTCAAAATAGAATCCCAGAAATCTCTGATGAATTGTATCGTATTGATGACGCCATGAAAGCTGGTTTCGGTTGGGAAAATGGCCCATTTGAAATTTGGGATGCTATAGGCGTAGAAAAAGGTGTTGATTTGATGAAGGCAGAAGATAAAGAACCCGCCCAATGGGTAACAGAAATGTTAGAGAAAGGTGAGACTTCATTTTATACTGTGAACGACGGCGCTACCTACTACTACGATGTTGACAAGAAAGAGCAGCTTAAAAAGCCTGGTCAGGATGCATTCATTATACTGGATAATATCCGTAAATCAAATGAAGTATTTAAAAATTCAGGTGTCGTTATTGAAGATTTAGGTGATGGTATTTTAAATTGTGAATTTCAGTCCAAAATGAACACCATTGGAGGTGACGTATTGGCCGGATTAAATAAAGCAGTCGACTTAGCTGAAAAAGATTTCGACGGACTCGTTGTTGGCAATCAAGGAGCAAACTTCTCAGTAGGTGCCAATATCGGTATGATCTTTATGATGGCAGTTGAGCAAGAATATGACGAATTGAATATGGCTATCAAATATTTTCAGGATACCATGATGCGAATGCGTTATTCATCAATTCCTGTAATAGCAGCGCCCCATGGAATGTCTTTGGGCGGTGCCTGTGAATTGTCAATGCATGCTGATAAGGTAGTAGCTTCCGCGGAAACCTATATGGGACTTGTAGAGTTCGGTGTCGGTGTAATTCCTGGCGGAGGTGGATCTAAAGAGATGGCTTTACGTGCGCAAGACCTATTTCACCAGGGTGATGTTCAATTAAATGTTTTGCAAGAACATTTCTTGACTATTGGTATGGCAAAAGTTTCTACTTCAGCTTATGAAGCATTTGACCTGGGCCTTTTACAAAAAGGTAAAGATGTGGTTGTGGTAAACAAAGACCGTCAAATCGCGGAAGCTAAAAAATATGCAAAATTATTAGCTGATGCAGGATATACACAAAAGCCCCAGCGAAAGGATGTGTTAGTTCTTGGAAAGCAAGCTTTAGGTATGTTCTTGGTTGGCACCGACGCTATGGAAGCTAGCAAATATATTAGTGAACATGATCAAAAGATTGCCAATAAATTGGCTTACGTGATGGCTGGTGGCGATCTATCGGAACCGACCCGGGTGTCGGAGCAGTATTTATTGGATATTGAGCGCGAAGCCTTCTTGAGCTTATGTACTGAGCGTAAGACTTTGGAACGCATTCAGCACATGCTTAAGACAGGTAAACCTTTAAGAAATTAAGAACATGAAAACAGCATATATAGTAAAAGGATACAGAACCGCCGTTGGTAAGTCTAAAAGAGGTGGTTTTAGGTTTAAAAGAGCTGATGAACTGGCGGCAGAAACCATACAATACATGATGGGTAAATTACCCGAATTCGATGTAAAACGAATTGATGATGTGATCGTTGGTAATGCGATGCCGGAAGGGTCACAAGGCTTAAACATGGCACGTATCATTTCTTTAATAGGACTGGATACGGTGGACGTACCCGGGGTGACCGTCAACCGTTTTTGTGCTTCAGGATTAGAAACGATTGGCACTGCTGTGGCCAAAGTTCAGGCCGGAATGGCGAGCTGTATTATTGCCGGTGGCGCAGAGAGCATGAGTTCGGTACCTATGACGGGTTTTAAACCTGAGCTGAATTACAATATCGTTAATTCGGGCCACGAGGATTATTATTGGGGTATGGGTAACACGGCAGAAGCGGTCGCTCAAGAATATAACGTTTCACGTGAAGACCAGGATGAATTTGCTTACAACTCCCACATGAAAGCGTTAAAAGCCCTGGATGAAGATCGTTTTCAAGATCAAATTGCGCCAATAGATGTTGAAGAGACGTACATAAAAGATGGTAAAAAAGCTACCCGTAAATTCACTGTAACGAAAGATGAAGGACCACGACGTGGGACCAGCAAAGAAGCATTGGCAAAACTACGTCCGGTGTTTGCCGCAAACGGAAGTGTTACGGCCGGTAACTCATCACAGACTAGTGATGGAGCCGCTTTTGTACTAGTGATGAGTGAAGAAATGGTCAAAGAGTTGAATTTAGAACCCATTGCCCGTTTAGTAAGTTATGCCGCTGCGGGTGTACCACCTCGTATTATGGGTATTGGACCGATTGCTGCAGTTCCAAAGGCTTTAAAACAAGCTGGACTCGAGCAAAAAGACGTCGAACTGATTGAATTGAATGAAGCTTTCGCTTCGCAATCACTTGCCGTCATTCGTGAATTAAATATGAATCCAGATATTATCAATGTGAATGGTGGCGCCATAGCATTGGGACATCCTTTAGGGTGTACCGGCGCAAAGCTATCAGTACAATTATTTGATGAAATGCGTAAACGTAATATGCAAGGCAAGCATGGCATGGTGACTATGTGCGTAGGTACTGGCCAGGGAGCAGCCGGAATATTCGAATTTTTAAATTAACAATCAAAAATTAAATTAGAACCAAGAGATATGGAAGTAGTAGAAAAAGAGATTTTACGTGGAGGGCAATTCCTTGTGAAAGAAACAAAATGTGAAGATGTATTTACTCCTGAGGATTTTTCTGAGGAGCAGATGATGATGCGCGACGCCGTAAAAGAATTTAATGATCGTGAGATCATTGCACATAGAGAGCGCTTTGAAAATAAAGACTATGCATTGACTGAAGAATGTATGCGTAAAGCCGGCGAACTAGGCTTTCTAGGTGTAGCTGTACCTGAAGAATATGGTGGACTTGATATGGGCTTCGTTTCAACAATGTTAGTATGTGAGTACATCTCAAGTGGGACAGGTTCATTTAGCACTGCCTTCGGGGCACATACTGGAATTGGCACCATGCCAATTACCTTATACGGTACCGAACAACAAAAGAAAAAATATGTACCTAAATTAGCAACCGGTGAATGGTTTGGAGCTTACTGTTTGACAGAGCCAGGTGCAGGATCGGATGCGAACTCGGGTAAAACAACTGCTACCCTTTCGGAGGACGGAAAAACCTACAAGATCAATGGACAAAAAATGTGGATCTCGAACGCAGGTTTCGCCAATTTATTCATTGTATTTGCGCGTATCGAAGATGATAAGAACATCACAGGATTCATCGTTGAAAATGACCCAAACAATGGAATCGTTTTAGGTGAAGAAGAAGATAAATTAGGGATTCATGCTTCATCTACTCGACAGGTTTTCTTTAATGATTGTGAAGTACCAGTAGAAAATATGTTATCTGAAAGAGGTAATGGATTTAAAATTGCCATGAACGCTTTAAATGTGGGACGTATCAAACTGGCAGCGGCTTGTTTAGATTCTCAGCGAAGGATTACAACAACAGCTGTGCAATATGCAACGGAGCGTAAGCAGTTCAATACACCAATTGCTAACTTTGGCGCGATCAAGGCAAAATTAGCTGAAATGGCGACCAATACATATGCTGGAGAGTCTGCTGCATATAGGGCTGCCAAGAATATTGAAGACAGAATAGCCATCAGACAGGCCTCCGGAAATTCACATCAGGAGGCCGAACTAAAAGGTGTTGAAGAATATGCAATTGAATGTTCAATCTTGAAAGTAGCCGTTTCTGAAGATGTTCAGAATTGTGCTGATGAAGGTATTCAGATATTCGGAGGTATGGGATTCTCTAAAGAAACACCCATGGAAGCGGCATGGAGAGATGCCCGAATTGCACGTATCTATGAAGGAACTAATGAGATCAACAGAATGCTTTCTGTAGGCATGTTAGTGAAAAAAGCCATGAAAGGACATGTAGATTTATTAAATCCGGCAATGAAAGTTCAGGAAGAATTAATGGGTATCCCTTCTTTTGATACACCAGATTATTCTGAATTATTCTCTGAAGAGAAAGAAATGATCGCCAAGTTAAAAAAGGCCTTCTTAATGGTTGCTGGAGCGGGTGTTCAAAAATTCGGACCAAAACTAGAGGAGCACCAACAGTTATTAATGGCAGCCTCTGACATGCTCATTGAAATATACATGGCGGAGTCTACGATTTTGCGAACCGAAAAAATGGCAAAATCGCAAGGTGAAGATGCCGTTAAAGAACAAATCGCCATGGCCAGGTTATACCTGTATAATGCCGTAGATATTGTGAATCAAAAAGGTAAAGAAGGTATCGTTTCTTTTGCAACTGGCGATGAACAACGTATGATGCTAATGGGACTTAAGCGATTCACAAAATATGCAAATATGCCAAACGTAGTAGCTTTGCGCACGCTAATCGCAGATAAAGTTGCTTCAGAAAATGAATATTGTTTTTAAACAAGCCTTTTTTAGTTTAAAGCAAAGTTTAGTGGATTTAAAAACCAGCTCAAATGAGCTGGTTTTTTGTTTGCTTTCTCTTAACACTTTTTAACAGTGTACTTTTAATAAAAGGTCTCCTTTTTTTCTATCTTCGCTGCATTCAACTATGTATAATGCTTTTATTATACCCTATAAACTTAATTCACTATTATGAAAATTCATTATTCAAAAGCTATTAAGCTTTTTTCAATGGCACTTCTAACGGTTGCCTTTTTAGCTCCGCAAAACATTGAAGCGCAACGAAAAAAGAAGAAAAAAGGCAAAACGGAAGCTGCGGCAAAGCCAGCGCCAAAAAAGAAGAAAGATAAGACCATTAAAGAACTTGTAAAGTCAAGTAAAGAAATTGATGGCTTATTCAAAATCTATCAAGATACTGTCACCGGAACCACGCAAATGCTCATCAAAGAAGACCAAATTGGCAAGGAGTTTATTCACTTTAACCAGGTAGCTGATGGAGTTTTAGACGCAGGGAGATTCAGAGGTGCTTTTGGACGTGCAAAAGTGTTCAAAGTAAAGAAACACTTTAACAAAATAGAATTAGTAACTCAAAATACTTCCTTCTATTTCGATCCTGATAATGCAATTTCTAAGGCAAAAAATGCAAATATGAGTGAGGGTAATATGGCGAGCCTGAAAATTGAAGCGCACGATGAGAAAAAAGGTCTTTACTTAGTAAAATCTGATGGATTATTCTTAAAAGAAACATTGACCCAAGTAAAGCCTCCGCGTTTTCCTGGTCAAAAACCTACCGCTTTTACCTTGGGTAATTTAGACAAGAACAAAACGAAGATTAATGCGATAAACAATTATCCTGATAACACGAACATCGCGGTAGAATACGTATATTCTAAGCCTTCAGTTTTAAACGGAGGTTCAGCTGCGGTCACTGATGGCAGAAATGTTAGCATTAAGGTTTTCCACAGTTTAATAGCGATGCCAGAAAACGATTATAAGCCGCGCTATGATGACCCAAGGGTTGGCTATTTTTTCACCGGTGTGAATGATCAGACTTCTACAGGTTCTACACCCTATCGTGATTTAATTCATCGTTGGGATTTAAAAAAGAAAGATCCTGATGCTGCTATTTCTGAACCTGTTGAACCCATAGTATGGTGGATGGAGAACACAACGCCTGTAGAATGGAGAGAAACGATCAAGCAAGGTGTAGAGGAATGGAATGTAGCATTTGAAAAAGCCGGATTCAAAAACGCCATTGTCTGTAAAATGCAGCCGGATGATGCTGATTGGGATGCCGGGGATATTCGGTATAACGTACTACGATGGACGTCTTCACCAAACCCTCCTTTTGGCGGTTATGGCCCAAGTTTTGTAAATCCTAGAACAGGACAAATTATAGGTGCCGATATTATGCTAGAATATGTACACTTCACTAATAGAGTGATGTACGATAAGTTATTCGACCTGGCTACGTTGCAGGAAGAATTCAATCCTTCTAAATTCTTAAAAGATAATCATTTTACCTGTTCAATGGGGCATTTAATGCATGAAAATACCATGTTTGGGCAAGCTGTCTTGGCAGCTGAAGGCGCTGAAGATCTTCAGATGGAACGCATGAAAAAAGAAGCAATGTTAGCTTTGATTATGCATGAGGTTGGACATACATTGGGCTTAAATCATAATATGAAGGCCAGTCAGTTATTCTCACCTGAAGAATTGGCAAATGCCGATTTAATTAAAGGAAAATGTTTAACTGGTTCAGTTATGGATTATGCCGGCATTAACCTTACAAAAGACCGCAGTAAGCAAGGCCAATATTATGATACCTCTGTAGGACCCTATGATGTTTGGGCTATTCAATACGGCTATACCCCTTTCAAATCAAAAGCTGAGAAGAAAGCCTTATTAGCACAATCTACAAAACCTGAGTTGACTTTTGGTAATGACGCCGATGACATGCGCGCCCCTGGTAAAGCAATTGACCCAAGAGTCATGATCGGCGATCTTTCTAATGATCAAATTGGCTACTCAATTGATCGTATTGCATTGGTAAACAACATGATGAAAGATGTAAAATCTAAGTTCACCAAAGAAGGAAAGTCCTATCAAGAGCTTCGTAGAGCCTATTATATTTTAAGTGGACAGCGCGCGTGGGCGGGCAATGTGATTTCAAGATTCATTGGTGGTGTTTATGTAGACAGGGCTATGGCCGGTCAAGATGGAGGTACACAACCTTATACTCCTGTGAGTTTAGCTGATCAAAAAAGAGCCATGAATGCATTAAGCAAGCATATTTTCGCTCCGAACGCTTTTGACGTTCCTAATGATTTGTACAACTATTTGGCCATGCAGCGAAGAGGATTTAATTTCTTCAGAGCTCCTGAAGACCCTAAAATCCACAATCAGGTATTAACCTATCAAAAAAATGTATTAAACCATATACTACACCCTAATACATTACAAAGAATTTCTGATTCAGAATTGTACGGAAATAAGTATAAGTTATCTACATTTATGACAGATCTTAACGCAGCAATATTTAATGCTGACAGATACTCAAGTGTGAATTCTTTCAGACAGAATTTGCAAGTTGAGTATACAGGTAGGCTCGTCAACATGTTAACTGGTAAACAGAAAGGGCGCTATTCTAATGCAGCCAAATCTATGGCTTTATATAATTTGAAGAATATTAGGGCAATGGCTTCACCGACAGGTAATGTTGCTACCAGAGCGCATAGACAACACTTGCGTACATTAATTGACAATGCACTTAAAGAAATTAAATAAATTTAATTTCACTGTTTAAATCGAAAAGGTGAACCTGTGAAGGTTCGCCTTTTTATTTTATTTTAATTTCGAATGGTTTTTCGTCCTCTAATTTGCCGGTCAAGACATCATTTTGCTCGACTCTTCCAACACCGGCAGGAGTCCCCGTAAATATAATATCCCCTTTTTTAAGAGTGAAAAACTGCGAGACATACGAGATGAGTTCATCTATTTTCCAGAGCATGGCATTCGTATTACCCTCTTGCACGATCAAATCGTTTTTGAGTAGTTGAAAGCTTAGGTTTTCTAAGTTAAAGTTTCCTTTAGGATAGAAATCCCCCACCACGGCACTGCCATCAAAAGCCTTGGCTTTTTCCCAGGGTAATCCCTTTTGTTTACATTGCTGTTGCACATCCCTGGCGGTAAAATCAATTCCTAAACCGATTTCATCATAGTACTTGTGCGCAAATTTCTTAGCGATGTGTTTTCCAACTTTATTGATTTTAACCAGTACTTCTACCTCATAATGAATCTCAGTTGAAAACGGGGGGATGAAAAAAGGCATTTTCTTCGGAAGGATGGCCGAATCGGGCTTTAAAAAAACCACAGGATGTTCCGGTCGCTCATTTTGTAATTCTTCAATATGCTTAGCATAATTTCGACCAATGCAAATGATCTTCATAGGGCTTGGTGGATTTGTTTTATGGAATCCATTTTTTTTCAAAATTGGGTTTACGCTTCTCTAGAAAAGCATTACGCCCTTCTATGGCTTCCTCAGTCATATAGGCTAAACGTGTTGCTTCTCCGGCAAATACCTGTTGACCCACCATCCCATCATCTGTTAAATTCATAGCAAACTTTAACATCTTTATGGATGTAGGTGATTTTGCCAATACTTCTTGAGCCCATTCAAACGCGATGTTTTCTAATTCATCGTGGGGTATTACCGCATTGACCATTCCCATTTCAAAAGCCTCCTGTGCAGAATAATTGCGGCCCAAAAAGAAAATTTCCCGTGCCTTCTTCTGTCCTACCATTTTAGCTAAATATGCTGAGCCATATCCGCCATCAAAACTGGTGACGTCTGCATCGGTTTGTTTGAAAATTGCGTGTTCTTTACTGGCCAATGTCATATCGCACACCACATGTAAGCTATGGCCACCTCCAACTGCCCATCCCGGTACTACGGCGATCACCACTTTGGGCATAAAACGAATCAAACGTTGTACTTCCAAAATATTCAACCTGTGATACCCATCATCACCTACATAACCTTGATGGCCGCGTGCCTTCTGATCACCACCACTGCAAAATGAATAGACGCCATCTTTAGTAGAGGGGCCTTCAGCAGAAAGTAAAATTACTCCTATGCTTGTATCTTCCTGCGCATCATAGAAAGCATCATACAATTCACTGGTGGTTTTAGGACGAAATGCGTTCCGGACATTTGGCCTGTTAAATGCTATTCTCGCTACCCCTTTACATTTCTTGTAGGTAATGTCTTCATACTTTTTTGCAACTTTCCAGTCGATCTGTATCATATTTTACAATTTAATTCGTTTGTAAAGATATAATTAAGGGAAAAACTAAAAAAATTAGCTATAAATAATTAAAATGATAAAGATGAAAAACTTAGTCGCTAAACTATTTTTACTCTTTTTTACCGTTTACGGATTTTCACAAGACTCTTATTTAGATAAGTTTACATCGTCGGAAATGGCGGGAGAGTTAAATAATGAACGCATTCTAAAAATACATGTACCAGATTCTTATAAGGAAGATTCTACACGGGTATATCCGTTAGCTATTGTATTAGATGCAGAGTATCTGTTCGATATTTATGTGGCCAATTCCAAACTTTTTGCTTCAAAGGATAAAGCACCTGAGCAAATAGTCGTGGGTATTTACCAGAATCAAAAAAACGAGCGAAAAACCGACTGTGAAATCAGTATCGCTAATGGATTATTGACCGAAACCAGTTCAAAATTCTATAAGTTCATTAAAAATGAGCTGCTTCCTCATATCGAGAATAAATATAGAATTTCACCATTTAAGACCATTGTTGGGAATACATTAACTGCGAATTTTGCTAATTTCTATCTTGTTGAGCAAAACCCGCCGTTTACAGCCTATATTAATATTAACCCACTGTTTACACCTGATATTAATGGGCTGTTTAAAGGTAAGATCCCCACCTTAGAAACAAACACCTATTTCTACATGAATACAGGTAAGTATAACGGGGTAAAAAGAGATGAGGCCATTAATAAGATACATTATATTTTAAATAATGTCGAAAATGAAAGTTTTATATATCGATTTGATGAATTCGACAACTCGACTAAAATATCATCAATTGGACAGGCCATCCCGGGAGCTATAGCCCATATTTTTGAAATGTATTCGGCGATTTCTAAGCAAGAATTTGATAACCATATTGCTGAATTAAGTCCTGCCGAGGCCATTGAATATTTAGAGAGAAAGTATGTAGAGATTCAGTATTTATTTGGTTCTAATTTAAAAATCAGACAACGTGATATCTTTGCGATAGAATCTATAGTTTTAGATAAAGAGGACGGTGCTTACCTTGAGGAGTTTGGTAAAATGATCAATCGTTTGTATCCTGAATCTCCTATTGGTGACTATTATATTGGTCAATATTACGAAACAGGTAATGATCTTAAAAAAGCGCTGAAGTATTATAAAAATGGCTACGCTAAAATTTCTTCTGATGACCCGAACGCCGATGGTTACTTTCAAAATGTCGAGCGTGTTTTAGCAAAGACGAAGAAAAAACAACAGCCTGAAGAAGAGGAAGAATATACTGAAGAAATACCCGTTGAAGGAGAATCTGAAGGCGAAGGAGGTAACTAGGAGAAATTAATAACCATAAAAATAAGGGTTGAGCAAGCGCTCAACCCTTATTTTTTATAAGATAAATACAATCTTCAGTTATTGTTATTTTTTTCAACCTATATAATGTGCCAATCGCTTTTTTGAAATTCTTTTTACTCATTTGTAACGTGTTTTTAATTTCTTCTGGAGTACTTTTATCAGATACATATAAAACACCGTTATTCTGCTGCAATTGCTTCAGGATATGAGCTATTAAGGCTTCTATATTCTTTCTAAAACCTTGAGGTGTGAGGCTTACATCAATTTTACCATCTTCACGTATCTTTTTGATATAGCCCATTATTGACATCCCTTCGACAACGTTCTGAAAGATCTCATTTTTGTAGAGTAAACCTTCAAATTCCTCATCGATCAGAACCGCAAACCCTAAGGGAGATTCTTTACCTATGATCAGATTCACTTTATCGCCTTCCTTCATACTATATGAATAAAAAAGCCCCGCTAAGCGAGGCTTATATTTAATTTATAATTAAGTTTAATACTTAATTGCTTTTTTGCTTACCTCAGCGCCATTCTCTAATATCGCATTTATAATAAGTACAGTGCCTTTGGCAATGTTGTCCGTCTCTAATGTATAATCTGTTAAATTAGGTTTCGTATCTATTAATGTTCTTCCCAATAGATCATATACTTTGACGTTTGTCAATGCCGAGTTTGATCGCAGCCTCAAGGTACTATTTTCATTAATCACTAGAAAATCATTGTTCAATGCTTCATCATCAATGCTTAAGACCGATTTGTTGAATTGTAAGGTAAATCTATCTTCATAATTGCCTGTTTCAGTGATTTCAAATTCGTAATCAGCAGCTTTTAAATCATGAACAATGCCTAATTCAGTATCTACCAAATAGATCTCTTCATTTTTTAATACACCTTCTACTTGAAAAATAGAAATCGTAAATGTTTGAGTGATGTAGGCGTCTAATCCTAAGGTTATTTGTCTATCAGCGTTGTAAGAACCTAAGCCTTGAATTGCATATTTATCTTCTCCAATTTTTGAATAGAAACTGATATAATTCCCACCATTAAGTTTTAGGCCGTCGAACCCTCTATCAACACCATCTGTGGCTTTGTCAAAGAACCCAATCAGTAATTGGTTGGAGGCCCCTCCTTCTTTACTGTTAATATTCAGCCATATCCTATCTTTTTCTACGTTCGTTGATTTCTTCTGGGCGCTTCCTCTAAAGAATTGGTCATTTTCATTCGATAATCGCATATCATTTGTAAAGCTCACAGATCCTGACTGCACCACATTTATAAAAAATCCCTGTCCGGAACCAATATTATAATCAGGTGTTGCGCTGCCAGATGCAGAAGGACTACCGCTACCAACACCTCCGGTCAAGTTATACGTAGCATAATCATCTACAGTAAAATCATCGTCAATACCCGGATTATCAACATATGCGGTATTGTGCGTCCATAACCATATGGTACCATCCATAGTATTATTATTAATTTCTTCATTGACCTCTAAAAGTATGAACTGGTCAATATCAATTGCCGAAGGATATGGATTCCCAACTAAATTGAAACCATAACCTCCAGAAAATAAATTATCATATCCAACAGTTCTGCCCACCGTACCATTATTAGGTGTGCCTGTAAATGCTATGTTGTGCTGTGTTGAACCAGACGGGGCTTCCGAAATATACCCTCTTGCCCGGGTCATGGTACCAGAAGCAACATCCCAACCTCCCGGGTCACCCGGTTCAGGATTTCTCCATTCGAATATTCTGTTAGGGTCAACTCCGGTAAATACGGTGCTAATATTTGCATTCAGAACAGGTGAAGACCAATAGGTAAAGTCATTGAAATCATTCAAAGGTGTTGAATTCTCCAGCTTTGTAATGACACCAGATATTGAAATTTCATTAGGGTCACCGCTGGTTAGTAAGGACTCGGTATCTCCAATTACAAAACTACCAGTGATAGTTAAGTCTTCATTCACATCGACATAATTCGTGGTTCCACCATCCAGATTCAACGTTCCGCTAACCGTTAAATTACAAGCATCAAACGAACCCGCCGATGCCTGATAGGTGCCAGACACAATAGCATCTTTCGTTTTATCAGGTATACCATTACTCCAAGATGATGTATAAATTGTTGACCCTACTGTTTGTCGTCCAAGGGCTATATTAGTGTTAATATCGGCAGTATCAACTTCATTAAGTGTCAACGTTAGAAATTGATTAGGGTCATAGGCATTATTAACCGGGTCATAAACGCTTGAGGGAGATTCAGTAGTTCCACAACCTTTGATCAAAGAGGTATCTTGTCCCCAGACTATAGGCGAATTCTGCCCAACCGTCCCCATAATATCTATTCTCGAATTGTAAGTGTTTGTATCATTGGTAGTAGAAATAACAATAATATCATCACCCGTAAAATTACAAACTTCTGTGTCAATGATGGCAATAGCATCAGTACCTAAATTAATAGTCGAGGCTCCAAGGCGTCTGAATAAAACTACTTCTCCCGGCAGTAATGCAGGAATTTCAACATCCTCGTTAGGATTATTTCCGGTAATGCCACCATCGATTGTACCATCGGTATCCGTAAACTGGGCTAAGAAAAAACTCCCATTAAACGTTTGATTACTCGAAACATTCTTGACTTCGATCCATCTATCATTAGGGCCTAAACCTTCATAATATTGTGTGATCAACAACGGACTTCCGAGATTGCTATCTTCACCCTCACCAGTTAAGTTGATGATGTAGGGATTCTCATCCGCATCATCATTATCTATGGATATCTGCGCTGTTCGTGTACCCAAATCACTTGGATCAAATTGTATAGTGAAGGTAGTCGTTCCCCCATTCGCCGCGATAACAGTAGCAGGCGATTGAGTAAGGGTATAGTCACCTTGATTAGCCCCTGAAAAAGCTATGACCGGTGTTCCCGTCAAATTGAGGTCTTGCGTACCCGTATTTGTTATGGTGAATGTTATATCTGAATTGCCCGAAGAAACATTTACACTTCCAAAATCTGCGGTACCACCACTAGCTATGGAGCCACCACTGGTTGAAATATCAATTTCGGGTTCATCAAGTTCTCCTGTACCACCTACTACAAACGTAAATGGATTCTCATCTGCATCTGTATTTATAATTTCAATTTCAACAGTTTGCAATCCCGCTACAGTAGGATCGAACGTGATATCAAAGGTGGATGACTGGCTAGGAAGTATAATAAACGACGGACTCGTAATTGACCAATCTGATGTACCAGTACCCAGATCATTAATATTAGGCGGAATATTCACAATTAAATCAGCAGTACCTAAATTGGATATAGTAAATTGATTAGTCTGTGATTGTCCTCCTGCACCATCTACAGTAACTGTGCCAAAATCAGTACCGTCAGTACCACTAATAGCCGTCTGACCATCCGTTAAGACTTCTGTTCCAAATGAAACCTCAATCTCTGGCTCATCGGGAATCTCTCCTGTACCACCAACCACAAAAGTAAATGGATTCTCATCAGTATCTGTATTTAAAATCTCAATCTCAGTAGTCTGTAATCCTGTAACAGTAGGATCGAATGTAATATCGAACGTAGATGACTGGCTCGGAAGTATTATGAACGAAGGACTCGTAATCGACCAATCAGATGTTCCAGTGCCAAGATCATTAATATTAGGCGGGACATTTACAACCAAATTGGCTACCCCTAAATTGGTTATGGTAAACTGATTTGTTTGAGATAG
>JAAUYH010098761.1_pt1 | contig 15494 bp, 15 predicted proteins | sample 7278061 | NCBI WGS metagenome assembly JAAUYH01 (sample SAMN14350203, study PRJNA611818) | marine sediment metagenome | isolation source: surface marine sediment (0.6m) | place: French Polynesia: Moorea | collected 2018-08
ACTCTGACCACACTGTCGGCCGCGGGATCAAAACTTGACGGTCTTCCATATACATCTACCCCGATTGAATATGCTTTGAGCATATGGCCGTCACCAGCGATCTCGCAGCTCAACAAATACCGTAGTAATTCTTCGCGTCGCTGACTTTTGCCAATTACTCCAGACGCCAAAAAAGCTTCCAGATATTCTGCGATGTCCTTTTCCCCAAAAACCATGACTAATTTAGGCTCAAACCCTTTGAATTCTTTGTATATTTGGAAATTTCAACATCAAAATGCTAAGGACGTGGCAGCTTCATGTCAAAGGCTTGCTTGATTTACTCAAACGGTTTTTTGACGCACGTTCCTTTACGTCAGTAATAACTGTTTCAATTGAGAGATGTTCAATCCGCATAAAAATGCCCGCAACTTTTGTTGCGGGCATTCGTTGTTTTGGATATTGCCAAAAATTACTTCTTGGCGACCTTTTTATAGGCTTCCAACTCGTGGCGTGATCCGGCTATCAGGGCAATGATGCAGATTGCCAGCGCTACCAGAGTCCAGATCACCTCCCAAGAGGTTCCTGCGCCCATATAGTAAGCGCCTTCCACGGCGTCCCAGTTGTCAAATGAAGATCCCATATTTGTTTCTCCTTATGGTTCCGTGGTTATTCGGCTGGTGCCGGTGAATTGCCGATGCCTTCTGGATAGGCAGAGACAGGTACCTTGGTCATGTCTAGGCCTGCAAGCTCGGCTTCTTCACCAACACGCAGAAGGCCCATGCCCTTAAGCAGTAGCGAGATGACATACCCAGGCACAAAGCCTAGCAGGAACATCACAATGACGCCGACCAATTGGCCGATGAATGACACGGTAGGTGCACCTTCACCACCCAGAGCAGGGTAGCCGATTGCAAAGATGCCGACAGCCATGACACCCCAGATGCCGATGGTTCCGTGAACGGTCACCGCACCAACTGCATCGTCAATGCCACGTTTCTCAAGGAAGTCAGCACATGGCTTAAGTGCTGCGCCACCTACGAAGCCGATAGCAAGAGCAAGCGGAGGCCACCAGATATCAAGGCCTGATGCACAGGAAATGATACCGGCAAGTGCGCCAGACATCATCCAGAACGGGTCACGGGTAACCATCCAGGCACCAATGATGCCGCCGGCAAAGCCCATCAGGATGTTGAATGCCAGAGCAGAAAGAGTAACCGGTGTGCCGTATATATTTGCCCACTTGTCACCAAACCAGGACCAGGCTTCACCCGGGACAATCACGCAAGCCATCAGGAAGCCCCAGAAACCGACGATGATCATCATCAGACCAACAAGGGTGAGAGGCAAATTGTGTGCGCCCATCGGATTGCCGGTACCATCGGCATTGAAACGTCCGATACGTGGCCCGAGATTGATCAATACGCCCAGTGCAAAGAAGCCGGCAACCATGTGCACGACACCTGCAGCGCCAAAGTCGTGATAGCCCCAGCTTTGAACCAGCCATCCATCTGAATGCCAGCCCCAAGCCGCTGCAACCACCCATGCGATCGCGCCTAGGAAGATGGCCAGAATGAGGAAGCCAACGACTTGGATGCGTTCAATGACAGCGCCAGAGAAAATCGAGGCGGTTGTCGCTGCAAACAAGGCGAATGCGCCCCAGAATACGCCAGATGCATTGTCAGCTATATTTGGCCCCATATATTCGACCCAGGGTAATGCGATTTCGTTTGCATAAGCAGCGCCAGAAATGCCGTTTGGACCTGCACTGAGTGATATGCCAGTCGGGAAAGCCCAGTAAACCCACCATCCGATGAAATAGAACGCCGGAATAACAAATGCGAAGGCAAGAATGTTCTTGATGCCTGAAGCGAGAACGTTTTTATGACGCGAAGCGCCCATTTCATACGCCAAGAAACCAGCGTGGATAACCACCATCAATGCGATGGTGAGGTAGTAGTAAGTTTCGGCGAACATGGTGTTTGTTGCGCCAGAACCACTTTCAAGAGCAGCGACCTTTTCGGCCAGCTCTTTAAGTTGTTCTTCCATGATAAGACTCCCCTCATATCATTAGTTTCTAACCAGCCTTCCGTTGGGCAACTCCAAGCAGAAACTTGCTCCCTCCCAGAAAGCTAACAAGAGGTTAATCCAAAACCGAAATAAAACCAATATCTTTATTAACAGGACCAATTATGTACCAAATTAGGAATTTGTGCCTGAAATTCTGACGGAATTGGGGGTATTTTGATCCGATATTATACCAAATATTGCTAGACATATGCGTCGTTTGACGATTAGGCTTGAGGCCAAACTTGGACAAGAATATCAGCCTTGGGAGGGGTTTATAAATGTCAAAGCGCGTTGCCGTAATTGGTGCCGGTCCATCGGGTCTTGCACAATTGAGAGCGTTCCAATCTGCCAAAAACAATGGCGAAGAGATTCCGGAAATCGTTTGCTACGAGAAGCAGGAAGACTGGGGCGGGCTCTGGCGATATTCGTGGCGAACCGGGCTCGACCAATATGGCGAGCCGGTACACAACTCAATGTACCGCTATCTCTGGTCGAACGGGCCAAAGGAGGGACTCGAGTTTGCCGACTACACCTTTGAAGAGCATTTCGGCAAGCCGATCGCATCTTATCCACCACGAGCAGTGTTGTTCGATTACATTGAAGGGCGGGTCAAAAAGGCTGGTGTTCGCGACTGGATCAAGTTCAACACAGCTGTACGCTGGGTGTCTTATGACGAGGCAAGCGGAATGTTTTCAGTTTCTGTTCAAGACCTTCCAACCGGAAATACCACAACGGAAGAGTTTGATCATGTTGTTGCGGCCAACGGTCACTTCTCAACGCCCAATGTTCCGCAATTTGATGGGTTTGACCGGTTCAATGGCCGGGTTCTTCATGCTCATGATTTCCGGGATGCCGTCGAGTTTAAAAATCAGGATATTCTGATCATTGGCACATCTTACTCAGCTGAAGATATTGGCTCCCAGTGCTGGAAATATGGCTGCAAGTCAGTGACCGTGTCGCATCGTACAGCGCCTATTGGATACAAGTGGCCTGACAATTGGAAAGAAGTCCCGCTCCTGGAAAAAGTTGAGGGCAATACCTGTACCTTTATAGACGGTTCAACAGCCGATGTTGATGCCATAATTCTATGCACCGGCTACAAGCACCATTTCCCATTCATGGATGACAGTCTGAAGCTTGAGACTGCAAACAGGCTTGCAACAGCAATGTTGTACAAGGGCGTTGCCTTTGTTGACAATCCAAAGCTGTTTTATCTGGGCATGCAGGATCAGTGGTATACGTTCAACATGTTCGACGCTCAGGCCTGGTGGGCTCGTGATGTGATGATGGGAAAGATCTCAATTCCCGACAAAGCGGCTATGAATGCTGATATTGCGGATCGTGAAGCGCGGGAAGATGCACTGGAAGATGATTACGCCTGCATTGTCTACCAAGGTGACTACGTTCGTGAATTGATTGCAGAAACGGATTATCCGAGTTTTGATGTGGATGCATCTGATGCCGCGTTCTTCCAATGGAAGAAGGACAAGAAGAAGGACATTATGGGTTTCAGAGATAACGCCTATGTTTCGCCCATGACTGGTAACAAGGCTCCTGTTCACCACACAAAATGGTGCGAGGCCATGGATGATACGTTGGAATCTTATCTCCAGAACTGAGTAAAGCCTTCACGGTATTTCTTTCAATAAGTGGGGCAACTTTCAATCCACCATATGCTTCGACGCCGGATTCTGCGGCGTTGAGCACTCGCATCACTCATTTCCGGACCATGGATGGCGCTTGCTATCGGGGTGCGGTTTCTGCATTTGCTGCGTAATATATTCGTGTTCTGTGCATTTCAGTAATTGAATAATTTCGAAATTGCGCACATATACCCCCTGAAAAACGGGGTTTAGCGAATTTTGCTTAATTATCAGTCAGGGACCATAAACAGTTCGGCGGGTGTCGAATGAGTGTTTATGAGAATATGGGCATCAATCTGCGCGCATTGTGCAAACAGAAGCCTTCAATCAGTCATGTATGCAATGAGCTGGGCATCAATCGGCAGCAGTTTGCAAAATATATAAATGGTGAGAATTTTCCTCGGCAAAAAACACTAAAAAAGATCTGCGACTATTTTGGTGTCAGGGAAATTGACTTGTTCATGGATCCGGACAGCTATCTTCTCGATATGGATGAAAAAATTTCCTCCCTGGTCCGGAAGAAGGAATTTCAGGACATTTTGGGCCAGGTATTGTCACCGCAAGAGACAATGTTGGATGACGGATTGTACCTGACCTATTTTCGGGCAACCTCAGATCCGGATTGGGTTATTAAATCCGTCACTGCGATCAGGAAACAAAGCGACCGCACCGAATTTCGTCGCTTGACTGGTTACAATGAACGGAAGTCTTCTGCTTGGCGTCTTTCGCTGGGCAGTCATCGCGGACTTGTATTGAACCGAAGAGGCATCTTATATTTCGCAGCATTGGATCAGCGTGCTTCACAAGCACCGTCTCTTGCCACGATGCATTGGGCACCAACCGACGTTAGCATTTTAACCGGAAAGAGCATAGCGCTTACCAAGTCCGGAGCAGATGTCTGCCATGTAATCATGGAGAAGATGCCAAAGTCCACGAGCCTCCTTTCTGTACTTCGCAAGAGCGGGGCAATTGGAATCAAGGATGGTGATCTTCCTGTGCAGATCAGGCAACTCTTCCACAATATGTAAATTCAGGGGCTGATCAAAATTTCGCAAATACAACTAAACTTAGAAAAAACCTTCGCAATAATTGCGAAAAAAACGAAACTTGCATCAAAAAATGCGCAGAAAAATTTAAATAAGCTTTTGAAAACTGTTGTTTTTACTCGTGCTTCCAGCAATATTTTTTCGAACATTGATCGGCAAAATGAAACCAATCAATGGAGACTTTAATGTCAAAAACAACATTTAAGAAGGCGGGCAACAAGAATCTACTTTCAGTAAAACCTTCTGGTACGAAACGCATGGGCGGTGTCAACGTATGTTATGACAAAGCCTAAATGTGGGTGAATGGGCGCGGCTCTTTGTGGGGAGCTGCGCCCATTTCTGTGTCCGAAAATGAAAATACGCACATCACAAGCATTGATCATGTGCCCGGATCACGAAGGCACGATTGCGTATAACTTTCTCAAACAGACCGACTTCGTTTGTAATGAGGAAGTCCTTCTATTGCTGCACAAGCTCAACAGCTGGAAGCCAATTGAAGCAGTTGAAAGCATGTTTCCGGAAATGGAACGTGAAGAATTTTATCAGAGCATCCAAGGCCTGATCGACATAGGGGCTCTGGTGGTTCAGGATTCCCCGGATGCCCGTGAGGAGCGTGCGAAGGTCGAAGACTGGGAATGGGGCATTCCTTCAGCGCTCTTCCACTATTGCGAGCAGAACCGGAAGTTTGTCTCTCGCAGCGAGGCGGAAGAAATGCAGCGCGCACGCGTGCGCCACCAGGCAATGGTGGAACCGTATTTGTTGAACGATTTCTTTGAAACGCAGATTGAGTTGCCTCAGGCAGCCGCCAATGTCACTGAGCTGATGGCAAAAAGAAGGACACAAAGAAACGTGATGCGCACGGGCATATCCGTATCTGCCCTGTCGGATTGCCTGTTCGCCGGAATGGGAATTCTGGATGAAGCCGAGAATTGCGTTGGAAAACTGCCATTGTCAATGACGCCATCCGGTGGCGCGCGGAACCCCTATGAAGCATACATTTACGCGCCAAGAGTTACCGGCCTGGATCCTGGATTTTACCACTATTCGGCGAAGGAGCATTCCCTCGCCAAGGTGAAGGATGGCGTTCTTGAAAACCCTTCCGCTTTGATTGGCGATCAGCCCTGGATCAACGACATGTCTTGCCTTGTTTTTCTGTGTGCGGATTTTCGAAGAACCATGTGGAAATACAAGGACAATAATGCATATCGCGTGATCCTGATCGAGGCCGGCCACATTGGACAAAACATCATGCTTGCAGCAACCGAACATGGCCTGACCGCTTGCCCCTCGGCAGCATTGGCTCACAATGAAATCTCGGCCCATCTGCAACTCGATAACGCGCTTCAATCGCCTGTATATGCATTGGCGCTGGGTGTGCCAGACAATAGTGGCAACCAACTGCACTGATCTGTTCGCCGTCGCGTAAATTGTCTCTGCATCACCGACAATTTCCATCTTTCGCGGATGTACTTTCAGCGGTACATTTTCGACAATGACAATAATCGAAGAATGGAAAATTGATGAAGCCGACAATCGCAGTTTTGGGGACCGGATTGATGGGCGCTCCGATGTCCCGCAATCTTTTGGCAAATGACTTCCCGGTTCATGTGTGGAACCGAACGCCAGACAAGGCGAGGGCGCTTCAAGCCGATGGCGCAGTATTTTTCGAAGAACCACATCTTGCGGTGGCAGAAGCGGATGTGGTGATAACCATGTTGTCAGATGGGGCAGCGGTAGAAGACCTTCTGTTCAGCCAGAATGTGTCAGCGGGTTTGAAACATGGCTCTTGTGTTGTGGATATGAGTTCCATCAAACCGGCGGAAGCCAAAGATCATTCAAATCGCTTGGGTAAACTCGGGATTTCACATCTTGATGCACCGGTGTCCGGCGGAACGAAGGGTGCAGAACAGGCCAGTCTGGCCATCATGGTTGGTGGGGAAGAGGATATATTTGAAAAGGTCAGGCCGGTTTTTGCAGCGATGGGACGCCCGGTCAGGGTGGGGCCGTCTGGTGCTGGCCAACTCTCCAAACTGGCAAATCAGGTTATTGTTGCCGTAACCATTGGTGTTGTCGCCGAAGCAATGCTTTTTGCTGAGAAGGGAGGTGCTGATCCGACTGCAATTCGTGAGGCTCTGAAAGGCGGATTTGCAGATTCCGTGATTTTGCAGCAGCATGGTGCCCGCATGACGACCGGAAATTTCGAGCCTGGCGGGCTTTCCCGTCTGCAACTAAAAGATATCAACAATGCGCTTGAAGAGGCGAGGAAGGCGGGGCTGTCACTTCCATTGGCAGAGCAGGTGCAGGAGCGCTTCAAACGGCTCTGCGATGAACTTGATGGCAGTGAAATGGATCATTCCGCTATATTTGTCGAATTGTGCGATCGCAATGGTTTGCAATCAAATGGATAAAACCTCATGAAAGTTCTAATTCTTGGTGCGGCTGGCATGATTGGTCGCAAGCTTGTAAACGCACTTGTTTCCAGCGGTTTGCCCAACGCTGCCGTTTCAAAGTTAGTGTTGTACGATATTGTTATGCCGCAGGCTCCTGAGGCAGACTTTCCTGTCCAGTGTTTGAAAGGCGATTTGTCTGAAAGTGGTGAAGCGGGTCGGCTCGCAGAACTGGATTGTGATCTGGTTTTTCACCTTGCTTCCATTGTCTCCGGAGAAGCTGAGACCGATTTCGACCTTGGTTGGAACAGCAATCTCAGGGCCAGTTGGGCATTGTTTGAAGCAATTGCTGAGAGAACGCGCAAAGTTTCGTCTGAGCCGCCAAAGATAATCTTCTCGTCATCAATTGCTGTCTTTGGCGGTCCATATGATGCAGCGATCGACGATGAATTCTTATGCGCTCCTCAATCCTCATATGGCGCACAGAAAGCCTGCATAGAGTTGATACTGGCAGACTACTGCAGGAAAGGGTTCTTCGACGGCATGTCGGTCAGATTGCCGACTATTTGCGTGCGGCCCGGAAAGCCAAATCTTGCTGCCTCCTCATTTTTTTCCGGCATTATTCGTGAGCCGCTCAATGGGCAAGAAGCATTGTTGCCAGTCGAGACCAGTGTGCGTCACTGGTTTGCCTCTCCTGAATCTGCTGTCGGATTTTTGCTTCATGCTGCTGATCTGGATACGCAAAAGCTGGAGGGCCGACGCGCATTAAACCTGCCCGGCGTTTCTTGTACAGTTGAAGAGCAAATCGAAGCCTTACGCAGTGTGGCTGGTGAGGATGTTGTCAAACTCATCAAGCCGGTTCCAGATGCGCGCATCCGGGCGATTGTCGACGCATGGCCCGAAGACTTTACTGCAAAGCGTGCATTGAAGCTCGGATTTAAAGCTGATGACAATTTTGAAGCGATTGTCCGAAACTATATCGACAAAGAACTTTCAAACTGAAGAGCATGGACGTTTAAGAGAGGAGTGAAATGTGAAGGCCAGTCCCTTAGGACTTCCTATTGTACCTGCCCCTAGGCACAATACGCCTTCACATTTCTGTCCGCCCTCGCCCAAAAAGCCCCAATGGACAGGGCACACTTCAAACGATTGATTCTTGCAATATTCTAGTCATTTTCCGGTGACTGCGAATAGAGACAATCGTCTCGAACTGAGTGTTTTTCGTGATAAGCACTATTGGGTGGGTATCCTTGATTTTCGGTTAATTTTTGCAAGGTTTGCGAATTGGCGCAAAATTATTTCCTCCAAGTCGTTTTCCTGTTTCTCGTGGCTGTTAATCTATGCCATTAAGAGGCAATTGATCCGGAATTCTGAGGGGAAAACATGTCCGCGCAAATCATAGATGGTAAAGCAGTTGCCGCAGAAGTCGTTGAGACGGTCACCAGTGAAACTGCGAAGCTGATCAAGGAAACCGGCATTGTTCCGGGAATTGCCGTGGTGATTGTGGGTGAAGATCCTGCAAGCCAGGTTTATGTTCGTTCAAAGGGTAAAAAGGCAACGGAGTGTGGCTTTCATTCCGTGACGCATACATTGCCGGAAGGGACATCGGAAGCCGATCTGCTGGCGATGGTCCAATCGCTTAATGATGACCCGGCAATTGATGGGATTCTGGTTCAATTGCCACTGCCAAAACACATTGATGAAGGCAAGGTTATTCAAACCATTGCTCCCGAGAAGGATGTGGACGGGTTTCATTTCATCAACGTTGGCAAATTGGGAACCGGTGAGACAGACACGGCGTTTGTGCCTTGTACACCGGCTGGCTCAATGGTGCTTTTGAAGAAAGCCCTGGGCACGGAAGATTTGTCCGGATTGAACGCGGTCGTTGTTGGCAGGTCAAACATTGTCGGCAAACCAATGGCAAATCTGTTGCTGGCAGCCAATGCTACGGTAACAATTGCGCATTCGCGAACAAAAGACCTCCCAGCCCTGTGCAGCACAGCGGACATTCTCGTTGCAGCAGTTGGTAGGGCAGAGATGGTGAAAGCGGAATGGGTCAAGCCTGGAGCCGCGGTTATTGATGTCGGCATCAACCGTGTTGACGCGCCGGAAAAAGGCGAGGGGAAGTCCAAGCTTGTTGGTGATGTGGCTTATGAAGAAAGTGCGGCTGTTGCAGGATCAATTACGCCTGTTCCGGGTGGTGTTGGTCCCATGACCATTGCAATGCTGATGGCCAATACACTGACAGGTGCTTGCCGCCGCGCAGGTGTTGGCGCTCCTACATACTAAGAGTTTTACGAGATGGATCCTCGATTTATTGACGGCAAGACCGTTGCCGCTCGCGTTCTTAATGAAACGCGAAATGGATTTGATGAACTTGGTGGCCCCTCAGGTCGCCTTGTGTCCATTTCCATTGGCGATAATCCTGAAGTTGCGGTGTATATTCGCAATCAGGCACGCGCGGCAGAACGGGCAGGCGTGCCTTTCGATGATCAATTCTGGCCGGGTGACCTTTCCCAAGATGAATGCAAAGCCCGTATTACGGAAATGAATGATGATCCCGGTGTGATCGGGATCATCCTGCAGCGTCCTGTACCCGAACATATCAATGTCCGCTCATTGCAATCGGCTATCCATCCGCTGAAGGATGTTGAGGGCATGAACCCGGCCTCAATCGGTAACATTGTCTACAATGATCTGGCGTTGGCGCCTTGCACCGCTGCGGCCTCTGTTGAGCTGATCAAGGAAACCGGTCTCAAGATGGAAGGTCTGGAAGTCGTCATGATCGGTCATTCCGAGATTGTTGGCAAGCCGGCTGCGTTTCTTCTGATGGCAGAGGGGGCAACCGTCACGGTTTGTCATCATATGACCCGCTCCGTTGCGGCGCATTCAAGGCGTGCTGATGCTGTGCTGGTTGCGGTTGGTATTCCATATTTTCTCAAGGCTGACATGGTCAAGCCCGGCGCTGCGGTCATTGATATCGGCATTAATCAGATTACGGATGGCAATGGAAACGTCAGGATTGTCGGGGATGTGGACACGGAAGCAGTGATGGAAGTAGCCAGTTGGGTAACCCCTGTGCCCGGTGGTGTAGGGCCTGTGACAGTATCCATACTAATGCGCAACGCACTCATGGCTCAGCGCCGTCAGCGCGAAGTCGGTTGGATCGAATAACTGCCTGCATGTCACCTTAAATCACATGCATGACATGATGACTTGCGCGGAACGTGGCTTGCAGTTTACGTTTGCGGAAGTGTGAACGTTGCAAACGTTGGGGTGAACAAGATGATATTTATTGCGCAGACCAAGAATGGCGACGAAATCATTTACCGCGATCGCAAGCGGTATTTGTGGATTGCATCGATTTTATCTCCTGCGGTGCCCGGCATTTGTGCGCTTCTGATTTTATTAGGGCAAAGTTTGATCTGGGCAGCATTTCCGCTCTTCTTCTACTTTATTGTCGTGCCGGTGCTGGACATGATCATTGGCGAAGATATCAATAATCCGCCCGAAGAAGTGGTGGAACAGCTGTCGAGCGATGTTTACTACCGGATTTTGCTCCACCTGTCGGTTCCAATCTTCTTTTTCACGTTTTTTGCCGTCGCCTATGCAGTTGGTACGCTTGACCTGCCGCTTTGGGCTTTTCTATTGCTCACGACAAGTGCAGGGGTTGCAAGTGGTAGTGGCCTCACTGTTGGTCATGAACTTGGCCACAAGCATGACCGGCTGGACAGGTTGGGTGCAAAACTGATCAACGCATTGACCGGGTATGGTCATTTCAATATTGAGCACAATCAGGGCCACCACGTTAAGGTTGCAACACCAGAAGACCCAGCTTCATCGCGTTGGAATGAAAGCATCTACCAATTTGCATTTCGTGAAATTCCATATACGGCCATTCGTGGTTGGGAGCTTGAGAAACGTCGATTGAACCAGAAAGGCCTCTCTTTCTGGCATTGGCAGAATGATGTCTTGCAAGGGTATGCAATTACACTAGTGATCGGCGTTGCCCTTATATACTCGTTCGGCTGGATCATGCTCCCGTTTTTACTGCTTCACCATCTAGTTGGCTGGCTGCAACTGACGGGTGCAAACTATATTGAACATTATGGTCTGAAGCGTGAGCGAAAAGAAAATGGTCGTTATGCGCCTTGCGAGCCGAGACACTCATGGAACACAAATCACATTGTTTCCAATCTTATGCTGTTTCATCTGCAAAGACATTCAGACCACCATTCAAATCCAATGCGTCCGTATCAATCACTGAGAAATTTTGAAGACTTGCCGCGACTACCGAGCGGTTATCCCGGTTGTTTTGCCCTCGCATATGTCCCCCCGCTCTGGTTCAAAGTCATGAACCCAAAAGTTCTGGATTGGGCTGACGGAGATATGTCCAAAGTGAATACAGGCGTGTAGTATTGGCCTGACAATTCTTTTGGGGAGGGGAATATGAAGGAAGTTGGATTACCAGTCGCGCTTGCGATTATCATGTTTGGAATGGGGTTAGGCCTTACCGTTGCTGATTTCACGCGAGTGTTCAGCAAGCCAAAGGCTTTTTTGGTTGGCCTTATGCTGCAAATCATCAGCCTGCCAATTTTGACAATACTGATCATTACGGTCTTTCCCATGAGTGCGCCATTTGCAGTTGGAATGATGATTCTGGCAGCATGTCCGGGAGGAGTTACGTCGAACATCCTGACATATATTGGCCGAGGCGATGTCGCGCTATCCGTATCGCTAACGGCGATCATCAGTCTTTTGGGTTTCATTACCGTTCCACTTATTACAGGCTGGGCATTAACCACCTATATGGGCGAGGGTGCTCCCGAACTTGATTTGGCGAAAACCATCATTGGAGTTTTTGTGATTACCACTGTACCGGTTGTTCTGGGAATGATTGTCAGGAAAATCAGCGCTGGTTTTGCTGACAAGGCCGAGAAAGTCTTCGGCCCGCTGTCCATGATTGTGTTCATCGTTGTGGTTCTTGGTGCGCTTTATGCTGAGCGCGACACCGTTGTTTCCCAGATTTCTCAAGCCGGACTGCCAGCAATCATTCTGAACGTTATTGCGATGTTCGTGGCTGCATCTGCTGCGGCATTCATGGCCCTGCCTCGAGCGCAACGCACCGCAATTACACTCGAGTGCGGCTTGCAGAATGCTACATTGGGCATTGTGGTTGCCCTGACAATTCTTGGCAATGCGGAGATTTCCATTCCAATCGCGGTTTATGGATTGCTGATGCTGTTCTCAGGATTTGCTTATGCGATGTATGTGAAATCCAAAAGCCAGGCTGAATAAACTTTGGCTGATAAACCAAACCAGAAGCAAGTCGACACGATCGCCGCACGGGCAAACGGATATACGGATCCGAACTCGGGTGGTGTGGTGCCACCCATTCAGCCGTCCACGACTTTTCTGCGTGACGACGCTTATAATCTGGTTGTGCCGGAAAATTCTTACGGTCGGGACAACAATGATCAGGTGCGTCTGGCGGAGGAGATATTGTGCTCACTGGAAGGCGGTCAGGATACGCTGTTGTTCGCTACCGGGATGGCAGCAATTGCAGCACTGGTCGAGCCACTCAAGAGCGGTGACACATTGCTCTTGCAATCGGGATGTTATTGGGGAACCACTGCGTATCTGCGAAAGGTTTGTGCCCACCGGGAAATTGCGCTGATTGAGGCTGATGCAACCGACACTAGTGCGTTTTGCGAGTCCGTAGCTTCTGAACGACCAAAGCTGGTTCTTGTAGAAACGCCATCTAATCCATGGATCAGATTGTGTGACGTGCCGCGGATTTCTCAAGCGTGCAAAAATAGCGGTTCGCTGCTTGCTGTTGATGCAACTGCCGCAACCCCGGTTCTAATGCAACCGTTGCAGCTCGGGGCGGATATTGTCATGCATTCTGCAACCAAGGCGATAAATGGCCACTCAGATGTTTTGGCTGGCGTGCTGACGTGCAAGAACCAGAATTCGGAGCATTGGCAGGAAATCATGGCGCATCGGGCAGGAGGTGGGGCAATTCTCTCCGCGCATGATGCCTGGATGTTGATCCGTGGCATGCGCACACTTCCGCTGAGAATAGAACGCATGTGCGAGAACGCGCTAGCCATCGCAGAGTTTTTGTCTTCGCATGCCGCAGTGCAGGAGGTTTGGTATCCAGGTCTGAGCTCGCATGTTGATCATGCGTTGGCAGATCAGCACATGAGTGGCGGATACGGATATCTGATGTCGTTCCTGGTGAAAGGGGGACGGGAGGAAGCGCTGACGTTTTGCCGCTACCTGGATGGGATTCACCGTGCCACGTCTCTGGGAGGTACTGAAAGCCTTGTGGAGCATCGCCACACGATTGAGGGTGAATTGACCGGATGTCCTGAGAACCTTATCCGCTTGTCCGCGGGCATTGAAAACAAAAAGGACCTGATCAACGAACTTGACCAGGCCCTTCGCTCAATTTGAGCTGATGCTTGTTTAGCCGCCTTGCTTGACGATTACCGGTGTCAGAAGATCGCCGAAGTTGCCATTGCCGCAATGGTGACGCGCTGAGCGGATAAGTTCTACAGATACACCAGCTTCAACTGCTTTCATCACCGATTGGTTCAAGCGATGGAGATCATTCGCAACCATGCGAATTGCTGCCTGCTCGTCAGTTGACATGGAAGAAGCCATTTCGGCTGAACGTTCTTTAACGGGAGGTTTGGTGCTCATTAATTTGACCTGTTTTCGTCTTTCTACCTTGGGAGACAGCCTGTCGGATGCCGTTTTGCTAAACATTATGTTGAAATCTTTACAAAGCAACTAAAATCTTCTTACAAAAATGCTCCAGAATCTCTGAAACAGGTATTTTTGTCCGAAATTTTACCGCCAATCTGGTAAATCAGTAAAAATTGTAAATCTTTCCTCTTTATCGTAACATATACATTGAATTTTGGAGTAGGAAATGGCCGATCAGAAAATATTTGCTGGCCCAAGGATCAGGCGGATTAGGATGGGGCTTAATCTCACCCAAACCGCAATGGCCGAAGAATTGGGCGTTTCCGCGAGTTATCTGAATTTGATCGAGCGTAATCAGCGTCCTTTGACGGTTCAGTTACTGCTCAAACTCGCATCAACCTACAAGCTTGATTTGGAAGAACTCCAGGGCACGGGTGATGAAAACCTGATGGCGCAACTCAAGGAAGCATTTTCAGACCCGCTACTTGAAAGCGAGATTCCTGATCGCGCTGAAATTCTAGAATTCACTGAAGCGACTCCTAACGTGGCCAGCGCCATGGTGAAGCTCTATCGCGCTTATCGTGAATCCCTGGATCGCTTATCCGGATTGTCCACCATGATGGCGGAAGAGGGCAGTGATGCAGTTAAGACTGCCGCCCGTTTGCCAGTCGATGAAATGCGTCAAACACTCGAGCAACGATCACCATATATTCCGGCAATTGAGCGCAAGGCTGCCGAAATACTAAATAATCTGGACATGTCCGATGGTCTTTTAGCCGGGCTGAAACGCTGGCTGTTGCAGGAAAAAGGGATTGTGGTTCAAGTCCTGCCGATTGAAACCATGCCTGAATGGCGCAGGCGGTTTGACAAACATTCCAGCCGCTTGATGCTCACAGAGCGCCTTTCGCCGGCCGATCAATTGCAGGAGGTTGCTCAGGAAGTAGCTTTGTTGACTGCAGAAGATTTGATTGATGAAGAAGTGGCTTTTCTTAAACTGACTTCGGATGAAGCGAAGCGGTTGGCCCGGTTTGAATTTGCGAGATTGCTCGCCTTGGCGATGATCCTTCCTTATGACCGCTTTATTTCTACCGCTAAGAAACTTCGTTACGATATCAATGTTTTAAGATCACGCTTTGGGGTCACATTTGCTCAGGCAGCATGGCGTTTGACGATGTTGCAGAAAACCGGAAATGCAGCAGTACCGTTCTTTGTAATGGAGACTGACGCAGCGGGTAATCGCATCAGGCGTGCCGGATCAAGCGGATTTCCGGTAACCCGATTTGGTGGGGATTGCCCTAAACTGGTTGTCCATCAGGCATTTGGAAGTCCTGGCCAAATTTTCTCTGAAACCGTTGTGACACCTCAGGAAGTCGAGTTCGTGGTTCTTGGTCGAACGGTGGAGGGCTTAAGGTCCAGTTATTTCGACCGTCCGCAACGAACAGCCCTGCTCATCGGATTTGATGTCTCGTTTTCTGAAGATGTGATTTACGCCGACGGCCTGACAGGAAACGGAGCGCGTGAACCGATCAAAATTGGTCCCGGATGCAGATTGTGCGAGCGGCCCGGGTGTGTTTCTCGCGCGCATCCACCCCTTACAAGGCCTCTTGGGCTTGATGAGATGGTGCGAGGGTTCTCTGCTTTCGAATTTCAGTAAGTAG
>JAAUYH010101234.1_pt1 | contig 15487 bp, 12 predicted proteins | sample 7278061 | NCBI WGS metagenome assembly JAAUYH01 (sample SAMN14350203, study PRJNA611818) | marine sediment metagenome | isolation source: surface marine sediment (0.6m) | place: French Polynesia: Moorea | collected 2018-08
AACCACTGAAACGATTTTTCGCGAAACGTATTGAGAAGATCAATCTCAAAGCTCTTAAAGAAACCAAACCTGACAATTTTATGATTCCGCTATTCTCAACGAGTATGCCACGAACTCCAATTAAATTTAGCTATAACATCTTCATTTGTATTGCTAAATACTGAATAATCTCATTCTTGAAGATGCATTGATCAGGATGCAAAATAGACTTTCTTCCGAGCTCAATCCTTACTGAACACGTTGCAATTGAATTTATTATTTGTTCATTTTTGTTTTCTGTCCCTAAAATTAGAAGTGCAAATCAGAATATTCGCGATCTCGGCAACTAATTTTTCTTCAAAGTACGAACGCAACAATTATTCTCAACGGACAACGTAGACCCTTAATTTTAACTACACAACTTCCATCTCTGTTTAAGCAAATAGAGTCCGATTTCCTTGAAACTCGAAGCACCTTCTGGTCGAAATACGACTTCAATTTAGGAACTTGCTATAGGAGGTTTCGATCTGTAGAGAAAGTATATCGAATTCATCCACTTCGGGGTGACTTGGAGGCTGAGGTATCGAGTGAATGAAAACGCGCCACGATCTGTGCTGGATGAATCCAATGTATACTCCAAGATCACTCTCAGAACATGTGTTTGTGATACCTTTAAATTTTGTGAGGAATAATTTCGTGCAGTGGTACTGCACCAGGTACTGCAATTAGTAAACATAAACGCGCACTGTATGTGATTGCAGTAGCATGGTTGGCCAGTTTCCTCAAACAATGGAGAGCAATATTGGACAACTAGTGTTTATTGATTTACTTTAAAGATTTAGTAGGATTCAATGTAAATTCCTGGATGCTTTCAACATCCATTACCCAGGTACGGAAAGCAACTGATATCGATCTCCACTGAAAAATGCCTTTTATATTTTGGCGAGTTTATTGACAGTGCTATAGCAGTGTAAACATTGAGACGTAAAATAAAATATATATGTTTTGGCTCCATAATATGAATCTAGTCTGTTTTCCTAGAGAAACGCAAGAAGACATTAGTATTGATGAACTCACGATCGTAGCGAACAAAAACATTATAATTGAAGCTGAAAACAGTCACATAAACGGATACAGCGACTTAACATGGAAGTTATCCACAACGTGCAATCCTTCGTTTATTTTGCCAGAATATATATATTTCTTCTGGTTTAAATAGGCCAAGTAACATTTTTTCTGTTTTAATATAAAAGATAGAGAAAGCGAAATAGAGCTTATTTGAGACAACTTGACAAAAGATTCAAACACCAAGACTGTCGCTTCGCATTCGCCGCACAATCCGTCGATTTGCATTCTGGTCCATTGACTGCTGAAAATATAGACATAGATGTGCTGCGCTAGATAAAACGCACGGATGTAGGTGTTTTTTGAATACGATAGAAGCTGTGGCGAAGGCGGTGACTGCGAGGGATCTTGATGATGAGTTGATTAGAATTGGAAATCACTTTTATTTCCAGTCTTTGCTGAAATAAATATTATGTCATTCCAAATAACTTGCTAGACAACGATAATAGCATAGCCTAAGCTATAGAGCTTTGTTCCTTGTACTCTTGGCATCTTTTACGATTTCTTTGAGCTAGATACGATGCTCACAACTGCAATTTTACTAAGAATGTCAAGAACTGCCGTATTAGGAATTTTCAAGAGTTTGTGCCGCGCGAAACTGAATATCAATTTTGAGTACAACTATTTGAGAAATGTGCAGCATATTCTACATAGAAATGTAAAGAATCGCGCAACAAGCCACCCTGAATTTCCATTTTCCAGTTATTGAACATCTGGCAAGACCTTTTCATCACCCATTTCTTTGCATGAAATGAATAAATTTATTTTAATGGTTGTAAGATGCTGTTCTTTGTGTTCTAATCTGTTTCCTGGACTTCTCCTACTTTTTCATAGCTTTATTCGATAGAATATCGCTAAAAATGTCTTTCGGTTTAAAATTCGATTTGTCTGATGTCCTTGCTGGTTTGCACGATCAAATTTCTTTTGAGAATCATTTCTATTGGGATATGGTAAACATGAATCGCATTCTCCGAGCCATTACTTACTACCTTGATATCCTGTTAGATTCGCCGTGCTTTGATATTACTCTATGTTCCAATAATCTAAATCATTTTATCGGATGTATATCTGTTGACGCTACGTTATTCCGCTTAACTTGGTTGACATCTTACATCGTTGGATTTAATGTACTTTACAACTAAATTTTGGTCATTCATTATAATTATCGCAGTACAGTCTCCTTCTACAAAACGTGCTTGAGAGTTATAGTTACAGTTCTGAAGGTTTTCAGGTTTGCAGCACTATTTCCCTTTTTCCTGCTCTTCATCTAATTCGTTTTAATTTTCCTCTTTTCTCTTTTTTCTTTCTATTTAGTACGTTTTTATGTTTCCCTATCAATTTTCTTTTTCACAAATTTCTAAGTTTAGTTATAGGAACGTACCGTTTTGTACAGATGCGCCTGAAACTGAACTTCTCATGATTTACCCTAAATCTGAAGCATTTTGTCATTTTACTTTAGGTACAATTTTCACGTGTACCATCCGTAACCTTACTGTTGTGTAAGCCATACTTACACATTAAGCTCTCCAGGGGGTACAGACGTTCTGTCTGCAACTTCGTCTTGTCAGCAAGGTTGATATTGTCGACACCCTGGTACCAGTGTAATTTTTCTATCATACTTATTCAGCAATATCGAAACTACTTCAGCTACCGATCTCTCGGTCATCGAAATATTATCTTGAGACGCCTGCCCCTGGTTTCCCTCAAGGTTCTTTCAAAAAACGATTTTTGACATGGCGCAATCTCTGTACAGTAAACCCGTAACTCGATTTCAGAAACAAATAAAAAAATTTAAAGCTTCGACAAAAGGCCCTAAATTATGAGAGCTGATTTGCGTATAGTGGGCCAATAGATGCGTTTCTATAGGCAAAAATCCCGGTACTATTAGATAAGGCCAATAGAAGGCGAGAATCTTACTGGAATGGATTTATGAGATTTACGTCGATTTTGATGCGCAACAAAATTTCTGGATAAATAAAGAAGACTAGGATTTATTTTGTTTTGAGAGGAACAGAACTAAATTTAAGTGTTATACTGTTTTATGGGTAACGATCTCGTTTTTTGATCAACTTGCCTCGCATATGTGCCAGTGTTATTTCGAAACTTGCTCTGGACAAACTAAATCTATAGGAAATGCTAAAATTAGTTCACTGGAGAGTTAGAATTAATTAATCCTTATTTTTAACATTGACAAAAATGCATAGGATTCATAGCTATACAGTATAGAAGGCGAGAAACCGAAATTGTCTGAAACGACGGCGAACTCAGAACATTCTTTTTACGGAACAAAATCTTCTTGCGTACACATATGAATCTACTAAACATACCACAAAGGCTTTTATTCGTAAGTTTATGGTTAAAAGATATCGCTGGAGTGTTCGGTGTAGCTGTGTTATCGTGCAGCGGAGAAAAATTCGCTTATGGATTTTATATTGGCAGAATTTTTATAAAGAGTACCTTCGGTACAATTCTTTACTCTTCCGATTGCTTTTGAACTATGCTTATTGAAGACAATTCTAAATCTGGAATAAATTCCAGGGAATTATTTTCACCTGATGTATTTGATGTTCGAATCTATTCAATTCTTTCTTTCAAATTGTCGGCGGCTGAACAATAAATTATTTCAGTTCTCCCTAACAATTGCAACCTATACTCTCCGAATTTCTAGCAACTTAATATGAATGCTTCTAATCTACTCAAATATGTTGTAATTGTATGCATTTTTTGTATTTTTTGTTTTCAATCTACAATGAAGCAGCTTCATAAAACGCTTTCCTGTATCTTACTTCTAAATAAGCGATGAAACCGGATTCGAAGAAAAGTAATACATACATATCAAATTTTTACGCAATGATGAAAAAAATAGGAAAATCTATACACACTCTAGAACTGCTTACTGTTCTTAACATCAAATCGATAGCATAAAAATTTGTCTGGGTTTTCAGTTTTCGGAGATACTCATAACTAGTTTTGAAATGCATGGGATTTTATTCTTGAGTTCGGTAATTCAAGGCTATTTGAATACGATACGCCATTTATTGAATTAATTCATCGAAAAAATATTTCGTCTTATATAGTCTTGCCTCTCGATGAGTCCTAGGGTTTTGGACAAAACCTACTTAACTGACTGCAAATAAACCGCCCAAACATCTCACTGTTTGTGATCAAATCTCTAACCGAGAAGTAAGCTTGTATACATTTTCTAAAAAATCTGTTGGTAGAAGTAAATTGAAAAAAATTAGTCTGTTTGTCACGAGGAAGTCTGTAAAACCTGCTATTAATTAATGAAATTTGGATTTGTACGAGAGAAAATGTATTTATAGCTGATAAATTAATTCAAGAAAATTATTTAGACTTCAAATAGTTTTGAATCGACAAATTCATGAAAACAATCATTTAAATTTGAAATGCGACAATGGTTGGCTCCAAAAACTGAATTTCTTGTTTAGAATGTTGTAATGCAGATGAACTAAAAAAGCCACTATACATGTTTGAAAGTCAGAAAATCTGGGCCATTTTTATGGAAACATTCATCTGAATTGAACAATTGTTATTCAAGCAGTCCAAGCGATTAGATGAAATTTTCTGTTTTTCCAACATGGCTGAAGGAATTTGATGCTTATATAGAATAATTTCTATTACAAATTATTCTTATAGACTCTCATATTGATATTCGATCTCCACTGCAACATTCATTGATAATAAAGAGATAAACAGATCAATTGCAGCATTTTTTAACTAAGTACATTTCAGCATTCTTATATACATCTTACAATTTTGTACAAGAAAAGCAAAAAATACAATATTTTCAACTACGATTCTTCTAATACTGTAGGATACTTATCATTATTCATGTGCATGAACTTTGATCAGTCATAGTATGATTCAGGAGCCGGTTTTAGTGGCCACAGGATCATAACCATGTGCAGTCGATTTTCTGATGGAATATTTCATAGGACTGAGACTTGCATTGATTACGGAAACAACAAAGTCATTGTTAGTGTAGACAAGGCTCAAAACGCTAAATGGTTAGCATAACTGCGATCTAGGCACAGCTCGTTAGTTTTCGCCTGAATAGACACTAGATTTGCGTCCTGTGGATGTTGAATATCGGTAGTAGAAGACAGTTGATTGGAACAAATTGTTGACAATCGCTTTTACTATGACTGTTCGCTATATTACTCAGGAATTGGAAGAGAGTGAGAGTACACTCTATACAATCAGTAGGCTACAAAATATCTTCTATACGAAAATCATCTGGCAAACCTTGTCACATGCTGTATTCTGTTACTCAAAGCGCTTCATATCGTTAGCTACAGCTGTGCGCCCAAAGTCAACTCCTCTCTGATAGTGACCCAATGCGCCGGAACGATTCAACTGAGCCCAATTTTACACGCTGATACTGCAAAGATTCGAAACCCTGCGTTTCTGTAATTTGCGCCGAGACATGGTGCACCTTATCGAGAAGGAAAAATTAACACATAACAAATCCGAGAAGTGATAGCAGCTACCACAGCACTACTCGTGACGCACAGTTTTCCGTTTTCCAAATTTCCTCATCGAACAGCTTTTTGATTAATTTTATTACGGTCGATTCTCAAAATAGTACATCAGAAAGAAATTTTTCAGGTATTGATTTTTTTGCTTATAGACTGATCTCGTTTCCTCGATAGTTCCAGTTTTGGTCTTGTTGTTGTTCTAATTTGACGTCAACGGTAAATTTCTGTTCTGACGTCAAAATTGTCGTCAATTCTTCGCCATTCTTTTGTTTGTCTACACACATAGTTTTCTACGTGCCGATCTATATTTTGAGTAGAATGTCCGGTTCAATTCAGGGATTCATCGCAGGCTGCAACATGAGCGTCGGCGATTAATTTTGAGTGAGAGAGGTAGGGTTTGTCCATAATCCCAGCAATTTGTAGGGAGAGAAGGCTGTAATACTCTTAGAATGGCAGACTAAATTCCTAACCAGCAGTCTAATATGTGCATTCTGTTATTTGCTTACAGCTGCTATACTCGAGAAGAATTGTGGACAAAATAAAAGTGAGATTAGGTCAAATTCGATTCCTCAGCTCTTCGTTGCCCGTATACTATGCTCAGAAAGCACTTAATAGCCTTACGTGCAGTGAACAGTTTGACGATTGCGACAGATTTAAACTTTTACAATTCGAGAAACTACAACACCTCATTGCTATACCAAGATCCCTCGCGCACACTGTACAGAGGATGAAAGAATCATGGAGGATGTGTGCGTGGCTCCAAGGTTTTTTTGATGCATCTCACGAAATCATTGGAAAAAGACGAAGTTCCTAGGTGTTGATTTCAGGTGCATGGTGGAAATGAATTTTCAGCTTTTCGTTCAACAAAATTCGCAGAATTTGGCGTTGCTGGTGGAGCATACCTTCGATATAATCTGGACTGTCTCGGGCAAGTCTCGCGATACGGTAAAAGCACGACCGTGTCAACGCGGTTATTGGTCGTGTGACTCAGGCGAATACTACTTTGATGGTAGTCTACGTGCGACAATTAAAAATTTTTTATGTTAGCGGCGTTTCTATCTCAGGCCGAAAGAACAGAATGTGGTTGAAGAAACAGATGCTGCGCTTTTTTCGTACCTATTTACCAGAAACGAAATGTGACACTTTTTCTGGCTTCCTCCCCCCACCCGACCTACTCTTGGCCACGAATCGGTAACTTATTAGAAGCACAGCAATGGTGGATTGAACCAGCTTTGCTATGAACCGCAAATCAAGGTATTGTGTATGTTACTCGGCATGGTTGCCATCCTCCTGGTCGAGTCTGATTTTTCCGTGAGAAAACAGTTTCTACTTTGAGATAATAGATATGTTGCTGTACGAAACCTAAAATTCCAGTAGTTCAGTTCAGGTTGGCCGCTCAATAAATGAACAGCACGGCAGCGAGCACATGGTTCTTCTCAGAGAGTACAGTAGAAGACAAAATAATAGAAGACCCAGAGATACTGCAAAAATATGTAAAATTTGCGCTATACGTGTTACAAGTTGTTGAAATAATACTTTTTTTGCGCATCCTTCCTTATCTATTACTGCAGTAAATCTTCTCATCATAGAATGAACTAGCGTAGACGTAGAATATACGATTGTGCATTCCAAATATTACACAGTACTTGAAACAGCTCCTCTGCATTTGAAGGATGCCCTGACCGTCCGTGTTGTTTCTTCTAGAGTATATTCCAGATATTCCCAATAGGATTTAAATCCGAGCTCTGTGTCAAGATGATTCCAATTAGTGCTGCGCTGTGATTTATACTGCTTACAGCCTCCGGCTCTCGCCCGAGCAGCTGCAAACCCTCATTTAGGTAATTCGAAGTAATCTCGATCTGGTAAGGAGGGATACAATAGTCGTAAACATACGACTTTGAACGTCCTTCTTCCCCCAGCTACTACACCGCACGCTACTTTGCCCTCAATAAACTACAGGCCCAAAAACTCCCGCTCTTACACCCAGCGCGATAGTGCGCTACGGTAGCGCGCGAGGCGCCTCTACTTCGATACAGACGACAATCCGAATTCTATATTGGAGTGATGGCTATCTTTACACGGCTGCAATACATCATTTCTTGGACGCTTGCTACAGTACAATATGTATTCTAGTCAGTTGACAAAGGACGCAGCATGGTTACAATACAAGAGACTTATAAATCGCGCGAGCGTTTCTCAACGAAAGAAATACTTCGGAAATAAGTTCCTAGGAACCATCCGCACGGTCCTCGAGTTACATTTAATCGAAAAGAGCACTGATGCTACTCCTGCCGAAATTAATGACTGCGAGGAAGTCGAAGAAACTATTAAATCTCTCATTGAATCTCGTCGTTCTGTATTCGAAGAAGACTTCTTTACGTCTGCAACTTATCCCGTGCAGCTCCTATACAAGGTCGCCACTTTATATGTGCTCATGTCATGGGCGGAACCTGACTATCTGATTTGAGCACAACCCCGGAAGAAGACATGAATAAAACTACCGCTATCTTGGCATAGCTATGCCAAATCATGGAAATGTCATTATCAGAAACGCAAAGTGTTATCAATCATTTCAAAGTGTTCCGAAAAGCACAGAAAAAAGATCTATTATCGATCTCTTCGGACAAGGCCGCATCTTCAACATCAAGAGCACCTAGTCTCAATCTTCCAACACATTAGCATCAGACTGGACTCTGAAACAAGAACAAGAACGACACGGATTCGGGCATTACCGAAATTGAAGAAGAGGAAGACAATGACACGGAATTCTCGGCTACTATCAATTACCCTACGCGTCAAATGTCTCTATCCAACAGAATATGACAAGCTAGTTACTACTCTACAAAGTCTTTCTCTGGAGATTTATCAGAATCGATCGACTTGGTGATTCCAGATTATCGGCACTGCAGTACCATTTACAGCTTTGACGAAACTGCAATGGCAGCGATTTCGCCTGTGCTCTATCCTACCCTGCCCAAAACCGTCTTCTTGGACAATGTCTCACTTGGAATGACTTTTGATGAAATTGAATCATTCATGACGGCTGAATTTAACATGCAAGTTCAACAGAAAATAGAATCTCTACGCATCGACGTCTCCATGTCTGAAAGCTGCATCGCCATCCAATAAGAAGGACTGACGAAATTCATCAACATCATGGCAGTAATGTCACCCCAATGTACATTTGAATTCAGGAACGATGGTAGCAAGATTCGGTACTTGCGCCACGCTGTTTTCAAGGAACATTGGCCTGCTCAGACTATAGCTACTGTTGACGCTAAAGGAGTGAAATGGCGTGACTTAACTACCCCTCTATACTCTGCACCATCATTTAGGCTAGGAAGGCCCAATATCAACGCTGTATCTACAAGTCACTACCTGCGGAACATTGAAGACAAACTCGATACTTTCATGACTCATTATGGAAGGAACCCAAAATATCTCGGAGGGAGAATTACTTCGCAAGCGATAGAAAACGGGGAGGAATACATCTAAGGGATACCCGCAACAAACGACACGAGAAGCATGTCGTTCGCTGAAGCAAAAAAGTACTATGTGTCATATGCTCGAAACTATGGACTCGAAGACATCGCTGTAACGGAAATGAACTATGTTCCAAAGTCTACTCACGAATTCGTCAAGGGAACCATCATACCCGTATGATTGGGGACCTTCTGTAAACACCGGAATCAAAGCAACTCATCGATCCATCCGGATATGTACCTGACAAAGGCAATGAAATAGGAGGATCGAGAATCAAAGAAGAAAAAATTAACGGAATAGACACCCGATTTTCCCTCAACATGGACAACGGTTTACATGAAAAAATTGAAGCCCAATTCGTGACCCACTAACTCTCTTCCGTGTTTAAACCAACCTTATCAAGCCACCCTGACAACGCAGTGCTGAACAATTATGACAGCAAAGATATTGCTACTCCAGCACAAGATAACAACCAGATTTTGAACTGTCGGAGGGAGAACCATGTGAACGCATCATGTACTTATCTGGCACGCGAACTACAAAAATTAGGAAAATCTGCCTTTATTCGGGACATTGGGGCACTAAAATCAGTCATGGGGAAGAACTCATGCTAGCACATAATCAATCATAGAGATATTCTGTTCCACGAGCATCGAAAGGATTCTAAGAATTAGTTTCGTTTCGCGAAGAAATATTCAAATCCATAGATACTGTCACATGTTATCTTACATCCCCTGTCGGCATAGAACCCATCGCTGTTGAAGTCGACGTCATATCAGCTGATATACCACCATTTCTTGGCATACATTTGTTATACAGAGAAGCCCAGACTGCGGAAACAGCACAGAACGTCCTAGCTTAAAGATATAATGTCGAAAAGAAAAACAAGAAACACATTAATGTAGGAGATTAGTGCACTCCAATGTGGAGGGCTCGCAGTCGACACTCCTATGTCACGATGGCAGAAACTATATCGGTAAACTTCACTAAGACTTAGCTCCACAAATTACACCGACAATTTTTCAACCAACATCTGACAAATTGTACAACCTTCTGAAGAAGTCGAGGCTCGACGATATATAGCTTGAAACTAACAATCTTCGAAGATAGAAGCGCAAAATGCGATCCTTGCCAGAGGATTCAGCTAGAATCAACCCGTTTTCGTGTCACGATAGGCACTGAAAGAGTGCGTTTCAACGAGAGAGGTTTCATGGACATCATGTATATCGACCACTGACCTGAACTAAACATGTCGATGATGAGACCCGTTTCTCCGCCGCAAGCTTCGTCAAAGACGTATCATCCGAATCTATATAGGCTACGTTCTTCCGCAGTTAGGATTCAACCTTTACTGGTTTACCGAATCGTATCCTAGTTGACAAAGGCAGTCAGTTCGGCAAAAGTTAAATCTTCATTTTATTGGTTACAGAATCAAGTGACGAACTACAAACTAGAAGCGTTGAAGCACTCTCAAGTCTGGTAATCAGTGAATATTACCATGAAACACTATGGATTACTTATCAAATCCTAGTCTACCCAAAACAGGAGAGAAATTTAATCCTGCAGTTCTTGGTCAAGGCCATGAACGGTACACTCGGTCCCGAAGGGATACTTCCTTCACTTCTCGTATTCAGTGAATAAAACCAATCATTCAATCACTGCGATACCAGAACCAGTCGCAAAACTGCCGATGAACACGCAAGAATAGCACACGACGCTAGAATGGCAATGGCAAAACACATGGCCAAATTTCGTGTGAACCGAGCTCTGAAACATTCGGTACCAAAGGCGACTAATGACTCACTGGCACTAGTAGGTCAGGTACTTGTCTGGAGAGAAATCGTTTTGAACAACAGGATTGGTCAATGGATGGAACCATACATAGGTGAAAATTACGACGTGGAAAGTGATCTAATATCGATGAGTACGAAAGAAAAAGAGTTGCCGAAGACATTCAGCATACCTAAATTTAAGCGCTATCTACGACCAGAGCGCAAGGCTTTTTTCATTCCTTGTGGATCTCCGTGACAGATCGAAGTATTTTCAGTATGATATAGCCCAGCTGTACTCGACTGAAGTAATTACGGAATCCTATTCACGCTCAAAGTCACCCGAGATGAAGTAGACAATTAGGAAAGAAGTCCGTGGACTCTTCGAACAAGTAACCTTCAAGATAGTTCTGCGCCACGAAATACCGCATGACGCAAACGTGCAACCAGATCGATTTGTACTCGCCATCAAATCTACCGAAGACGGAAAGGTAAGATACAAAGCAATATTTGTGATGGGAGGACACCAAGACAAAATAAAGCATCTATTTGTCCACACTGCTTCCACTATCCAACCACATTGCATCCGATTACTGCTCGTCCTCGCATGAGCGCTGAACTTTGAATACTGGACGAATGACGTGACCCAAGCATCCCTGTACTCAATCGACCCTGTTCTCTGTGACATACTTGTAACCGAAATCGAACTAGATACAGAGCAGTGCCTCAAGTTTATGAAACTATTGTATGGAATTTTCGATGCAGGAGACTTATGGGCATCGACGACGGATAAACAACATCGAATGGACCTCCAAATGAAACCTCTCCGCTCTGAACCGGCGTTTTACGTCCATCATCACAATGGCGAAATACAAGGATTCAGTAGATCTTATGTTGATGACCTTCTGCGAGCTGGAACTCCAAGGTTCTTCGAGCAATGCAGGAAAACTCTCGATTCTTTCGAAATGGGTGATGCTTACCGATTTCTATATCGAAAAAGACGAGAATGGAGATTTTTTTCAGATCCGGAAAACGTACTTTTCGCAACTTGAGGTACTACCGTTGAATGCTAGCAACCCAGATTTTCGTTCTATGAGAATCAAACTGGCTTGGCTCACACACACGCGTGCTGATTGCCTATTCGAAATCTCGCAACCGGCTCAAGTTTTTACAAAACGCTTCAAAGCGGTGTACAAGCGAGTACTATGACAACTAATAAGCCCATACGCTACGCCACATATTTGACGCGGCAGTGACAATACCTAAAGAACTTAAATCTATTTTAGGCCAGAAAGTTCCCATAAATCTATTTACGGGTTCACTTTCGCTGTTCGATGTGACGTCGAAAGAGTCAAGAACGTCAGATAATCGCCTCATGTTGGACATCGGCGCCGCGCAAAGGTTCCCGTAGCAACATCATTTCGGGCATAGGCTTCATCTGAAGCAACTCAAACGTTGCAGTCGGTCTTGCGACGCAGATGCACCAGAAGATGCTACAAATCGTCTTGAGCCTGAGCACCCACGGCTGGTCCCTGTCGAGTTCGAGCCTCGCATCAAGACCAACAGCACCGCATGCATCACTTTTCTCAGCGATCGCATATGCGGAATGTAAGTTCCTGTTTTACAAGGATCTGCAAACCAACCTAGGAAGCATGTGCATCGCTCTTCTCAATTTCTTGGACTGCATTGCGTGGAATTTTTTCAATGACGTATTCGAAGCCTCATGATGTCGCTCAATTAATAATCTGTCCAAGAGGTCGAAGAGAACTGGCAATGACATGCCTACTAATAGCACTTGCAAGAATTCGGGTTACTGTCACCTGCAACTCTCCGAATGGCATCAATCAGAACAGATGTAGCACAATCCAAGTCAAGTAGGCTCGATATGAGTGCAATTCCGGTGGTAATACCGTTGTCAAACTCCAAACAAAGCGCACTACTCGATCCGACAGGGCGCAATACAACACCTAAACCAGGATTCTGTATACAAAAATCTCGTGCAAATCTGGAACACGAGACACACATTGTCATCTGGTACAGGAACAGTGTGGGACCGTTATTACTGTAACTTACTCTGTCCTGCCCATTCCTCTGACCGGGATTACAGTCAACTGGAACTCTGAATGCCGCATGCCTGAGGTTATACACTCATCCCAAGTACAATGCCGATATTGAGTCACAAGAGCACCTCCAACGGATTTGGCGTACATTAATCATACCTTCGATACACTTTCCCCAGCACAATTGCATTCAATTTGTTCCAGAAACTTGAGCGCGACAAGCAGCACACCGCTGATTTTCAACATTCCCAAATAAAACAGCACGCATTCCACATGATACAAATAGTTGCATTCCAGTTCGTGACGCTCTGCCCACACTCGTAGTAATGACACATTTCTCGACCACTGGAAGTTTCAACAAATCCTAAACCCTGAATTTTTGCCGCTTTGGTTAATGAATTCCTTAACTCGCTGTGCTGTCGCTGTGGTCATCGAAACTCTTAATCCGCTGCGTGATCGCTGTGATTAAAGAACTCTTAAATTTCTGTAATGCATATGTGGCTTATCTGCGATTACCAAATGACAGTATTGCGGAGTGGAGGGAGCGTCAAGATAATTCTAATTAGTGCTGCGCTGTGATTTACGCTGCTTACAGTCCCTGCTCCCGCCCGTGCAGCGGCACACTCTCATTTAGGTAATTCGAAGTAATCTTGATCTTGTATGGAGGTATAGACTAGTCGTAACCATACGCCTTAGAACGTCCGTCGTCTCCATAGCTACTACACCGAATGTCACTGTGCATCCGATGAACTGAAGGCTTCAAAAATGCTCGCTCTTACAGCCAGTGCGATTGTGCGCTATAGGAGCGAGCGAGGTGCTTTTACCTCGATACAGAAGACACTCTGAGCCGGCCAATGTAGCAGGCTTGCATTTTCTGCATCCAAACATTGCTTAGTAGATTTAGCTCGATGTGGACCGCATCCGTATAGTTAGAAATAACAATTACGTAGTGCTTGATGCTTCATAGATGCAAACGGAAATACGTAACTGCTCAGTATTCGTTTGTATTTAAGCTGCTTCAAGTTTATATGGATTCGTTCAAGGTCTGTCCGTCCTAGCTTCGAAAGTCCTCCCCGTATAGATAGAGAAACGCAGCCAGACTTAAAAGTAAGAATTAGATTGGATGTCCTAAATCTTTTCCCTTCCTTTCTCCTGACTCTCATACGCATATGAATCGGACGCACAGTACAAGATGATTCATGACTAAACTTTACGTTATTCTAATCCATATTTATCTAATTTCGAGGCGTCATAGCTCAGTGCAATTGTGCTTTAATGTGATTGTTTTCCAAGAAAAGTTTAAATGCAGCATTGTAGTTTCTAATGCCAGCTCAATGAACGTATCTGTGTATTGTACGACTAGATACACGTTACCTTTAGCTGTACGAAACATAGACAAAATTACGTGTAGCGGTTTGAACTTGTTTTCTACAATCATGCGTAGTATTTTTCGTTTACATATCGGATTCAGTTTCAATTTTCGTCCTCTTGTTTCTTCATCAATTATTTCTCCTCGCTTGTATTTGCGAATAATTTTTGGTACTGTGCTTCTCTGGTCATGAAAATACGCACCAAAACATTGCACATTCATTGTATGACCTTAGGATCGTGTACAAGATCGAGGAAACTACGACCAAGCAGCTGAATTGTATGACCAGAGCCTTGAGATATATCGAAAAGTGTACGGTACAACATGGAATCATTCTGATTTTGCGCTTTCATTGTGTAGCTTGGCGAATGTGTACCGGAAGCAAAGAAAACTAGATTAGGGGTTGAAAAAGCATAAAGAATGCCTGGGAATGAGGCAAACAATATATCGATCTGACAAGATCCATCCGGACATTGCCTAATCACTCCATGACCTTGCATGTGTGTACTAAGGACAAGGAAACTATAGTGAAACAAACAAGATTGTACAAAAAGAGCCTTGAGATTCGTCGACAAGTGCATTGTGCAAACTCGATGCATTCTAATATCGCGTCATCACAGTTTAACTTGGCGAATGTATACCAAAAACAAGGAAAACTCGACCAAGCTCTGAAAATGCATGAACAGAGTCTAGAAATGAGACGAAAGATATATGGGCTGGGCAAATCGCATCCGGGTATCGCATTTTCGCTTTGGATTATTGGATTAGTTTTCTTCGAGCAAAAGAAACTGAATCAGGCAGTGGAACCGCTTGAGTAGAGTCTGGAAACGCTACGACGTGTGGACTGTCAAACTCCAGCGCATTCGTACATCACAAATGTACTGTTGAACTTGGCCGAAGTAATTGATGACCAAGGAAGACGGAATGAAGCCTTGGGAATACGCGAGCAATTGACGAAGCGGACGAAACAAGTGATGCAGAGGCCTCCGGTGAACAACCTTTCGAACACTAAATGTGCGAATTTGGGGAACAGAGAGGCCTACTGAAGGTAATCAAGTACCTGTGCACAGTTCAGGGGTTATGGCATGGTGCAGTATCACCAAGGAAAAGGTTATTGGCCCTTATTGGGTAGAAGGTGGAACAGTAACCGCTGATTCATACAAATTCATGTTATCCAGAAAAGTTTTCCCAGCTCTCAGGCGT
>JAAUYH010036173.1_pt1 | contig 15485 bp, 11 predicted proteins | sample 7278061 | NCBI WGS metagenome assembly JAAUYH01 (sample SAMN14350203, study PRJNA611818) | marine sediment metagenome | isolation source: surface marine sediment (0.6m) | place: French Polynesia: Moorea | collected 2018-08
AGCCCCGGCTCTCAATTTATTCTGCAAAAGAGATCTGCTTCTACTCGATGCTGATTCAGCTAAAAATAGCTTACACATTCAGACTGATTATCCGCACATGAGCGAATTTCTTTCATAGATTCTTTCTCCCGTTCGATTTCAGCTCTAAATTCTGGATTTTTACATCATCCATCACATACGAAGCTTCAGTCGCCGAGATTTTTTCTGTATACATGAGCGAGTCGGCCTCATGCGTTCAACGCAATGCAAACTACTGGAGAACAAGTTCTGGAACAGGAATCTCGTAAAGAGCTGAGTATTACATGCGGTAGTTGTTCGAGAATACTCACAGCGGACATGCGACCAAGATCAATTGAAATAGTACCGAGTAAGTTAGTGTTTGCCTCCGCCACCTCGGCTTATGAGCTGTTCCGAGTGATGTTCAATACTCCACTCCTTCCATGAACAAACTAGACATCCCTTAAACTTAAAGCACGCTCATTTCCACTGGCTGTTGTATGGACCAAGGCACTGACTGAGATGTGAAATGATACTCTGTAACGTGCTTCAGAAACAGAGTTTGTGTTGAGTTTCTGTGGAATATCCGCCGATTGTTGATCGTGCAAATTTCTTGGATCCTTGATTTAAAATTGGCTTCAGATTTTTTCATCATTTTCTCTCCTCACAGTCATACCTAGAGATTCAAATACCTGTCAAGCTCTTTAGCCGTCCTCTCTGGTGGCCTGCCGCAAATTTATTCAAGCTTCGTTCTCAAAAATCCGTTCTTTTACTCCCTTCCAAGAAATCCACCGAATATCCCGACTGTTTGAGATGTATGCATCATTGTCAACAGAAATTATAGACTAGAAGTCGCAATTTGAAAAGCAGAAGCTTCTTTATTACTGGTCTTAGGCCCTACAAAGGCACCATCTAAACGGAGCGGACAAAAAATCGAAGAATTCAAGCTGTATATGCTCGATCAAATGTGCACGAAGTTGATCACAAAACTGGACATCACATTTCAGGGAAAAGACTGCCACAGTCGAATATTGTGCGTCCTCGTCAAGTTCGTTTGAACACGAGTCAAGCTAAAAGTGAAGACACGATGCAAATGCTTGTAATTTATCTGTGGAGTACTGAATGCTGAGGTCACATATCATTACTCTATTTTGCGAGAAAGAGCGCTCCGTGAAGCCTGTTTTTGGGTTGAGCGGGAACAGCACAAAAATTTTCCCAAGGACCTGACAACGAAATGAATCTCCGTTCGTCGTATCGAAGTGCCTCGTCGAGTGCAATCGGATGGAACACAAAATTGCTAGCTAAAGGGTGTTTTGGTGGATGATCAGTCAGAGTACTAAAATGATCCACATCTAATTCTGGTAATCTTGCTTCATCGTTTCTTGTTCGATCGTTTAAAGGAGAACGACTCAATAAGTGGTGATATTGCTCGCGAACACTAAACTTTGCAATCTCCCTGATCTAACCTGGATCTTATATTCTTTTACCGGCAGACTCTGCCATGATCATTCCCTGAAACAGATCCGATAGAACATTTCCTTCTTATCATTGGCGTGCTCTGCAGTCATCAATCGGTTTGGGGGCCAAAACTACACACATTCTTGTCAGTATGCGAGATTCCTCCATCATTTACTCATTGAAGATTCGTCGCATGAACCAACCGATTACGCACGGCACAAACTACCTCTAAAACAATTTTCGAGAGAAAATTCTTCTTAGATTTGCTGCTACTTCATCAAATTCATGCTGACTGATCACTCTCGGAGAAAATCATGGATTTCGACGCATAGATGACATATTTTCAATCCGCTCTAATCGATCATCCGTATTCATACCAGCTTCTCCAATCCGATGCGATCGTCTTGCAGCAATTTGCTGTATTCTTCGTAACATATTGTCTCTGCTCTCCGTCGCTCCTCGATCACAACCGTGCGATAAGTCCACTATTTCAGCATGCTGGTAACAGTCTGGTGTTTAAACTGGAGGAGGATCAACGGACTCATTCGTAGGGACCTGCCAATAATTTTTGGTCTCAACTCAGCTTTGTCTGTTGGCACGATTATGCACATCAGCAGCATCCGCCATCCGCTCTTCTCCGGTTGCTCTATGACGCCTCTAAGTTTTTGCGAATAGACAGCTTGTAATGATTTTATAATCCGTCTATCCATCATTTCTTCCCGTAAAATTTTTTCACAAGACCTCAACATCAATAGAGTACCCGTAAATCAACTAATTTGGATGCACTCACCTTTGCTCCATAAACTCAGAAGTAATAGCGATTCTATTGTTCTGCGCCAAAAATTCAAAGTAAAGATTCAAGAAGACAACAGTCCTCTAATCATCGGGTCATTAGGATAATCAAAATGAATATCAGCCAGACTCCTTCTTCCATGTTTCGTTCACGCTATAAATCAGTGCGGTTTCATTACCGTGACAAAATGATTGCGAAAAACTCTGATTACAATAAATATGATTGATCTAGGACAATCAAACACTGTGGTCGACGACGAGAAATCGATGATTAATCCCTCCAACATTGCGACGAGGACACATCATCAACTTGCTTGATTCGAGTAGAGACCATTCACTTTTTATTTTTCTCGAACTCAGATCCACATCACAAAAAATACAGCTAGTCATTCAACAGGAAAGACTGTCCACATATTTGAACTCTGTTCAAAAATACCATACTCTGAACAATGCTAATGCAGCATAATATGCATCCTCCACTCACACTGTTCGATGCCACTCGAACTCCTGGCCCGGTACTGATGATAAAGCTATCGACAAGTCATGAACATTCCCATTCGGTCCGTCTCGTTTGTACCCATGAATTTGACGATTTGCACAACCCATAGGTTATCCTTCGAATGGTTCGACAGCGAGACCTCGTCGTCAACGTTGAAAGTCGTGCGCTTCGCGTTCCAAGCAATTTACATCACTTGCTTCTAGCACATGATTCCAGTTTTGTCGCTTTTGCTATTGCCCCTCTATTCCCAAGGAAGGTCGCTATCATCTTTGGGTTCGGACGCTTTAATCGAGGTTTGTTGCGACGCTTCTTCCCGGGGCGATTCATTGCTTATCCGTTTGATAAGCCGCACGGTCCAATAACCCGGGGCGAGTTGCGTTTGCCAGGATTCTGCAAGTACGTCAGCACGGCTGTGTTCTGGGTTCCTCGATTCCTGTGAGGTAACCGGTTGTGGTATCGCGGAAGGTTGAGCGCGAAGAGCGAATTAGAATTCAGAAGTTATGAGAAGTGCCTTTTACCTATGGCGGTCACTGATCAACACAACATTTCAATAGAACTCGTTCATCCTTTGCCAAAACTATCGGTTTGCGTCACTCGTATTTTAAGCTACAAGTAAGTGCTCCAGTTATGAACGTTTTCATTCTTTTATATGTTATTGTTTTTGATAGGAGGTATAGAACTTGACAGCGAGGGCAAGGGTACAAAACAGACCAAAATACGCTGGCAAAATTCACGTGATGTATGGTCCAGGCAATATTTTCCTTCATAACCACTGTTCCTATCCTCACTCTTTTATTAGCCAAGTAAATGAAGAGCTGGGGTTGAGAAACATGAGAGGTGCACAGAATTCAACAGAACGTTTTTTTGTACGATTGTTGCGCTCCGTGCATGCGAACAAGCAAAATAATCATGAGATCTCGAGTAAAGTAGTAGAATATCCAGAATTTTCCCTCTCTAGAAGTGTTCTTTTATGCCTTTACGGTCTTCCCTCTCTACAAAGACCATGGATTTCGGAAGAACCATACCCCTCTCACTCCAAATGCTCCGCTCATGCATCTCACAGTTTTTGATTAAATTCCTAAGAGAAAACGGACATTGCACCCGAAGTATGGAAGGGCCAGTAGAATAGATGAAGTTTTAACCCGCAAAAGTGGAGAAGAACCGACGAAATTTTCTGATGCGGAAACAGACACTTGCAATTCTTCTTGAACTAGACGAACACCAAAATAAAACTGTAACTTCTCGGTGAGTGAAATCTGTCAATGCGCAAATCAAAAATTAAATCTTGAGAAATTCATACGAAATACAATTTTCGAAATCAAGTTTAGCAAACAAATTAATCAGAGAAAATTTTGCAAGAAGCGTTTCGAAGAGAAAAAACGGATACGGTTCATCAGAGATGTTGTGGAAATTGCAAACGCATTTTTGTATTTGGTACATGTAAGATGAAAAGTATTTGTTCCTGATGGTTTAATTCAAGAGAAAGCACTTCGCATTCAAATACTTTGAAACTAGAAACTTTCAGACAAAAATCAACTGCATTTGCAATTTATTAATCAGTGGCTCCAATAACTGAAAACCCGAAACAGATTAAAATTTTTTGAGTCTGGAGCAAGTATCGTTACTTCTATATCGTCCAGCAATGTTCACGACTATTTTTTGTTATATTCTTTGTTTCTAACATGATTTTCGCCGGAATAGAGTATAATCAATTAATTTAACTTTAAATACAGTATATTGTAGTCTAGATTAGACTACAAGCGCCATGATCAATTAAGCACAATATCAAAGGAGCACAAGAGAATATCGGAGTGTTCCCCACAATCTGTTGTGTCTAAAATCTCGAAGCATGTTACAGAAGAGAACTAAATTTTGCCTTCTGCAAGCCCAGATCCCTAGAAGTTACTCGATAGATTCATGTTAATGCATGTAATCCGCCGTCAATCCTGTCAAACATGTACTGTACTGCACACCAAATCATGCAATTAGCGTGTCGAGTCTAGTAATATCATAAGTTGGTAATTAAATAGAAAAACACTATTAATTTCGTAAATAGATGCTCGTCGCAATTCTCTACGCCTCTAAATCAGCCCGTATTGCCTACGTATACTAATCCATGACTCGACGCACTAATTACACGATTTTTTGTGGTTGAATGAAGCCTACTTGAAAACCGAACTCTTAAACACATAAAATACGTCGGAGAGGCATACATCACAAAAGGCACTAATTTGAACAAGCCAAATATGCACGCTGAGTGTTAATGAGATAACTCTGTCACTATTGCGAAGCAAGTTGTACCACGTTGAACCAAACATAGATGAGTGTCACTAAAAAAATTCCCTCACACACTGTTCATCTTCAATATTTGGGTCTTGTTCATCTCGGTGCAAAAAAATTCTGTCAGTTCGCCGTGCTGTTTACCGTAGTTTAGGTTGGCGTGGCCTCCCCCTGAACAGTGCAGCCGTGACCCCTCCTCGAAATTGTTATCAGAATACAGGCGCACAGAAAAGTAGGACAGTACATAACAAAAGCTAAGTTGCAGAAATATAACCACTAAAGAGAACTTTCGCACCATATGTTGAACTATTGAAAAGAGAATACGAAAGTTCTACTTCACATCACAACTCTCACCATGAAGCGTCATTTCAAATTAATGACGAAATAACGAGCTATTAACATGGTTGAAGAAATCGGAAACAAACGAAAAACAGTCCGCCATTTCCAAATTGACCCGGCCGTTCTATAAATGTCGCTAGAAATAAGGGAAAAAAGAGAAATTGCCCTGAAAAATTCCATAAAATTGACTATTCACGATTGACCTAGATTGCAATTACCAGATCTGGGGAGCACCATTTATGACTGAATATTGAGAGAGAGAGACAGAAGCAGATGCCAGTTTTTACGCAAGACATTATTGACTGTGCCTTATCTATTTGTCCAATTTTTCCAGACGGCAATTAATGCAAGTGTATCAATTGAGTGTACGAGTTTTTGAAACGTAGGCGGTTGTATGTTTGCACAAAAACTCGCGTCAGCCAGGTTATAGATGCAGCAATGCAGCCTGATAAGCGTCATTTTTTCCAACAAACCATGACATCGTATCAAACACGGATCAAGAATTCTAAGTATTTCATTGATTTGTATGAAACTGCCGTGTTTCTGAACGGTGCACCGAACCATACAGTGCATCTAACTGGAGAAAAACTATGTCAATTATGATTGGTGAATGTAATCCAATCAGGATTACTGTTGCGGTGTCTGTTGCCATGGATGGATCGAAATTGCCTTTATTTGTTATTTTGAATTATTCCCTCGTAGGAAGGTCGACAACTCTCTTCTTGAGATTTTACGAGAAAAAATTGTTGGCTGTGTGCAGCCAAAAAGATGGATGAAAACTAATACTATGGATATTTGGTACAAAATTGTTTATCAACCTTACATTGCTGTCTGTGCAGGTGAATCTGGATTACTATTGGATGATTTTATCGTACTCAAAAATTCTGAGATTATGGCATTAATGAATGACGATAAGGTTAACCGTTATATAATTTCACCTCACTACACTGGATTATTACAGCCATGCGATATTGGCATTAACAAATCTTTAACAGAGAGATTACAAAACCTGCAGCCAATTGGAGAAGAGAAAAACTTCTAATTCACCATCTGATGCTGAATTGAAATGTCCTAAACGGAAAGATGTGTTAATCTGGCTGAAAAAAATTTGGGAAGAAGTTCAAGTGAAAATTGTGAAAAATGCATGCACGGGAAGTGGGTATAAAATTGAAGATGGAATCGACTAGAGTGGTGAAACGGAATCTGATTCTGATAGCGAAGAGTAATTTAATTTGAACTTAGTTTTTGTGATGTGAACTATGATAGGTACACAGGGAGGACACGACTTTGTGTTGTTGCTGACGTTAGAAATTTACTATAGTAAAACATGTAGATGTATGTAACAACTTTTTTCTGGTATTCGACGGGAGAATTCTGCCGCAGAATGGCAGAACTTTTGTGCTCTGGAATAGCCGAATTCTCCTGTAGAATACCAGAAAAAAAGTTGTTACATACTGTACATCTACACGTTTTATTATAGTAAATTCTAACGTCAGCAACAACGCAAAGTCGTGACCTTCCTGTGTCCCTGTGTTGACATTTTGTTTGTGAATAAATTGCAATTCCACTTCAGAAGGCCACGACCACCCGAACTGCAATACTGTAATTTTGTCGTGCGAAATGGTCGGCTCTAATCTGATAAATCCGTGCTACTGTTGCCCTGAAATAATACTTTCCATGACGTTCATCGGTCGAAGACTCGTGTAGTGAGCTATTGTTTGCTACTCAGCTTGCATGATTCTGGGCTCCTGGTCCGAAGTTTTAAGTGGCTCGTCGGTGTGCTTGAATTTGTGGCGCAGGGTTTACTGCATAGAGATTGCGCCATATTAGACTCATATTTTGCAAGAACCTACAACCCCTCACTGCTGTACTCAATACCCTAATGCACCTTGTAGAGAGGGAGGACTGTACTTTTTATTTTCCAATTCTAAAGCTTTCAATTTCAGAGCTGATCGTAAAACCCTCTAGAGCCATCCCCCATTTGTAGCAATAATTCTCTCTTCCATCAAGCGTGAGATCTTTTTGAACGAGTGGAATTTACCGATCCCATACTTGATGCACTGCATCTACCCGTGTATAAGTAGAACGGGGTTAGTCAGAGAAGACCAGATCCCTGTTCAACGTAGCCGAAGATGAACTCAATAAATATTGCACCGATGACTTCTGTAACCTGTGCAAGTAATGGCGTGCAGACAGTTACTGTCTATGCTTCATCGGGCTTGAAAGTCGACAAGTCATACTACGAGGCAGCATTTTCGTTGGGTGCTGCTATTGCTCGTCGCGGGTGGATTCAATGCAATGGTGGAGGATTTGGTTTAATGGAAGCTTGTACAGATGGAGCGAAGTCAGTGGGAGGAATTGTTGATTGTGTTATCCTTGACAGTTTTACTGGACCTATGAAGAAATTTCGCAGCATTGTAACTTCGAAAACTATGCCCGAACGTCGGAAGAGTCTCTACGTGCGCGGAGATGCGTTCGTTTCGCTTCCCGGTGGATTAGGAACTCTTGAAGAGGTGGCAGAACTGATTAGTTGGCGGCAATTGGAATTTCATACTCGATGTGTTGTTTTGCTAAATACGAACGGGTTTTACAATTCTCTTGTCGAATTCATAGAGCGCGGAATCGAGGAACATTTTATCGCACCAGCTATGCGTACCTGCATTATTGTTGCCGACACTGTGGACGAAGCGGTTCAAGCAATCGAATCTTACGAACCGGTTGAAATACACAAAAATCTAGTACTTTCGGGTATCAAAAAAGAAGAATCATTTCCTGAAAGCACGGAAAGAAATCGCAGTTCCGTACTTTGATAGTTCTCATCCTGCAACGAACTCAAACTTCTCCGGAAAATGTTGCAACTACAGTGTTGTACCATTGTTCCAAGTGGGATTTTGTATAAGTTGAAAGTGAAATAAATTCGAATGAATTCATCTGCTTTTCTTTGTTTCTGCGAAACTTGATACTGTGTCAACACTTTACTATGCCCTTGTATTTTTTCTTCAGATTGCTCGTTCTTTTCAGAAATCACTTATAACTGATTGTTACACTTTCCCTGAAGTGGGGCTGGATATCGTTAGATTTCTGGCGATGTATTTGGTTAGCTCAACTAAGTTCTGATCTTCCAAGTTTTGTATTACCATGATTCTGCGCTCTTTCAATCCCATCTCAATCGCGATTATCCGGGATAACGGAGACATTGAGTGAGAAGGATCATCGCGACGCCATAAGCTCAGTGACATGTACGCATCTTCAAAAATTTTTCTCAGCAATGAAGAACACCTGCTATTACGACCAATCTCATTCTCCACGTCATTCGGATCCTCCATACTGAAACGTAGAGTTTCGTCAGCTTGAGTACTATATCGATCTACTTTGTCGTAGTAGGTTCCATTTTCTTTAACTGCAATCCCTGTAGAACATAAGTTGAACAGCCATCCATACAAGTCGAAAAATTCAATTAGCACCGCTCCCAGATTGTATTCGATATCTGGATAATTGTGTCGTAACATCTGTAGATGTGATACAACAAGTATCAAGATCGAATAAGACCCGAGCCCACCGCTGCATGCATCATTTAGTCCTCGTTGTTCTAGGAAGCACTTGATCACAATAACAAGTGGGCGCAGTGCAGGGTAGTCGCGCAAGTAGGAACGAATAAGAGAAACATTATTCACTCCGCTCATTTGGCCAATAGAAACATCACATGGAACGTTCCCATCACGAGAAACTAGTTTAACAATACCTACTTTCGCTTGGACAATTCGTACTCTCCGAGCGAATCCTTCCAAATTTCTGACGGCTCGAGCCAGGTCTTTCAGCTCCTCCAGGGTCCCACCATCAGGAGTATTCATGACACTTAAGTCAATATCACTTGATGGAAGATACAGACCAGTGGCATAAGATCCAAAGGCATGGACTTTGCTCGCAGGCCATAGAGCTTCGGCAATGTTTCGTATAGTAGACCAAATTCGTTTTCGAGCAGCTCTTTCGATTTTGGTTGGAGACATAAAACGGCTAAACTCCAGAATCTCGTAGTGTAGGATAAGCGTTTCACACCTCGAGTGAGTGATGGCTTCGACAGACTCAGGGCCGATCACCCATGGAGGCATTTCCTCCTCTCCACATTCCTTAATCTCGGACTGATTACAACTTCCTTCATCGTCCTCCCTTGATGTCAGGGATAGATAATCTTGGTCATTGTTCAAGGTGTGAAATATTTCAGAACACCCTGTATGTTTTTTCTTCACTATCTCCGAGTCGGTGAGCTCACGAATTCCTCGAGCATGATGAGGTTGACGTGTTTCAGGTGGCATTGAAGTGAAGAACGTAGTGCCCGAAAAAGCTGGGAAATCGAGAGGGCTGTAGCCCTCAGCTCGCGATCTTGCGCTCAATCCAGCACTACCGTTTTCTTCTTCAACACAAATACTGGTATCGTATCGACCGCCCAAGATTGAATCAAGGAATTTCGATTTGTCGAACGGAAGGTCGAATCCTAGGCTCATAGTTGATGTGCTCAAATCATAAGAATCGATGGTAGGCAGACTGATGTCACAGAGCTCCTCAATTGAACTTCTCTGACGTGAAATAAACCACAAATTCTCAGATGTACTCGTATCACCGGAAGTTGAATTATTTCCCTGATCTTTTGGGTAAGCAACTTTTTTCTTCCTCTCAACAAGTTCTAGAGCAGTCAACTTGTTGGCATTCTTTCTATGCCTTTTTCCGCCTAAATGGGAGATGACATTAACTTCGTTTGACGGTAGGAAACACTTACAAGCAACACAGCATAGCTTCCATTCTGGATCCAAGGCCAACACGCGCGAGATTCCTAGTAACTTCAAGCGGTCGAGTTTCCAATCATCCATTCCAGCTACCGGCTCTGGTTTGACAACGGAAGACCTTGTGTCAAGCTTGTTGGGGTTACCGGACTTCATCTAGGCGCGAGGCGCGGCAGCATCACCTAGCCGTTCACGGTCGGCTTTTGTTGAAGCCAACTTGGTTCCGGCCCAAGATTTTAATAATTTTAATTTGTCCTTTGTCTTTGACATCGCAAATAACTCACCGTTGACACACTTGCATCAAATAATTCTAACTGTCTCTCCTGCGACCTCGTCGATTCTGGTGACGTCTTTGAGTACCATTGCTAGACGACGATTGTCTTCCGTGATAAGTCGCACGTCCACCGTGTTCATAAGCCTGAGGACGGCTGTACATTTGCGGTCCCGGAGGTCCAACGTACTGCGCAGAAAATACGGGTTCATTGTAAGAATGTGGACTAGAGTAGGAATTGCGGCGTCTTCGTTTCGTGCTTCTGTGAGCGCTCGAGTGATAATTCTGATGAGAAGAGTAATCTGCGCCGTTCTCTGAACGCGACAAACTTCTCGCGTTGCGCGTTTGGCCAGTAATCCGGTTTGGGGGAGAAGAAGCGAGCGGCTGACGTCCGGCTACTTGTGATTCGGTGAAACTTATCAAATTAGTGATACCGCGCTTCTCTAAATCCTCAATGACGTGTGCACGTCGGCCTCTCATTTTTTGTGCATCAGGAATAATCCGTGATAGTGGAGTCACTGGAGAATATGGGTCATCGCGACGCCATGATCTCAGGTGATTATACGCATTCGCAAATGCTCTTCTCACACGCCCGACCGCGAAGCTGTTGGTTCCAATATTATTATCCAAATCGTTCGGATCTTCCAAACTAATGCGAATTGTTTCATTCGCCTTGGTGTCATAACGCTGAGCTTTGTTGTAGTAGCTACCGTCTCCCTTCGCTGCAATTCCGGCAACACAAATGTTAAACATCCGACCGTATAAGTGGAAAAACTCAATCAATACGGCACCCAAATTGGCCTCGATATTCGGAAAGTTGTAGCGTAGCATTTGCAAATGTGAGACAACAAGAAGCAGGACGGCATAAGACCCAAGACCACCAGTATATACCTCGTTAAGAGATCTCTGTGATAGGAAACATTTGACCACCATCAGTAGAGGCCGAAGAGCAGGATATTGTTGTACAAACGAACAAATAATAGGTACATTTCTGGGTCCGTTTTCATGACCGATACATATATCACAATGAACATCACCATCCCGAGATACAAGTTTCACAAGACTGACTTTTGCATCGATAATATGAACTTTCCTTGCAAATCCTTTCACATTTCGGACTGCTCGTGCAAGCTCCTCCAACTCGAAAGGTTTCCCTTCCAGTGCGGAGCCGGTGATACAAACATCGATGTCACTTGTTGGAAGAGTCAACCCTGTAGCATATGAACCGAAAAACTTCAGCACACAGCCAGGCCATAGCGTTTTCACAATATTAGTTACAGTAGCTGAGACTCGTTCTCGCGCACTAGTCTCAGCCTTGGTCGGAGACATGAATCGACTAAACTCCAAAATCTCGTAGTGTAAAACTAGAGTACTGCTATTTGAATGCCTAATCGCATGGTAGGCATCCGCTCCAATTACCCAAGGAGGCATGGAATTCGGATTATCCTCCACTTCATTTGTGTGTGGACGAACATTCGTTTCCTCTTGCTTGGGGTTAGTGTCAAGTGTTAGTTTCGAGGGTGCTTTCGAGTTCTCGAAGTCTGCCGCTTTGGGCTTCTTGGAAGGAGTCGAGTTATTCTTCAAAATAGAATGAATATCTTTCGAAATACCAGTTCGCTCAGCTTCCTCCGGCATAGAGTCGAAAAAGTTGTCAACTCCGTCTGCAGGTTTGTAATTTAATGGCGTGAAGCCCGAGGCACGCACATCACTGGAAACTTTCGCAAGAACTCCGTTCTCTTCCTCGGAATTTTCGCCTGTTTCCTCGTCTGATGCATAATTGGAAAGTGTGCCGTCTAAAATAGACTTTACAAAGGCATCTTTGTCAACTTCAATATTTTTCTGGAACTCCTGCTTTTTCATTTCAAAAATACCTAGTTCATTATTCATAGTTCCGTTCGTCGAACTGATAGCAGCCGCTTTCGTGTGCCTTTTTCCTGCAGCATGTTCGGATATCTGTCTGATGTGCAAAGTTCCAAGATTTTTTTTGCAAAAGTCACAATACACAGTGGAATCGTCTTCAAGAAACCGGAAGCCCTTCGGTAACGCTGTCTGGGTCGACCTCGTAGAAGTCATTGCAGGTACCCAGCGGCTCAACGGCCGTAGTGATGTGATTCGAGCGATGGCGTCGGACCGCCGAGCATCATATGTTTGAAATATGAAATAACAGTTTCCAAAATGGTATGTGGAAAATTAGATATTTTAATAATACTGTAACTGGCTACCATTTTATTTTTCATCAAGTCGTTGCAGGTTTTGAACTTCACGCTAAGTGTTGTTCGTCTCTACCGATGACAGCATCGACAAAGGCAATGGTTAATGCTTCAGGCATAACGAGCGCAAGAATGGAAGGTGATTTGATGGCGCAGTTCGGATTGAGCAGCGTCCTAGCGGACATGCGTAAACGTAAAATGCGTTCTTCGTTCGCCAACTTCATCGCGGACGTCCGTAGTGACGTTATACCAATCAAGGCTCGTTGTCCTCGAGGATCGCTGATTGATATAGAACGTATCCCAGTCAACGAAGACGAAAGACGACTTGAACCAAATGACGAGCGTGTACTTCGTACTGCGATCACTTTGAAAGAATCAGTGGAGAAACCTAAACTACCGGAATGGTTGAATGAAGAGGTCCCACTTGCCGATGATCGTGACAAGAAAAAGAAGAAGAGACGAAAGAAGAAGAAGAAGAGAAAGCGCGATGGTGCTGAAGGGGATGGCTCGTTAGACGATGATGAACGTCGCTTGAAGAAGAAACGAAAGAAGAGGCGAGATGACGATTAGTCGGTTTCCGGGTTGTCCATACTACGAAACCTGCGCGAAGTTTTCAGTTGATGGACTTCGTTGTATGCTAGCCAAAATTATATCATCTTCACATAAATTTTATCGCAAGTCGAAGATACTGTAGGCGCCCTTTCCCCCAAAGATGTGTAGTTGAATTACAGCTCGCAAAGATTACCGATATGACTTACTGTATAATTGATCTGCGCTCTACCGTAGGGTGGTCACGTCCAGAGCTCGACATCGCGTGCAATTCAACTCATTGCCGCTTCTCTGTTTTGTCCGTACGAGGAAGCCAAGCCGGATGCAAGCATTTGCACTATGGGGTATGTCCAAGCATTTTCTGTGTCAATTGTATCCATGAATGGGAGTGCTTCCGAACGTAGTCCGGTCAATACACAGAAGCGGCCAAGACGGATAGTTCGTCTTGCTCAATCGAAACGAACAAGTCCGCCAATGGTCTCGATCGATTTATCAGCATCTGTAAACCAATCATCATTACTTCCGCTCGTAATGAATCGGGATTCAGTGCAGTGGCTACATCCTTCTCTGAGGGTTGAGACAGGTGATCGATATCCGTTCATTAAAGAGCGGATTGTTCCAGCCGATACAACACACAAACCAGAGAAAAAACCAGAACGGAAACCCCATGGATTTTGGAATGATCTGGGCAATGTCCAGCGCGAATTGGAAGCTGTCAACGCAGCGCTAGGCCGACGCGGTCGACGGCAAATGCCGCGATTGTCTGAAATGAAAGCACTAGGAAGGGGTGACCTTATTGCTGCCCTTGCGAAGTATGGTGGTTCGAAAAAGGTTGCAGCCATGCTTCGGTGGGGACCTATACGAAAGAGCGTAAATCGCCTGCCATCTTCTCTGCGAACCCAACCCAAGCTTCCATACACAGGAGTGCGGCAGAAAGTACTGAGGCGTAGAACGGACTATTGGTCTGATTTAAATTTGTTGAAAGCTGAGGTAGCGTCGTTCGCGAGGAAGCATGGTGTGGAGACTGGGGTCATGCCAACACAAGCGCTATTTCGGGTACACAAACGTGCCGATTTGTTAAACGCAATAACTCGTCACGGCGGTTTGCGTATTGTTGCAGCATCGATGAATTTGCGATGTGCACGATATCGTGCAACGCTTCGATTTGACTTCGAAACGTTCTCTAAACAAGTGCGATCATTTTCAGACAAGCACTGTCCTGGAAAGATGCCAACAGCTGCTGAATTGATACGTCTTGGAGCATCGAATATCGCGAATGCAGTGGCAGTACATGGAGGTTATCCGACAGTTGCGAGCAAGTTAAAGTTACAACTGAGGAATACAGAAGCTCAAGGAGCACGCACACTGTGGAGTAGGCAGCGACTTGGCGCAGAACTCCGAGCGTTTACTCGAGAGCACTATCCAGAACTTGCGCGTGGAAACCACATGCCCACAGAACGACAGCTGAGGAACAAAGGCCGCAATGATTTAAGTTACGCCATCAGCAAGTTTGGATTGAAAAAAGACTTGATGAAGTTATTAGGATTTACGCCCAAGCCGGCTCGGTCTACGAAGACAAATTAACAGGAAGTTGGAATTATAAATTGCTGAATCAATAAAGAAATCAACAAGCATGATCGGATAATTAATTTTAATAAGATAAGAGGGTGCTGTAATGCACTGTACTATGGAAACTGTCAGCTAGATGGCAAGAAGAAATGCATTGATTGACACGTACGAACCAACCAACTCGAACCTCACAGTCATCTGGAAACTGTTCAAGCAGTATGTTAGTAGAAACAGAGTTTGCTGTACTGTACCATGCTGCATTTATCCATACGAGATTCTAGAGTTGTGTTTGAGTAATGCAAACTAGTTTTGTGATACAGAATATATTTCATGGGCTGTCTTGATACCAGCCACCAGCCCAGCTGCAGCTTGTTTTGCATTCACAAATTGATCATTGTGAATTTCCAATGTTTCGTCCGATAACTCTACATCAAGTATTGTCATGCTGCCCCCGCAAACTGTACATATGGTTGTTGATGGTGGGCCTCGCACAACTGAATCAACTCCACTTACCAATACATGCCCCATTTTCAGCGCATCCACCACAACATAGGAAAGAACTGGTGATGCATACGGTGGAACAAGTCCTACTTCCGGAACAATTGCTGCCCTGTCCACTGCTTTCACTGGATTAGCATGATTTGATTCCGCTCCTATTCCAACTATTGATTCTGGATCGGCAGTAAGGATTACAACAACTTCGTCAGTGTAAATCTCAGTGCATTTCTGTGTTGTGCCCACAT
>JAAUYH010240032.1_pt1 | contig 15485 bp, 15 predicted proteins | sample 7278061 | NCBI WGS metagenome assembly JAAUYH01 (sample SAMN14350203, study PRJNA611818) | marine sediment metagenome | isolation source: surface marine sediment (0.6m) | place: French Polynesia: Moorea | collected 2018-08
TACCATCAAGGCGAGAGACCGAAGCGACCCGACATCATCTACTTCAATATCGACGTCCTCGGCCATTCCTTGCTATCCATGTGGGACAGCCATTTTGCTCACTTCATCAATCCATTCACCCGGCGCGTTTTGCCGCCTGCGTCGCTTTTACGTTCCGATGCGTCCGTAACACTCCAGCAACCTCGCTGTTTCTACCCGAACAGCAACAAGTCTGCCGGATGCGGGAAAGATCAACAAAATCAATTAAAACCGCAAGTATTGGTTAGCCGGTTAGCGGTCAACCACAAGTGGAACCGTGGGCTGCTGAAGTTGGTCGAAAGCGGTGTGACCGACGGGAAAGGGCCGCTCGTGCGAGTAATCGGGAGGAAACGACTGGCAAACGAGGATGGGCTCACGAAACGAACTGAATGCTACCGCTCGCTGATCAGCACGCGGATATGTTCAGTGCAAGCCTCAGCGGGCACGATCGCTTGCTCCGCAACGCGAAAGTGGAGAGGATACCGAAATGTTTCTCTCGCGTTCTCCTTCTTACCGCGTTCCGTACGCAGGGAGGGTCGGGCGATCGATCCCGGACGAAACGATCGCAGCGCTGCGCGCGGAGGTGGGCCGACGGAGCGACGTGGAAATCGAATGGAAGCACGGCTTCGCGGGCACCAACTTCAGTCAACAGGTGGCGATGTTCCAGCGCGCCGACGTCGTCGTCACCGTGCACGGCGCGGAGTTGTCGAACGCGCTCTTCCTGCGTCGGGGCGCCCGAGTGATCGAACTGATGCCGTTCGGCCATTACACCACGTTCTTCTACTACGCTACGGTTAACAGGGTGGACGCAAAACATACAGCATATGGGACACGGCCGGACCCCGAAGCGTTCTATGAGTGCTCGAAGCAACGCGGGCTCTACGCGGATGGAGTGTTCAAGGCGCGCTATGATAAGTTTGCTGCTCAGTATCGGAATGCGAAAACGTTCGAACAGCGCAACAAAGCCGCACTGTTCTACCTTGGCTTCGGACGCGTCGAGGGATGCGTGAAGTCGCAGGTCATTCGCTTCGATCCCACCGAGTTGGCGCAGATCGTTGCGCGACAAGCGAAAGAAAGGTGTGCGCAAATGGGATGATGATGTGATGGCTGGTGCAAGGAATTATGACACTCAGCATCAGCATTTTCTCCGGTTTGCTCATAGCCCCCTGCACACACGCACAGAGTGTTTGGCGTCTGTACTCTTACGTTTAGAACTCGTAGACAGGAAGAATGTAAAACTACGATCGGACTGTGAATTGGTATCGTGGGTGCACCTACCCCGCCGCTGTTCATTGAACAGTACAGTATTCCCGAACTATCCCGTAGCTTAACCGAAATAGTGCTCGCGTACCGGCTCATTGTTCGTTCCAACTTCCAACTTTTCTTCTCTTCTATTTTAGGATTTCCGTTTCGCAATTTTCGTGACGTATCGGAAACAGGCGATGCCCAGCCACACCGCCTGATTCTGGAATTCCCATTTCAAAACCCCAGTCTACTTGAGTTGGGTAAACACTGATATTTTCCGCATCTTTCCTCTCGTTACAACAGACGCCCACATCGATTCACTCTGCGCCATGGCGGACGATATTCACCCCGACGATTTCGTAGTTCCTCAAGACGAAAATTTACCGTCGCTCACTATTGTGACGCGTGAGCTACCCGCCGTGTACGTGCCGGAAGCCGCGAAAACGATTGCCAACTCACTCCTCACCGCGTACAATCGGAGTGGGGATGGCGGGCAAGACGAGAAGCTCGCGCAAAACATCTGGTCCACCTCACGCTGTATCTTTGTCGAAGATCTGCACTATCCACTTGCCACGGACGGGGCTGCGAAAGCGAACGAAGTGGAGCGCGACAAGGCGCGCTTCGTGATGGAAAGCTCGGCCGTGGACCTCGTCGACTTGAGCGGCGTGGACGAGCATGTAGATCACATCCTGGACTGCGTCAAGGCGATTGCATCGGAAAATCCTGACGCCGTGTTGAGTCTTGCTGCAAAGCCAAAGTGAGACTGTGCAGCGTCGCTGCTGTATAGTAAAGTGTCTGTTGTATACGTATAGATATCGCTGTGTATACACCACGATTTGTGTGTTGAATTTCCGTTCGTTCCATAACCCGCTCCTACTAATCTATCGTTTCATGCCGTGCACTACAGCAACAGCAACAACAGCACTGTTCTGAGCGTGTATCGTTACTGTTGCGTGCGGAGCTCGAATGCTCGACCTCCATCTATTATGAACAGCTCCGCGAACGGGAGCTCGTCGAGAGTTCAACACACCACTGCAGCGTCCCTGACAACCACGAGTGTAACAGCTGCACGTCCAGGCAATACCATTACGACAACACAGCAGCCCAGTGCGCCGAGATCTACGCCCGTCACTCGGCCAGAGGTGGTCGCCGCGGTCGAAGCCGCGGTGTCAACCGTGGTGGAACCCGACCTAAACCCTATAGACCTTGGGAATGTTGCCGCACTCGCACAGCAGACACAAGTGCAACCCGGGCTAGTGGACAACATATTCAAAACTTTGTTTAAACGGCCGCTGGGGAAGGACCCCGTCGTCGCGTTCAGGGGTCTCGCGCTTTTGCACGTTCTGCTTCGTGATGGGTCCAGCGAAGTCACCGTACAATCCGTGACGCATGACGGGTTTTTGGGGTGGGTCGAAGCGTCGTGGTCGCGAGAAAGAATTCAAAGTAGGCCCGCGCACAAAGCACACCGATTGTCACATTGCTTCGCGGTGGGTGAGCTGGCCTGGTATGCCGCTTTTCTGCGGCGTCGCGCGGCGTTCTTCACCACGTACACCGCGCTTTTCTCGCCGCACTGGACCGTGCGCGGCGACGCACTAAGCCACACATCCGAAAACCACCGTGCGCTCCGCTCCGCTCTCCTCATCCTGGAAGGCGCGGCAAGTGTCATCAAGCGCATTGTTTCAAGCAGTGATCCTGCGGTGCAGATGAAGCGCAGTGCCTCGCTACCGTTAGTGGCCGACATAGCGTATGCGTACCGCGCTTGCTGTTGGCTGTACGCCACCGCGCATCAATCGGTGCGGCGCAACATGCAGGATGATTTGGATTCGGCTCACCACGCCACACGCAGCGTTTTTCGTGTTGTCATGGCGGCGCCCTTGGTAGCCGAACAAATCCCTCCGAAACTTGTCCTGAATCTGGACGAGAATCCACCGCGCAATTTTCAACTTAGCGCCACACCGACCGACCCCGCCCCCGCTGCGACGGCGCCGACGAAGAAAAAGAAATCGCGCCGAAAGAAGAGCGTGGAAACCGTCACCATGGAGGAGTTTCAGACTGAAAGCACGAAGAGCGATACAACAAATCCCACCGTTGACTCCACTCAAACTGAAAGTAACCCCGCGACTAAAGGCGCGACCAAATCAAAATCAACCAGGAAAAAGAAGGAAAGGGCTGTTGAAAGTACCGTGGAAAATCCAATAGCTACAGATAGTAGTCGTGATAAGCGTTTTGTCGATCCGGAAGACAACTTGAGAAGTCCGAGAAGAACAGCGGAACCGCCAAACTTTTCGAAATCGAAAGACACGGAAGAGGTGCGACCGTCTACGAAAAAGTCGAAAAAGCGTGGTACACGGAAAAAGAAGTCGAAACGTAGCAAGGACGAATCATCTTCGGAGAGTGATTCGGAGAGTGAAAGCGGATCCGATGATGGTGTGAGCAAATCCCGCGAAAGCAAAAAGTCTTCGAAGAAAAAGGGCAGTGGGAAGGCAAAGACTGAGAAGACCGTGCAAGTACCACCGCCTCGAAAAGCACCACAAGTTGTTCCTGGGAATGGACAAGGCGGTGTCGTCACGCCGGGCGAAAGTCGGGAGGGTAGCAAGGAGGCAATTGCCGCGGCTGCGATGGGAAAGAAAACACCACAGATGAACTCGAGTTTTGAAGTGGCGCCGTACGAGGTGCAGTTTGGACGGCAAATCGGTTCGGGTAGTTTTGGAGTAGTGTACACGGCGACGTTCCGTGGGCGCACAGTGGCCGTGAAAAAGATCCATGCGCACGCGTTGCGCAACAGCGCGTCGATTTCGGAGTTTCAATCGGAAGTCGCGGTGCTGTGCACACTGAAACACCCGAACATCCTCGCGTTCATGGGCGCGTGCACGAAGCCGCCGAACCTGATGATCATCACCGAGTACATGGGGCGTGGAACACTGTTCGACGTGCTGCATCAGTCGCAACAGCGTATCACATGGCCGATGCGGCGCAAGTTCGCGCTGGACACCTGCCGTGGAATGCGGTACTTACATGACAGCAAGCTGCTTCATCGTGATCTCAAGTCGTCGAATCTCATGCTGGACGATAACTTTAACACCAAGGTGGGTGACTTTGGACTAACTCGAACATCGGCAGGCACGGCGGCCGTGCAAATGACGGGGCAGTGCGGAACATTCCAGTACATGGCGGTGGAAGTGCTGTCGAACAAGCCTTACTCGGAAAAAGCGGATGTCTTCTCGTTTGGGATACTTTTGTGGGAGATGGTGGCGCGCAAGCTGCCATATTTTGGGATGCAACCCATGCAAGTCGGGATGGCCGTCGTGCACCAAGGGTTGAGGCCAACCATTCCCCCGAAAACACCCTCGCCGCTCGCGAAATTGATGCGGGCGTGCTGGGACAGCGACCCCATGCGAAGACCCTCGTTTGCACAGCTCGTCGAGATGCTTGAAGCGATGCCGGAATAGAGAGTAAGAATGTGCGAGCTGTTGGATAAAGATTTCGAGTTGCTTATTTACTTGGCTAGCTCTCTCACTCTACAATTCATAGCAGCAGCATGTCGCACAAATCTACAGCGTCAACTTCAGCATCTACGCACTATGTTCCGTCGAACGCGCCCGGCGCGCGCAACGGGTCCCGAAGAGTTGGGCACGCTTCCGAACGAAATGTTAACGCGCATGCCGAACACGAAGGTGGATTGGTAGTGTATGATGCAGGCCTACCAAGCGGAAAACATGGTAGACACCGATTCCTCACGGTGAACACGACGAATTGTTTCGGCCATGATTTCACCAACGGAGATGATGTTGAGACATTTGAGGGCCTTGACCTTCTTCTCCGGGAGAAGGATGGAGTTGGTGACCATCAGCTCGGTGATGCAGGACTCGTTGATGCGCTCGACGGCGGGCCCCGAGAGGACGGCGTGGATGCAGCAGGCGCGGACGCTGCGGGCGCCGTTGGTTTGTAGGGCCTTGGCAGCCTTGGTGAGGGTGCCGGCGGTGTCGACCATGTCGTCGACGATGATGCAGTCGCGGCCCTGCACGTCGCCGATGACGTTCATGACCTCGGCCACGTTGGGCGCGCTACGCCTCTTGTCGATTATGGCCAGGGACGCGTTCATTTTTTTGGCGAGGATGCGCGCGCGTTCCATGCCCCCGGCATCGGGCGACACCACTACGGGGCGATCGTTGCCCACGCGATTGGCGGGGTCGACGCATAGGTGGTCGAGAAACACGGGAAGCGCGAACATATGATCTACCGGAATATTGAAGAAACCCTGAATCTGGCCGGCGTGCAACTCGAATGCGAGCACCCGATGTGCACCCGCGGTTTGGATGAGATCCGCGACCAGGCGTGCGGTGATGGGCACGCGCGGGCTGGCCTTCCGGTCCTGCCGCCCGTACCCGTAGTACGGTATCACCGCGGTGATGCGCTTGGCTGACGCCCGCTTCAACGTGTCGATAATCACCAGCAACTCCATGAGATGGTCGTTCACCGGCGGTGAGGTGGGCTGCACTATAAACACGTCCTTCCCACGGATGTTGTCCTCGATGCTCACGCGTGTCTCACCGTCGGAAAATTGCGACACATTCGCATTGGTCATGCGCACCTTCAGGTGCGAGGCAATCTCTTGTGCGAGCGCCCGATTGGCGTTCCCCGACACCACGCGGATTTCGTAATTCAGCGCACGGTCCAGGTCCATCAGGTTCTGCGCCGAGCCGAAGGTGCGCCCGTTCAGCGGGGAATTGCCGAAGATGTGCTGCTGCTGGGCATCGTCGGGCGCCTGCGTGCCTTCGTCAGTGCGGGTGGGCATCGTGGTGGTGCGGCGGCGACGGTGGAGCGGACGTGGAGAGACGAGAAAGCGGCGTGCGTGCTCGTGATGGTGGCATCGTATAAAACGTGAAGAGAGCCGGGCGCTGAGCACAAATGGACATTAGAGGCGTGCGCTGATTCGGCGCTGCGGACTTACAGCGCGGGTCACAGTTAACATCCTATTCGTGCGCCGGTGGAGGCGGAGGGACCGAGCTTCCGCGGTATCCTCATACTCAACCCTACAGCGCCGAGCTCAATTCAATAGAATCTGCGAGGGTGGCCAGCATAGCTGGGGACGGCATGCCATTCCGCCGCACCGCTGGGCTGCGTACTTTCTGTATCTACCTTGCTGTACAGATGCTTTTTCTCCATGAGACCGCGTGAGAATGAGTTGAGCTTTCACTCATCGCCAATCCGAACTAAATTATTCGTTAATTACAGTACGAATGAGGTAAGAACAAACTTTTACGATCGTTTTGCGATCTGAATGGGCAAGTAGCTAGCCAGCAATCCTTGTGCGACTTCATACCCAACTCTGACTCCGACTCCGACTCGTGCAACTACGAACAGTACCGATACCGGACTAACGGCACGCCTTGGTTTCCGACTAGGTCCATCGTGTACTGTACTCTTATTCATCTAGAACGGCAGTATTTCCTTCAGTTTTCCCGCTGCCTCACCAACTACTGCGCCCACCTTCTCTGTAGTTGAGCCTACTACCGAAGTGACCTGAGCGAGAGGTCCGCTGGCTTCTGTCACCACCGCGGCCGCAGGACGCGCTCGGGTAGCAGTGATACGAGGCCGTTCCCCAGCCGAACTTGCGAATAGGCCGGCAGCCGACGCACCACTCACTTGACCCGGCAGAACCAACTCACGGTCCATCGGGGTGCTCGCCTTGAGTGCTTTTTCGAGTACGCGCAGCTCGGCCTTGGCGTTTTCGAGGTCCTTCTCGATGCGAGAAAGCGAGTCGTTCTCGAGTCGCGCCATGTAGCTCTTGTAGTCCGAACTCTTCTGACCCGCTTCGGCGAGGGGGCTCTCGTCCGCGACCAATTGCTTGGCATAGGGATTCGCAAGCAACGGGTCGCCACCGGAGTAGGCGAACCCGCGGTCCAACATCGGCGCCATCTCCTTGACCATCCCGCGGAACGTGGACAAGGAGTCCGTCCCGTTCTCCTTCTTTCGCGACAGTTCTCGAGTGTACGCCGACTGCAACACCGTCACCTTTTCTTGCAACGCGGCGACCTCGGCGACCGACACGAACGCTGGCGTGGGCGCCAACGCCGGATCTGGGACTGCGTACCAGTTCGGCGCGGTCGACCTCAACGGCGTGTTCTGAGCCACCGCCTCCGCGGGCACAGGCACTCCGGCGATGTACGAAGAAATCAGCGTCGACATTTGCCGTCCATCCGACCCGTTGTACCCGCTCAGCGCGGCGCCGCCCATGGCCTTGTCACTGTTCGCCCAGCCGCCCTTCAGCGCGCACTGCTTGTTGAACGAGTCGCACGGGGTGTACGCGCCCCTGAAGCGGAGGAACGGCACCGTGTCGTCGCCGAAAATGGTCTCGTACTCGGCCGAGTCGATGTACGAATCAATCTCCGCGTCGAAGCCCTCGTTCTGCAAAATCGCGTTGTGCTTTCGCATGTCGGCGAAGCCATCGGGCGCGCGGCCGAGGAGATGCATGTGGTTCATCTCGATGAAGCGATAGTTTGACGCGCCCTCGAAGAATCGTGACTTGTACGCGTATGACTTTGCGAGCGTGCGGACGAACTCTTTCACTGACAATGCGCCCAGCTTGAACTGCGACTCGGCCACCGCGAGTTCCGCGCGCTCCTCCTCCATGATGTACGCGTTTGCGAACACCTGGCGGTATATCGCGGCCATCACGTCCACGCGCTCCTCCTCGCGCGCGTTGGGCGATAGAGTCACGCCCTGGAACGGCCCCAGGATGTAACGTGAGAATGTGTACGGCTGTTGTGTCACCGTGTCAAGCCCGTCCAGAACACGCATCGTCGGCGCGCGCGCGGCCGACGGCCTCGCGGACGTCCTAGTCGGAGTGCACACATCGCCCCCGGTGAACGCGCTTGCGCTGGAGCTCACGCGAACACTGGGTCCAGTCACGAACGCCATGTCGATAGAACAAGGAGGCCAAAAACAGATCAATGCAGTCGTTCGCTGTAGGTTGCACTTACAAGTCGGAGGTCCCGCGCGACTTGATTACCAACTATTCTCGACAAGCTCAGATAATATCTTTGGTGCCTCTATTTCTGAAGGACCTTGATGAAGGAGGAGGAGATGAACAGGAGGTGCAAAGCGAGACGCCAGAGCGAAATCGAATCGTAAATCGACAAGTGTGACTGATTTACACTACTCGCACAGTAAGCATTTTGGTGGATCGATCTCCGTGGCACTGTTGCATACATTTCCAACCCAGCAATGCCATGCGAGGATCAACATTCACCAAATTCTTCATCAAATCTGCACAATCGCGGTCGCACCAGACAGTTCCCGGCGGGATAAGAACGAATCGACTGCGGCGCGACGAGATCGTGGGGAACATGGCACCGTTGCATGCGTTTGCGGAGCCAATCACGTTGAACAGAGCTTTTCGTACCAATTCCACCGCATCGGTGTGTACTCGGCGAAGTCGCGCATTGACGACGGCGGTTGCGAGCGCGGATGGAAAGGTTGCAGTGGTTACAGGCGCATCGCGTGGCATCGGACGTGCGGTGGCGTTGGCACTGGGCGGCGCGGGGTGCCGGGTGGTGGTGAACTACGCGCGATCTAGCGGCGCCGCCGATGAAGTTGCGGCGGAAATACAATCTCTCGGTGGATCGGCTATCACCGTACAAGGCGACGTGAGCACGCCCGAAGGGGTGGCGGCGATGTTCGCGGCGACGAAGGAGGCTTACGGGAATCTCGACGTGCTCGTGAACAACGCGGGCATCACGCGCGACACATTACTACTGCGTATGAAGCCCGCGCAATGGGACGAAGTCATCGCCACGAATCTCACTGCCGTGTTTCACTGCACCCAGGCGGCGACCAAACTCATGGTGAAGCAACGCTCGGGTCGAATCGTCAACATCTCCAGCGTGGTGGGCCAAATCGGCAATCCCGGGCAGTGCAACTACGCGGCTGCGAAGGCGGGCGTGCTTGGCCTCACCATGGCCGCCGCGAAGGAAGTGGCGGCCAGAGGCGTCACCGTCAACGCGGTGGCGCCTGGATTTATCCGAAGTGACATGACGGAGGCGCTGGATCAAGAACCTATTCTTAACATGATCCCCATGCGCCGTCTTGGAGAACCGGAGGAAGTTGCTGGGCTTGTGAAGTTCTTAGCGCTGGACCCTGCTGCCGCATACATCACGGGCCATGTCATGAATGTTGACGGCGGCATCGCAATTGGTGCATAGGTTATGGTCGTGAGTGAATGCGCTCTTACTGTCCTTTTGACAGCTGAATCGCTTCCGGTTTTTAAGATTTGGTTCTTGTTGCTCATAAACTGAGTTTGAGCATTGATAATTCTTCCAAGGTCTTAGACAAAATGTGGACACAAATTATCCTACTAAATTTGCCAGGGTAGTAGGAGGTGTTTTGTAGGCTAGTCCGAGCTGCTCCTTAGGGTTTTGTTTTGCTACATTTTGTGATCTATTAGACGGCTCACGCAGAACGGCTCTTCACAATAGCACCTGTAACAGCAAAGTAGCCCTTTCGCTCGTGATTTGTTCACGATGCGAAACTGGTTCCGATAATTATTTGAGTTATAGAAGAAGCGAACCATTCAGGTGGAGAGGAGTCCGAGCACTACTCGTGCCAAGAGCTGAATCAGGATAGGTTACATTGTTCTACCATACACCAATCTTTGAATTACAGTTAATGTCGACGACAACGATAATTAGTCAGAAGACAAGGTTTTACACTTTCCGACCTTCGGTCGGCTTGGATAATTTACAGAAGGAATTAAGATTACGAAACAGAGAAATAGAGCTGTGATTAATAATTTACCTGGAAATAGCGTCAAAGTACGTACATTTAAATGTGAAAAATTCAATTCAAAATTAGACGTTGTGTACATAATATCTTGTTTTTTGAATAGTTGTTTTGGATGAGAATCGAAAGATATGATTCAAAATTAAAATTACAAAAATGTTAAGAAAAAGATTTATAGTTCTAATTTGATAATAAGAATTTTTCATCAATTCTAAACGCATAATTTATTACAGAAGGAAGAAAATGTCTTTTTCTAATATGCATAGAGCTATTTATGGTCGGACGAAGCCGGAAATTTAATCACCACCTGCTACACTCGGTCTATCTATTCCTCTCGAAACAAAAAATACGTTAAGCATTGCGAATATCCCACAGTAGTATCCATTTCCTTGTTGAGATGAAAAGACTTCCCTGCTCCGAGACCATTGATTTGGCCACTCTTGACTTGAAAGTTCATATCGAGAAGTAATAGAGTTTGCAAACTGTAAAATATGCGGAATAAGACTTCCGAACAGGCGTGAAGAGTGCAGCGAGTCGTATACGCGCAGAATTGCCAATTGTTTGTGAAGAACTGCGAGCCCCCAGTGATTCCTATTCAAACCTTGAACGTTGGAGTTAAACAACGGAATAATAAGTACTTCGCAATCTTTGATTCGCTGAAATACTGTTTCAAAGCTTCGATCATAGAAACGTGGTAAAAACTCGGCATGGTTTTCGTTTTCTCTTCTGTTCATAGTACTGTACAAAGAAGTGCCAAACAAAGTGTCGAGTATTAAAACGCGTTTATGGTTGAGAAGGTTCATGAAAGCGCTTATTGGAGTGTCAATTACACATGATCGAGGTCGAATGACTGTCAGTATGTCGTTTCTAGGGACAGTTACCCCGCAACACGAGATTCTATCCGGAATAAGTCCATAAGAAGATTCAAAATCAGAAACGCCTTGACGGTGCAAGTCGGAAGGTTTGTCTCGTGTGCTTTTCAAGTCCATAGTTTCGAAGTATTCTCTGTTTCGTTTTTCACGTGCGAATTTTTTCAGCTGAATTCTTCGGGATCATAGTCAGAGCAAGATTCGATATCGTCGTCTACAGCAATGAATTTTGGCTCTATGTTCCAGGTAGAGGGAGATATCTTTGTTAAGGGAATTCCAACTTGGGGTACTCAGACAGTGCGAGTTCGCGCAGAGTTTTTGAGGTCAGATAAAACCTCAGGATACACAAAATTCTTCGTCTTCCTCTGGTCATTGTCGATTAGCACGTACACATTCTTGGGATGAGTAGCGCGAGATAGTGCGACATATAACTGCCCGTGGGCGAAACACTATGAGGAAAGATCGATTCCGAGCTTAGAAGGTACTGACTGACCTTGAGCTTTGTTAATTGTCATGGCGAAGCGCACACGAACAGGAAACTGACACCTCGTGAACCCCGTATTGGGAAGTCATCCATACCTGGTACGCAATTCATTCTTGGCAGTACCAATGAACTACCTTTTAAAGTTCCAGACACGGCTCGAAGAAACAGCAAATTCTTCGTCATGTTCTGCACAATATACCTTGTACCGTTGACATGTCCACATTTGATTCGTATGTTGCACAATAGCATACCAACAAAAACTTTTTTGAGTATTACTTCGTGATCCGGTAGGGAAGATCCTGCCTCGATTGAGTTTAAAAGTTCTTGTGGGTATTTCAGTTCTGTTAGTTTTTGGTCTTTCGGATTTTCCGAGACAACTGAGTCTGCACTGAGAAATGTGAGGTACGATCCTGGAAACCGCTTGATGATCTAGCCATTGAAAAATTTGAGTCTGCTGTTCGTCGATGCTAGTATGGCCCTAGAAGTAAGCCAATTTCTGTCGCAGAATTTCATAGAAAGATTTGGAAATATTGAGTCAATTAGTTCGCCTGGAGATTGCACGACAGTGACAGAAATTGGAAGATCTATGCAGTTGTTTTCGTCTTTTTTTTGCCGTCCTTCGCCAATTCTCAGAAGGTACTCTGGGTACTCAAGTCCAGCGAGTTTAGCATTTGTATCATTCTTTAGCGCTTTGAGTCGCATGTTCTCGGTAAGGTGGAGTACTCGAAGCTCCGAGAAAATGAAAGAAGATTTCAAGCACATGTGCACTATCATCCCTCGAGATGCCTTTGGTACAACAGGCAGAATTTGTCGACAGTCGCCGCTGAGAAGGACGCATTTGCCACCGAAAAGAAGCGCCGTATCGCGTATGATTGCTTTGATAGTATGATCCAAGCTTCGATGCAATGTCGACCGCACATGAAAATCTCGCCCCAAATAATCATATCTGCTTCCCTAATCTCTGCAGCTAACGCAAAGTCAAGGGATATACTGCAAACAATTTCAGAATCGCACGGAATTGGTATTTTAAACACGGAATGGGCCGTTCGGCTGCTATCAAGAAGGGGCGCTGCGACAGCCGATTTCGCCACTGAAATAACTTTCCGACTTCGTAATGTGAGTAAAGACTGGATAGTACACATGAAAAATGTTTTTCCCGTTCCTCCAGGCGCATCAAGAAAGAAACCAAGTGATTTCTGTGTAGCTGTACTTTCTTCATGAACAGGTGCAAACGGATCTTCTGCAGTTACTCCAGTGAGTATTTCACCCACCAACGCGTTGAATACTACCTTCTTTCCATAATTAAAGCTTCTCACGGCCATCTTATTCGCTTCTCGCTGTTCTTCTGTTTGTACATTATCAAACTCTTGTTGTGCAAGTGATTCTAATTTCTTCATTGGCTTATCAAACCCAAGACCCTGAGACGCCTATTTATGTCCTTAAGCTCATCCTGTACTTCTTTCATTGCGTACTGAAGAGCGACACTGTCGAGTTCAATAATCTTCAATGCTTCTAGAATAGCTGCGTAGCGCCTTCGCAAGTCCGTTAGAACATTTGAAATATTCTTTTCCCAGAGAGCTACTGGATTAGAAGGTTCGCAATGTGCCATTGTTGTAGCGAAAACTGTGGTTAATGGTTCGAAGGTAGATGAAAATGCATCCTCCAAACATCGCATCCATTCCGCATCGTCAGCCAATAAACCCATCGCGCAGCAGGTTTCGCGGTAAGATGAAAATTTCCTTCCTTCTATTTGCATCATTTCTTTGAACGAAGTCATGCCAGGTCTGTGAAGAAGCAAAGTTCGAAGAAAATGGCGCTCTCCTTCTCGCGGGCTAATGTTATACATCAGTCCCACCACAGAATTTGGCAGTTGCGTGAAGTCATGTTGCAAGCGAGTAGAGTTCTGGACCTTGTACTTAGCTCTTGGTTTCCATTGACGATCCGCTTTGTTCCACGTGGAGTATTTCGGAAAGTCGATGTATCGAATGTGCCGTGCTTTCGTGAACCGTTCGTTGGATTCGAACCATGCAATGAGCTTAGTTGGCTAGCTTTTTGACTTCAACGCAGCTAATGTTTCGTTTTCTGTCTCGAAATATACTTAGTGCTTGCCTTCCAAGTGAACTTCAAGCCGTTCGACAGATGGATGGTGCTCAACCATAGGAAACGAAAATAGCCTCCACGCTGCTTCTGAGGCAGAAATATACCGTGCATCCTGGTAGTTCTGGATTTCATCAATAGTAGGCATTTTCGTGACAGCATCCGTAGAATCATCCTTAGACATGTAAGAACGCACTTCTACTGTGACTCGATCCTGTCCTTTGCATAAGTACTTGAATTAGTACTTGATCGATCCAAATTTTGATGTGCACAACTCGGCATTTAAATGGCACTGAAACTTTTGTATTAGTTCAGGGCTGTGGGGAACAACCCAGGATTTGTCAACTTGTATATTCTGCCGTCCACTTCCTGGAGTATTCGTTGAAATAACAGCGCTTTCACTACCTTGTGCAGGACTTCTCCCCCTGTACGATATGTAATAGTCCCCTTCAGTTGAACTTCTCTCCACTCTAAATGATTTAGGAAACCGTTTCGAGCATTTTCCGTCTCGAAGACACCGAGAATTACTGTCATGTGTGCAAGGCCTATGTATCAAGTGCTTGATAACTGCTTCTCGAAGAATAGTATCTTGTCCAGACGGAATTTCCGCTGACAAAATTGCATCAACTCGCTCCGGATTTTCGAGTTCTTTTTTGGAATTTCATGCAAGAACAGAATGATTTGCGCGTGCATGAGACCACGCTTCTGGAACTCTATTACAGACACATCAGCTATGACTTTTCCGAACGGTTCATCTTCCTTCAAGTGCGCCATGAGAAGTTTATGCTTCATTCGAAACAATCGATTGCACAAATCAGGACGGTCATCCGCACGCTGTCGAGGTAACAGGGACTGTTGGATTTCAGGCCATCGAGGATTGCAAATCATGGTGAGAAATACATCTGGATGACCAATACTGTTTAGAAATTCCAATAATGTCGTGCATTTTCTTACGAATGTACCTTTCACTGCCAATATGCGTAGAAGGAAGCACCACGAGCTTTCCTACATCTCCTAATTTTTTGTTTCCATCGCTTTCTGCCCATGCTTGAGCTTCATTAATTGTATGAGCCGCGTCTGCCAAAAGTTCGCAAAGATGAGTTTAATCGGAGGATCATAGTTTCGTTTGATTCTGTCTGAGAAAAGATAATCGTTCGCATTCCACTTTCACAAACATTTCGCAAAAATACTGTTGAAAAAGAAGACCCGAGTGCAATAAAATGTAAAATTACACTAGCGTTGAAAAATCAAACGCGAATAGAACTTTTTGGAGCGTTCCTTTTTGATTTGAGTGCATGAGTTTCGAGTGCCAGCCATCGTTACCAAATGGAGAAAGTAAGGGATAGCACAATGGATCATACATGCGGTTTCCCAATCGAATTAGTTCCAATTTCTCGTGTTCATTTGCGTTCAAAAGCCCTTTTCGACGAAGGACTATATCTAGTGCACCATGCTGTTCACCAACAATAAAAGCAGCAAATTCAGAAGCTTCAGGAACGTTGTATTTCCGTTTATGGCTTGGTTTCGTCCGCTCATGGGCATGAATCACGAGCTTCACTCCTTCAGGAATACTATTCCTCTGTATAAGATCCTAAGTGAGACGAAGGTGTGCACCAACTTATTGGTTTCTTTCAGCATGTTGCCGAGTCCAAGAAGCAACTCTTCTCGCAGTAAAATGTAGAAGTATTTCCGGTTGTGTGCAGCTTGTTCAGTATCATGGATGTATACAGCGGCGAATCTTGGCCTCATACCGGTAGGTGGTATCAAAGCTCCCATTTCATGGTACATTCTGCCGTGAACCGTAACCGTTGGATTACACTTAGACACGCCTGGACCTCGAGCTACGAAGTTCGCTCGTATTGATGCCATTTCCAAGGCGCATTTATATTGCCGTATATTCTTGCAAAAATGCCGAGCGTCTGCCGAATTAGAAGTTAGAAGCTCGCGCAGCAAGTACGGCGGCTCAGGAAATGTCGGGAGAATTTTTGACA
>JAAUYH010011182.1_pt1 | contig 15481 bp, 16 predicted proteins | sample 7278061 | NCBI WGS metagenome assembly JAAUYH01 (sample SAMN14350203, study PRJNA611818) | marine sediment metagenome | isolation source: surface marine sediment (0.6m) | place: French Polynesia: Moorea | collected 2018-08
CACATTTTAAAGCGTAGCATCTTTCCCCTTTGGGACTATAGCCATAGGGATAGCTCTCTCTGTTATCAAAGCCCGCCTCATCTACATATACTCTTCTTTTTGTCGGGATTTTTGAGAGTTTTTCTCGGAAAACTTCTCGTTCTAGTTCACTTCTTTCTTGATATCCGTAAGTTTTTTTTTCTTGTTATCCCTAGTTTTTGGCAAGTATAACTAATATTTTGCTGAGTGATATTTTGTCCCCATAACTCAGCCATTATGGTTTGAGTTTTACCATTATTCTCTTTAACAAAAACCTTGAACTTTTCTTCGTCTTTAATTTTACTATGCCTTCCTTGTTTATTAGCGATCGCTACGTAATCTCCTGTTTCTTTTTCTCTTTTCAACCATCAATCCAAAGTATTACGACTAATTTTGAATAAACGACAGACATTAATTTTTTTATGTCCTCTTTTTACTGCTTCAATCGCTGAGGAGCGTAAATCATAGCTATAAGGTGCTGGCATAACTAAAGCGCGGTGCCACAGGCAACCGCGAAGCGGGTCGCCTGATCTCTTGATGACTTCATTCCCATTATAAAAATGTCCTAACCAAAATGCGTATTGCTATAGATGCTCAAGGGCGATTAGTGGGGATTAATACTGGTGCGGAAAATGAAATCAAGTTTGATGAGGATGGTAATTACCAACAGTTGAGCCTCGGCTATAGCTTGGGAGTACCAATTCAAGACTTTCTGGGGTTAGTACAGAAAGGAAACATGAAATTAAAACCCCAATGGTTGCAGACAGAAACTACCCCCACCCCAGAAATAACTGATGCAGACATCGCTAACATAAGGGAACAATTACTCACCAGTACCTTACCCAGTGTAGATGCGGGGGTAGCAGCTTGGATGAATTATGGTAATCAACTTTGGCGATATGGAAAATATGCAGAAGCAGTGAATGCTTTTGAAAAAGTTATAGAGTTAGATCCTAATTTTGATAAAACATATTATGCTATGGGGTTGGCTTACTCGTATCAAAAAGAATGGGAGCAAGCAGCTACAGCTTTGAAACAAGCCACAGAGATTAATCCCTCACCTTACTATTATTGGCGTTACTTGGGTTATTCTTATATATTCTTAGAAAATTATGCTGAAGCATTGATAGCTTACAACACAGCTATTAGCAAAAATCCTGAAGATTTTGTTCTTTATATAGAGCAAGGGGATGTACTGGGGGAACTCAAAGACTATCAAGGTGCGATCAACTTCTATAATCAAGCTATCAATCTCAATTCCGATCATCCTTGGATTTACAATAATCAACGATAAATTAATGTTGGCAAATAAAACAGCAAATCTTCCATCAGTAACGCCTATAACTACCCGCAATTTTCATCTGCATCATCAAAACTAATATGATCGCTCTTATAATCTGGTGGTTCGATATGAATTGAAACCCTAATAGGAGCATACCTGGATGATAATCTAGCTTCGATCTCTTCTGTAATTTTATGGGCTGTTGCTACATCAGGAGCATCTACAATGAGGTGCATCTCCACAAATACCTGTCTGCCAAGGACACCACGGGAAGCGATATCATGACAATTAATGACTCCTGGTACTTCCATGACTATACGATGAATTATCTCTGGTGCGATCGCAATTTCATCTACTAACCAAGGTAAATTATCTTGCAATACTTCCCAACCGCTACGAAAGACAAGTAAAGCTACAGGAAAAGCTAACACTACATCTAACCATTGCAACTGAGGAAAGTTTAAAACTTTAGCTTGCCAAACTCCTACTAAACCTCCGATAACTAATAGTGTCACCCAAATATCACTCATGGTGTGTTTCGCATCAGCCACCAGAATCGCACTTTTAATTCTTCTTCCTACTTTCCCTTCATAGACTGCGACAAAAATATTAACGCCCAAAACCACTACTAACAGAGATAATTCTCCTAGAGATATTTCGACAGAGTTTCCCCCCATCATAATACTTGCGATCGCACCTTGGAGAATTTCAAAACAAGCAATTCCTAAAAAAGTCGCAATTCCCAAAGCACCCAAAGCTTCAAATTTTTGATGTCCATAAGGATGTTCTCGATCTGGATGGGGAGAGGAAAAACGATTGGCAACCAAACCTAAAATGTTATTAGCACTATCTGTAACACTGTGAAGTGCATCAGCTTGTAAACTTAAAGAACCTGTGACAATACCTACTGTTGCTTTTAGTATCATGACAAATAAGTTTAATACTAAAGTAATCAGTAGTACTCTACGAACTTGGGAACGGTTATCTTGCATTATTAAAGGAATAAGGAATGAGCAACTCCGAATGAGGAATGATCCTAAATTCTATTGCTAAAACCCAATGTAATTTAAGTAATTATCTAGAATTAATTACCATTATTGTATTTCTGTTCTGGATTGCCTTTACACACCTAAGAATGAATTTAACTTAAAGATAAATTTTTAGGCTAATACCTCAAGTCCTCTAAATTCGACTCTTATCTAGTTTTCATAACAAGCGAGCTATAGTCTATTTTAATAGACTTATTGTATTAGCCTAAAACTTGAGTTAATGGCGATATAGCTTCGAGGTGCAAGATAGGAGGTAAGTCTGGTATTTTAATGATGAATTATGAATTGATAATTGCTAATTATGTTAACAATAGTTTTATCAACGCTCCAACCTAGTTAAACTTTTCCTTTATGATTCCACTGACTCTTAACTTAATCCAAGGTTCTGTCCAGATTAGCTTTTCTCCTGAAGCAGCTAAAAATTTACAACAAGAAATATCTACTCTGGTAGAAAGCCTCAAGAGTGCTGCTAGTAAAGTAGGGGAGCGTGGTTTAAAACCCAAACCTCAACCAGCAATGGAGTATCGTCATACAGGGGATGTTTTTTTAGAAGTCTTTTGCAATCCCAATATTTATCCTAGTCCTTTTGCTGCCAAGGTATTATTAACAATAAGAGATGAGCGTATTCGTCTGACCAGTGAAGGAGAGCTTACGCAGTTAATTGAAGATATTAACCAATATCTTGAACAATCGGGCAATATTTAATCTTATGTACAATATTCTCAGACAATAAACCCAAATTAAACTGAAAGTAAGGTATAAGCTGATGAACAATAATAACTTTTTGCTAGAAATAGCTCAAAAAGGCTTTCGCATTACAGTAGGAGCAGCCTCTTCTTTAATTGAAACGGTGCAAAATCCCCAAAAAAGAGCGGAGGCAATCTCCCAAATAAAGTTAGAATTAAACCAAAAAATCCAGGAATGGGCGCAAAAAGGAGAAGTTACAGAAGATGAAGCTAGAGTATTTCTGAATAATTTACTCAACCAAAGACCTTGGGCGCGAGACTCCAATGGAGTGAGCAACCCCAGTAACAATACTTCTAACTTCAATTCTGGTAATGATCCTAGTTGGGGATTAAAAGAGCTAACAGCAGAGATTGTGGCTTTAAGAACCGAGTTGGAAAAAATGCGCCAGTCTCAAAACAAAAAGTAATATGATATAATATAAATCCTAATCATTATCCCATCTTTCACAACTAATCAAATCGCCAATGTGATCGCGAAGCAGGTAGTCGCATCTTTCTAGTTCACACTCAACTCCTAACCATTCTCTAGCTGGTAAGTATTCACACAATACATATAGGGGTTGGCTACGACTAATAATACCCCTTTCTACCAGTTGTCTAGCTTCATTTCTTAGGATATCAATAGATAGGCGAGAGGTAGTTCTGTCTACAGTTGCACTAATACTCATATTTCTAAATCACTCTAAAATAGTGAAATTTATTTTTTAGTGTTATTCCATTGCTGCACAATGGAAAATTCCTCTTTTACTTATCATAGACTAGTATGGCTACCAAGAAAAGACCTTTTTTTCTGTAGCATTAGTTACGTTTTTTAAATTTAGGTAAATCAATTGTTACCCAACTCCAGCATCCCTTAACATTTCTCGATTGGCACTAATTATTTGCAAAAGTTTATATTAAACGTTAAATATGAATTAAAGAAAGTAAGGTAATGGGGAATTGGGGCGGTTCGGAGACTTCATTACAAAACCGATCTATTTTGGGTTCAATACCTATATATATTAAGTCTCCTCTCGGGGGGAATTAAGGAATTGGGGAATTAGGGAATTAGGAAATTGGGAAATTGGGGATTGCTAGTTGCTACTTCTTGATCCTTCTTACTGATTACTGATTAGTTTTGACTTTTGAGAGTATAAATAAGTCTTATCGTGTAGTGGCTTTACCAGGAGAAGGAATCGGAGTTGAAGTAGTAAAATCTGCTCTAGAAGTCTTACAAGTAGTTGCTAACATCAACAATTTTTCTGTAACCATAGATTATGGCTTAATTGGAAAACCTGCTCAACGAGAATTTGGTAATTACTTACCTGCTAATACTCTAGAATTGTGTGAAAAAGCTGATAGTATTTTGTTTGGTGCAGTTTCTAAAGGTGGCTTATTAGAGCTACGGCAACACTTTGATTTTTATATTAACTTACGTCCTGTAAAAACTACTCCTAGCCTAGTTAATAAATCGAGCTTGAAGCCGGAAAAAGTTACAGGAGTTGATATTTTATTTATTAGAGAATTAGTGAGTGGGATTTATTTTGGAGAATCCCAGAGAGGCTGTGAGCGCAATGGTAATTATGGCTATCACACCATGAACTATTATGATTGGGAAATTCAAAGAATTGCTAACTTTGCACTGCAACAAGCACAACAGAGAAATAAGTTACTAACTGTAGCTCATAAAGAAAACGCTCTACCCAATAAGGTTATCGGACAGCAGATTTATACTTCCAACCAGATGAAACACTAGTAAGCACAAAAGAGATAACTAGTTTGTTAATAGAAGAAATTGATCTTAGCAAGTAGCAATAATACTAACCACTAACCACTAACTACTAACCACTAACAATTAACTATCTAAAGTAATAACTGTTAATTCGGGAGGACAAAAGAATCTCCCAGGAGCATAAGTACCCAAACCACGGTTAACATAAAGTTGATTTTTTCCGACTTGATGCCATCCTTCTGACCATTGCCAATATTTTACTACCGCAGAACACTCTTTAATATATGGTATATAGTTGCGTAAAAATTTCGGTGTTGATTTTCTGATTTGTTGTAGCAAAATAGGAGCAGCACCATAACCAGGAATAACTATTTGTCCACCGTGAGTATGACCTGATAATTGTAGATCGACACGATATTTTTTGAGAACTTTTGCTGAGTCGGGATTATGGGAAAGTACGATGCGGGGGATAGCAGGATTAATTTGAGTAAAAATATCTTTGGGTTGAAATGCTCTTGACCAAAAGTCAGCTAAACCGACAATAGCTAATTCTTCTCCTAAAGGATAAATGATGTCATTAAACAGAACTTTGATCCCAACTTCGGCTAAAGCTTGAATAATTTGTTTTTCACAATCAGGGGAAACAGAATCATGATTACCCAAGCAACCATAAATGCCTACTTTACTGTTCAATTCTTTTAACCGCAATGCAAGTTCGGAAATAGGTGTCGGGTCATCAGTCACAAAATCTCCTGTTATACAAACCAGATCGGGGTTTTCTCGGTTACAAGCTGCGATCGCATCTGCTAAAATACTTTCCGCAAGACGAATTCCGTCATAGTGTAAATCTGATAGCTGAACAATTTTAGTTCCTATAAGGGAGGTTGGTAAATCAGCGATCGCAATTGTGAATCTTTCGATTTTGAGAGGTTCAGTTATGATTAGAGGCATTGGATAGGTTCTCAGCATTGTAACTGAGAGAAAAAATACTTAAAAATCTAATGTTTAGGGATTATCTTTACATTAATCTAATCTTCTTTAGATAATTTTAGTAATCTCTGCGACCATATAAGTTCTAAAATGCAGAATACGATTTACACACAATGTTAGAATAGTAGAGAATAATCCAAAATGGCAAGCAAAAAAGTTCACGTCAAAGCCCACACTCGCACCATTCATACAAGAGTTTATAAGTTTGTTTGTCAGGGGTGTAATAAGAAGGTCGAAAGGGAGACATACGCTACAATCTGTCCTTCTTATGGCAATAAGTGTAAAGGTGTTAGAGCGGACTGTCAAAGATTTACTAAAACCTAAATCAATGGTTCTTTTACCAACCTCTATCTTATTTGCTCATATCACCTATTATCTAAATTATGTGGCTTGAACCTCCTCCAAAACCACCACAAGAAACAGAACAGACTCTAGCTCATTTAGCAAGTTACTATCGCCAGCTAATTGCTTATCATCAACAGAGTGCTGCGATCGCATCTTCCAAACTGTCTCAAGTAGAAGCACTGCTTACAACTAATACTGCTTACTTGTCTCCTTCTTGGCAATATTCTTCTCCATCGCCTCTCCATCTAGGAAATACACCCGAATTAGTGGCGGAGTTTGAAGAATCAGTGCAGACAAGTTTACCAGAAGTTAAATTACCCCCGACAGAAACCTTGACTAAAACCCTTCAGCAAATACTAAAGCGGAATAAGGGGAAAATGCTAAGGTTAGATTACTTATGTTTGGAAGTCGCAGAAAAATTATCCATTCCGCCTCACGCACAATCTCAAGTTAAGCCTAAACTCAGAGAGTTATTACAACAAGGAGAAGGCTTTAACCTTTGGTGCGGAGTACCAGACTCTCCCGACTGCTGGACTTTAAATTTAGGTGATTTTCCCGATCTCAAACCTGAATCTACCGAGAAAAAACCCAAAAAAAGGAAAAAGCCTCCTACTTACACCAAAAAGCCTTACAATCTCTCTCGTCTGCCTGATTGTCCCAAACTAGACCACTATGGTACTCTTACCGCCACAATTCGCGCCTGTCTCAAGGAAAATTATCCCACAGACATGGATGCTAATGAAGTTATGGACTGGATGTTTCCTAAAGGTTTAGACGGGAAAGACAAAGCTAAAGCCTATCAAGCTATTAGTGATGGCTTAAATAAAGGTTGTTCTCGCAAACACTGGACAAGAGTCGAGGTGGGTCGATATGTTTGGAATAAAGAACTAGATTATGAAACTAGTTAACTAAGCCAAATTAAGCCACCACAAGTTATGGCGGTAAGAATCAAGGCAAACCAAAGAAACTTATTGTCTTCTGTCTCTACTTGGGAAAGATCTATTTCTGGCTCAATTTTTGGGGGATGGCGTTTGGGTGACTTTCTCGCGGTTACATACTGGGGGGTAGTAGTATCATTCTGACTCATATCGGGTATTTTACTCATCCATGATTCTGGTCTTTTTAGCTCTGGAGCTTGGATAATGTAAAGTACCTCAACAGCTTTTTTGCTAGTTATCCCATTGGGGTGAGTAGTTAACTCTTGACAAAGGGCGATCGCTTTTTCCTGATTTCCCATCGCTTGATAAGCTGTTATTAGTAACATCTGAGTCTCTCCCCCCAAACGAGAGACAAAACCGACTATTTCTAAAGCTTTTTCTAAATTTTCTACACTCTGGCGATATTTTCCTCTCTCTAAAGCATTTTTACCTGCTTGATAGTAAAGGCGGAATTGTTCTTTATTTTCTTGAACCATGAAACAATATTTACAAGTAACAGAAATTATTAATTGGCAGCATCCAGAAATTTTACAATTAGCGCAAGAGTTATCACAAGGGAAAAATAACCGAGAAGAGATCGCAAAAGCTTGTTTTCAATGGGTAAGAGATGAAATTCGCCACAGTGTTGACTATAAAATGAATCCTGTTACTTGTCGTGCTTCTGAGGTGCTGAAACATAAAACTGGTTACTGCTATGCTAAAAGCCATCTATTAGCTGCATTACTCAGAGCCAATTCAATTCCTGCTGGATTTTGTTATCAAAGATTGAGCGTCTATGATGATGGCGCACCCTACTGTTTACACGGATTCAATGCCGTTTATTTACCCCAATATGGTTGGTATCGTATGGATGCTAGAGGGAATAAAAAAGGGGTTAATGCTCAGTTTACGCCACCTATGGAGCAACTAGCTTTTAGTTTAAATTTTCCTGAAGAAATCGACTGCAAAACTATATTTGCTGAACCCTTACCTATAGTTATTCAAGCTTTACAAACTTACAATAAGTGGGATGATTTATTGAAAAATTTACCCGATGTAGAAACCGTCTTTTGTTGAAGCTACCTAAAATATCTAATAAGTGATAAAAGTTCAATGACCAATGACTTTACCATAGACAATGTATTTCCTTGGGGTCGGGCTTTAGCAGAATATACCCAAATGTTTGCCTTAAGTGAAAAAGAGTTACAAAGTTCAATTCTAGATTGTGGCGGAGGTCCTTCTAGTTTTAATTCCGAACAGTATAATGCTGGTAATCTGGTGATATCTTGTGACCCGATTTATCAATTTACTGCTGAACAAATCCAAAACAGAATTCAAGCAACTTATCCTCTGATTATGGAAGGATTACAAGTCAACTATGATAAGTTTGTTTGGCAAGATATCACCTCTCCCGAACATTTAGCTGAAGTTAGAATGTCCGCTATGAAGAAGTTTCTTAAGGACTTTCCTGAAGGCTTAAAACAAGGGCGTTATCTCAACGTATCTTTACCCAATCTCCCATTTACTAATCAGCAATTTGATATTGCTCTTTGCTCTCACTTCTTGTTTACCTATTCTCAGGAATTTTCTCTAGAGTTTCATCTACAATCTATCTTAGAAATGTGTCGTGTAGCTAAAGATGTGAGAGTCTTTCCTTTAGTAGAAATTTTTACAGGAGCAGTTTCACCCCATCTTAATCCTATAATTACAAGATTACGCGATCGCGGTTATCAAGTCAATATTGAACAGGTCGAATACGAGTTTCAAATTAATGGGAATCAAATGCTTCATTTGTATTAACATAAGTAATGGCATCAACAAAAACTTGATACAGTATATATCTTACAAAATGAAGAATATTTCAAAAATATTAAACAGATAAAAAATAATATTTGAGAAATAGCTCATCGTAAAATTAAAATAATTCTGATTAATTATTGTTTGACATGGTAACAACTCCTGGCTTATCAAAAATCAACACCTGGGTGTCTGCTAATTGGGATGAATATCTAGAAAATATTAATAATCCTATCTATGAAAAAGCCAAGGGTTACTATCATAAAGGAGAATACAGAATTGAAATGACACCCATAGGTAACGATCATTCAAGAGATCATTCCATAATTACTCATGCAGTTTATCTTTTTGCAACTATTAACAACATTTCTCTAAATATTCAAGATAATTGTAGCTATCGTAAACCAGGAATATTTGAGATACAACCAGATTTATCTTGTTACATTAAAGACAATGCTAATGTTATTCCCTGGGGGACAGGAATTGTTGATTTAAGTGAATATCCTGCACCAGATTTAGTCATTGAAGTTTCCAATACTTCTTTATCTGATGATTTAGGACAGAAAAGATTATTATACGAAGACTTAGGGATAGCAGAATATTGGATTGTTGATGTTCAAAATGTACGGATAATCGCTTTTAAAATTGAGAATGAAGGTAGTAAAAGAATTCAACAGTCACAAGTATTACCAGGATTAGAAATTAAGATACTAACTGAAGCTTTACAACGCAGTAGAAATAGTAATCATACAGAAGTTAGTAGTTGGTTATTGCAACAGTTTCAAAAGTTAGGATAGGCATCCTCAAAAAACTTAAACCTATGGAAATCTTTACCTCTTTTAAGTTAGTAGTTGGCTATTATTGATTAAGTTGCTGATTTCTTTTTTACAATGTATTATTGTGAATATTTTTTAATTCAACTATCAAATGGATGTCCCATAATGATGGAATGGCAAAAATTACTTGTAAAGCAAAGACTAGGAAAACAACAACCAGAAAGTGAAGAAACTGCTCGTACTTGTTTTCAACAAGATTACGATAGAATTGTATTCTCGTCTCCTTTTCGGCGTTTACAAGATAAAACGCAAGTATTTTCTTTGGCTAAAAATGATTATGTACGTACTAGACTTACTCATAGTATAGAAGTTTCTTGTGTCGGTCGCTCTCTAGGGACAGAGGTTGGCTACACTATTATTGAAAGGAATAAAAATCAACTCCAAAAGTTTAACTCTTCTGACTTTGGTAATATAGTATCTGCTGCTTGTTTAGCTCATGATATTGGAAATCCACCTTTTGGTCATGCTGGAGAAGATGCTATTGCTAGCAGTTTTAAGTCATGGTTTGATAAGAATCAAAAAACTCTAAACTTAACGAGTAAACAAAAAACTGATTTTGAAAACTTTGAAGGTAACGCTCAAGGTTTTAGAATTTTAACTCGTTTAGAAATGTCAAGTAGAAAAGGAGGAATGCAACTTACTTATCCAACTTTAGCCACATTTATAAAGTATCCTAAAGAATCTACAGATTTGGATAGCGAATATGAAGGTATAAGTGTAAAAAAATATGGATTTTTTCAATCTGAGAAAGATTTATTCAAAGAAATTGCTGAGAATGTAGGCTTAATCAAGCAAAGTTCAAATACTGAAATAAATTGGTATGCAAGACATCCTTTAGCTTTTTTAGTGGAAGCTGCTGATGATATATGCTATGGAATTATTGATCTTGAAGATGGCTATCGTATGGGATTTATTGCTTTTGAAACGGCCAAAAAATTATTAAATAATATTGCTGAATGTGCAGAAGAAAAGATTAAAAGTAAAGCAAAAGATGAAGGAGGTCAAATAAAGTATTTAAGAGCAATTGCTATTAACAAACTCGTCAAGAATGCTGCTGAAGTTTTTATTAATAATGAGCAAGATATACTTAGGGGAAAATTTGATAATGAACTATTAAAAGAAGTAAAATATCACTGTGAACTTAATGATATAAAACAAGCAACCAAAGAGCAAATTATTAATACTTCTCAAGTAGCCAGTATTGAAGTAGCAGGTTATGAAATAATTAATTATTTATTTAGCGAATTTGCTAATAGTATATTTAGAAATAATCAAAAAGATCAAAAAATCATGGCAATATTGCCTAAAGAATATTGTCCACACAAAGATGATAGTGATTATAATAAGATTCTCAAAATTACTGATTACATCTCAGGTATGACAGATTCTTACGCAGTAAATCTTTTTCAGTCTCTTAAAGGAATATCTCTCAAGCCAATCATTAGCTATTAATCTTTTGGATAAAGACGTTTTATGTATAAAATAGTGTTATGAATTGGCTCTCCTAAAGGTTGAGGAATGTAATTGTGAGCAAACTGTATAATATCATCGGCAGAATAACCTAAAAGTTTTAGTGCGTATAATGATACGATATTGAGTTCAAATGCTGGCTGTTTAAGCAAATCAAGTAATATTTGTTTGAGTTCTTCTTTTTTACATTCTTCAAATTTTTCTACTAATCTATATTCTAATTCTTGTTTATTTTTCCTATAATTAACAACATGATGTAGTAATCTATATTTAGTATATGCTAATGAATTATCATTTTTTAGAATATTAAACCATGATTCAAAGGCTTGACTTTTAGTATGAGCTTGCACTTTCTCTTTAAACATAGATTCAACAAGTAGCCAAGATGCTTGTTTACTACTTCCTTGCCAATTGGTTAAAATTGATTCTATTTTTTTTATATCTTCTGGATTTCGTTCTTCTATTGGTAAATGATGTTGAATAAGTTGACAAAAAATCTTGGCATTTTTATCATTTTGAATCTCATTAACAGGATTAAATTCAGATAATAAATCCTCCTTATTTTTTTCTTTGTCTATGTGGTAATGTAATTCTGTCTTATCTTCTTTGTCCTTAAAATCTTCATCATTCCAAGAGTAATTAATTATAGAAGACGGTAAATCATTATTTAATTCTCTAATTAATCTATCTATATTATCTTTATTTTGAGCTATGCGAGTTTTACTGGCATTAAGATTTAAACACTTTGATAAAAGATTTTCTTGAAGGATTAAAAGATATTTTCTGGCTATTTTAACATCTGGAGCAAATATTCTTATATCATCGTTATATCTACCAAACTCAATATGTGCATCTTCCATCACAGTATCAATTTCTTTAAGATAGAGATTGGCAAAAAAACCTTCTAAATTATTTCCAATTGTTAATCCTTGTTTGAGGGTTTTCATTTTTTGGACTTTATTATCCTTATTAGAATAAGAAATAATTGGCATAGATAATAATTTATTAAATAATTTAAAAAACTCTGTATCTACATTCATTGATAATTGTTCTGATAAATTTTGAATTAAATATTGATGGGATATAGAATCATAAAATGAAGAGATATCGGTTTTAATTAATACATTATATTTATCATTGTCAGCACATTTTTTTTGCCAATCACGAAAATTCTTGAGTGACACATTAAAATAGTCTTCTAGTAAATAATTATTTGCTTGTTTGCCTTTAGCTCGACGATTAGCAAAACATCTTTGGGAAAGAGTCTGATCTAAGTGTTCTGCTAAAACAATAGCAAATGAATATCTTGCAACTAAATCTTTAAAGGGAATATATATCATCCTACGATAACAAAGATCGTTTTTTGGATAATGATAAGTATATGCAGGTCTAGTGCATAATTTTTCACTATTATACAATTCTTTTGCGATTTCATTAATGATTTTGTCTTTGAACTTTTTAACGTATTCTATTTCAAACCAATCAAAATAAGAATCATTTTTGATTCTGTCAGTAATCGCATATTGGAAAGCTAGTTCAATATTTACCTTATCTTTTACTTGATTAAGTAATTCAATATGATCCATAAAAGAATCAAAAATTTTAATTCCCTATATTGTTACAAAGAAAGGTGGGCAATGCCCACCCTACAAATATAATTGGTGATGTTAAGATTAGCCAGCAGCTACAGGTTGATTAATACCAACTAATTTTTCACTCAATTCCCATAACTTCTGAGCTTTATTTTCATCCAAAGCTTCGTTAGAAACTTCTTGGACAAAAGATGTACGCCCTTCTTTTTGTCTGTTACCCCAACTAAAGTAAGCTCCAGATTCTTTGTATTTATCGTCAGCTACAAGTTGCGCTACGCGATCGCCAGCTAATTCTTGAGACACATAACCCCCTGTAATATTCTTTTGGAAGATAGGGAAAATTTTACGGAATAGAGGGTAATGGTTGCGGAATAGAGGAGTATCTGCGACACAACCAGGATATAAAGAAGAGAAGATAATTCCTGTAGATTGATGATAGCGTCGATGCAATTCTCTCATGGTTAGCACATTGCAGAGTTTGCTATCTTTGTAGGCTTTTCCTGGCTTAAATTTCTTACCATTAATCATGGTAACTGGGTCTTTAAATCCTGCTTCAAAGCCTTCGAGGTTTCCTAAGTCTGGAGGTGCGGGGATGGGAATTTTACCGCCTAACTCTTTGGGGTTAGCTGTTACAGTACCTAAGATAACTAATCTCTTGTCAGCAGAAGGAGATTTCATTAAATCTTCTAGCATTAGGTTACATAAGAGGAAGTGTCCCAAGTGGTTGGTAGCAACACTTAATTCATAACCGTCTGCGCTACGCATTGGCTCTTTGAGTAAGGGTAAATAGACTGCTGCGTTACATACTAAAGCGTCTAAATATTTACCAGTAGCACGAAAATCGTTAACAAACTGACGCACACTATCTAAAGATGCTAAATCTAGTTTGATAATGCTGTAATTATCTTGGGGGATGTTTACTTCCTTAGCAACCTTTCGCGCTTTTTCCTGGTTGCGACAAGCCATAACAACGTGCCAACCTCTATTAGCAAGGGATTTAGCTGCATATAAACCAACCCCTGAAGATGCACCTGTGATGATCACTGTTTTTTGATATGTACTCATTGCGATCGCTTTTTTTTATAGCTATATGACCGCGAGACCCGCTTCCGGCTAGGAAGCATCTCTAATCGCGGTGTTGACTGTTATTTTTTAGAATCGCACATTAAGGTAAAACGTTATTCAATATGGCTAGCACTTGTCACATAAAGCAAAAATCTACTGGACTACTGTGTTAATTTCCCCCATCTGCGATCGCGTTTTTGATAGTCAATAATAGCTTTTTCTAACTGTCGTGCATCAAAATCGGGCCAAAAAGTATCAGTAACATATATTTCTGTATAAGCCATTTGCCATAATAAGAAGTTACTCAACCGCATTTCCCCACTGGTGCGAATTAATAAATCAGGATCGGGACTGCTAGCGGTATAAAGATACTGAGAGATCAAATTTTCATTGATTGCTTCTGGGGATAATTCCCCTTGGGCTATTTTTTCTGCAATATTGCGACAGACTTTAACTATTTCGCCCCGACCACCATAGTTAACTGCTACATTAAAATTGATTGTCTGATTGTGTTGGGTTTGAGCCATAGAATAGCGGATTTTTTGTTGTAAAGACTGGGGAAGAGGAGACAAATCCCCAATAAATCTAATACAGACTCCTTCTTCTTTCATCTCTTGTAATTCTTTCCGTAACAGTTTCTCAAACAAACCCATGAGAAAGCCAACTTCTGTTAGAGGACGACCCCAATTTTCTGTAGAGAAAGCGTAAGCTGTTAAAGTTTTAATTCCCCAATTTTTACAAGTCCGCAATATCTCCTTAAGAGTGTTTGCACCTTTACGATGTCCTTCAATTCTGGGCAAACCTCTTTGTTTTGCCCAGCGACCATTTCCATCCATAATAATGGCTATGTGCTGCGGTAACTTTTCTAAATCGAGATTGATTGGTGTTGATGTCGTTGATACTAATTGTGCAGTCATATATTTTTGTAATTAAAAGTAGAAGAGAAGGCAAGAAAAATTTATTGTAGATGGTCAATCAGTATTTTTTCGTTAAGAGGCAATGGTATTATTCCCATAAACTGTTGTAGAACTAAATAGCGTATCCAAATACTCTGGTGTTAAAGTGCGACTCCAATGCACCATTTTTTCCATCACCCGCACAAAAGTATAGATTAATTCTATTTTGTAGTTGATTTTCCAAGATTCCCAGTTTAATACTTCCATCATGCGCCGAAAAGTAACTATTAAACCCATCTTGGAGCGATCGCAATTCCTGTTAGATACAGTAGATTTAATTGTCTTTCCCAGACTGTCAGGATATAGCCACATTCCAAAACCCCAAAATTTAGTGAGATGATTGATTTCATCTTGTAGCAATTCCGCTAAAATTTGTTGTATTGTGCCAGTAGTGCGGGTCATCAGCCATAGATAAAGACACACTGCGCCATATTCTGTAGCAATACGATGTAATCCATGACGATATAAATCTAGATTGGGATTATCTGAAGGTTGATAGCTTTTGGGGGTGCGCCATTGAATAATTACTTTTTCTCCTGTTAGATGTTCATAAATTTTGCTTAAAGCTGGAGTATGTTGTCTTTCTTCTTTCTCCCTTGAACCTCCCATCGTCAGAGACGAGGGATTCCCATATAGACTCTTATCTATCCTGCTTTGGTACAAGCGATATACTATCTCCCAAAGTTTAAGACCCCGACAGACCGCCA
>JAAUYH010023473.1_pt1 | contig 15480 bp, 13 predicted proteins | sample 7278061 | NCBI WGS metagenome assembly JAAUYH01 (sample SAMN14350203, study PRJNA611818) | marine sediment metagenome | isolation source: surface marine sediment (0.6m) | place: French Polynesia: Moorea | collected 2018-08
CCGCCGCGAAGGTACGGATCTGTTTCTGAAAAGCGGCGTCAGGCCGCTGGAGTCGAAGTGCAAGCTCGAGATTCCGCCGGGCGGTGCCGCCCAGCGCCGGCCGCGTCTGTCGGACTACGGTCTTCAGCTCCGCGAAAAGCAGAAGCTTCGCCGCATGTACGGCGTGCTGGAGCGCCAGTTCCGTAATTACTACAAGCGTGCCGCCCAGCTCAAAGGCTCCACTGGTGAGAACCTGCTGCGCCTGCTGGAAGGTCGTCTGGACAATGTCGTCTACCGGATGGGCTTTGCGAGCACGCGTGCCGAAGCCCGTCAGCTCGTCAGCCACAAGAGCATCGAGGTGAACGGCAAGGTCGTCAACATTCCGTCGGCCCAGGTCAAGGCAGGAGATGCGGTCGGCATCCGCGAGAAATCGCGTAAGCAGCTTCGCATCCAGAGCGCTATGGATATTGCAGCCCAGGTCGGACTACCCGGCTGGGTCGAGGTGGACGCCAAAAAGATGTCCGGTGTCCTGAAGTCGTTGCCGGACCGGGAAGACATTCTCCCCGATATCAACGAAAACCTCGTCGTCGAGCTGTACTCGAAGTAAGTTGGAGGGTATTTACCCATGCAGGAATCAGTACACGAATTTTTGAAGCCTCGCGTTGTCAAGGTAACGCCGGTCAACGATCTGCAAGCAAAGGTCACTATCGAGCCGTTCGAGCGCGGTTTCGGTCACACGCTGGGCAATGCACTGCGGCGCATACTGCTGTCGTCGATGCCCGGAGCGGCCATCACGGAAGCCGAGATCGACGGCGTGTTGCACGAGTACACGAGCATCGAGGGCGTCCAGGAAGATGTCGTAGATATTCTCCTGAACCTCAAGCAGGTCGCGGTTTGCATGAACACACGGGATACCGCGGAACTGCGCATTTCGAAGAAGGGCCCGGGCACGGTTACCGCCGGTGACATCCAGCTCGACCACGATGTCGAAGTGATGAATCCGGAGCTCGTAATCGCCAACCTTACGAGCGTCGGCGAGCTCAACTGCATTCTCAAGGTCGAGCGCGGTCGCGGCTACCGTCCGGCGACACAGCGCCCGCTGTTCGAGGAGCAGGCAGGCCCGATTGGTCGTCTGCAGCTCGATGCGTCGTTCAGCCCTGTCAATCGTGTCACCTACACGGTCGAGGCTGCTCGCGTTGAACAGCGTACCGACCTGGACAAGCTGATTATCGACATCGAGACCAACGGCACGATCGATCCTGAAGAAGCGATTCGTCGGGCAGGCAGCATCCTCAAGGACCAGCTGTCGGTGTTCGTCGACCTGCAGGGCCAGGAAGAAGGAGTCGGTGCGCAGGCCGAGCACCAGGTTGATCCGATCCTGCTTCGCCCGGTCGACGAGCTGGAGCTCACGGTACGTTCCGCGAATTGCCTCAAGGCTGAGAACATCATGTACATCGGCGATCTCGTACAGCGCACCGAGGTCGAGCTTCTGCGTACGCCGAACCTCGGCAAGAAGTCGCTCACCGAGATCAAGGAAGTGCTGGAGGGCCACGGCCTCGGACTCGGCATGCATCTCGACAACTGGCCGCCGGCAAGCCTGCGTCCGGAACACGAACTCGCGATGTAACTACCGCACAACCAGGACAAGACAATGCGACATAGAAAATCAGGCCGTCGCCTGGGTCGTAACAGCTCACATCGCAAAGCCATGTTTCGCAACATGGCGGCCTCGATGCTGAAGCATGAGACGATTCGCACGACGTTGCCGAAAGCCAAGGAACTGCGCCGCGTCGTGGAGCCGCTCATTACGCTGGCCAAGGAAGACAGCGTCGCGAATCGCCGCCTGGCGTTCGATCGCCTGCGCGACAAGGAAGTGGTCGGCAAGCTGTTCACGGACCTCGGTCCGCGGTTCAGGGATCGCCCGGGTGGTTACCTGCGTATTCTGAAGACGGGCCCGCGTCCCGGCGATGCCGCTCCAATGGCGATCGTCATGCTGACCGAGCAGGCCGTCGAGGCGGAAGCCGCAGTCGAAGAATAGGCTGTAGGAGCCGTCGTAAGACTGCGATAGGCACACTGTAAAAAGAAAAGCCGGCGCTTGCGCCGGCTTTTTTGTGACCGCCGGTCTCCTGACCTGAAACCGTGGGAGGGCCGTCCCGCTAGTGGGAGGGCCGTCCCGGCCCGATCGCGGCGAGACGCCGCTCCCACAGGACGCCGCTCCCACGATGCGGAATCGGTACAATTCGACCATGGATGCAGAACAGAAAACCGTCTCTCTCGTCCTCGGCTCCGGCGGCGCCCGCGGCCTCGCACATATCGGCGTGATTCACGTGCTCGAGGAGAAAGGCTACAAGATAGAATCGATTGCGGGTTGTTCGATGGGGGCGCTCATCGGCGGTATCTACGCCGCCGGAAAACTCGACGAGTACGAAAAATGGATACGGGACCTCAAGCGGCTCGACATCGTCAACATGATGGACATCGCCTGGGAGGGCGGTGGGCTCGTCAAGGGCGATAAGATCATCGGCGTGCTGACCGACATGGTCGGCGAGCGCCAGATCGAGGACTTGCCCATACGTTTCACGGCTGTCGCAACCGAGTTGGAGACCGGAATGGAGGTCTGGCTCAGCAAGGGCAGCCTGTTCGATGCGATTCGCTCATCGATCTCATTGCCGCTGTTCTTCACGCCCGTGAAGCGGCGCGAGAACCTGCTGATTGACGGTGGTGTCGTCAATCCGGTACCGATCGCGCCGACATTCGACGATGAGACCGACCTCACGATCGCGGTAAACCTCGGTGGCAAGCCGGAGGCGAATACCTCAGATTCGAAAGCGCTCGTGCCCGTAGAATCGCCGCCGAAAGAGCCCGGCAGATTAAGCCAGTGGTACACGCGGATGAAGCAAAAGATCCGTCGCGCGACGGATATCGTTGCCTACGACGTGGCCTACCAGGCGTTCGACGCGATGCAGAGCACGATCGCCCGCCAGAAACTGGCTGCGTATCCACCGGATCTCGTCATCGAGATTCCGCGAAACGCCTGTCGTACGCTGGAGTTCGATCGTGCCGAGGAGATGATTGCATTGGGCAGGGAAATCGCGCGAAAGACCCTGTAGGAGCTGTGGAGCGTAGCGACACTGCGATCGCGGCGGGACGCCGCTCCTACAGCAAATCAGCCCGTAGACAACCGCTCTATCAACCGGCTCACGTATTCCGGAGACTTCGTGTTGCGTGCCAGCACGCTGTAGACGGTCGGCACGACGACGAGTGTCAGCAGCACGGCGCAGGTGACACCGAAAAACACGACCGCGCCGATCGATTGGCGGCTCAAGGCGCCGGCGCCCGTCGCGAGTATCAGCGGTATCGCGCCGAAAGCCGTGCACATGCTGGTCATGAGAACCGGCCGAAGTCGCGTCCGGGCCGACTGCAGGATCGCTTCATGGAATTCCACGCCGCGGTCGCGTAACTGGTTGGCGAACTCGACGATGAGGATGCCATTCTTTGCGGCGAGGCCGATCAACATGACGGCGCCGATCTGACTGTAGATATTGATGGTTGCACCGAAAATCCACAGGCCGAGCAGGGCGCCGGTGATCGCCAGTGGTACCGTCGTCATGATGATCAGCGGATGACGGAAGCTCTCGAACTGAGCCGCCAGCACCAGGTAAGCGATCACCAGGGCGAGCAGGAAGGTCAGGTAGACGGCATTGCCCGTATTCTTGAAATCGCGCGACTCGCCGTTGTAATTGAGACTGACCGAGTCCGGCAGTTGCTCCTCGACGATGCGCTCGAGGTCGGCGAGCGCGGCGCCGAGGGAATAGCCGGGGTTGATCGTGCCGGAGATCGATATCGCCCGCATGCGGTCGAAGCGCCGCAGGTCGACCGGCCCGGCGAGTTCCTTCAGGGTGACGAGATTGGATAGCGGGATCAGCTGACCGGAACGCTCGGACCGCACGTAGATCGTCTCGAGATCGCTCGGCGTCTGTCGCCGCTCGTCGGCACCCTGCACGATGACGCGGTACTCCTCACCGCCGTCGATGAACGTCGTCACGACGCGCGAGCCGAGTATGGACTCGAGCGTTCGCCCGACGTTGGACAGCGAGACGCCGAGGTCTGCCGCGCGGTCCCTATCGACAGAGACGTCGATCTTTGGCTTGCGCTCCTTGTAGTCCGATTGCAGGTTCGAGATGCCCGGCAGTTTCTCGGCTTCGCGGATGACGGTGTCCCGCCACTCCGCGAGTTCCTCGTAGCTGGTGCCGCCAAGTACGATATTGAGCGGGCGCGAACTTTGCCCGAGGCTCCAGGCCCCGGGTGCAAATGCGAACGCCTGCACGCCGGGCAGGTTCCGGAGCCTGCCGTTCCAACCGGCTACGATCTCCGCCGCGGAACGGTCGCGCTTGTCCCAGACCTCGAGCGGCGCAAATACCATGGCCGTATTGACGTCGGCGCCGCCGCCCCAGCTTCCGGACCGGCCGAGCGCACGCAGCGCGTCGCCGCGTGCAACGTCCTCGAGAATGATCTTCTCGACTTCTTTCACGTAGCCGAGCGTGTAGTCGAGGCTGGCGCCGTCGGGCGCCGTCAGGCGCACCATGGCGAAGCCGCGGTCTTCACGCGGCATGTATTCCTTGGGCAGCTTGCCGACCAAAGTGAGGCTCGTGGCGAAAACCACCAGCGCGCCGACGATGACGATTGCCGGATGGCGGATCGTGCGACGCAACAATGTCTGGTACGCAGCCGACAGTCGTTTGAATAAACCGTCGACGAAGTGCGTAAACCTGCTGCGGTGCAGCCTGTTGTCGGCGAACAGCTTGGTCGTCAGCATCGGCACGAGCGTCAGCGCTATCAGGCTCGAGAAGCTCACGGCTGCCGCGAGCGATATCCCGAACTCGCCGAAAATCAGCCCGATATTGCCGGGCATGAACGATACCGGCAGGATCACGGCAACCAGTACGAGCGTCGTCGCGATTACTGCGAATCCGATTTCGCGACTGCCATTGGTGGCGGCCAGCAGCGTCGGTTCGCCGCCCTCGATGCGACGAGCGATGTTCTCGAGCACGACGATCGCATCGTCCACGACAAGGCCGATCGCGAGTACGAAACCCAGCATCGTCAAGGTGTTGATGGAGAAGCCGAGTGCGCCCATGACAATGAACGCGGAGATAATTGATATCGGAATAGTCACCGCGGGCACGATGGTCGCACGGACGGTGCCGATGAAGCCGTAGATCACGACGAGCACCAGCATCAGGGCGAGCCCCAGCGCCTTTACCACTTCCTTGATGGACGCGCGAATGAATATCGCATTGTCCATGTTGATCGACAGGCTGAGGTCGGCCGGCAAGCTCGACTGCAGGTCCTCGATCCGTCTGGCGACATCTGCGTTGACCCGGAGGATATTCGCCTGGGCCTGCGGCACGATGCCGAGGCTCATGCCGGTCCTGCCGTTTGTCCTCGAGAAGCTGCGCACGTTCTCGGGCGCCAGTTCGACGTCGGCCACTTCGCCGAGCCGCACCAGGTAGCCGTCCGTTCCTTGCGCAAGCACCAGGTTCCTGAAGTCGTCGACGGACTTGAGTCCCGTATCCGTCCGCAGCGTGAACTCGCGCGTGCTCGATTCCAGTCGGCCCGACGGAATCTGCACGTTCTCGCGCCGCAGGGCGTCTTCGATGTCCGTCACGACGAGGCCGCGCGCCGCCAGCCGCTTCGGGTCGACCCAGATGCGCATCGCCGGTCGGCGCATGCCGCTGCCGCGAACGAATGCGACTCCGTCGACGATTGAGAACGCGTCGACGAGGTAACGCTCGGCGTAATCCGAAATCTCCATGACCGACCGCGTGTCGCTCGAGACATCGATCCACATCGTTGTCTGGGAGCTGCTGTCCTGCTTGGAGACGACTGGCGGATCGGCCTCGTCCGGCAAGGCGCGCAAGACGCGGGATATTCGGTCGCGCACGTCGTTCGCGGCGCCGTCGATATCACGGTCACGGCCGAATTCGATGGTGATCTGCGAGACCTCGTCGTAGCTGCGCGACGAAATCTTGGTAATGCCCGATACACCGGCGATCTGGTCTTCGAGCACCTGGGTGACGCGTTTCTCGACAATATCGGAAGCCGCGCCACGGTAAGTCGTGCTTATCGAGACGATGGGCCGCTGAATGTCGGGATACTCGCGCATCGACATGCTCTGCATCGACATGACGCCGACGATGACGAGGATCAGCGAAATGACGGCGGCAAATACCGGACGTCGAACGGAGACGTCAGATATCAGCATTGGCGGCTGCCTGTCCGATGAGCTCGACCGGTGCGCCGTCGCGGACCTTGTTGGTACCTTCCGTGACGACCGCCTCGCCAACGCTCAGGCCGTCGTTGATAACCACGAAGCCCGGTATCCTGCGGCCAATCGTGACCGCGCGTTTCTCTACGACGCCGTCATTGACGACGAACACGAACTGTTGCGTACCTTCCGGGACGATGGATTGCTCGGGCGCGACGATCACTTCGCCCCGGTCGCGTTGCAGATCCACGGTCAGGAACATGCCCGGCTTGAGCGCACCATCGTCGTTCGGCAGGATCGCGCGAACCTGTACGGCTCGTGACACTGGGTCAAGCCGCGTATCGACGCTCGCAACCTCGCCTTCGAAGACACGATCCGGGAAGACGATGCTCTCCGCTTCGATGCGCATGCCGTCCTCGAGGACGGTCAGGAACGTTTCGGGTACCGAAAAGTCGAGTTTGATCGTCTTGACGTCGTCGAGTGTCGTAATGACCGTGGACGTATTGACGAAACTGCCGGGGCTCACACGACGCAGGCCGACTCGACCCGCAAACGGCGCGCGAATCCTCGTGTTGGCGAGCCTGGCTTTGGCAGCCTCGACCTGCGCTTCGTCGACTTTGACCTGGGCCAGCAACTGTTCGAGGTTCGAGGCCGATATCGCTTTGCTCTGAGATAAGGACTTGTTGCGCTCGTAGAGGCTGCGGCTCTCGGACAGGGCCGCTTCCGCGAGCGCCAGCCCGGCGACGATCTCGCTGGACTCGAGCTCCAGCAACAACTCGCCGGACTCGACGTACTGGCCCTCTTCGAAGGCGATGCGATCGACGAGACTGGAAATTCGCGGACGAATCTCGACGGACTCATTAGCGCGAGCGGTTCCGAGCGCCTGGATTTCGTCGACGAGTTGCTGCAGCTCCACGGGTTCCGCGATGACCTTTGGTGCAGCGTTCCAGCTCCCGCGCCCTTGTGTTTCCGGCGCCTTGGAGCAGGCCATGAGGACGGCGAGCGACGCGCAGAATGAAAGCACGATGAAACGTGTACCCGAGAGCATCGCGCCATTCTACCTGTTTGACTGCAACATATGTCATTAGGAACAGAAAGTTACAGGCGCTCGAAAGACCTCGCCGGGCGCGTGTTTGACATAAATCCGAATCGCCACCCGTTCTCTTATAGCTCATTGAAAAGTCGGAGAATAATTCGGTTTTGACGGAGCTGTGAGGCGACTCACAGCAAATTTCCTCGTCTCGGACTAGAGTAGGCGAGTATCCATTGCGGGGCAGACCCATTAGCGAAGAAAAGGCTTTTGACGAGTGCGTAATCCTGTCGAGAGAGTCGTTCGACCCGGATGCCGTGTTTTTCGACGATATCGTCGATGACGATGTGCTGCCGTATCTCAGCCTGGCAGTCGACGGATTGACCGAGGCCGGCGACGGCAGGAAAGGCAAGCTCGAACTGCGTCCCGAGGATGTTGCGGCGAATGACGCGATTCAGCCATCCGAGGTTTTGCCGGATACCAGGCTCGATCCGGAACAGCTGGAAGTCTACGGCTGGGAGTCGTCGATCTGGCGCAAGATCCTGGGTTATTTTGGATTCTAGAATCTGATCGCGGTTTCGCTGCGCTCAACCGCTCCTACAACAACGTGCTTGTAGGAGCGGTCGTAAGACCGCGATTTGGAGATACCGCCTCGCAGTGTAAACTGCGCCCATGATCTTCAACAACAAGACCGTCATCATCACCGGTGGCTCGGAAGGCGTGGGTGCCGCAACCGCGGCGAAATTTGCCGATGCCGGCGCTAACATCGTGCTCGTTGCCCGCAACAAGAAGAACCTCGAAGCCGTCGCAGAGCAGTTGCGCGACAGGACGCGCGTGGAAATCTTCGCGATGGATGTGTCCGACGCCGATGCCTGCATAGACGTGTTCAAAAAGGCGGAGTTTGAATTCGGTCACGTGGACATACTGATCAACAACGCCGGTTTTCATCAGCGCGGCAAGGTTCGGGATGTCGACGCCGATAGTCTCGGTCGCATTATCGACGTCAATCTGAAGGCGCCGATCATGCTGACCCGCATTGCGTTGCCTTACCTCGAGGCGGCAGGTGGCGGGGCCATTATCAACGTCGCATCGCTGGCCGGACGGGCGGCCGTACCCGGCAGTGCGACTTACTCGTCCAGCAAATTCGGTCTGCGCATTTTTACGCATGCGCTGGCCGAGGAGTTGCGTGATACGAACATCAAGGTCGCTGTCGTCTCCCCCGGTCCGGTCGATACCGGCTTCATCATGGATGACGTCGACAATGTGCCCAACATGACGTTCTCCCAACCGATGAGCACGGCAGACGAAGTAGCGCAGACGATACTCGATCTCTGCGGGAACAATCAGCGAGAGGTTTCAATGCCGCCGAGTCGTGGCTTGCTGACGACGCTGCTCTACCTGTTCCCGGCGATAGGTCGCCAGATGGCACCAATGCTTGAAAGAAAGGGAGCTCGCGTCAAGGCGGAGATCAAGCGCAGCCGGACAGCCAGCCAGCAATAAAAAAACGACCCGCCCCGGGGGGGGGATGGGGCGGGCCGCTCAGTCATCATCACCGGTGATCATTGGGGGGACCCGGCGACGATTTTTCCGCTAGATCATCCCTGAGAACTTGTCTCCATCGCGACACGGGCAAGATTGTCTTTCGTGAACCGACCGAGCCTGTAGATCTCGGTTGCGGCTTCGAAATCTGCGCGGGCGAGTTCGACGTCGCCTTTCACGGCACGAAGCACACCCCGATTCGACAATGCCAGCGCACGGTAACGCTCCGGCTCGAACCTGTTATCCGCATACAGCATCACGGCCTGATCGCAGGCAATTTCCGCTTTCTCCAGCTCGCCCGTCTTCGTATAAGCCACGCACAGATTCGTGGACCGGGCAAACTCGTCGTCGGTGCGATTGCGCTTCGCTTCGGTAAGCTTCGCAATCGCCTGCTCGTACTTGCCTTTGCGGACATCCCTTCCTTCTGCGGCGTCGATAATGACTGCCATGCTATACGCGCTCTTGTTGTCTTCGGCAGACGCGCTGCCGCTCATGACGACGAGCCCGGCAAATGCCAGCACTGCGTACCTTATTTGGCTTGCTACTCCGTGTTTCATCGTTTGTCTCCAAGCGTAGGTAGTCAACACGCGGCAAACGATAGGCAGCTGCGAGGGTCGCGACAAACGAAAAAACATACTTGCAGAGGTGAAAAAAAATCACGTCGAATCGCCGAACGTCTGTAATACCCAGTCGCGAAACACACGGGTTTCGTAATTCGAGGTAGCGCTTTCGTCACAGACGACGTAGTACGCATCGTTGGTTTCGAGCTCGGCGTCAAACAATGTTACGAGGCTGTCATCGGCGAACCATGCGTCACTGAGCTGCAACGGTACGAGCGCCGCGCCCAGGCCTTTCTCCGCCGCGCGCGCGACCGCGATCATGGAGTCGAGCCGTATCACGCCAGGATCTTTTGGCAGCGATATGCCGGACGACTTCGACCATTTCGACCACGCTTTCGGGCGTGTGTCATGTACGATCAACGGAAAGTCGCTGACAATGGACTCGTTGCGAACCCTGACCGTGTCGCGAAACCGCTTCGAGCCGGCCGGGATGAGACGAAGCGGAAACAAGCGTTGCGCCTTGAGGTTCGCCGGCGGCGTTTTGAAGATCCGGATCGACAGGTCGACGTTGCCAGGGTGTTTCTCGGCAGACTCGTCGCTCGTATCGACCTTGATCTCGATCTCGGGGTGCAATTCCCGAAATTCCTGCAGTCGGGGCACGAAGAGTTCACTGGCGAAGAACGGCTGCACCGAGATTTTCAGAACGGTGCGACGCAAGGGTGCGCCGTGCCGCGACACGACTGCGTCGAGGTTTCGGATAACCGGCTGCAAGTCGTCGTACAACTGCTTGCCAGCGTCCGTCAACTGAATCGCCCGGCTTGTCCTCGTAAACAACTTTCTATCCAGTTCCTCTTCGAGGTGCTTGATCTGGTGGCTAATGGCAGACGCTGTCAGAAACAGCCGATTCGCGGCCTCGCGAAAACTCTCGTGCTCAGCGGCAACGCAAAACGCGCGCAGTTCGCGTAGCGATATTGTGCGGTGTGTCGTTGGCATTGGGTATCTTGATGGCTGTGCATGGTCATTGACAATGCACAAAGCGTACCAACGAAAGAAGTCGGGCGTGTTAAACCGGCGCTCCGAAACTCATTGAAACTGCTACAGTTTTCTGAAGGGACCTGTTCGTTGCAGAACCGTAACATGCACCAGGCGCGGGCAATTCGTGATCCCGGTGCACCGATTCGGGGCGCATGTGCCGTCAGTGCGCCGCGAATGCGTCCCGGGTCAGGTTTTCGCAGCCATCGGCGAGCACGCGAACGTCATCTTCGATTCGAATTCCGCCGAAAGGGCGCAGCCAATCGACGGTCTTCCAATTGACGTGCTGCGCGGCAGGCGCACCGCGCAGGTTCTCGAGCAGCATGTCGATAACGTATATGCCCGGTTCGATCGTCAGCACCATGTCTTCCTCGAGCACGCGCGTCAGTCTCAGGTAAGGGTGTCCGCTGGGAGGGTCTATGATCGTACCGGATTCGCTTTCCATGAAGCCGCCGACGTCGTGCACCTGGATACCGAGCAGGTGTCCCAGCCCGTGAGGAAAGAATGCCGATGTGACGCCTGTCTCCAGCAGCGTATCCGGGGAGCCCGTCGCCAGCTCCGCATCGACTAGGACGTCGCCGATCAACCGATGTGTATCAATGTGCAGCTCCCGGTAATCGACCCCTGCTTTCACACGGCCGACGACGGCCTGTTGCAGCGTATCCATGCGGGATATCAGATCGGCATAGTGTGGATCGGTGCCTGAATAAGTGCGAGTGATGTCCGAAGCATAAGCATTGACCTCGGCGCCGGCGTCGATCAGGAAGGAGCGAGATTCGGCAGGCTGGTAGCGGCTCATGCTCGTGTAGTGCAGGACAGCGCCATTTTCGTTGAGCGCCACGATGTTGCCGTAAGGCAGTTCGTTGTCGGCGTGATCGACAGCCTTGCAATAGGCGCGGTGGATGTCGAACTCCGAAGCACCGGCACGAAACGCGGCCTCGGCGGCAACGTGACCGCGTACGGCACGCTCAGATGCCATTCGCATGCAGGCGAGCTCGTATTCGGTTTTGCTGCCGCGAGCGTAGTGGAGGATATTCAGTGCGGTGGTCGGGTTGACGCGTTCAATGCCGAATGCGTCCGCCGGATCGTCGATTTCACCGATCAGGATGCACTTGTCGCGATCGTCGGGAAGGTGTGCTGCGGCGTCTTCGACCGAATGCACGACACGGATATCGAAAGCGTCCGCCCAGAACCCGACGGGCTCGCCGGGCACGGAATGCCAGTAGTCTTTCGGCTGGTGGTAAATGAGCAGAGGCCGCTCGCCAGGCGTGCACACGACGTAGGACAGCGGTATCCGAGTAAGTGGAACCCAGCTGACGAAGTGCGGATTGGCCTTGAAGGGATAGTCCTGGTCGTCGAGGAACATCGTCTTCGGCCGGCCGGAAAAAACCACCGCGTGGCTTGCCCCCGTGGTGTCGAGCACGTGGGCATGGCGATCAACCAGCGTCTCGACATGCCCGTTATACAGCGCTCCGAGCGCCGCGTTGTTGCCCGTATAATCGTCGCTCATGAGCAGCGATGATACAGCAGATCAACCGGGATATGACCGCGTCTCCGGCATGGCGCATGCGTCGCGGTCGGAGGTCATCGCGCCAAATGGAATGGCCGCGACCAGCCAGCCACTCGCGACCCAGATCGCCGTCGATGTACTGAAATCGGGCGGCAGTGCCGTGGACGCCGCCATCGCCGCAAACGCGGCGCTGGGACTCATGGAGCCCACGGGCTGCGGTCTGGGCGGCGATCTGTTTGCAATCGTGTGGGATGCCGGCAATCGACAACTCGCCGGTCTGAACGCCTCGGGGCGCGCGCCGGCACTGATGACCCTCGAATTTTTTCGGGACAACGGCATCGAGGAGATCCCGGAAGTCGGGCCACTGCCGGTGAGCGTTCCCGGAGCCGTCGACGGCTGGTTCGAACTGCACAATCGATTCGGCAGGCTCTCGATAAAGGAGATCCTCGCGCCCACTATCGCCTATGCCAGGACCGGATTCCCGGTCTCCGAGGCGATCGCGCATGACTTCGCACACAACCAGGACCGACTGAGCCGGTTCCCGGGTTTCGCCGAAACGTTCATGCCAGACGGCCGCGTACCGGCGAAAGGCGAGATGTTTCGCAACCCGCGGCTCGCAAATACGCTCGAGATGATTGCAGAGGGCGGCAGGGATGCGTTCTACACCGGCGAGATCGCGCGGCGAATCGACGCCTGCATGACGGAGCAGGCAGGCCTGTTGCGTTACGACGACCTGGCCGCACACACCTCGGAATGGGTTACGCCCGTTTCGGCCGACTACCGGGGCTGGGAGATCTGTGAGCTGCCGCCGAACGGGCAGGGCATCGCGGCGTTGCAGATTCTGAACATCCTCGAGGGCTTCGATATCGCCTCGCTCGGATTCGGCTCGGCCGAGTACCTTCACCTGCTCGTCGAGGCGAAGAAGCTCGCGTTCGAAGACCGTGCCAGCTACTACGCCGACATGCACTTTGCCGACGTGCCGGTCGAGCGGCTGATATCGAAGGAATACGCTGCTGCACGCCGGTTACTGATCGATCCCGACAGAGCAGCGAGCAGTTATCCGGCAGGCGAACCCGGACTCGAAGCAGGCGACACCATCTGCCTGTCGGTGGCCGACAAGGATGGCAACATGGTCTCGCTCATACAGAGCAACTATGTCGGCATGGGCTCCGGAATGACGCCCGGTGAGCTCGGTTTCGTCTTGCAGAACCGGGCTGCGCTTTTCGCACTGGACAGAACTCATGCGAACGTCGTCGCGCCCGGCAAACGGCCGTTTCACACGATCATCCCGGCGTTCGTCATGCGGGATGGCAAACCACTCATGAGCTTTGGCTTGATGGGAGGCTCGATGCAGCCGCAGGGGCATGCGCAAATTGTCGTCAACATGGTCGATTTCGGCATGAACCTGCAGGAAGCGGGCGATGCGGCGCGCGTCAATCACACGGGCTCGTCGCGGCCGACAGGCAAGTCCATGTCCGACGGCGGGCTGGTGCACCTCGAAAACGGCTTCAGCGACGAGGCGCGCCGGGGGCTGGCGTCGAGAGGCCACACGCTCGGTCCGAGCGACGGCAGTTTCGGCGGATACCAGGCCATTATGTGGGACGAGACCGAGGCCGTATACTACGGCGCCTCGGAAGTAAGGAAAGACGGCCAGGCGGCCGGTTATTGATGGCTGAAGAGATTTACCTGACCGGAATCACTACGACCGGCACACCACACATCGGCAACTACGTCGGTGCGATTCGCCCCGGTATCGAGGCGAGCAGGGACCTGTCGACGAAGCACTTCTATTTCCTGGCTGACTATCACTCGCTCGCCAAGAACGAGGATCCCGAACGGATCAACCAATCGACGCTGGAAATCGCCGCGGCCTGGCTTGCTCTCGGGCTGGACACCGAACACGCCTATTTCTACCGGCAGTCGGACATCCCCGAGATTCCCGAGCTGACATGGATACTGACAGGGATGACGGCGAAAGGCCTCATGAATCGCGCGCACTCGTACAAAGCAGCCGTGCAGGCGAACGAGGAGAGCGGCAACAAGGACCCTGACAAGGGCGTGATGATGGCGCTGTACAGCTATCCGATACTCATGGCCGCCGATATCCTGATGTTCAAGTCGACACGGGTGCCCGTTGGCAGGGACCAGAAACAGCATGTCGAGATGGCGCGGGACATCGCACAGCGGTTCAATCACAACTACGGTGAGACCTTTGTGCTTCCCGAAGCGGTCATTGGCGAGAACACCGCAGTCCTCAAGGGGCTCGACGGCCGCAAGATGTCGAAGAGCTACAACAACACGATACCGCTGTTCGCGGATGAGAAACGGCTGCGCAAACTGATCATGAAGATCAAGACCAATAGCCTCGAGCCGGGCGAGCCGAAAGACCCCGGTGACAGTACCTTGTTCGACATCTACAAGGCGTTTGCGACACCTGACGAGGTCGCGGACATCGAGAAGCAGTACGCGGAAGGCATCGCCTGGGGCGCGATGAAGCAGCTGTTGTTCGAGTACATCAACGAGCACATTAAACCGGCGCGCGACGAATACGAACGGTTGATCAGCAATCCTGCCGAAATCGAAGCGGAGCTGAAAAAAGGCGCTGCACGCGCCCGCGAGATCTCGATACCGTACCTTGCGCAAATCCGTGATGCGATCGGGATACGTCCGTTGGGCTAACGTGATGAGCAAGACGAAACCGTGTACAGCCCTGCTGCTTGTCCTCGCGGTCGCTGCCTGCTCGGGCAAGCCACAGGGCACGCCGACGGGAGCGGAGCTGCTTCAGCCGTTCAAAGCGCAGCTCAAGGAAGCGTTGCAGGCCGGCGTGGCCGAAGGCCCGGTCAGCGCAATCGACGTCTGCGCGGTTAAAGCGCCGCAAATTGCCGCCTCCCTGTCGACAAATGGTGTGCGAATGGGCCGGACGAGTCACAAGTTGCGAAACCCGGCTAACGTGGCTCCTGCCTGGGCCCGGGAAATTCTCGAAACTTATCTGGAAGAGCCGGAGCAACGGAAGCCGGTGACGGTGGCGCTCGGCAACTCGCTCATGGGTCACGTGGAGCCTATCGTTGCGCAACCGATGTGTCTCGTCTGCCACGGTGGCACCATTGCGCCGGACATTGCCCAGGCCATCGACACCGCCTATCCCGACGATCGCGCGAAGGGCTTCGAGGCCGGCGATCTCCGGGGGATCTTCTGGGTCGAGTATCCGGAGATCCGTTGAGCCCGACGGCCTGGTTGCTGGCCGCCGATGCGGTATTGCTGTTGCATACCCTGTTCGTGGTATTCGTCATCGCCGGACTGATCCTGGTACTCGCCGGCGGCGCCCTGTCCTGGCGCTGGGTGCGCAATCGCCTGTTCCGCATATTGCACCTGTTTGCGATCGGCATCGTCGTCGTGCAGGCATGGGTGGGGATGATCTGCCCGCTGACCACGCTGGAGATGTCGCTGCGCAGCAAAGCGGGCGATGCCGTTTACCAGGGGTCCTTTATCTCCCACTGGCTCGAGTCAATTCTGTATTATCAGGCTCCGGCGTGGGTGTTTGTCGTCGCGTACACGCTGTTCG
>JAAUYH010089224.1_pt1 | contig 15480 bp, 12 predicted proteins | sample 7278061 | NCBI WGS metagenome assembly JAAUYH01 (sample SAMN14350203, study PRJNA611818) | marine sediment metagenome | isolation source: surface marine sediment (0.6m) | place: French Polynesia: Moorea | collected 2018-08
CGGCCCGAGCGTGAAGGCCATGGCCGAGCTGGGCTGGCTGGCGATCATCTGGGGCGTATACCTGGCCATCGTCAACGTCTTCACCCGCGCGCCCGTTCCGGCGGTTGCGATGCCGCTGATCGGCGCCGGAGCACTGGCGGTGATCCTGTTCTCGTTCACGGACAAGGGCGTCGGCAAGAACCAGCTGTTCGGCCTCGGGTTGCTGCTCGGCAGCGCCACCACCGTGTTCTCGGACGTCATGAGCTACATCCGGCTGATGGCGGTGGGCTTTGCCAGCATGAGCCTGGCGATGACGACCAACACCATCGCCGCGCAGGTCGGCAATCTCGTGTTCGCCATCCCGATCCTCGTGCTCGGGCATGCGATCAACCTCGGGCTGGGACTCATCGCCCTGTTCGTGCACGGCCTGCGGCTAAACACGCTGGAATTCGCGCGGCAACTCGGGGTGCAGTGGACAGGCCGCGCCTTTGCGCCGCTCACCCGGATTCACCTGAAAACCACCAACCGGTAGAACGACATGGGCAGTATCGGAGCGCTTGGGTACGTAATGTGGGGTCTGGCCACCGTGGGCAGCACGCTGGGCATCTACCGGGCCAGCGTGGCCGTGCAGGGGGTGTGGGCGCAGCAGGCGCGCGGCGAGGACGGCAAGATCTCGATGGAGTACATCGCCTTCGCCATGTTCCCGGCGTCGCAGGTGCTGTACCCCTTCATCCCGCAGTTCATGAAACCCTACCTGTTCGAAGACCCGCAATACGGCTGGCTCGGCATCGCCGCCGGCCTGGCCACGGGCCTCATCCTGCTGGGCGCCGCCTACGCTCAGGGCAGCGTCGCCGCCGCCGGTGTGCAGATGGTCCACGAAACCGAGGGCCGCGCCCGCGGCCAGGCCTACAGCCTCGTCTTCCTGGTCGAGGGCATCGGCATCGTCGCCATCGGCATCCTCATCGCCCTGCTCCCATAACAAAGGGGTCGGACCAGCAAAAGTCCTGCAAATAGCGTCTCCCGGACGCTTAGAATGCGGTTTTCGGCCCTTAGATCCCCGATTTGGCCCCGAAAACAGCGCGTAAGCGCCAGCGTCAGGCGCTATACACCCGCTTGTGATCCCGGGTACCTAGGTAGAACAGGCCGTCGCCGAGCTGCCACTGCTCCGGGTCGAGCGCCGGGGCGTCGTTGGCGTCGGCGCTCTCGGCCGCGACGGTCATCTGTTCGTAGGCATCGACGCTGAGCCGATGACGTCGGTCGAGGTGAGCGGCAGGATCGAGGTTTGACGCCCAGGCGGCTGCGCCATCGGAAACGCGGCCGACCAGGAAGCAGGCACCGCAGCCGCTGCCGTAGGCGAACAGGCTCGCCTCGCTGCCTTCGCTGCCGGTGTCGATTCGCCGCAGGAAATCGATCAGCGCGAGAAACAGCGAGCCCGTGTAGATGTTGCCCACCTGGGCGTTAAGCGTCAGCCACGGCGCAACGCGGGCGTCGTAGGACTCGGCGAACGCCGAATCGCCCACGCCGGGCCGGTCGGTTTGCAGGTGTCGCAGATGCGCCTTGCGCGCCATCTTCACGAAGGGCACGTGATAGAGGCACGCCGCCATGCGCTCGCTGTCGAGCGATTCGGGGTCGGTGCTCTGGGCCTTGGCGTCGGCGATCGACGCGCTCAGCGCTTCCAGGTAGCAGTCGATGGAATAGTGGCCATCGGCGAAGGCCACCTTGGAATAGAGCGGACGCCAGAAGTCCATCACCTGCCGCGTGTAGTCGCCGACACAACCCAGCGCAAGGTCGAACAGGCGGGGCCGTTCGCTGACGACGATGGCGACCGCACCGGCGCCCTGTGTGGGCTCCCCCGCCGAACCGAGGCCGTAGCGGGCGATGTCCGACGCGATGATCAGCGCCTTGCGCCCCCGTGCGCGCCCCGACACGATCCAGTCGGCCGAGGCCGTCAGACCGGCCATGGCGCCGTAGCACGCGTGCTTGGTCTCGAAGGTCCGGCAGTTGGCGGCCAGGCCGAGGTGCTCGTGCACGTACACGGCCACCGGCTTGGCGTGATCGACGCCGGTTTCCGTGCCGACCACCAGCGTGCCGATGTCGGCCGGATCGATGTCGAAGTTGTGGAGCGCGGCGCGCGCCGCCTGCACCGCCATCGTCACCGTGTCCTCGCAGGGCGAGGCGACGGCCATCTGGAGCTGGCCCAGGCCCTGGGTGAACTTCAGCGGGTCGACGCCGCGCGCCTCGGCGAGATCGACCATGTCGATGTAGCTGCGCGGACCGCTGAAGGCGAGGGCGTCGATGCCCACGGCGGGTTGGATTGTGTTCACGTCGGATACCTCGGTGGGGACAGCGAGCCAGGGGGCAAAGCTACCAGCGGCCGACCGCAGCCCCAACCGCGGTGCACAGGCGGCCGCCGATCCCGCAGAAACGGGACGCGCCGCATGATAACCCGAGGGTCACTTGTGGGACACGACACTAGGTACAAGCCCCGGTTGACGGTGGAGGCGGCTGGAATAAGCTGATTTCCACGGAGCAAGCGCCTTCGCGATGCCTTGACGCGGTGCCGAGTGCGGAGCGGGGCCAGCAGGAGTTCGCCATGGCCATTCCAAACACCATCATCGATTTCGTCACGCAGAAAGGCGTCGAATTCTCGGTGCTGGCACACCAGCCTACCGAGACCAGCCTCGAGAGTGCCCACGCCGCCCATGTCAGCGCGAAACGGGTGGCGAAGGGTGTACTGTTGAGAACCGACACGGGCTACCTGCTGGCCGTGTTGCCGGCGAGTCACGAGTTGATGCTCGACCGCGTCGAACACTACACGAACCTGCCTGTGAGCCTGGCGGCCGAGGAGAGCCTTGGCAACATCTTCACCGACTGCTCACCCGGCGCCGTGCCGGCGCTGGCACCGGCCTACGGTTTGCGGTCCATCGTCGACCTGACCCTCGCCTACGCCACCGAGGTGTACTTCGAAGCCGGCGACCACAAAGAACTGCTGCACGTGGCCGGCGAAGACTACCGCAAGCTCATACTCGAAAACGCCCAGTTCGCGGAGATCAGCCGGTACAAGTCGTCGTAGCGATAGGCGCGGGCGACGCACAGCCGGCGCCGTCACGAGGCACTAGGAGCGTGTTGAAAAACCCCCGCCAATGGTCATTGCGAGGAGCCGCAGGCGACGAAGCAATCTCCAACCGATTGATTGGCGACCGATGGAGATTGCCGCGCTTCGCTCGCAATGACGTGACAAGGAGTTCTTCAACACGCTTCTAGTACATCGACCGCACCGGCAGGCGCGCCGTCTGCACCGTGCTGTTGCCGGCTTCGGTTCCCGTCCAGGCGAACACCAGGTGGTCGTCCTGCAGCGCCAGCTGGGGGAAGCCGCTGGATCGGCCGTTGGCTACTGTAGCGATCACCCGGACGACGCCCACGCGGCCGTCGGCCGCAATCCGGCGGGCGCAGAATTCGGCGTTGCCGCCGTCGCCCCGGCGCAGCCAGCTGACGACGGCCGAGTCGTCGGGCAGCAATTCGACGTCCACCCGCCCGATGGGACGATCGGCGTCGATGTCGGCAACCGTCGTGAAGCTCCTCGCGCGATCGCGAGAGACGGCCAGCCTTACCCGGGGTTGGTCGGCGGCTGCGGTGAACCAGGACACCGCCACCGTGTCCCCCCGGGCCACAATGGCCGGCCCGTTGACGGGGCAGCCGTCGATGCGCCAGCCGTCATCGGCCACCGCGACCTGCGCGATGGTCGAGTCCCGGGATACGCGCGCCACGACGATGTCGCGCAGTTCGTCCCCGGTCCGGTTTCGATAGGCAATGACGACGCCATCGTCGACCAGGGCCGCATCGGTCTGGCAGCAGTCGCACACGCGGTCGTCGATGAGTTGTCCGTCGCGCACGGAACCGCCGGGGTCGAGCGTCGCGATGCGCAGGATCGTGCGGGCATCGCCGGTCGGCGAATCGTGGCCGTGACCGTCGGCGGGCATGTTGCGCCCGTCCAGCCAGACGGCGCCGGCACCGCCGTTCCACGGGAACAGGCTGACGAATCCGTGCTCCGTTGGTGTGCCGTCGTCGTGGGGTGTGACTGCTTCGCCCCAGCTGGCGCCTGCGTCCGGGGATAGAGCCATGGCGATGTCGTAGGCATAGGTGCCCCCGGGGCGTTTCACCAGCCAGTGCGCTGCCCAGGTGGACGAGGACAGCGGAACGACGGACGGGAAATCGGCCCAGTTGACGAACCAGTCGTTTCCGGAGGCGACGTCTCGCGGATCGCTCCAGCCGGCCTCCGACAGCGCAGATGCCCTGAGCCGCGCGACCGATCCGGAAGTCTCCAGCCAGCTCAGCACCACCCGCCCGTCCGGGCCGGTGGCGAGGTGGGGTTGGGCGCTGGGAGCGCCGGCCGGCGAGGGCAGCAGCGCGACGGTCATCGATGCGTCGCTGTCGTCGCCGGGTCCGCATCCGCTCGCCAGTAGCGCGAGAATCAAGGCTGGCGTTGTCCTTGCTCGCAGCAGACGACGTGCGGTGCGCTGGCAATGATTGGCTGTCATTGCCGCGCAGCCAGCCAGTCGAGCACGTCCGACAGCACCTGCTCGCGTTCCGGCTCGTTGTGAATCTCGTGATGCAGCCCCTCGTACTGGTGCAACGTCTTGTCGATGTGGTCGGGCAGCAGCCCATGCAGGCGCGCCGTGTCGCCCGCGTCCACGAGCGTGTCGGCGCTGCCGTTCATCGTCAGAACGGGAAGCCGGATCCTCGCGGCGGCGGCGGGTAACCGTTCCATGGCAATCATGAGTTCCGACGCGAGGCGGGCAGTAATGCGGCCGTGGTGCACCAGCGGGTCGGCCTTGTAGGCGTCGACCACGGCAGGGTCGCGGCTGACTCCGTCCGCTTCCAGCGGCACGAGCCCCATGCCGGGTATAAGCCGCGACAGGAGGCGCCCGATGACGATCGTGGCGCGCGATACGTGGGAGGGAATGCCGGCCGGCGCCGCCGACACCACGGCCGCGCGAAACAGCGCCTGGTGCTCGGCCAGGAAGTGCACGCTGATGAGTCCGCCCATGCTGTGGCCGTACAGGTACAGCGGCAGGTTGGGGAACCCTGTCCGGACGCGTCGAACGACGTCGAGCAGGTTGTCGGTGAACTCGCTGAACCGCCGGACGAAGGCGCGCTTGCCCGCCGTTTGACCGTGACCCGGATGGTCGAAGGCGAACACGGTGTAGCCGCGCTCGACGAAGCGCTCCGCCAGGGCCTTGTAGCGCCCGCTGTGTTCGCCCAGGCCGTGCACCACCACGAGTCCGGCGTCGGGGGTGCCGGAGCCCAGCCACCGGCGGGTGGCGATATCCTGCCCGCTGGTGTTGGTGAACCGGCTCTCGGATTGCAGCATCATCGTGGTCTCCCGCTTACCTCCCGATCGTGCCATGCCAGGGGCCCGGGCCGGTAGCCGTTGCGCCATTGTAAAGCCCGCCGATCGGTGTCAGTCTTTGTCGTGTCCCCTCGTTGAATCCTGGTGCTCCGCCAGGCGCCAGCAGCCGGCCGCGCCGCGTCCAGGGCGCCGGCCAGGGAAGACGAACCATGGCTATCGAGAACGAACGCGTGGATGCCGCCCCGGCGCTGTGCGACGCGCTTCAGCGCCTGCTCGGCGCCGACCGCGTGCTGAAGGGCGACTGGGACAGGCGCTTCTACGGCACCGACATCTACGGAGCCGACAAGCTGCCGGCGCTCGTTATACGGCCGTCCGATGCGGCGCAGCTGGCCGCGGCGACCGCCGAGGTGACCGGCGCGGGTTTCTCCATCGTCGGCCGCGGCGGCGGCACGTCCTACACGGGCGGCTTTCTGCCCGACCGCGAGAACTCGGTCATCGTGGATACGTCGGACCTCGACCGCATCGTCGAAATCAACACCGAGGACATGTACGTGACCGTGGAGTGCGGCGTCACCTGGAAGGCCCTGCACGAGGCGCTCAAGGACACCGATGTCCGCACCCCGTTCTGGGGGCCGTTCTCCGGTCTGAAGGCCACGATAGGCGGTTCGCTGTCGCAGAACTCGGTGCTGTGGGGCTCGACCGGGCACGATCTGTCGGCCGCCAGCGTGCTGGGGCTCGAGGTGGTGCTGGCCGACGGGAGCCTGCTGACCACCGGCTCGGCGGCCTGGGGCGCCAAGCCGTTTTTCCGCAACCACGGTCCGGACCTCACCGGCCTTTTCCTGGGCGACACGGGCGCCCTCGGGATCAAGACGAAAGCCACGCTGAGGCTGATGCGCCGACCCGCCGAGGTGCGGATGGCGTCGTTCAACTTCACCGAACGGTCGGCCATGGCGCGGGCCCTGGCAGCCGTTGCCCGCGAGGGCATCGCCTCGACCAGCTTCGGCATGGACCCGGTGCTGCAGTACCAGCGCATCAAGCGGGCCTCCATGGCCAAGGGCATCAAGGCCCTAAAGGGCGTCATCCAGTCGGCCGACAGCCGGTTCTCCGGGTTGCGCGAAGCCATGCGCATCGCCGTCCACGGCAAACGCTTCATCGACGACAACGGTTACTCGTTCCACATGATCATCGAGGGGCGCGACGAGGCATCGGTCAATCGCAAGCTGGCGCTGGCGCGGGAAATCTGCCTCGCGGACGGCCGCGAGATCGAGAACTCCGTGCCCGTGATGCTGCACGGTGATCCCTTTGTCGACATGACCACGGCCATCGGCCCGGAGGGCGAACGCTGGGCGCCGATGCACGGTCTGTTTCCCCTGTCGGAGGGCGATGCCGCCTGGGCACGTATCGAAGCCTTCTTCGACGAGCACGCCGAGACCTTCGACCGACTCGGCATCGTCGCCGGTGTGCTGCTCGCGATCGTCTCGTCCACGGTGTTCGTCATCGAACCGGTGTTCTACTGGCCGGGGCCGCGCACCATCTGGTACGAGGGCATGCTGACGAAGTCGCAGCTCGCCGGATACAAGGACTTTCCGGACGACCCGGAGGTGAATGCAGCGGTCGCCGATGTCCGGGCGAGGCTCAGGAAGCTGTTCGACGAGATGAACGCGGTACACCTGCAGGTCGGCAAGAAGTACCGGTATGTCGACGGCGCGCAACCCGCCACGCGGGCGCTCATCGAGGGCATCAAGTCGGTGGTCGATCCACAGCGGCTGATGAACCCGAAGTCGCTGGGTCTTGAATAGCCTCCGGCCAATCGTTTTTCTTCCCGGCGGCGCAAAGGCCGTACCGACACGACATCGATTACGCAGTGCGCGCGCGGACAGCCGCCGGGAGGGGCTGCGATGACGATCGGTTGGTGGTATCTGGTCGTCGCCCTGATCGGCCTGGGCCTGGTCGCAAACGCTGCGTGGCCCCGGCGCGGACCCATCCTAATTGTGCCGAGTTGGCTGGCGGCGCTGCTCACGGTCGATCTGCCGGCGCAGCAGATCGGCCTGGCGGTGCTGGTCTCGGCCGGCTTCGTCGCGGCCGGGGCGCTTCAGACCGTGCCGGGTCAGCTGGCGCTGGCGACGACGGTGGTGTCGTGCTTAGGGCTCGTCGTTCTCTGGCGCCCGGCATTTGCGGCATCCGCGACGATCGACCAGGTGGCCGACGCGCTCGCGCTGGACACGGTGGCACCGCTCGAGCGATCGCTGCTGGCGACGCCGTTTCGCAGGCGCCTGCGCGGTGTGGAGGTCACGCGGGACGTCGTGTTCTTCGAACCGGACGGAGACGACCTGCGCCTCGACGTGTATCGGTCGGCGGCCGGTGGCGACCCGAGGCCGGCGCTGGTGTACCTGCACGGCGGCGCCTGGATGTTCGGCGACAAGAAGTCCCAGGGCCTGCCGCTGTGCAACCACCTGGCATCGCTCGGTTGGGCATGCTTCAACGCCAACTACCGGCTGAGTCCCGCCGCGACGTGGCCCGATCACCTCGTCGACGGGCTGGCTGCCGTCGCCTGGGTTCGCGAGCACGCTGGCGACTATGGCGTCGATCCGGGCTTCATTGCCGTGGCCGGCGGTTCCAGTGGCGCGCACATCGCGGCCATGGGCGCGCTCACCACGACACCCTCGGTACTGAGTGGCGACCTGGAAGGCCGCGATGCCTCGGTGCAGGCAGTGGTTACCAGCTATGGGCTCTACGACCTGACCAACCGGCTCAACGCGCACAACCCGCAGTTCTTTTCGAAACTCGTGGGCCCGAAGGTGCTGAAGGCCTCGCCTGCGACCGAACCCGACCGTTTCAGCGCGGCGTCGCCGCGCGACCACGTCGCCCGGGCGCGGGTGCCGTGGCTGATCATTCACGGCGAAGACGATACGCTGGCGCCCGTCGTCGAGGCGCGCGATTTCGCCAACGCACTCGAGCGGCACGGCGCGGCACCGACAGGCTACGCCGAGATTCCGTCCGCGGTGCATGGATTCGATGTCTGGTATTCGCAGCGGGCCATCGCGGCTGTCGAGCTGACGGCCCGCTTTCTCACAACGATGGCCCGACGCGCGAAGGCGTCAGGGCCGACGGAGGGTTGAGCAATGGGCAGCTTCGTGGCCGATGGTTTCCGCATCGCTTACGACGATCTGGGCGAGGGCGATCCGATCATCCTCATGCACGGCTTCGCCGCCGACAAGCGCACCAACTGGCGACTGACCGGTTGGTACCGCACGTTGCAAAACGCCGGGTTTCGGGTGATCGCACCCGACAGTCGCGGCCACGGTCGCAGCGACAAGCCGAGCGATCCGAAGGACTACAAGCCGGCGGGCATCGCCGGCGACGTGATCCGGCTGATGGATCACCTGGGGATCGAGCGGGCCGACGTCTTCGGCTATTCGATGGGCGGGCGGAACGCCGGCTGGTTGCTGACCAGACACTGCGACCGGTTACGCTCCGTTGTGATCGGCGGGACCGGCATCAACCTGCTTAAGCGTACCGATGCGAAGAAGTGGGAGAAGCGTGGCTACAAGCTCACGGCCGACAACGCCAAGTCCGAGTCGCTGGCCATTCCCGCGATGACGCCACTGTACAACCGCGCCACCAAGGTCGGCGGGCGCGCCGGGGCGCTGTCGGCCTGCCTGCTGGGTTCGTTTCCCAGCCTGTCGGCCCGGGCTTTTTCGAAGGTTGACGTGCCGGTGCTGGTGATCGCCGGGTCGCGGGACAGCACCGCCGGCAGCCCGATACCGCTGGCGCGTTCCATCCCCGGCGCACGGGCGGTGGTGGTACCCAACAAGTCGCACCTGTCGGTGGTCATGGACGGTTTTTTCAAGGGTGCCGTGCTGGGATTTCTCGGCGATCGGCATCATCCGCGCCGCAGGAAACGCAAACGACCGTCGTAAGGATCCAGGGTCTCAGCCGTTCCGGCCGCAGCCTTGTGCCAGCGCGTCGGCGGCCGCGTCCAGGCATTCGGCGTAGAACGCCGGGTCCGGCATCGCGTGTCGATCGCACACGGGTGCGATGGCGACGCGGCCATCGTAGGTGGTGACCGTGTGGTTCAGTGCCAGCCGGTCGGTGATGGCGGCCATGCCCGTCAGGGCCATCAGGCGGGCGCCGCACAGGTACACCGGCTCCGGTGGTCCGGGCACCATCGACACCACCGTGTTGTGGTTCTCCCGGAACGATCGCCCCGGGCCGAGGCCGGCGCCGACGGCCTTGGCCGCCAGGTTCATCGCGGTCGAGGGCAGCACGTCGCGCATTTCGTTCAGCTCGTTGGCCTTCATGCGGTCGAGCTGGTCGGCGTCCGCGCGCTCTTCGCGGATGGCCGCCAGTCGTTCCACCGGGTCGGCAATGTGCGACATCAACCGCCCGCGAACCAGCTGCACCCGGTGACCGGGTATGCCCTCGTCGTCCTTGTGGTGAACGTGCATCGGCACCAGCGCGTACAGTGATTCGGCCGGCAGCTCGTGCTTGGCGGCCAGGTAACGGCGCATGCCGCCACCGACTATCGTCAGGATCACGTCGTCGAACGTGGCGCCCGGTACCGCCTCCTTGGCCCTGTCCACGTCGTCGAGCGACACGAAACACGCATCCCACACGCGATGCGGCGAAATCGGGCGATCGAAGCGCGTTTCGGGCGCCGGCGTGTCGCCAAAGCGCATCACTTCACCCGGATCCATCGTCTTCGATCCGACGAACGGCAGCTTGTCCAACACCGTCTGCCCGGTTTCCAGCAGCTTGATCGTGTTGTTGAACCACGCCAGCCACAGCAGCTGCGTTGCGCCGGGCTGCTGCTCCGAAAACCACCGCTGCGCCGTCGCCTCGGGCTCGGGCGCGGGATGGCGATCGTGCAGCGCCACGGTGAAGTCGTCCTCGGTAACGTCGTCCAGCGCCATGTGATGGACTTTCACGAGAACGGCGAACGCGCCTTTCGGCAGGAACGACACGTTGTCGAGCCCTTCGATGACGTACATCTCCCACACGGGCCGCCGCAGATCCACGGGTCGCGCATGCAGCCTCGATGCCAGGATGCAGAACTGGCGCCAGTCGCCCGGTTGCGGCAGGGCGATGTGGCGCACGTGAAACTCCAGCTCGAAGTGCTCGTCGTGAATCCAGTACGGATAGTCGAGATTGAACGGCACCTTGATGAGGCGCTGGCGGAAGAGCCGCGAGGTGCCCAGGCGCGATCGCACGTGCGACAGGATGGTCTGGAACTCGACCTCGCCGCCCGGGGCGGTGGACGGATCGTACAGGTAGATGGTCGAGACGTGCTGGTGCCGCCCCGGCTTGTCCGAATACAGGAAGAACGTGTCGGAGCCGCTCAGCTGGCGCATGCCTGTCCCGATGTCGGTGTGCGGATCAGAAAGAGCATGTCTGTGTCCCGGCTCGCGTCGGCATCACGCGGTTCAGACTGGTTCTCATTCGCACAGCCTATGTGGTGAATCAGCGATCGGGGGACAGGTCCTTATCATACCGCTCCTGCAGGTGGTTGATGCCATCGGAGACGCGCAGGATTTCCGCGTCGAACGCCTCCCGACGCGTGACGAGGGTCCGGGCGTTGCCAGCCAGCAGGTCGCGGTGTGCGGCGAGGCGTATGGCGTTGTCGATGAGCGGTGCCGACAGGGCCGTTTCCGTGCCGATCTGCCGGCGCACCAGCATCTCTTCGCCATGTGTCAGGCAGGTCTTGCGAAGCGCGTCGTGATCCGCCGGTGCCACGGGCCGCCCGGCGTGCGAGAGCAGCACCCGGGCCAGGATGCGGTAGGTGTCGACGAACGACCGCAGCACGCCATGGCCGAACAGCGGCGGCGTCGCTTCGAATACCGACCCCATGGCCGTGCGCCAGGTCGGGTAGCGATGGTCCAGGAACCGCCGTGCATCGTCGAGGAAGGCACCGGTCGTGCGGAAGAAGAACTCGAACTTGAACAGATCGCGCAGAGCCAGGAGCGACTGCTCGTAGACATCTTCGCGGGTGCCTGCACCGGAAACGGCCAGCGCCAGTTCCGCCAGAGCGCTGGTGAGGAAGTAGTTGACGATGGTGTTGCGGTAGTAGGCGGCGGCGATCTGGCGGCCGGGCGCGATGGTGTAGACCGGCTCGCTGCCCTTGTCGTAGCGCTCGAGCAGTCCCGTTTCGACCAGCGCTGACAGCGTGGCGCCCAGGCTGCGGCCGGTGGCATGCGAAACGTCCCCCGCGCACGGAAGCTCGCGACGGACGATGAGATCGACGACCTCATGGGCGTGCTCGCGAATCTGACCTTCATCGAGGCCGCGCTCGTTGGCGGCGAGCAGGACCAGCGTCACCAGGTCGGTGGCGGTGATCGGCTTGGCGTGTTCGATGCGGGCGGATACCTCGAAGGCCAGCTTGCGCACCTGGGCGCGTTCGCCGTCACCGGTCAGCGACGTGGACACGGACACCGCCTCCGACAGCGCGACCGGTTCGGCGAAGCGCACGTAAATGCGTCCATGCAGACCGCGCATGCCGCGCACGTAGTCGACGAACCAGCGCAACGATTCGCGGCGCTTGGGAAGGCCACGCTGCATGGCGACGTAGTCGTCGATCTCGGGGATCTGGTCGAAGCTGATGGCGACAGGCACCAGCAGGGCGTCATCGCACGAGGCGCGGCGATATGCGTCGAGTACCCACTGGATGAGTCCGAGCTTCGGCGGCATCAGCTTGCCTGTGCGCGACCGCGTGCCCTCGATGGACCACGACAGATGCACACGCTGGTGGACGAGATAGTCGATGTAGTGCTGAAGCACCAGCCGGTACACGGCGTCGTCGCGGAAACTGCGCCGCAAAAAGATGGCGCCGGCATTGCGCGCCAGCTTGCCGAACATGGCGAAGTTCATGTTGATGCCGGCGAAGCTGAGCGGCTGCGGACGAAAGTCGGCCTCGTACAGCGCACGCAGAAAGACGAAGCTGTCGAGGTGCGACTTGTGGGACCACAAGAATACGAGCGGCTGCGAGCGCCCGATCGACTTCAGGCGCTCGAGCGCATCGGCATTGACGTCGATGTCGGCGTCATAGCTGCGGGTGACCATGAAGCGCGCGAGGCGGGCGGACCAGTGCAGGTATCGTTCCTGCGGCCGCACGGCGAGTTCCGCCAGACAACGTTTCGCGTAGTCGCGCAGTTCGTCCAGCGGGGTATTCGTGTCGGCGGCGAGCTGTTCCAGGTCCGTCAGGAAAACGTCGCTGGTAAGAACGCCCCGCTCGTCCAGTGTGGCCACCCGGCTGTTGCCATGGGGTTGGTCCACGGCGCCGTCAGGACGCGGTATCCGCGTCCGCCTGGCCGAGGGTGGCCAGGTAGTAGTCGCGCATGGCGTCGGCCTGGGCGGTCACGTCGCGCAGCGTCCACCCTTCCGTCGAGACGGGTTTGCCAACGGTCACCTTCACCTCGGCCGGGCGCACCACCAGGCTCTTGTTCGGCAGGGCATCCATGGCGTTGTGAATGACGATGGGCACCAGCGGCACACCGGCCTGCCGTGCGAGGTGAAACGCGCCCTTGCGGAAAGCGCCGAGATGGCCGTCACGGCTGCGTGTCCCTTCCGGCGCAATGACGACGTTGCGGCCCTCGCCGATGGCTTCGACCGCCGGCGCCAGCGCGGCCTTCGGATCGCGCACGTTGGCGCGGTCGATGAACACCGCTCCGGCAAATCTGAGCGCCGGTCCCATGAATGGCTGGCGCTGGATTTCCTTCTTGGCGATGCCGACGATGTCCTCGCGCAGCAGTCGCGCGGTGATCAGCACGTCGATGGCGCTCTGGTGATTGAACAGGAACACCGCCGGGCGGTGCGACCAGAGATGCTGCTCGCCGTCGACGATGAGCTTGAGACGCGCGATGGCGCTGGCCACGGACGCCCAGGTGGCGATGGAAAAATTGGTGGCGTCGCGCCGGCTCGCACCGATGGCCTGCAGCGGCAGGCCGGCCGCGAGAAAACCGAGCACGCTGCCGAAGGTGGCGATCGTGCGTGCGATGTCTCCAACACCGATCGACCCGCGGCTGTCGAGTCGATGGGCGGTCCAGCCCCTGCGCGCTGCCTCGTCAGCCAGGCCCTTGTCCGGGTTGATGACGACCGGGTGACCGACCTTTTCCAGCAGCGGCAGGTCTTCGGCGCCGTCGCTGTAAAAGAAGCTCTTGCGCAGGCGGATGCCCTGCGCCTTCGCGAAGCGCCGGGCCGCTGCCACCTTGCCATCGCCGTAACACGGTGAACCGTCGATCTCACCGTTGAACCGGCCCTTCGCCACGGCGAGTTCCGTGCACAGCAGGTGCTCGATGTCGAGCGCCTTCGCAACGGGCGCAACCTGGTAGGGTGTGGCCGAGCTGACGATGGCGACCGTGTGCCCGCGCCGCTGGTGGGCGCGAACGATGGCGCGCACTTCCGGGAAGACCTGCGAGGCCAGGCGTTCGGTGAAGACCTTTTCGCACAACGCGGCGAAGTCCTTTTCGCGCGTTCCGGCGAGATTGCGTATGGAGCTGGCCATCGTGTCGACGAAGTTGGCGGACTTCATCGTGTAGCGAACCAGCAACCCGCCGAGGTCGATCAATTCCTGGCGCCGCACGTCGCCCGCCTTGAGGCGCTCGATGAACAACTCGCGGATGGAGTGGGTGGCGACGATGGTGCCGTCGAAATCGAACAGCGCGCCGGTGGTCTTGCCCCGGGGGCTGCCATCGACGGCGGCGGTGTACCTGGTGTAGGCCTCCACGACGGTTCTCCCTGGCCGAGCGCGACAGGCGGATGTCCGCGCCATGCCTGCCCGGCCGTGCCCACCCGGCCGTGTCATTCCAACGGCCGTGAACTCACCAACAATGAACCAAGCGCCAGCCGGATTCAATGTGCCCGTCGCCATCGCCCCGGCCCGACGGAGTACAATGAAGCCACGGTTAGCGAGACCGGAGAATGACTGCATGCCGCCAGCAGCCCAACGGCGTGGCTCGGGGCCCAAACCCCCGAGACTGAGCTACGCGTTTGCGGAGCTGCCGCGCGCGCTGCTGGAATTCGCCACGCTGTTGCCGGCGCATCCGCTGCTCGGACGAGCGCCGAAGGGCGACGGGCACGCCGTAGTCACCATTCCCGGCTATCGCAGCAACGACAATTCCATGACCATCCTGCGCCGCTACCTGGGGCGCTGGGGTTACGACCCGGTACCGTGGGGCCTGGGCACCAACCTGGGTGTCGGCTACGAGCGCCTGGACTACGAAAAGCGGCTGATCGAACGGCTGCAGCGGGTGGTGCGTGAAAAGGGCGCTCCGGTGACGCTCATCGGCTGGAGCCAGGGCGGCGTGATCGCGCGGGAGGTGGCCAAGGATCAGCCGGAACTGGTGCGCCAGGTGATCACCCTGGGCAGTCCCATCGCCGATTCGCCCGAGGCCACCACGCTGTTTCGCATATTCAAGCGCACCTCGTCGCAGGAGATCACCAGCGAGCTGATGGCCGTGCTGCGCCAGGTGGCTACCCCGCTACCGGATGTGAGATGCATTTGCATTTACAGCCGGACGGACGGAATTGTCTCGCCGGACATCGCGCAGGACCTGGTGTCGCCGAACGTCGAGAATATCTGCGTGAGCGCCAGTCACTTCGGTATGTCGGTCAACCCCGTCGTGCTGTTCGTCATCGCCGACCGGCTGGCGCAACCCGACGACGGCTGGCGTCCGTTCCGGGTAAACGTGCTCGAGTGGTTGCTGGGACGAAAGAGGGAGAGAGAGGCATGATGCAACAACTGTCGGGCATGGACTCCATGTTCTTTTATCTCGAGAACAGCCGTGCGCCTCTGGAGGTTGGGTCGCTGCACATCTACGATCCTTCCACCGTTCCCGGCGGCCAGATCCGCTTCAAGGAGATCCTCGCCAACTTCCAGGGACGGCTGGATTCCTGCGACGTGTTCTGCCGCAAGCTGATGCCCGTACCCCTGTCCCTCGACTACCCCTACTGGATCGAGGACGAGGACTTCGATCTCGAGTATCACGTGCGGCACATCTCGCTGCCCAAGCCGGGCGGCTGGGATCAGCTCATGGCGCAGGTCTCCCGCCTGCAGGCACGGCCGCTCGACCGCACGCGACCCCTGTGGATGGTGCATCTCATCGAGGGGCTGCACGGTGTGCCGGGCATTGCACCGAACAGCTTCGCCATGTTCATGA
>JAAUYH010251543.1_pt1 | contig 15478 bp, 14 predicted proteins | sample 7278061 | NCBI WGS metagenome assembly JAAUYH01 (sample SAMN14350203, study PRJNA611818) | marine sediment metagenome | isolation source: surface marine sediment (0.6m) | place: French Polynesia: Moorea | collected 2018-08
TGACTTTTGGAGCTCAGAATAAAAGCTGAAAAAGGAGATAGTACGTCTAGCTGAAAAATTTATATGTTCAGTTAAAAAATTATCCCAGAAGCTTTCATATTGATATTGAAGCATTGATTAGAGAAGCTTGATCTTTCTTTTGGTGCCTTCTCCCTCTGAGTTGATCTTAACTTGATATTCCGGAAAATAAACTTATCTTCACAAAACTGAAGCTCATTTTTGGGCCGTCTCAGAGTACTCAATAATAGCAATAGAATCATATTTGTTACTCGTTCGTATTGTCAAGATCAACCATCAACCTTGGTTTGATCGTGTTATTTTATTGATTCCTCTTAATATAATGGTATGTCGGTTTAAGATCTAATCTGAGAATCATTGAACTGAAACTATGTAGCTGATTTTTTCCAGAACTATTGTTATTGATATCTGCTTGTAGCAAAAGTGTCGGAACTAACGTTTAAGTTTATTATTCCAAGTGTAAAGTTCACATTGTTCCATTAAATTCATTGACTGATATTTCTATAGATAACTAAAATTTAATACATGAGCAGTTACCCAGAACAAAACAATTCGCGAAAAGACGCTGATATTGTGCTTGACTTTTAATTTTATAGACGATATACGATCTTTCATAGACCTAGTCAAGCTTCGGAGTACTTAGTTTCCCGTGAAAACAAACATTGATTCAATGAAACTGCTGGTATTTTATTTCGATGGACTTTTGAAATTTTCAAATTGATATCGTATGCGAAATTCACAGTTCACAAGAAACACGTGTATTTTTGAAGTTAGAAATTCCATTGGTGTTAGGAAAAGGAAAGGATTAGGTAAGTCATAATTTTGATTATAATTAGCTTGCGTAGGCACGCACACAGCCGATCTCGAGAAACCTTGTTCGAGCCATCTCGCAGTCCAACGTCGGAGATGAGTGCGGTTGTTGAAGTGGTCAATCAATCGGGCGAAATTACCTCAACATCCGAAGCATGGTTCGACTCCGCACCTGATTCGAATGCGATTATTGTCGCGATTCTAGGACCTCAAGCGTCAGGCAAATCTACATTGGCGAACGCACTCTTCGGTACCTCGTTTCCGGTGGCCGACCGCACATCGCTTGCCACAAGCACAACTCGCGGCATTCTTGCTGCACGTCCTACGGAACGCCCTGATATTGTTGTGCTTGACGTCGAAGGTGCCGATGCTCGCGAACGCGGAAGATCTGGACGTAACTTCCAAGCTCGTTGCGCGTCTTTTGTTTCCAATCTTGCCGATTGCATTATACTCAACTTGTGGTTTCACGACACATGCCGCGTTGATTCTACGAGTTATGAATTATTGCGCAGCGTATTGCACACTTGTGCTCAAGCTATTCATGATGGTTCAACTGGGCGTACTGCGCTTGTGTTTGCGATTAGGGATGTCGAGGATGAGGTTGACCCCGAGAATTTAATGATGGTTGTTAGAGATGACGTAAGTGAAGAGCTTTCTTTTTCCCTCCGTTCATGCACTTGTTCATTACTAACCCTTCTGAAAGACACATGAAATTTGGTCAGAGGTCTCAACTCAAGCCGGACTCCCTCCGGGTGGTACGGATTTGAGCGAAGTTATGGATATCTCTTTTGTTATGCTACCTCATCCACGTCATAGTGCTACTGAATTCGATCAAGAAGTCGCCAAAATGCGCACTGTAATCTATGACGGTCAGTTGGTAGAACTATCGCATTCCAAAAATATTCCATCTGATGGTCTGGCCCCGTACGCAACATCTGTTTGGGATTCTGTCGTAATAAGCTTGGCGAGTCCGTCTGGTGACGGAACTGGCGAAGTTAATCGCGATATTGATGGAATTTACGAAGACGATGGAGATGGTGTCATGGCGGGTTATCGATGTGACGCTGTGTTTTCACAGTGCTTGAGTAAGGCTCAAAAAGAAACAAAGGAACTACAAAAGGAAGTCGACGATGGGAACAAAATTACGGGCTTAGGAAATAAGGCTCGTGATATCATGGCCTCAGCGCTTGAACAATACGATGTGGAAACGTCCGACTACGTTGAAAACCCGGTCTACGAGAAGAAGCGACGCGAGCTTGAATCAATCATGGACACAGCGTTGAGTACAGTTTTCATGAAGAACACCGCAATTTGTGCGCGAGAAGCTTTGGCATCATTCAAAACGAATGTGAGTAGTGATATGCCTGCAGACTACGCGTTGTATAGCGCAGACGCGTTGTTTCAGGCTGCGGCGAAAGACGGGGTGCGTCCTGGAAGTACTTGGAGTTACGAAACAGAAAGGACCGATTTGCATAACATGATGACGGAGATAGCGGCACAGCAACGCAAGCTGTACGAGTCGCAAGTGCAAGCATCACTGCAACATTCGAAAGCAATCCAATTCTTACGAATGCAACATGCTCAAATGCAGGCGGTTCAGCAGCAAGCGCTAGGAGGCGGCGTTGGTCAGTGGAACGTTGGTGCAGCATATCGACCACCGGATTCTAATGTGAACGTTAGTTTGGGATATCAGCAGGGTCGCACCAACGTACAAGTTTCTATGGTGCCGGACGAATCGTCATCATTGCTGGGACCGACCGGATTTACGGCAGGAGTGGGACCAGGTAACTTAGGACTGTCGTTCAATGTCAACTTCTGACTTATCAAGTAATTGTTTGTTTCAAAGCGGTCGTACTAAAGAATCATCTAAGCTATACGCCCTTTCTTCCACTCGTGCAAGTAAATCTACAAGATCGCGTGCGAAATTAGTTCCGACTTTGAATTTAGTTCGGTCGGCGTCCTTATGTGATATCTCGAGAATTGATGTCGTACTGTACAGCACTGTACATTGCTTTCTGTACAGTGCGTTTACATCATGGCTGGCAACTGTCCAGTAGGGTGGTGAGGACGGTGTGATACAGTGTAGAAGCGTTGGAACTGGCTAAAAAGTGAAAACACAAGGTCCACTGGTGTGTGGAAAAGCGTCTTAGATCAACTGGTACTGTTACGTGTACAGTGTTGTACTGTACTCTACATTAGTGTTAATCGATGTGAGTGTCTCACTGTTGTGTGCGAGCATTCGCCAGACGTGTTAAAGTCTGATAGATTGATTGATGTTGATGTTTGAGTCTTAAATATCAAAAATCTATCCATCTACGCCCTACAAATACTTGAGAAAGAAGTTTTTCGCGTTTGTGAACATTATTTTCTCGACATCGGTATCACTCAAGTTGCCGATTTTGCGTAACGCTTCAGCTAGCACTTGAACATTACCGGCGTCGACGGCTGTATGAACTGCCCCATCCCAATCCGAGCCCAAACAAACATTATCCGAGCCAAACGATTTCACAATATACAAAACGGTTTGTACGAATGACAGGATGAGGTCATCGCCGCATAACGATGGTTTGAACAGCGTGATACCGATCAACGCGTTACGCTCGATTAACTTACCTATGAGGTCAATTGGATAATTTCTTTTTGAGGGACAAACCTCTCGCACACCCGTGTGCGACAAAATCAAGGCTGGTCGTTGGCTATTCGGTAGATCAATCAAGTCAGCAATCAACTGCTCGCTGCTGTGCGCAACATCTACTATCATTGCGCCTTCACGTTGCGTCATTCTCGCAATAACCTTGTTACCAAGCTCGGAAAGGCCGAGTTTAGTTACCCCAGTGCTCGATCCACCAACTTCAGTGTCGAAGAAATGAGTAGGGCCCAATATTCGATAGCCTGCATCGTAAAGAATGTCGACATTTTCAACACGATGATCCAAAACGTGCAATCCTTCGACAGCAAGAATGGCAGCGATTGGTTCACGCTCGTTGTCAAGAACATTTTGTAAATCTTCCGCACTTCGTACAACTACAAGTCGTCCATCGCTGTTCATAGCATTTCGATGTAATTGCTTAGCTTGAAAAAGAGCTCGTTGCAAAGTATTGGTATAAGTGCTCATTGGCCATTGGAAAACAGCCATTGTCGTCAACACGTCGTTGTGAAGAGACGGGCGTTCGTTACTGATATACGATATGTTAGTGAATGAGATATGCAATACATTGGTAACCAATATGTCAACTCATCAAACGATAAACGCGCACCTTACTTGGCTCACCTTTCAAAATTCAAACCTCTCGGTGCTGAAGTCACAGCTGCAAAAACTTGAATACGAACGCTACCACGTGTTAGTCGCGGTACATCGACACTACCAACTGGCCCACCAAAATAAGGATGCTCTATTGTTTTCAACAAAGGTCGGGCGGCACCACTAGTCCACATCATCGCATCACTGTGTAGGTCCGCGACAGGTATTACTTTCCCTGCAGAATATTTCGGATGTGGGGCATAAGAAGAGCTGATAATAGGTTCAAGCAGTATCAGCAACTTCGTCATAACCACATGACGCACACCGAGAACCATTAGTGGTGCTATCGCAGCACTCAATGGACGTTTATGCGCATAGCGAATCGCTTTCAATACACAATACACACAAAGAACAAATACCACGACAAAAAACAGTGGTAGTGCAATCAGAATCGTTGAGACCACAGCTCCCGAATTTCCGCTTGTCCGCAGCGCCACTTCTCCATCTGCGTTGGATGCCATTTGTTAATGGGATCTGAATGATGCGGCAACGATAGATATTGTTCTGTACAGAATCTGTGATGTATGGTATATATTAAAGTTCACTAATTAGTAACGTGAATTGAACATTCAAATTTGGCGCGCGCATCTCTGTTTGTATGCTCACACCGTTTTTCTCTGGCACAGTTCTTGTCCAGACCGTCTCAACATCTTAACACAATGCAACCTAAAACACCACAAGCCGCACAAATCGCCACCGCCCGAACTGAAGAGGCATTGTTACAATGCGAGTTTTTCGCCGAAGACACTTTAATCACCATTAATCCTATGGTCCACACCTCGCACATCACTTTAATTCGCGGCACTTATGGTCCTTTTCAACCGTCTATGAATACTGTTGTACCACTTTGGGTAGCATTGGCATTGAAAAAGGTTCAACGTTGTAAAGTGATACCTCCGGACTGGTTATCCGCCAGCGTCGTGGAAAATGTGGTAACCGCCGAAAGGGACGACACCGAACAACTACAAACGCTCAATTACTACTTTTTCGAAATCGCTTTTCTACTTTTAGCTCACTGTTCCGACGACATCGATTCTCCCCAACAATTACGGCGAGCAATTGAAGACCTCTCAAATCTGCGCAGCGCTAAACTACGGCGGTGGATGCAATCATCCGTTCGTGACCGTGTCAATGCCATCAAATTGAATAATCTGACCATGCACGAACTCGAACTACATCGTAATGTTCTCACTCGCGTTCTAGACGACCTCAGTCAAATTCATGTGCCTGGTCAAGAAGCCACTATGTCTGGCGGGACCACATCTTCTTCAACAGGTACTCCTGCAGTTGGTGCGGCGACGGCAGGAACTACTTCCACACCCTCTACTGAAACACCTGCCGCACCGCGTCGCACACTACGTCGTGTAATTCGCCGAACATAGAACAAAACATATAACTTAAGTAAGGTAAAGAGTAAACGAACCAACTTTTAACAGAATCTTGGTGGTGGTGCTGTTTCCGGTACCGGGTCAAATCCGAACGACGGTGCTGAGTATTGTGTCAAATCCCGTGTTGATAGCATCGGTTCTTGTTTCGTGGTCGGTTGCACAGGCGTCGAAAATGAGCCTTGTGCTTGGGTGGGTTGATTAGAACCGAAAGCTGATGGGTTGGAATTTCCGAACGGTGATGGCGCAGAAGCATTTGTGGGTGCACCAAAAGGCGACGGATTACTCGCGCTAAATGGAGCCACAGCAGCCATGGTACTGTCATTGCCTCCAAACGTTGACGGCCCATTTCCTAGAGCCCCCGCAAATGGGTCACGCGCCGCAATAGGCTGAGGCTTGCCGCGGGCTCTCGCTGCAGCTTCCTTCGCTTGGTGTTCGCGTAGTAATTCGGCTTCACGTCGCGCCACATCGGGATTATTGCTGCGCGGTGGCCCCGCACGATACGCTTGTACGCGCATCTCATCGGGCGAGTATTCATCACCAATAATATTTCCCGCCGACGCATCCGCCATGGCTATCGCAGTAAGTGGCCATGTAGGTGGCGCATCCTTTTCATTTTGGGTCGATGCATTATAACGTGTGCTGTTGTTCGTGTTGGTCGCAAATGGGTCCGATCCAACGCCACCTGCACCATTACTGTTCGCATCAGTCGGTGTTGTATGTTCAAACCGACAATTATCGCCGAACTTGCATGTTCCCATGAGGTAGTACTTGCAAACTACCATTTTTGCAACGTTGCGCGTAGCGGAGCGCGTACCAGGTCCACTTGTACAGGTGAATGTGTTTATGTGCGCAGCAGTAACATATGGAATTCGAGGCAGCTAAAGTAGACGGTTCTATGATTCAGTAACACGTCATTCACTATTTAACGGGTCTGGAAAATTCCGGTGTTGTTCATCCGATTTGTTTACCGGACGTTACCATTTCTGTTCTGGACTCTGGAAATTAAAATACTGTAAATAATACTCCACCTTCAAAATTTAATTGCTTACGTCAGCGCACATCCACCCGAGCCAATGTCATGCTGACTGGACGACACCGACAGCTGTGACGTCGACCATTGCGCATCCTCCTCAATTCGTCCGAAATGTCGATAATTTGCAGCCGCTGTCATAGCTGCTCGACGTTCCACCTCCGCTGGTCGTAATGATCTTCTTGTCCGTTGTGCAGGATGGTGATGAAGCACGTACTTACTAGACTCCTCTTCGCGCTTTCGTAGCGCTTCCCGTCTCGCTTTCATTTCGCGAATTTCATCGCCCACTCTCATTCTGGCGGCAGTCACCTTCACCACGCGCCGCTGAGTGGCATACTGCTGCGATTGTGATAGTGGACGAAAAGCACCATCAAAAGCGGTCCCAGTTTCAGCGCCTCTTACCTCAACACGATGCCATACATAATGGGGACATTCAGAATATGCAGCGGCCGACATTAGAGTATATAACTTGCCATTGTGGCAAATCATAGTACTAAAATGATTGTTCCGGAATAGAATAGCAATTTCGTTTTCCGAAACCGCTCGCTCAAGCTCGCCCACACCACAATGCGTTAATTGAGACCGATGCTGGGCAAACCATACCATTGCTAGTGATGCCTGTTCTTGAGTTCCGTATTCGTCACCAGTGCGACTAGGCGAACGACGGATAGTACTGGGACGAATCTCATCATCATCTTCTTCTTCTTCATCTCTAGTCACAGTAGAGCCAGCGGATAAGTCGTATACATGTTGCAGATATGCAAGTGCATCGAGAACTTGATTATATGTGCGACCGTGAAAAAAATCACGCAACGCAGGCGCATCGCCAGGTCCTACCACCCAACCATGTAAGGTACGAATGCGAAACAAATCGAAGACACCAATTTCAGGAGTAAACTCAAACGATGAAACTGAAGTGAGAGATGGATTGATTAGTAACCCGCGACGCATTTTGTAGGAACACAAGACTCTCACGCTCGCATCGACATTGGCCTTGATGTTCGCTCTAACTTCAGGGCTCGCATCGTCCGGAACACGATTGATTTGCAAGGCGTAATCACGAAGAATTCTTACGAGAGCATTATGAGACACAGTGGGTTGGTTGTGTGGCAAGCCGATCGACCCACGAAGTAAGAGAGTGTTGGCGATAGCGATCAAGGGACATGGCCCGTCCCGGTCTTGTAAAACAATAGATACGCGTAGAACACCGAAATTAATTTGCTTGACTAGGTAACCATCGTCCTCGTCGTAAGTGATGTCGGACATAGCGAAGTGGTGGGCTCGCTAGGGCGGTGCGAGCAAGCCCGCATACAACAACGCGTCGTCTCCAGTATGCGCGTTTCAGGTTCTTGCTCGGGGTAAGTGATACTCCACGAGCATCAATGAGACAGAAGAAGCAGCAGCAACAGCAGGTTGGAGTTGAGAGAGGAAGGCGGAAGATAGGAAGGATGAGAGGGGTAAAGTGGTCCGACAGAGAGAAGTCGACAAACAGTCCACGTTGACGGAAAGTAAAGCAAGGCAAGCAGGTTGTAATATGTTTGATACGCGCGCATGGTTGAGACGAACCGATGAAATATGAGACAATAAATTCATCCGTTTCTAGGATTGAGGTATCCAGAATTAAACGTGAAAGGGGGGGCTACGAAGAGCACCGAAGACACAGGAAATTATAATTTAAAAACAACAAGCACGGCGCACGAAAGCCCCCCTCTTCTCAACCCAGTGAAGGACATCTTACTCGATTTCCACTTATCGCATTAACAGTAAATTAGATCCTCTAAAGTTACATTCCCTAACAAGATATTCTCACACTCGCTCACTTGCACCTTCACTACAGCACAATACCACCACTGTACCGGGTGCCAGGTACTGTACTGTATTGTATTGTGCTGTACTGTGTACCATCCAACACACCGTATTTACTTCCTTGCACTAGGATAACCCCCGACTCGCACCATAATACAGTCGTGGTGCAAGTGGGACTGGACTGTATGGTGGATTCTGTAGAATCCTTGTTCGGACAGGGTACAAGAATCGGATAATTGTGGTGCGATGATGATTGTGCTGATAATAACCTGGAAACCTTGTCGAACCAACGGTGGAGGACCGTCTGCTCTGATGTACGATACCGTGTATTTCACTGTATAATAGTTGCGCTGACCCACTGCAGTGTACTGTACTGCAAGTGTAGTCAACAGTCGTAGAGAAGAAATGCAGCCCTGCCTCTCATCCCTAAAGATCCGTCTGTAAATGTGCTCTACAGTAATTTAGTAGAACGGACCTGCCGTTTGTATACTGCAATATCGAAGTCAATGATTGTTGCTTAGTAAACCCTACACCGGATTAGCATCTACACCACTACGCACCGCTACCATCAGTACCACCAATAAGCAGATGCTTGCTAAAATATTTACGTTCAACTTTAGAGTTCATCAAGTCAGTACAGTACAAGCGAGTGTCCCCAAACTCATTATGGACATCATCATTATCATCATCATCATCATGAAACTGATCGAAAGTGACCGTCATATGCACCAAAATCTCGACCATGTACAGCAACCCTCTGAAAAATATAGTTGTGATGTTCCCACCACGCCGACGCTGAAAGCTATGTCCACCCAATTCCATCCAAGACGACGTCATCACTTTCTGGTTAGTTACGCTTCGTAGTTTTTCGCACGCGTGCGCACTTACCAATGAATACAGTTGACCGTTGTGTTTGATAATCGTTGAGAAATGGTCTGCTCGAAACAAAACTGAAATTTCATTCTCCATTACATTCCGTTCCAATTCCTTAACCCCATGTGCCGTCATTTGAGTCGCGTGTTGCGCGAACCACGCACTCGCTAGTGCTGCTTGTTCCTGTGCATCACTTGGCGAGCTATGTAATACTGCTGAGATTGCGTCTTGAATTTGGTTATAAGATCGTCCTTCGAAAAATCTTCGTAATCCTTCCGAATCTGTTGGTTCCACCAACCAGCCATGTAGTAGTCGAATTCTAAATAAGTCGAACACTCCAATTTCCGGTGTGAATTCGAATGATGTCACTCCCGTCAGGGACGGATTGATCATAATACCACGTCGCATTGCTTTCGAACACAAAATTCTAACACTGGCTTCAACATTCGCTTCAATATTCGCTCTTACTTCCTCACTTGAACCTGGTGGAACTCGATTCAGCTCTAGTGCGTAGTCTCGTAAAACTTGAACAAGTGTTCCATGTGATATCCAACTTTCTGCGTGTGGTAATGATAATGCACCTCGCAATAATAACACGTTCGCAATTGCAATTAGCGGACACGGGCCGTCTCCTTCTTGTGTGATTATTCGGACGTTCAGCAATCCAAATTGGATGTGTTTCACTAAGTAACCTTCTGCATCATCCACTGCCGATGATATATCGTCCGCCATCTTGATAACGAGAGCACGTCGTACTTGCTCGCTCGCTCGCTCGCACTCACACTTTTAGCAGCGCGCTATGGTTACCTACAAAACCATGGGCTACAACCGACCAAACACCGAACTCGAACCTTCTTTTGTACCACGCTTTTCACTTTTTCCCCTCTGCTTCGAAACACTCTGTCGTTTGAGTCACCGCGGCGTTGGCCAACCGTTAGCTCTGCATGCACTCCTACTGTACAGCGCAGAACATAACGTTAATACAGTGTATTGTACGTACTGTAGTACGTACAGTACAGTACAGTATACCGATACGATTGTAACACTAAAAAGAAAAACGGAATAGACAAAATCATTTCTAGAAATGTTGCATTTCCAAAATCAATACAGCTCCCACTTCGGTTGGTTCTGTTGGCGACAAACGTAGGGGTTTCAGTTAATGTACTGGTGCATCGATGGAGCTACCGACTACGCCATCTTATCTGTTTGGTGCTTTCGTTCTCTTTGTGGGTGTTTTGCTGCCTCTTACTGTGCTTGTACGATTACGCGCTCGGTAGGAATCGTTTCACTCGTTTTCTCACCATGTAATACTATTCGTTCGTGTGAATCGATTGATTGTGTACAGATCACGAAGAACAAGAAAATATTTAGTCGACAAGAATAGCCTCGACTATAGGCGGGCGGGCGCGTACGCGAGCGCTTCTGTGATCTCAAGAGTTGAGTTTCTAACTTCACACTAAACTTCATGATGGTTTCTTAATTTTCCTCTTCGCTATTCATCCATGCGCATAACTGAACAAAAGACGATACCCAAACAGTATAATACAAAAAGCTAAGTACTCTTGGGTGCATCTTCAATTGCCAGAACCTTCTTTTTGTCTTCCGAGTTCCATTTGTGGGCTGCAACTCGAGATAACTGATACAGGTTAGTGGCGGCAACAAAAATGTTAACTAGTCCAAGATTATAATTCACAGGAATAATAACGAAGCTATATCGTGCTTCGCAAAACAAATGTTCATGTCAGATTCGAGTTATGTAGATGAGAAAACCAAAACTTACTCCAGATTAACCCAGTCGTTGCCAACGCAGTGGTTTGCGGTACGGAAATATGTTCAGCTGGCTTTCGCATGTCTGCGATACTAGCGAAAACAAGGCCCCACTTCATAGTCGGCGCCCAAAAGAATACCGTTTTCAATCCGGCTGGGTGATCCCAAAGAGCACGAAGACGAGCCGCCATGATGACTGCTCTCGATTCGTTTGACTTTAGGTGATACTGTAGATGGAAGCTAAACGGTGTTCAGGTTGTGCGATGCTGAAAAATCTACAGGTAGATTCAAAATCAGCATTCAATTGTTGAGTGCGCAGTGGTACCTGTATTGTAGCATTTTAAGTCAAACCTTCAAAACGGAATCCATTATGATAAAATAAAATCTAAGAGCCTATCTGCATCTCAACAACGACCTCCCAATGAAGATGGCTTTCGTCTTCTGTCCCATCACAAGTTCTCCTTTCTTGTCCAAGCCAAATGCGTTCAACAAATCAAATGTCAATAGCTACACGAAAAAGATTAAGTCTTCGATTGTGTGCTCCTTATCACGACCGAGTGATGATGATGATGACTTGAATTCTGTAAAAAACGAGTTAGAAGCGTTATATGCCAACAGTCCGACTGCACCTATTACCCCATCGGCACCCGAAACTCTAGACAAAATCAAGGAAACAGGGATGGAGAGTGTCAAGGGAGCTGCTGATGAACTCAAATCTGAACTTGAACAGGTTGGTAATCGGCTGGAAAGGTTCGCAGATGACGAGGCAGCAGAAGTTTTGGAAAGGTACAACGAGGCAAATCGAGCATTAGTTGAGGCGCAACAAGAAAGAATCGAGGAAATCAAGCGCGACGCAAACCGTATTAAGGAACTGACTGATTCCATTCGTCGCACTCACCATGAAGCAGCTACACCAAAACAAAAGCTGCTCAGTGCTGTTGCCTTTTTGCTTATGGTCGGTGCTCTGAGCTATGGTTTTACTGGAATAATGGAGAACAACGCACAGAATTTACAATTTGGTGCAGCTGATGCACTAGTCGCGGCAGCGCTCGCATTTTTAGCTTCTTCCGAAGCGAAAGACACTCGTGGTTGATGTGACTGTGGTAAATGTCCGTCCTCATTAGGGCTGTCTGAACGGTCGTTTCTTTTCGCAACTGAGCCAGTTCTGCGGATGGCATTTTTTTCAGACGTGCTCCAATAGTTTTAGTCGAACCGTTAATGCCAAAATAACGTTTACTTAGTGTCAAATGTGTTAGACGGGCAGGCTACTGATTGGCACATTGGACACGAGGTCCTTCATCACCGTCGTCATCATCATACTCGTTACCCATCGACTCACGAGCGCGATTAACATGTTCCGGGTTAAACTTAAGAAGCTGCACTTCCTCAACATCTTCGGTGCTAGGTTCCGAGAGAGGAGTACAAGGACCAAGAACCTTTTGAAGTTTCAACGATTGCTCATTGGAGATGTGCTTCGGAAACTTGATGGTGAACTCCACGAACATAAAGCCCCTTTCATCTGGACGTTTCCAGATTGGCATGCCCTCGTTAGGAATACTGCGAATTTCACCAGGAGTAAGCGGAGTACCACTAGAAGTAACAATAAGCTCGCGCCCGTCCAATTGCTTAATCGCAAATTGGAATCCACATAGCGCGTCGGAAAGTGAAATAGATTTCTTGTAAATCAAGTTAGCTCCTTTGCGGTCAAAGTGTGGATGTTCAAGTAGTTTCAGGACGACCACGACATCGCCGGCTTCGAGCCCCGGATTCTCATTCGCTTCTCCAGCGTAGACAATCTTCTGCCCGTTCTGCATACCCTTCGCCACATACACCTCCAAGACTTTCCTTTCCTTTGTAACCTTTGCACCCTTACAGGCCTTGCACATGTACTGTTCCATGATTTGTTCTCCAGCTCCCTGACAGACGTTACATCGAGTTTGCAGTTGCTGAACCATACCGGGTCCAAGTTGATTCAACACAACCCGTACACCCTGTCCGTGGCAAGTACTGCACGTCTTCACACCTTCGGCGCGACTCGCTCCTTTTCCACCGCAAGACTTGCAGACACGGTTACGAATAATAGCCAATTTGCTAATCTTACTATTATACAAATCTTCTAGGGTGACACTCAAGGAGTGCACAACGTTGTCTCCTTTTCGAGGGCCACGTGAGTGGCCGCCAAATCCTCCTCCAAACATGGCACTAAAGATGTCCGAAGCGTCGCCACCACCACCACCCGACTCGCGAACTCCTTCTTCACCCTCCACGTCGTAAATTCTTCGCTTCTCGTCGTCTGAGAGTACCTCAAACGCGGTGCAAATTTCTTTGAACTTTTCTTCATCACCACCACGGTCAGGATGATGCTAAGAAGAGAAGTCAAACGAGAGTTAGATTCTGTGGCGGCAGGCCAAACCTTCATGGTCAAAGAAACCCAACCTACCTTCAACGCGAGTTTGCGATACGCTTTCTTGATTTCGCTTGAAGACGCATCTTTATCGACACCCTGAAAGTATTCTAGAGTCAGAATCCATGAACCAAATGCGGACATACTGGCCACATTCGTCACGTACCAATAACTCGTAGTACCGAGTAGTATTCACATTCCGACGACGAGGCATGCCGCCCAAGCCGTCCATTCCAGGAAAACCACGAAACATTTTCAAAGTTAATAACCAGCCAAGTTAATCTCCTTGATAACTGGCCTGAAGACGGTGGGAGTCGAGCAAAGGGAACCTGTGACCGGGGTTACACAGGTCTAGTTGAAACGTTCGACTCAAGGGTCTTATTGAGCGGCGTGCAGTTGTTATTAGGCGCCGTAGCAACCCATTTTCCTTACAGAACGCTTCGAGAACTTTCGAGAGCACTGTTCCGGAAATTGCCAGAGCGTTACATTTAGCAAAAAATACTTTTCATGATGAAGTCATAGGAATTGGATTTGTACCGATCCAAAAATTTTAAAAAATTAGGGAAGACTGTTTTCTTAGGGAATGATACCAATAATTTTATCATACAGGAATTATCCAAGAAAAGCGTTACAGGATTTGCTATTTGTAAGTAAAAAAGTTAAGGACTTGGCAAATCAGGGTACAGTCCCTCCCTCCTGAAACTCGGCTACTGTAATAGACTAGTTTCATGAACGGGTGTATACAGTGCTCTTAACAAGAAAAGATGCAGATGATTTTAGATTTTGACTCGAATCTTTTTCTGAAAAACGTTAATATATAATTGACAATAAAGAAGGTTATACCGTACTGGCTAAGACGTACATCGGATGAAGTGAGGCAATCATGCGATTTTATCCAATTGATGTTGCCTATCAACGAAAAGTAAATATCCTTCAGTTGGAAAGCAAACATCATTTTGGAAATAATTGGATTCTTCGGGTCAAATTTGGCAATAACACGCATCACAGCTGAGAAACTAAGGTATTCGTGATACTAAGCGATTGACGATTTTCTCAATGCAAGAAGCTAAAATTCATTTTTGTTTTTAAAATTTTCATGCGAAAAAATATTCGGTGTGAAGAATTGAAGAAATATATAATTTTCCTACCTATCGTCTTCATTATTCATGAGTATTTCGATATTCACCATTTTCCCTTTCAGAATGGTAATTTTGTACACGAAAGATTGCGTTGCATAAATATGAAAATTGGAATCTCCTCACACAAGTTAACCTTACCTTCTTCCATCTAGGTACATGTAAAATTAAGTGATAGCACAAATTTGAACGAAAAAAGCATAAAGCAGAAATGCATGTATCGTCGTACTGTACTGTTGACATTTACTTGTTATTTTCTGTACAAGACGTTTACTCAAAAAATCTACAAAAAAACCGAGGAAGGGCAAGCAAGAAGAAGAACTGATAATTAACATAGATCAGTGATGAAATGCTCCGACAGCAGTAGAATGGCTTCATTCTCCGATGTTTTTCTATTAATCTTAAATGAAATGATGTGTTGATTTATTATTTGCAATTAATTTCGAATACTAAAAGTAACGATTGTAATTTTTTATTCTTTAATTAATAATTCATTACTAAATTGAAATGTATGGAAATATTCTATTAAATCAGCCAATAGGAAATGTGTGCAAAATTCTTCCACCTGAAAACGCCTATTCTAATTTATTAAATAGAAATACATCTTCCATATTGGCGTTTTTTGCAGCTTTTTGCCGAAATCATTAAACTGCACAAACCATAAGAGCCCTAGCACTAATTCAAATTAAAAAGTAAGCAAACATTACGGTAGTAAAATTTTTTGAATGAGTTGACAGATCGAATGTTTCTAGCATCAAGCTGTTATACAGCGATTCTCACCCAAAATTGCAGTAATTCTATGTGTGCTATTGGACTTCCAGATAATTAATTTTCAGGTTCCGATTATGTTTCAAAGACGCAAAGCAAATTAGAAACCGTCAATTTTCTAGCAGTAGAATTTGATACTAGAGTTTTTCTGAAATTGAAAGCGTAGCTCGGACTCAA
>JAAUYH010075789.1_pt1 | contig 15476 bp, 10 predicted proteins | sample 7278061 | NCBI WGS metagenome assembly JAAUYH01 (sample SAMN14350203, study PRJNA611818) | marine sediment metagenome | isolation source: surface marine sediment (0.6m) | place: French Polynesia: Moorea | collected 2018-08
AAAATAAACCATGCTTTTCGCTCGCGGACTCGGATCGTGCCGGGGTAGGCTTCGGTAGAGACACTATGGGGAGGATCATTCTACAGTAGTGTCTAGTTATATTGCCAATAAAACGGTTTGCGTCTTTATTAAATGGGTACTCAGCGTTTTTCAGCGCTGCATAGCTTGCCAAGCAACAATCCAGGAATATTTAATCAAGACGAAAGCTATATCTTAACCACATACGGTTGATGAAAGCGCTCGCTGAAAAACTTTCGGGCTGTGGGAGTTAAATAGTATCTTTCCATCTCCTAAGCAATTTCTTGGACCAAGCTGCTTTTGAATAGGTGAGTACTAGCGCATGCAAGAACATTACCCCATAATCATTTCTTCTTCGAACGAGCTGTGTCAGTTTGGATTTTACTTCCGGTGAGACTCCGATCAGCTTTACCACTTCAGATTCCACTTTAGTTTCAAATTCTTTCGCCACTCTCTTCACATTCGGTGATGCAGCATTTCTTTAGGATCATTTTACTTGAAGTTGAATAGTATTAAAAAGTGTTCTGCTTTTATCCAGAAACATCAGAATCAAACACAACCCTGTCTTGATTTCGATTAGTTGGAATGTTGAAACTTTCAGTGCAGTTAGCATGTAAATCCATGGCGTCGAATTTTGTTTGATAGCCCTGCTAGTTCGCTGGTAACCGAATTTAAGCACAATAAACCTTATTTAAATTCAATATGAGACCCATCGATTCTCTGCTTCTTTGTACATGACTTGAATACTCGCATGCAAATCTTTAGCAGTTAGATATGCGAGACGCTCCTTCGGCAAGTGCACGGCTATTTTTCGAACACTAAATCCTCTACAATCGTAGCTGATACATAGGCCTACATCATTTCAACCCTCGTTATCGCTTTTGTCTTGATGAAAACTGCTCAATCTTTCAGGAAGGGCATCAGATCATGCTGCCTCAAGATTCTTAAATGCTATTTGGAAAATCCAGAGATGATTTACCGATTCCTCACTTTAGAATTAGCACGATTCTTAAAAATTGATGGCTCTCTGGGGCCAGAATGGAGTTAAACTTGTGAGATTTGTAATAAAAACTGTCACAAAAAGCAGTTCGGCCAAATCCTTCATTTCATAATGCTCAGATATTTCTAGTGCCACTATTTTACAGAAAATTATCCCAATTATGGTCTCCTATTGCCCATTATCATATTCATCGCTACTTCCCATCTAGGATTGACCTTTTCAGCATTTACATTTATTTACAAATCAGATTTATGTGTGTTTTAATTCACACTATTTATAGTATACAGCGATATTTCTATATTTTGTGAGAGCATTGTACTCAAAATATAAGCAGTTGAGTTTTGAGTCAGTGAGAACGATAATTCAGTCCAGTTTCCAGGGCAGTTACTACAATTTATCTCACTTTCCAAAATGCATATCCAATACAGGCAGCATCAACTTTGAAGTGAGATTCAACTTTTTTGCTTACCTGATTCCTTGGCCATTTCAGTAGCGCTTTTTTACGAGATTAAGTAGAACTAATGACTGATTTCGATTCTTTGAAAGAGAAGCAGAAGTATAGGGAGTTCGAAGCTGTGCGTTTTTTCTGATTCTTAATGTTCGGAAATCTAGTTCCACGATTTACTGAAGTATCTCTGTTTCGAATCCCCGATTTGTTCCAGTGAAAAAATAATCGAAACGCAGGAAGTAGGGTGTTTAGATCGAAAATTTTCTTCTAAACCGTGATAACTGTTCTAAATTCGATTCCTGGAAACATCGACTATCTCGACCAATAATCAAATATGAGATCGAATTCTGCTATTAAATGCTCAAGTTTGTAAACTTTTAGCATAGCTTTGAGAACAAGGGCGAAGAGAAAAACTCCGGGACTTCAATAGATATTTGTCAGGGCTAGATGAATTTTAAATGCCGAAATACTTCATATAACTCTATAATTTCGAAAACCTTGTTGGAGAATGTTAGCAGAAAAAATTTTCGGCTGAATATACAAACACTCAAAATGGGAAATCTCTCGTTGTTTGTTTTTGATAAACTCAAAATATTTTTGTTACAGGTACGATGATTAACACTAACGATTTTCATTTGTTAAAGATGAATGATGGGCATTCAGAGAAACTTCCAACAGGAAACAGCTTTCAAAGATTTCATCCTAGTGAGAAAATCCTGATTCTTGTTTGATAGATTTTAGTCAACTAATTTACTGGGGTCATAAAAGCAGATTTGCTACTCAGATATCTCCATTACGAATTCTAGAAAATGGATCGTTCTTATAAACTGTCACCTGGTTCCACCATTGGCTTTTATAGATTACTTCGAACAAAAATACTCTAAATATTATTGTTTTTGCCTTTTCATGTTATTCGAGATGATACGGAATAGGTATTCCGATTATACTAAAAACTGAAGAAGCAAAAATATTTGATGCCATGCTTCGTCAGAAGCTTCGAATTGGTTCTTATTTTTTTGAATCACTGCCAGCACTAGAGTGTCGTATAATCTTCTAGCCTACCTTACCATCGGTGCATTGCCGACCCTGTCGTGGTTTCAGTGATGGAGCCGCCAGGGAATATTTGATATATTAATGCTACTAGCGCTAGCAAATTCTAGAAATACTCGAAGTCCAGCAACGACGGGGCGAGAGAATTTTCGGACTCAAGCTCAGGCATTCTTCCAAGACTGCTTGTCTCCGTTTTCCGATCGGCGAAATTTCTAGTAGAATTAGAATTATATAATATCTTTCGCCACAATGAGTGTGGGTTGTTTCGGGTGTGTTCGGAAATCATGTTAGTGATTGCAAACATCTTCGATTTACTTGACAACAAGAGTACAAGGATACTTTTGATTGACTCTTGTCACTAATATAATGAATTGGCTGAATTAGTTGAAGTATTTCAATTATTTCTCACGTAATTTGAGCTATTTTAGCCAAGATCCTAGTCCTTGAATCACAAAGAACTCATCCTAACACGTTTGTTACTTTTGTATACCATCACTTGTTTCATTCCGCTCCTAACACACAGAGTCTGAACTGTATGAATTTTCGCTAACGCGAGACTAATTTCACATACACTTACCGTACTACGGCACGGTATTATTCTTTGAAAATGCAACCAGCGAACTGCTCACGGAAATACCCTCGGTCGAGTGTTGTGCAAATTCGAGGGGGGTCTGTACCGTGCTTCCGTACAGCTGGTGGGTCATGTTACAGTACAGTAGCGGTAAATTGTGCAACACAAGAAAGCAAATCGCCTAATTTCATTGGTGTTCATTTAGCAATTGAGGAAGCCAATAAGAAATCTGCGCTTTTTCGATGCAAACCGTCAGCATCTCTCGAGGCCAATAGAAATACGAGTGAAATACAAACGTTTATTCCGATGCTAGCAGATTTTGTACGGAAGGTAGATTCATTCAGTCATTCTCGCTGCTTAAAAACCGCGTCTTCATCGATTCATCGAAGCTACCAACCCAAGTGACAATGATCTCCACTGAAGACAAGAGAAGTCAGGATCTCATCGTTCTGTTCGATGTGGACGGAACATTGACACTGCCCCGCCTGGTATGTGAGCAACTCAAAATCTGTACTTTTTTCTATTTCACTGTACTAACACTTCATCTCTATCATGTCTATGTAGACGGCCACACCAGAAATGCTGGATTTTCTGAAAGCGTTGCGTGAAAAAGTCGTGATTGGCATGGTTGGTGGTTCTGACCTTAAGAAACAACGTGAACAATTGGGAGATGGAGTGCTGGATATGTTCGATTACACGTTTTCTGAGAACGGGTTAGTGGCGTACAAGGGGCAGGACTTGATTGCAGAAGCTTCATTTCAGCAATTCCTCGGTGAGGATAGATTGAAGAAGCTTATTAATTTTATTCTTCACTACATTGCCGACCTGGACATTCCCCTGAAGCGTGGTACCTTCATCGAGTTCCGGAAGGGTATGTTGAATGTATCGCCCATTGGTCGTAACTGCTCTCAGAAAGAGCGTTGTGAATTCGAGGAATTCGACAAGACGGCCAAGATTCGCGAAACTATGGTTGCCACACTACAAAAAGAGTTCCCTGATTATGGCTTGAAATATTCGATTGGGGGTCAGATTTCGTTTGATCTTTTCCCAGTTGGTTGGGATAAGACATATGCACTCCGATTTGTTGAGTCATTCAAGGATGTGCACTTCTTTGGTGACAAAACTTACGAAGGAGGAAACGATTTTGAAATTTACGAGTCGGATCGCACCATTGGACACTCTGTCAAGACTCCGGACGACACAATGCGTATCTGCAAGGAACTTTTCATGTCCTAACTGGAATCGTACATAGGCGGGTTCTTTCTTTTTTCCTCAATTCGGTCTCTTTCATCTACCTGTTAAAGCTAGCGGCGAGATTCAATAAAACATCTTTTGAAACGCCATCTTTTCGAGTCACTCGAGCACTGACATAGCCATACTTCTTTCGAGAAACACTATTGCTTTCACGATTATATTCGTCCTGGTTTCCTTTCTCCACACAAATGACAGATACATCCACTCGAGCATCTAAAACCTGTTCCCACATTCGTCGTATTCCTGTTGCAGGACTAGGCGACACAACCAACACGGCACAATTCGTATCGAGTGCTAGTTCCCGTAGTCCTGTAGCGATATGACTTGTTTCAGCACGAACTCTAGCCCTCGAATAAGGCCCTCCCGTTCCTAGAGAAGCATCGAGTTGTCGTGTTACACCGTCTATGAGCACAATTTCTGTTTGAGGTCTGCCGAGAGTACGTAGGGCTAGTTCATCTCGGCGTATCGCGTTCACACATTCCGTGACATCCCATACATTAGGGATGACCAATCTTGATTTGCTGCCATGCATAAGATGAATACCACTGCCACCTCCAACCACAACCTGCGTTGTTGATAATGATGCAGCTGTCTCCAATGCACAACATGCCAGAATTGAAACACCTAGACCACAAAATTCTGTCAACCCACCACGCAGTAGCCCACCACCTAACGCAGTATCTAAACCTACGATTCCAGTTGATATATATTTGTTTGCTTCTGGTATTCCCAAAATTCGTCTTCTGGCACCAAGCGCAACAGATATTGCAGTGAGTGACTTTTCAGGTACTTTCAGCTCTTGTGATTCTCGTTTCAGGAGGTGATTCACTCTAGTAATTTGCTCATTACTCAGTGACGCGATAACATCTTCCTCAATGCCACAGTCTTCATCCAATCGACGCATGCTTCTGACTGTAATGGACGATCCTTGCATTGGTACGAACAAAAGCGCGATTTTCAGACAAATGTACTTAATAAATTGAGTACCGCAGTACTGATATCGATCATGCCGATAAACCACTTGTACGAGAAGAAATACGCAAGGAAACAGATAGAAACAAGTTGCAGTACGTCACTGGGAGACGATAACAGAAAGTGGTAAGTTGAGTCACAGGATCTATTGCCTCGGCCACCACGACGGCAGAACCAGTCCACTCTCAGTATCAATCTCTTCCTCATCAGCAATAGCAAGAATTTGGCCACTAGAAACGGCTTCGCAATGACCTAACTGTGTGCTTTGTGATTGCTTCATTTCTTTCCATTCCCTTACACATTTGTCGTGTACGACAACGCATACTTTGTCATCTTCTCCTATACTTGAAACTACGGTACCTCCAAGAGATTCCAAGAGAACATCAATCCCACGCGGATAGAACTCAAGACCTTCAAAGATATAAAACGATCGACCTTTCAATACAGCCCCACTTTTTTTCAATGCATCATCGAAAAGTTTCGCTCCACTTGAACTGAGTTCGAGATTCTGAAACACTGTATCTGATTGATGCAAAACATCAATTTTCTCAACACACTGTGCCAGTCCATCAACTGTAGTCTCTTTTTCCCATGGATCTCCGTATCGATCTGCAAATTTGAGTAACTCTTTCTTCATTTCTCGTGTTGCGAAAAGCACGTCTTTCCACTGTATAGAATCTTGGCATTTCCGAGCTCTACACCTCCTCAACCAACTGGTTTTCACGACAGAACAAATTCCTGAGTCTGTTGCAGCCGAACGAAACTTCTTGAATAACCTCTCTAAGTGTTGACCGTCGCCTTCAACGCTAATTACGTAATTAACATTGGAGGTCAAATTCTGAACAAACTTCCCTCCTAGTTCGTGAATTTTCACTTCCATATCCTTCTTCAATTCCTCCTCGCTAATATGAACGTGAAAGACAAGTCCAGCAAACACGTTCGTAACAACTTCTACCTTTGAAATATCTGCTCCTCGGGCGCTTGAGATAATCTTTTTCGCAGAAAAACCCTCTGTTATTCTGACCCCTTCTGCTCGAGCCCGAGTAATCGCTGTATCTTCCGCACCAATTTTGGCCTTTTTTCGAGATCCGTCATATAAATCTGCTCGAGCATCTGTATCATCCACGTCTTTCTCATCAGCTCGAATGTATGCTGGTGTTTTCTCTTCGTTCAGCTCAATTAATTCTGTGAGTTTGATTGCTTCGTCAGATGGTTTCGACCAGTTGATTCGTTCAACTCTTGGAAATCTAAGTGCCAAATAATTCAAACTGAGCTCGTACGCTCGAATAGTAACTATCAGTGATTTGCTTGGAGCGATCCACTTTGAACATTCCTTGAAAGCCGATCCCGAATAATTGCGCTGTGTGAAATGGGGAGGTAAGTTCTTCGGGTCAAAGTCTTGCCATTGTCCAGAAAGTTCGTATCTGATTCTTTCTAGGTCTAGATCAGAATATCCTGACCCAACCGATCCAACTGGAATCCATTTTCCTTCACTCAATGTAGAAAACTTATCGTCGCGAACCCCAATAATAAATGTACTGATATCACCAATGCGCCCTACCCGTTTCACACTCGTACTAAATCGTGCCCCAAGAATAAGAACATCCACATCTTGGAGACCGCCATCGAAGTAATCGGGTTTGAGTTTAATACCGAGATCCGGTCGGCGTTCAGCCAATACGTAGGGCTGGTCTGGATGCTTCGCGATTACACCCTCGAAGCCTTGACTACATAAATTCTGCAGTGCGGATAGCAGTTCATGTTCGGAACGACTTCGCTTCGCTTCAACTTTTTCAATAGAAGATTTTAGGCCCGGAACCACATCAATCACGGCAGGCTGAATAATCTGTTCCAGTATTGCTCGTCGCTGGTACAGAGGTAGTCGTATTACTTTGTGTGAGCTCTGGGAATTTGAATTTGACTTTCGACTAATGCTTTGGTCAACCAGCAAGACGTCGAATACCATGAACTTCAACATGTAAAAGCAGCCCTCTGGTATATCGCGCTTCGAAATCTTCGTCGAAATGTCACGAAAACTAGTAAATGGAATCCATGACTCGCGCAGCAAGTCCCATATCATTATTTCACCGTCAAGTATTGCTCTATCTGCACGGACGTTCTTCTGAATCACTTCTCGCAATGCATCAGCATACATGTCAGAACTGCTCAACCCTTTTCGAGTAAACGTTTCGATATCTGCCGATATACAGTGCCCATTCGAATCATAGTTCTTGGTCAAATGTAGTTGCATGCGCTCACCATCTAGCTTCGGTTCGACCAAAAAATACTTTGGGCTCTCATTCTCTATCTTGTCACCGAACTGACTGTACGCTTGAGTTGCCATTTCTATCGACTCATTTGCACCGTCAACGGCAGTCCCTTTTCCGTCTCCGGTACCGCACAATCCTATGCAAATTGATTTGAGATTTTTCCGAGATGGCCGTTGAGTGAGCATAACGCTTGCATATCGACCAACTTGTACTGAAATACCGCCAATCTTGAATTCAGGGTCGTGACAATCAGATAGAAGTTTACGCAAGTCGTGCGTCTGATTATAATATTGTTTGGCTCCAGGATGAAACCAACTGAAGAACCAATCGACAGAAACACTGATCTCAGTTTCTTTGAGAATAATCCTAGCGAATTCAGATACATCAACGGCGGTTCCCTTTTGAATCACTTTTCGAAGCATTTGGATTCGTGTAGCAGGATTACTCTTCTCATTATGTTCGGTAGCCACATCAGTATTCGTACCTGAACTGGTTTGATAATTCGGGCGATGGATTCGTTGATACTTAATTGACGAGACTTCACTCAAAGTATCGAGTGCCTTCCATACATCGCCAATCGTCAAAGAACTTTCCGAATCACATCTCTTTTGCAGAACAGCTTTCAGAACACTTGGGAAACTGCCTTCCACTATGTCCTCGGCCAATTTTAATTCTTCCGGTCGGTACTGCTTTTCCTTGTAGTTTTTCAACCATAACGCTTCATCGCTATATCTTGATAGACTGAGCGCTGAAATGAACGCTTCTGCTAACTTTGATTCTTTCAACCCCATAGTTGAGTGTTCGGTGTCAAGAGCTGGAACCAATAAGCAGATGATTTTGAACGCTTCTTCAGGTTTCAGAAAGTATGCAGGGACGATAGTATCTTCAGACTTACGCTTCGCAAGTAATTCCCGGCCTTGGGCAGTTTGTTCGGCGATAGAATGCCAGAAGTTCCACAAAACCTCTCTCTTTTTAGCCCCTAATGCACCACGGTTCCGCTTACCAAGCCGAATCTGTCGGAGGTCTCGAAATAGTTCACTGATGCGAAAAAACGGAACTTGATCCACGCTATCACCTGGCTCCATATCAATTGCCCAGGGGATGAAAACACACGGCTAATATACTGTACACCATGCAGCTCAGTCGCGGATATACGTCTTGGAATTATTTGAAAAACCTGACGTGATTGTGTAGGTCCCCGTTGTTAGTTTATGCTACTTTAACAAGGTGATGAATAAGAGGTAGACGGGAGTAGTGAGTTGAAACGCTTGTGGTGAATGACGTTGACACAACAGGAAACAGAACCTGGGGTACAGCTGCTAATACAGCTTGAACAGTTGTAATTTTGTTTAATCGAACATCAGAAAGTAGACAGACAGTGTTTACTGCAAGGCTCTTTCCACTATCTTAGTTCGGCTGAGATGGACGCGAGTTCAAGGACCTCAACTTTTTTTACTATCTACATTAAACATAGATAGGAGAAGAAAGTCGCTATTGGCCTGCTCGTGGGTGCTTGCACGATTACTGCTTGGTTTTTCCTTCGGCCGCCTTCCTTCGGGCAGTAATCGTTCCGCTCAGCGCAAACTTCTGATTCTTGATGAACTTGACATCGACCTACAAACCAAAGAAGAAGACGCGATTAGGATACATGAATTTGGTTCGATTCGCGTGAAAGACGATAACGCATAATCCTAAAACTTACGCCTATCTTTGAGGCAACCTGCTTGCGTTTCGGGCGCTTGATTCCATTGCGATGATCTACACAGAGCGAGCAGGTAGAAGGAATGAGAATTAGGTGGGTACCAGCAAAGTCAGTCAACTGATTTGAACGTGAAAGAGACATGACCGAAAGAGGAGAACGTACTCTTGTAGCTCTGATTGTGAGCGGTATGGTTCTTGGATTTGGCCATGGCGACGACAAGAGCTGGTTGGGAGAAGAGGCGGATGTGTGAAATGAACTGACCGACGGCGCGCTGACTACCTCCATCGAAATGTATTGATCATACAATTTTAATACACCAGTTGATTTACAGTAAGTGGATTTGTATGTACGGGACTGAGGCCTATTCGAACGTTCGCATTCGGCTGTACTTACTCACTACTTGAGCACACTCGATGCCCCTGGCGCCGAAACTCTAACTTCAGCGTTCCGTTGCTTGCCTACTTTATCCGCGCGCTCTGCGCGGCTCGCGGGTACGAAGCCGAGTCGTCCTCTTGCGCACGACTGTTTTGGCCGCCGCGTCCTGTTCCGGCGCGCATTCTTGGACGTCATCATCATCTCAGTCATAGGCCGACTTTCCGTCTGAACCACATGTCCATTTTTCGATGCTGTGTCGGCGCGGAGTCGCGTACCCCAAATGAGTCTTCGCGACCTGCAGGTGGTTCACATTCGCGCAGCAAGAACAAGAAGCAAACTGAAGTGTTTTTCGATATACCCAAACCGGAAGGCCAGCTTTCTTCCGTCACTGATCTCGCCAACTCTGCGGATCATAAAAAGCGAAAAGAATCTAGGGACAAAGGTAAGTCGGAATTCACTCCTGGAATTGGTGTTGTGCGGTAAGAATCGGTGCGGTGCGGTGCGGACTTCGTTTTGGGATACTCCCTATCGGACCCTACTGTGCGTGTTGCGTGGCATTGGGTACGGAACTCATACCTTGTAACGACGTAGGCCTGGACGATGTTCGCCTCGTGCCTGGGGCCGGCGATGGCCCGCTTCGTTTACACTACCACACAAAACAGTATCCGCGAATTTGCTGCGTCTAGGCTTTCGAAACTAACTCTTTGCTGCTCATGTTGCGTCGCGTACCACTTTGCACACCACGTCGTGCAGAACCAAGTCGCGCACCGCCGCCTCCTAAAAAACCACATGAACGAAATGAACTTGACATCCCAGACAACAACGGATTGAGTAGAGGCCAAAACTTTATGAAGGTCGAGAAATGGCTTCGTGAAGCACAAAAAGTTGAGCAAGTTAGCATTGTTCCTGGCGACATAGCCAATGTAGAAGATCATTTTCCGGGCAGTCGGGACGCTGAAATACCTTCGGAAAAGGATCGAATGCCTCAAGCAACAGGCCCAATACAAGCAACTCGTAGATGAGACTTTCACTAACAAAGGCATGCACAGGACAAATTTCCGAGCCCTCGACAGCTGAAAATAACTGCTCTTCATTCTCACGAGTATCGCTGCCGCGCTGGGCATCGGGGTAATTCGAAAGTTTACCCCTTTCGCCTGGCGTTTGGAACTGTGCGTGGATGGTCTGCAACCCACGGGGAGTGAAGTGTAAACTTAATACATGTGTCCTAGTCGCAGCGTTTACGGTCGAGAGTACGGTTAGCACGTCGCATCACGCGGATTTAGGCCAGGTATCGATTAAAGGTCCATCAAGTAGGCTTACGGGTTCAGTCTCTTTTCACGCTCGACGACTTCCGGTGCGAACTTGATGTAATAGATAGTGAGTGGCTGAGAGTGAAGCGTGTCAGATTCACCTGTTTTTGCAAGGACCTTGACGTCAACGTTTGCAGGAAAGCCACCTGAATTAAGAACGCCGTTAATAATTCCTGCGCAGAACGCTGCGCAATTAAGATCACCATAGTCTTTCGGTACCGATATGTATTTGTTCACTAACGGCGATGCTTCTTCGATGTAGTCTGAGAAGAAAACAAAAGGAACAATGCACGTTAACAATTAAGATTATATGAACGCACGTTGAGAAGAAACAGGAAAGCGCACACCTACATTCATCCGAATTCCTCACTTTCTTCAGTGAGTCTGCCTGCTTACCAAACAAGAATCGCCACAAGTTAAGGGACACAAAATGCAGAATTCCTTGTAAAGTTACTTCTCGTCGAACAGTTTTTTCACGCGCGAATATCAATTCCAGTGACCGACGACCAATGCGATATCCAATATCAGCAAGCTTCTTCTCCAATTCAGTAACTGATTGTACTCGATTTCGACAATAAGAGACAAGTTCAGAAAAAAGTACGAGGTAAGCGTCTTGGTTTACCTCGCCCCGAGGCGAAAGGATGCTCATGTCTAGTATACTGCGAGTTTTCCCAGAACCAGCGAGAAATGAACTTCCATCCCCAGAAACGAGCCGTCGCGAAATTGGTCCTGCAGCTCGATTCTGCATTTCAGAATTACGCTCAGAAGTCTACTGCTCTACGCTCGTGATGGCTCGATACGTGCCTAGGAACCGACCGATACAAGCAGAAATTATATGAACTTGAATTTTCCAAACTAAAATCATGATGTTTTGAAATTTCGTTTCTAAGAGAGAGGCTTGTAGCTAGATGTCCATGGTTCGGTTATGGTTGCAACCGGTTCCTATTTCTCAGAACTGGAATCGAACCGAACAATGACCATCAGTACTTGTACCGGTTCCGAACCATGACCATTATCAGCATTTCATAAATAATATAGATTTTATTTAAAAACAGATTCACAGTTACTATCATTTAAATAAATGATCAAAGCTTAACGGTTCGACTAATGAAAAGTCATGATTATTTCAGTAGCCTCTTCCATGATCCGAGCATCACAAAAGCTGTAGCAGAATCGTCAGTTACAATAGTTAGCTCCGAATTTAGAAGATTTACAGCATCCGAAAATGTAGCTTCGCTCACGACGGGAGATGCTTGGCAGGAAAAACATTTTCCGCAATTTTTCAATTGCCGGAAATCTTCCTTTATTGCTTTTCCACCACAACAACAGATCACGGTTGGTCTTTCATCATCCGCAGAACTCTCGTACAAATTTAAACTAACCATACTAGGATATGATGAAAGCTTGGGTTTCATAGAAGATACAATTCGACTGAGAGTTTCTTTCTAAGTCTTCAAAATCAATAGTACTATCTGATAAATATACCTAACTTCTCTTTGTCGCCCTTAGCGAAACTGAGAAGAAACTTACTATCGTCGAAAGCTTTTCTGTGACTCTCTATTCCTCTTCTGAATATTTCGAACACATTAACTATTCTTCTTCAAAAAAATTTGGTACAATGATGGCTTATGATTTCAATGATGCTTTCTATATAACAATCTTGATGACCATGGAGTAATTACGTCAGTTGCAAGAAATGAAAATCATTTAAAATAAGCCTATATTTCAGTTCTTCAAGTAATCTCTTATTTTTCTGATATTCTTACAACGTCAACTACATTTCTTCAAATTTTATCGGCAGTTTTGAATTTCGCTAAAGTTTGCTTAGAACGTTAAATTTACATTGTATGCTACACACTGGATATGAAATCCAGATATGCCAGTAGAATCTTCAAAATGGTTTATATCTTTGTAAATTTTAGCTCCGTTATCACTTGTGGTTGTGAAAATTTGTACCAATTTCCGATTTTTCAAACATCGTCAAGAGCGATTGTATATCCGGAAAAGTTCAGGGTTATAGATTTGATAGACCAATTTTTATCAATTGAGTGACCAGCGCTGACAAAACAGCACCGATATGTTCCTACAAGCTATCCATAAGTAGTTAAACATATCTTTGAAGAAAGTTTGTCGCCGATCATAAACATTATTATGAGTTAAATCATTTCGCACTTATCAAGGATTCTTCGTAAAATCGTTCGACCAGAAACCGGCCTATATCGAGGCTATAGTTCTCGTTGTAATTCAATAAACACTTGATTTTTGGATAAAAAGAAAAAGTTAATGTTGCATGAACTACCATGGATCTTATCTGCTTTGTAATCTTTTCAGAAATATATCGAGCAGAGGTAGCCATTCTCGGAATTTCCCATCGATATTATGTTTTGAATGATATATAGAAAGATGTTCGTTCCTTCTGTGTTCTTCTAGGTTTATAAGCTTTAATAATAGCAAACAATAAGTTATTTTGAAAATTTTCATCCATTTAGAAGTGATCTCGGATTTTGATTCTTTTCTACTTTATTCAGGTTCTTCGAGCATTTTTCTCTCGCTAGTTAACTAGGATACTCTTCGAGAAAATACCATTCGTATCTTGTTATTGATAAGCTGACATGTTAATTGATTGGAAAAATGGTAGTAGAATCTCAAACATATAAAAGTGATTCAAGGTCGTGGGGCTTTCAGGACTTAATCATTATGTTGAAGTAGAGTCAGAATAAACTGATCCTTTTATATATCAAAATTTTTATTAGCTTTGAAAATGGTTTTAAATAGACAACTACTCAGAGCTCAATTATTACCTCGAAGTAGAGGATGAATTGATTTTCCATTAAACAGAACTTAAATTCGGCTTTGAATGCTAAAATTAATCTTCTAATTGGACGATTCCAGTTCCATCCAGTTTCTCCTCAGTCAGAACCAGAACCGAATTGGAACCGTAAACTTCAAAAAACTCGGAAACAGAATCAAACCGTGGTTATGGTTTGGTTCTTCCAGACCGGTTAATTCGGACATCCCTACCTAAGAAGCTTCGTACATACGGCACTGGCGAAGGATAAAAATTAAAACCTATTGGTTTTTCATGAATGACTGTCGCAGTCAGACTTACAAGTATCATAAATGCCCGATTGGCGACCGAATGCCTTTTTGTTCTCGCATTCGTCCCGCATCCACGGGTTTCTTATCCTTGTAGTAGACCTTCGCTAACTCGGCTGTAGCAAAGCCACGGCTGTGGTCAGAAAGACTGTAAACTCCTGGCACAGTACGACAGGAACCCTTGAGAGGGTGCCGAAGCTCACTAATATGGGGATGAGAACGCCGTCGTAGACGAAAACGGGAAAGCCTGGAAGAACTTACTGAGTGACTCGGCGAGCTGTAGATCAGACTTTCGTGTGATCCGATCACAACGCAAAAGTAATGAGTAGTTCAGAATAACCTCTACATAAGCCACAGAATGAGCTCGAATGTGCTCGGAGCAATTCCCACCCCTGCTGAAGTCCTGTAGCCTAGCTAGGTCCGAAAGAAGCCAGATCAGGAAGAAATAGAATTGTAAGTTCTGTCGTCGTCGTGATATTAACCAAAAGCGGAGATAGAGTTTACAGAAAGCTAAAATTTTCGAAAAATTACATTATCGAAATAAATGGCTAAGAACTGCGAACCGCCTTATTCTGGAAAGTACGCATTTCATTACATTGGCCTCTATTACTGTTCTTTTGGATTTAATTCGTTTGTGATTTTCATACAGGCGACGGCTAATTGTGATATTGTTCGAGCTAGGCTCCTTTCTGATCCTTCCATCTCGATTCTTGCGTTGCATTTGTCCATCCGCCGATTGTACATCGAGTCCTTGGTACGAACCAGAAAAATTCTAGATGATGAGACCACTGTAGCAGAACCTTAGCAACTGTCAGAAGGACCGTTGAATACTGGATAGATGAGACAGGAATCTTTGCGTGGGATCTGAAAGTATAGGACAATGTTGAGACCACAGGCGATTGCCAGAAGTGGGATATTCCAGAGAGATTCTCCCGTGAAACAGAGCGAGAAGTAGGACGGATTGTCACGGATTTATTCCCAACGCGAGGTTGTGGTGGCGCGAGACTGTCCTATACAGTAGCGTCAGAATGGTTCGAGTCTGCCCACAGCACTTTCGATCTTCGCTTCAGTTTATAAATAGCTGATCTGCATCAGGTAAGAGTTGGCCGAAAATTCCCTTGTTCCCATGGACTACCTCTTTCCGGAAAACATATTCCGATGTCACATAAACAGTTGAGTTATTTTGAAAAGGCTTGTTCATTAAACACTGACATGAGATAGCAATGATATTCGTTACGTAACATAATTGAAACTGTTTTTGAATGGGTTTTGGACACCTTTTGACTTTAAAAAGCTCCCATAATGTTTTCAGCAACGAAGGAGGTAGGTTTTTAGTGCTCTCTGATCAAATTTCACTGATTCTGTCAACACAAAGCTGTGATAAAGGCATCGAGAAAAGCTGTACATGCA
>JAAUYH010006701.1_pt1 | contig 15467 bp, 13 predicted proteins | sample 7278061 | NCBI WGS metagenome assembly JAAUYH01 (sample SAMN14350203, study PRJNA611818) | marine sediment metagenome | isolation source: surface marine sediment (0.6m) | place: French Polynesia: Moorea | collected 2018-08
TCGAACTGACGTTGAGAGAACTAACGTTGAGAGAGGGTTGCAATTGTTAAATCTTGGCACATTTCTTCAACAAAGTGACTGGATAAGCTGGGGAAAGACCAGCGTCTCTCACGCTCAATACCCATTCTTTGCTAAATTCCTGAGTCATCAAATTAACCCTAGAGGTTAATGTTGCAGCTAAAGATGGATTATAGGATCTAATATGTGCGATCGCAAGTCCCAAGGTTTCTGTGACTAATTCTGGCTCAAATGTCCAAAATCCGTAACATTTACGCTCCCAATCTTTCCGAGGCTGTCCTAATGCCCCATAATCTGATTCAGACAATTCTTGACACAAAACCATTGCCGTATAGCTAGGAGACAAAATTATCAAATGCCATTCTTGAGCAACAGGATCTTCTGGTTTCAGATTCACAAGAGCAACATTATCCTTTTGACTAATGGGGTGAGTTTCAAATCCAGCATCGGATGTTGCCATAATTGCGATTTGCTGTGACTTATTAGCCAATTTACGATAACGTTCTGCTTCTTTAGGATACCATTTTCCCCGCTGAAAAGCTGTCACTATCAAGGGATTTTTATTGGATTCTAAAATAAAATCTTCTAAAGCATGACATAAAACTATCAAAGTATTTTTATAATAAACTTCTAAATTCAAAGGATTGCTACTATTTTGATGAGCTAATTTTAATTGTTTTAATATTGAACCTTCAAGCATTTCAGTTATCAGTTAGGGATTATAGTACTAAAAAAAATAGCCTCATTACTTCAAAGCCGATTTAGATCAAGCTTCTGTATCATCTCACTTAAAAATCAAGAGTTTTTGGATTTGCTGAGCTAGGGCTGGCTGTAGCTCACGGTTGCTAGTATGTAAAAAGAAATGATCGCCAGAAAACATTTGCAGACTAAACTCACTTTTAGTTTGCTCCCGCCAGGCAGCAAGTTCTTCTAGGCTGACTTTGTTGTCTTCTAAACCACCAAACGCCGCAATGGGAAAATCGAAGGCTTTTTCCTCGAGATAATGGTAAGTTTCTAATAACTCGAAATCAGCCCGTAAAGTTGGGAGAAATAACTGCATCAACTCTTGGTTTTCTAGCACTTCCTCTGGAATTCCCTTGAGACGCTCTAGTTTCTTGATAAACTTAGTATCAGCTAGGCGATGAATTGGTGGCTCAGGATCTGGCAGTTGGGGAGCACGGCTACCAGAAACCAATAAGTAAACTGGGTTTGGCCAATTTCGTCGCCTAAATTCGCGTGCTAATTCAAAGCTCAACAATGCTCCCATACTATGACCGAAAAAAGCAAAGGGCTGATTTAGATATGGTCGAAGAACGGGGGCCAGATTTTCTATTATTGGTTTCAGCCTTTTTAAAGGAGCTTCCCTTTGTCGATTTTCCCTGCCTGGTAAGCGAATCGAGCAAATTTCTATTTCCGGTGGTAGACATCTAGTCCAAGAGCGGAAACAGGAACCCCCCCCTCCGGCATAGGGAAAGCAGAATAGACGAAGACGGTTTTGAGGATTGGGTCGAGGGCAAACGATCCACGAGTTTGTCATTGGTAACAAGGTATGTAAGTTATCAAGGGGCTTTAAGAAAAGAATGACAGAAAACCTGGTCACAAATATAGTTTTTGTCGAGAAAGGAACAATTATTAGCTTTTGCTTGGTTTTTCGCTGTCTTCTAACAATCTAAAAATCTCTAAACATTTCTGCTCAAAGTTGTCTTGAAGCTGCTTTCTTAATTCAGTCGCTATCTAAAGAATCGAGACCCAGGTCGGAAAAATGCTGTTGCCAGTCTAATTCGGAAGCAGAAGGTCTCATCACTTGCTTCAAATTGCGGTCAAAATCTCGGGCAATCTCCACTGCTGCACGACCTTTGATATTCGCTTCTTCTGCGGTTAAAAAGATACTGTCAAAGTTGAATGCGATACCTGAAAAGTCAATAATACTAAAACTATACAGTTGATCTAAAGAACAATAAATTAATAAGGTATAGCCATCAATTCCGATTATATTTTGAATTTTCATTGTGGACTCCTGTATAAAGACAATTACTTAAAACTATTATTTTCAAGTACTGTTAATAGCAAATAAAGCAATTACCTGTTGGCAAGGTTGTCTTGACATCGTTCTGTTAGTCAGAGCTTTATCTTTTCTCAGTAAAATATTAGCTTGACAATGTTAGATTTACGAAAACTGGCAATTGTAGCCTTCACAACTTCGGTTTTAGTCCTCGTTATTCCACAAGATATCAATAGTTTTATCGAGCTGTCCAGCTAATTTAACATTGTCAAGGTATAATTCAGGGATTATTCAATTTAAATAAATTAGCCTGTTAATTAAACGCAATATTAACATTAAGAAAATGTTAATATTTTCTTAACTAGGGAACTTTACAGCAGATTTTTCAATCTCATAACTTCAACAGCAAAAAAAAAGCAGCAAAAAAAAGATCAACCTTAAACAAACAAAGTACAAAAAATAAGACAAAACTTAAACAAACAAAATACAAAAAATAACACAAAACTTAAACAAACAAAGTACGATAGAAATATTAGAGGTAAAATTATTCCAAATGAATCAACATCAAGACGAATATTCCCAAATTTATGTTCAAGTTTATTGTACTCTGCTAGCCAAGTCAGGCACTTCTGGCGTTGTACAGTCAACTCCTTCTAATCAAGACAGGGAGCGAGCAGCTTCGATTGCCAAACTCGCGGGAGTCCACACTGATGCAATTGTTGAATATCTCATGGCAAATTTTTCCCGAGAACTACAATCAAGCAGATATTCCGTAGATCTTGTCCAAAGTTAGAGCAATGCACATTTGCGACTCTACAAATAGGATCAAGTTCTTTTGAATTTTAACATTGATAGAGTCTTTAAGACTCTTACTATGCTAAGGATAGTGGTGCTTAATATCGGAGCGGTCAACAGCTATTTTTGATTGGGCTTGGTCATCCACCAGTTTTTATTGATTAATCCTAGCACCACAAAGCGGATCTTTTTGAGCTTGTAGACTACCAAAATACAAAACTTCAAAACGAGGGATAGCGTGGTGCGGTTAAATAGGTCTCATCAACTAACTGGCGTTCTCCAGAGAGCCATTTCTTCGCAATTGTAGCTGCTAACTTTTTCACTCGCCTAGATGGATTATTCTTTAAATAAGCTCTCATTGTCTGAGGTTCTAAGCATAGCTCTTCTGCTGCTTGTTCATGAGTTAGCCCGAAAGCCATGCGGAAATCTAAAGGATGCAATTCACCAAGCTCCTCCAGCTGACTAATAATCTGATTAGTATCAATTTGACAGTTGTTTTTATGAGTTACGATCACTTTACTATACCTCTTTAGATCAATCAAGCAATTTACAGATTTGAAGTGTATTTATTTGGCTGTAGTTTCTCTAATAAAGATTCAGTTTGAGTCCACAAATGCAAAAACTCGGCTTTACTTTGAGGATTTTCGCTCCAATCAGAAACCACCTTCAAGCTCCCCTCTTTAAACCCAGCTCGACAAGCATAACGGCGAATTTTACCGCTTGAAGTCTTAGGAATACTCCCCGTCTTCACCAGTACTGCAGCATACACCTGTAGACCGTGTTCTCCTGCTACTGCCTGACGTAGTTGCCCCATTACCTCATGGGAATTAAGTCGACGCAGATAGGAACGCTCTATTTCTTGAACTATCACTAATCGCTCTTGACCTTTGACTTCTACTCCAAATGCTGCTCCACAACTAGGTCGCAGTGCTGGATGACAGTTTTCCACCGTCCGTTCGATGTCTGTGGGATAATGATTTTGTCCCCTAATGATAATCGCATCTTTGATGCGCCCTGTGATATACAACTCTCCATCACGGAGAAATCCCAAATCTCCTGTGCGCAGAAACGATCCCTCCCCAGTATCGGCCACAGAGGCGCAAAATGTCTGTTCTGTTTCTTGGGGTCGATTCCAATAACCTTGGGCAACCGAAGGTCCGGAAACCCAAATTTCGCCGACTACCTCCTCAGGACATTGGGTTTTAGTTTCGGGGTCGACAATTATTACCTTTTGGTCGGGTAAGCTTTGACCGCAGCCAACAATAGTGTAATAGTCTTCTTTTTTTGACTCAGTAACGATTACTTGATTTTGCGCCAAAGCCTCAGTTTTTAACGAACATAATACTGGCGGTGAACTTTTTAAGCCTCCTGAAACAATTAAGGTGGTTTCTGCCATGCCGTAGCAGGGGTAAAAAGCTTCTCGCCGAAATCCGCAAGGGGCGAAAGTTCTGGCAAAATGTTCAATAGTTTCAGCTCTCACTGGCTCAGCACCAGTAAAAGCTACTTTCCAACTACTCAAGTCTAGGCTAGCTAGTTGAGTGTCAGTAACTTTGCGCGCGCACAATTCGTAGGCAAAATTGGGTCCCCCGCTAGTGGTAGCTCGATAGCGAGTAATTGCCTGGAGCCAGCGCAATGGCTTTTGCAAAAAGTCAACCGAAGACATCAGGGTGACCTCAAAACCCCCATATAGAGGTTGCAGTACACCGCCAATCAATCCCATGTCATGATACGGTGGTAGCCAGATTACTCCCTGGCTGTTGGACTGGTGACCAAAACACCTATAAATTGCATTAAGATTGTGCCAGAGGTTGCTGTGACTGACCATAACCCCTTTGGGGGTTCCCGTCGAGCCGGAGGTGTATTGCAGCAAAGCTAAACTGTCATCGGGTGTTGACGGTTGCTGCCAGACCATTGTAGTTTCGGCAACGATGCTATCTGTAGCTAGCCAGGGTAACTCTGCTAAATCATAATTATCGGCAATGCGATGTTTGAGGTTGGTCACCAGGGTGCTAGTACTAAGAACGACTGAGGCTTGGGCATCGGTGACTATTGCTTGTAGTCGTGATAGGTTTTGATTCCGCCTAGGTGGATAGGCTGGGATAGCTACAATTCCGGCGTACCAACACCCGAATAAGCCGATGATGAATTCTAGTCCTGGTGGATACAGTAGCAAAGCCCGAGTCCCTGCCATTTCTAGCTGCTGCAGCTGACTAGCTACAGCTCTAGCTTGTCGGTCTAATTCTCCATAACTCAGTTGTCCTGATTCGGATTCACCATGACGAAGAAAGGTATAGATGGTTTTTTCGGGCTGGGATTGGGCTTTGAATCTTAATAGCTCTACTATGGTCTTTAATTGACTTTTTCTCTCTGACGATTCTTTGATAAAAGTAGTCATTACATTCTCCTTAATTTAAAATCTTAAAACACTTTGACATTGCTGCCATAGTGGGATGATCTGTACTAACAAGGAAATTTCCAATTTAGGCTAGAATAGTTAGACCATCTAAATAGTTCTTTAGCTGTTTACCATTATCATAAGAAAGTCCAACTAAGGGCAAATCGTTAGGGTTAAAAGCTTCGACTTCGCTTATTTCTTGTTCATCCTGAATTTGTATCTCTCCTTGTACCTCTGCCTCGACTACAACGCAGATAGAGTGAACCCGTGGATCTCGATCTGGATGAGAATACACTCCTACCAGACGGGAAATACGGACTAATTCTAATCCAGTTTCTTCTCGTAACTCTCGCCGAACTGTGGTGGCAATCTCTTCCCCCCATTCGACCATGCCACCTGGCAGAGCCCAGCGCCCGGTATCATGTCGTCGAGCTAAGACAATTCGACCATCTGCAAAAATCGGTATAATGCAGGTTCCAGTTACTGGATGTCGAAAAATAATCCTCAGTACTGACTTAGTTATATAGTACAAACGCTTTATAACGTAGTTAACTCCTAAAAATAGACCAACTACCCTCGAACTAGGAGTTTTTACATTTAGTTCTGCCATTATTGGATTTGATTGTATTACTGTTCATTTTCAAAGTTAACTGAGAATGAATTAACTTTACTGAGCCATTACTGATTAATTTACTGATTGTCATCAAAATTTGAACTTCGATACCAAGAAGTATCTTGGCAAAGTAACAGCTTCAGCATTAGGGAAGAAATTGGAGTTCTGACAAGACGAATGTTTTGGGCATTGGTAGATTTAGGGATGAAACCTTTTGGCATGTCGGATAAAAGACATTGTCCTTAAAGATTTCTCGAACAATATAATTGAAATTAATTCCGCTAATTACCACGCCATATTTTGTGACAAAGCTAACTCATCTCTATCTATCTTGAAGATAAAGATTGTTGAAAGTAGACTACGGATGGCGATTACCATCCGTTATAAATGAAAAGCACCCAAAATCAAAAAAATCGATTTTACAAGGGTGTCCACTTGTATTTCTTCCGAGACTGAAACTAAGCTAAATCGCGTCTAATTTGAAACCAGGAGTTTTTCCCTACTGAAAAATAACTCCAGTTTTCAATCTTGACGGGGGATAAAACTTGGATTAGCGTCTTATCAGCTAAAGGTTAGTGTTTTAAATTTTAAATAAGGCAAAGTAGGTAGACAACATATTGATTGTCTTACTTAATTTTCACTCTATATAAATTTAAACTTATTTTCTTAATTTTGTCAGTCGAAAAAATCAACTTTTGTAAAAATCGACTATATCAACTTTTTTTTAAGAATTCTTGCCTCGGTTAGTTGGATTTTAGAGGTCATGAAATAATTTCACCGCCTTAATCGCGAAGTTATCTCTAACTTTAGATCGAGCCTACATTCAGGAATGTGAGTCTTATTGTATATCAAAGTTAGTCAAAGATATTTGACTGTTTCCCAGGTATCAAAAATCAGTCCAGAGCAGGTACAAGTTAAATTGGGAACTAAACGATGCCCAATCAGATTTTACCTAGAGGTATACAGTGAAACTTATGCTTAGCAAGTGATTAAGCCACTACTGTTACACTCACTTGTACCTGCTGTAGAGCTACTGAATGTAGGTTCGAGCTAAACGTACTTGCTTTTGAGTCCAATTCTGCCATCGAACGAGGGCACGACTGACTATTTGAGGATTGCTGTCCCCAGCAACACATATACGCCCCATCCTTTCACAAGTTATGAGAATTTCGCCGTGTCCTAGAAAAGGTGCGATCACAGAATTTCCCCAATCTGTATATTGATTGACAAGGTAAGCCACAATTCCTTCTATTCCCTCTATTTCTGGTTTGCGAGGTCTAGAGATTAATTGATGGGAAAAAACTGCGACGTATAGCTTACCAAGTAAGAACTGAAATCTAAAAGGGATCTTCTGATGGATACAAAAATGGAGACAGAAGTTGTATATCTGATCTTCTTCTAACACCACAGCAACAATACGAGCTTTATTGGTCGAGTAATCATGATTCCAGTTAGAGGAGGGAATAACAATTGCCAAAGCTGCATCAGATGAAAGAAAATTAATAAATTTGTTGCTAGAAGTATCTCCACAGAAAACTATGTGCCTATCTAAGAGCCACTTATCGCCAATTTGAACGTTAGGCATGTCATTAAAAGACCGTTAAACGTGCGTGTAATAAACTCAACCGTAAATTTATGTTGGTGATTGAAAGTGTCTTTGTTGCACAAGTACCGAAAAAGCTTTGGTCAATAAAAAGTTTCATTAAAAACTCTTATTAATTAAGTCATGACTTACAAAGCTTCTGACGTATTTGTGCAACACTGCCATTAAAGGAAGCTGAATTAGTTTTAGATTTTGATCTCCAATTTTTCAAAGCTTCCTCTCGGCAATTTTCAGTACAAATTTATTATCTCATAAATTCCAACCCTTACTAAGTAAAGCTTTGAATAAGATTATTTATCTAATTAAATTAAAATTATGAGACCTACAAATTTATTTTACTAATCATTTGCACTAATTGTTGTTGAATCATTCGACAATAAAAAAATTATGTCAAATAAATATGCTCAGAATCTAGTTTTTTATCAATTACCAAGTTTTTTTGTCAAATACTAGTCTAATTTATAATATGTACGTCATGTACAAATTTTTTTAACGTATAATTTTCCATTTATTATTTAAATAGCAGTTTTAACAAAATAGCCTCCAGCTCTTATTTCTCAATTGAAAGTTGCATAGTAAGTAATATATAAATTTTTTAATATGTAGATTTTTGCAACAGACAAAATCTGTTATTTAGGTAACAATTATTTTGAGATAATCTTTCTTTAATTACCAGAAAATCCCCAGAAATGATTATGATCCCCTTTAGTTTAGAAATTTACGATGATCGAGATTTGGGACTTTTCATTTCTTGATTTTTAATCAAATCATCCCGCGCCAGGTATAAAGAAAAAACTTTAAACTTTTTAAAAAAGTTTATCACTAGGAGAGGTTAATCATCTTCTGATGCAGATTTAGAAACAATAAGCAAACCGTTAAAGAATTGCTGAAACTCATGCAAATCGAGAAATTCTACACATTCTATGATTTTACCAATCACAACGGCTATCCTCCATTTAAACCCTTAATTCAAAATAGATTAAAAAAAAGAATGGAATGGCTGATTAACCTATATCCAAATTGGGATTACACCATATGGGTTAACTATTTTATGAAAATTATTAAAGATAATTCCCAATCTGAGTTCGAAAAAAGCTTTGCTCATTGGCATTTATTAGCTTATCTAGATCTAGATCGGTGTTATTTAATCTGGAGAGAATTTCGTAAATTTCCTTTTTATGTAGTCAATTCTCACGAGCTTTATGATCTCACCAATAGCTTACTTTTTCAAAGAGATAAATTTCAAAAGTATATTTATAAATACGACTCAAAAAACCTTAGGGGTGCTAACTTAAAAACTTATATGTTAGCTATACTTAAAAATACTATTCGAGAAAAATTAGATTTAAAATCTAGTTGGCGTATTCTATGTGATGTCGATACTAATAAAACTAAAAAATTTGATCGTGCATTACAAAAAAGAAGAGACGCATTAGAAATATATCAAGTAACAGAACCATCTGTATCACAATATATTTTCGCTTTAAAATATTTTATTCAAGTTTACAAAACCAATAGAATCCATAATTCTAATAGAAGACAAGGAAGTAGATGGCCAGAACCCGAATGGTCTGATTTTGTAGAAGTTGCCAAATACTACAACTCTCAAAGATTTTTATCAAATGCTCCTCTCCAAGTATCTGCTGGCTCGGAAATAACCCCTGAGACGGTAAAAACATGGATAAATATTTGTCTTAAAGCACTACAATATTCTCCTAAAATAGTGGAGATTCCTTATAATGTAAATAGTGATAAACAAAAAGATTACGAATTGAGTAATTCTTACAAATTTTCTGATCCCGAAGAAGAAACAGTAAATATTTCACAACAAGCTGATTTTGTTTTAAGAAAAAAAATCCAAAAAATTGAGCATAGTTTTAAAGAGATTCGTAGCAAAATTCCCCAAGAATTTCGCCCAGCAGTAATGCCGCTCTGCTATTCTCATCCCTTTGCGCCTCTGAATCAAGAAAAACTAGGCAATAAAATTGGAGTTCATCAGGGAACTGTTTCGCGATACATTTCTAAGTATTTTGAAATTCCTTTGTTAAATGAATTTAAGCAATTTACTAATGAGAAATTAAATATTGAATCTTATTTAAATATATTTTTAGAAACAAGATTCACTAATCCTAAATTTTCCAATTTGCTGGATAAAATTTTAGTTGAAGCAATTAAAAGTTTAGACGATGAATCTCAAAAAATTCTCAAATTTCGCTACAGCCAGAACATGGATTTAGCTGATATTGCTAGCGCTTTAAACAGCCAAAAACGGAACAAGCCATGCGAAATTAAGTCAATACTTGTCAGAGTAAAAAATAAGTTGCAACAGCAATTTCTAGAAGAGCTGAGTAAGTGGCAAGCAGAGTATATTAGGCTTTGGTTGCAAAAATACTATCAAGGGGTAATCCAGACTGTTTTGTTAAATTCTTTTAAGAAATTGGATTCTTTCAGGCAAGAAATTTTGGAAATGCGCTATTGCCAAAGAATGGATGAAAGAACAATTATGAAACACTATACCAAAATAAATACAACTCAAGCCATGTGCCAAGCAAAGCAGCAGTTACAGCAGTCTATACTTTATTGGATTGATAATAATTTGGGTGTTTCATTAACGACAGAAAAACAACAGGTTATGGAAATAATAGAAGATTGGCTGTCAAAGAACTTGATTTACATCAAACTATAATTTCAATCAGCAACATCATGGCTAATTAGACTACGGTTATTTCGCAATAGTGCAAACCTGATGTTAGTTTTAACTTTTTTGACTAGACATTTTCTCAATTGTTCAATTGGATGCTTTTTCCCGCATCTTTCTGTTAGGTTATTGTCAGTTCTCTCTAACAGCACCCTTTCCCGTCCAATTCTGCCATCTAGCGATCGCACGAGCGACCTTTCTGGGATTGTTATCCCCAGCAAAGCACATACGTCCCATTTTTTGACAAGTTATTAAAATTTCGCCATTTCCTAAATTAGGTGCGAGCACAAATAAGCCCAAGCTGGTATTCGTATACTGGTTAACGAGATAAGATACAATCCCTTCTATTCCCTCTATCTCTGTTGGTTTGCGAGCTCCAGAAATCAATTCATGGGAAAAAACTGCGACGTATAGCTTACCGAATAATAACTCAAATCTAAACGGCATCTGCTGACGCCTACAGAAGTCGTAAATTTGACCCTCTTCTAGCACCACAGCAACAGTACGAGCTTTATTGATCAAGTAATCATGATTCCAAGGAGAAGCAGATGTAATGATCGCCAAAGCTGCCTCAGATGGTAAAAGATTAATAAATTTATTGCTGGCGGTGTCCCCACAATAGACCATATGACGATCTAAGAGCCATTCATCACCAATTCGAATGTCATGTTTGTCTGGAGCTCGAATTTCATCGTCAACTTTTTTGGGAGCCGACTTAACTTTTTTTTTCTGAACTTCAGCTAAGGTTAATAATTGCAGTTCTTTTTGTTTAGCTCTTGCCTGAGCTAGAATCAATGCTTGCCGTTGAGCCTCCTCTTGGTTGCCTTCCATTAAGGCTTGGTGCTCTGCTTTTTCTGCCTCTTTTACTTGCTTATGTTCTTCACTGCCAGCTCTTGCTATTTCCAACAACCCTGTAAATTTATTAGCTATTGGAGTGTCTCTAATTATCTCTTTTACTTCTGGAAGAATGTCTCGAGCAATCTGGGTGTTTAAAAATAAAGTTCTTGGAGAACATCCCGCCTCTTTAGCCAGATCTTTCATAGTTTTGGAAGAGGACAAAATCGATGTACTCTGTTGGCTACCATACTGATTGTCTCCAGATTTTGCCAGAAGTCCTATTTGTTCGAGGATCTGCTTTCGCTCCCACCAAAGCTCAGCACGTTCTAATGCTTCTAACTCACTACGTATTAAATTTTCATCGATCTCTGCCAAACGCGCTTGTTCATCATCTTCGCAAGTAATGATATTACACTCAATTTGTTCTAACCCAAGCAATTGGCAAGCTGTAAGACGGTGTAATCCAGCAATTAAGGTGAGCTCTTGATCTAGAGTAATAGGATTGAGAAGTCCATTAGCTGCGATCGATTCCTTCAATTCAGCAACTTTATCGGGCTTGAGAGGGCGCCTATTGCCTTTAACTTTAATTAGCTCTATTTTTACTATTTTTACAATTGACATTTACTAATTCTCTAAATTTGGCATATCCTAAAATCCTCTGAAGTTACGATATTATAAATTTCTGATGTTAATTATAAATTCCTAATATTAGAGGATATCTGAAAAGTCTCAATGACAAAGTTTCGATAAATTGAGCCTCTGTAAACATTATTAATAAATTAATCTGTTTACATAATTTAATTTTAGTTTTTGCCTAACAAAAAACTTACTTTTTAGATACTCTCTGATAATCACTATAGCCCTCGAAACTTGACATTATTTAAATTTCTTAGTTTACAGGCTCAAAGACCTAGTTTTGTTAAAAGTAGTATTGGCGATCCAGGCTAATTTCTGAAAACTATAGCATTTTCAGGTCAAATAAAATTTCAACCTAAATATTACTGATATTATAGCTTTTCTATCTAACAATTCTCATTTTGAAATAACTTTGCGTTGTTTCAGCACTCAAGCAATTTGTTAAGAATTATTAATCTTGCTTGAGGTAGGGTTTTAATGTCATGAAATTTTAATAGTGGAATCCACTTGACGATTTCCAGATTCACAAATGAGCCAGTCTATAAAACTTTTAACAGCTCAATACAAATTGTACTGCGGGCAGGTTAAAACTAGACTTTTAATAAAATGCTAGGATTCAAACCAGAAAAACTTTTCATCACTTTAGATGATTTCTGAAAAAGACTTTACCAAAATCATCGACAGTAGGGTGCTGTTAGCGGTCAGACTCCGCGTTATCCTAAAGGATATGCGGAGCGGTATCCTTAATCCGAAGGGGTACCCTTTAGGGTTAGGGCGGCGTAAGACGCTTGCCCAGCTTCGTGCTCTGGGCAAACGCCAGTTCCTACAATGGGGACGTATAAACTTCTGGGGAGACCCCTGCAACGGACTGGCTTGGGAATGCTGGCCAAGAGAGCGCCAGCGTAACGCACCATTTCTCAGTTGGGCTGGGATATTTATTGCTAGAAATTACCTGAGAAAAATTCCCAATCTCAGCCGCCCGCATTAATAAAACAATATTTTTGAACTCTACTATCAACCGACTCCAACAATTTTTCCCGATCACTTTCTTAGTTGATTCATCTCCTAAATTTAGCAATACCAAATTTTCCTTTGATTTTGAGATCTTGATTTAATCTATCTATACTCAGCTTATTCTTTCGCATTCTTCTTGTCGATCCTGTGGTAGCAAATCGATTACATTGTTGTAACTACTGAAATAGTCTCGGAGTCCCTGTGCTTGTCTACCAGTAAAATGAAGCCATTCATAGTGATATAATTCTGGAGAAGTGTTGTCTGCTCCTGCTAATAAGGGAAATCTAGGAGTAGCCATGAGAACGGAAAGGCTTCTTTCACCAGTAAAAGTTTGGCTTTCTAATTTAATAGAAGCGATGTAGTGGGTATTGAGAATGATATTGTCAACTTTTAAAAAAGCCATAGGACAATGATTAAAAAATTTACACTCATTAATAAATCTAGCTTGGTAATTATTGGATTAATTGTATACCCTAATACTTAAGAAATCCTGCATCATCTAAATTTATTTAAGTATAAGATACATTATCGAAATAGATGCTTTAGGATTCAATTTATTAGGTAATAGTACTAAAATCAATCAACCCTTGCTTAAAGTTAGTGACTTACTAGCATAGTACTAATATTACACCAGAAAAAATATTAATACTTTTGGAAGTTTACAAAATTGTTAAAAATCTGTAAGCAACCTTGCTTTTCTCAGAATGAAATTTAGGACTGTTTCCTCCTTAGAAATAATATCGGCTCTTCCTTCCATGCCAGAGCGAATCGAACATTTCTTGCGCTCAGCATCCAAAGAGAGGCTTTCCGGTGCAATAGTCACATTATAAGTAGCTTTAGCATTATCAAAACTACTTGTTTCAGATAAAGAATTAGAATTATTGCTTTGAGAAGTCGTGGCATCTGGAGAAATTGTCTTGACAGTGCCTTTAAGAGTGCCGTAATCAGGATAAGGGCAAGCGGACACTCGCATTTGTACTTTTTGACCCATTTCCACTTTGTCAATATCCTGTGATGCTACCAACGCTTTAATTTCTAAGGGAGCTTCACTGGCGGCAATTTGGGCGATGACATCGCCAGGACGTACTATTTGATCTGGATTACGCAGATTTAGTTCTTGAACGATCCCAGATGCCGAAGCCCGAATTACTGTGCCTTTAAGTTCGGTTTCGAGCTGCCGGAGTTCTTGTTGATCGCGACTAAGTTGATTTTGGGTTTCAATCTGCTGCTGAATTATGGCTTCTCGTTCCTTATTTAAAATCGCAAGAGTTACCTGACCAGTAGCTTGTTCTCGAGGGATATTAGCTTCGGCGATCTCTACTTCAGCTCTACTAGGATCAAGATAAGCTTGAGTTCGTTCTAATCTCGCTAGAGCAGCCAAAACAGCTCCTTGTAGTCGTTCAATGGTTTCTTGTTGCATAACTACTGTAGCTTGTTGTGCTGCTACCGCTTGTTGTTGTTGATCAACAGCTAGTTTAGCTTCCTCTAATTGATCTAATGGTAGAGCTCCTTCATTGGCAACATTCTGATAGCGGTTGTATTTCGACTGAGCGGCTGAATAGGAAGCCTGAACCGATCTTAAGTTAGCTTGTGCTGATTTCATTTCCGCCTGCGCCTTTTGTAAATCTTCCCGCGCAACTCTGACATTTGCTTTGGCTTCTTCTACTTCAGCAGCCGCGATCATTTGCTTATCTCGATATTCTCGTTCACGACGTTCTAGTTCAGCTTCAGCAGAAAAAATAGCACGGTCGATTCGGTTAGTTTCAGCTTGGATCTGACTTTTGAGAGCGATAATCTGAGCCTTGATTTGAACTAATTGCTGCTCTAGCTGTTGGATGTTATTCTGCAGTTGACTTTTTTTCGTTTGCAGGCGGGAGTCGTCAATAGTCGCAATAATATCTCCTTTGTTGACCGTTTGATTATTTTGGACGGCAATATTGAGAATCTGTCCTTCCGTCGCCGCTTGAACAATTCGCAGTTCACCAACAGGGCGCACAGTAGCAGGAGCTTTAATGGTTACTTTGTATTTAAGAATACTAACGAGAGTTAGCGTCGCGCTGAAAATAGTGAGCAAGACTAGCCCCCCTACACTCACCCACCAGTGGATCTGAGGCAAGAATTCCTCTGGACCGACAGCACGGAGGGTATCTTGCTCCCGATTAAGATCAAGAGATTTTGCATCAATGTTACTCAGCATAATTGATAATTGTTAGAATGAATTCAGTATTGCTATACTACAAAATGCAATCACGATTATATTGCCTATAGCTCTGTTGGTCGTTCCCAAGTAGCTAATCATTTTAGAATTTTTTAAATATCAAGAAACCTAAATTGTTTGAAATAGAAAAATTTACTAATTTTGCCTATTTAGAGAGATTAGAGAGAGATTTCTCGGATATTTAATCGTGAACCCTTATTAATTCTGTTTGTACTAGTCTGTAAACTTTGAAAACAGAAGCTCAATAGTAAATATTTACTTAGATTAATCTCTTGAATCAAACATTAGTAACCCAAAAGATTGTTCTTGGTTATTGATCATTGTTGATTTGTTGATTTCATGAATAATTTAGGACTGATAAAGCAAATACTTATTGAACATCACTCATAATTTATTACAGAGTAATTTTCTTTTTTAACACCATACTATTGACTTATAACAATCTTATCTTAATCATGAAACAAGATTGTCCTGTACCCCAAAGCATCTGCTTTGTCAGGGCATATCGCTATATGTAAGCAAGATGGTCAATCTTTTTCACAAACGATTGAGGATTGCTATAGGTAATTTAGTATATCTATATTTTAAAACAAAAATTTCTAAACTAGAAAAATAGTTCTGACTGTAGTAATTTTCAA
>JAAUYH010134336.1_pt1 | contig 15466 bp, 13 predicted proteins | sample 7278061 | NCBI WGS metagenome assembly JAAUYH01 (sample SAMN14350203, study PRJNA611818) | marine sediment metagenome | isolation source: surface marine sediment (0.6m) | place: French Polynesia: Moorea | collected 2018-08
CGTGCACGTATTGGCCATCCGGGCGAGGCCTACGGGCTGCGTTCGGGACTGTGGTTTGACCCGGAAACCGGGACCGGAATGGCCTATTTCATCTCGGCTGTCCCGCCCCGGCAAGGTGCGGAAGATGAAGGCGGTTTCGATCTGCGTGAGATCGCGCTGATCGCTCGCGCGAAAGACATGCTCGCCAAGCCGTCGCGCTGATTAGCTATCCGACTTCGGCAGCCGCAGTTCCGCTCTCAATCCGCCTTCATTGCGGTTCGACAGTACCAGTTTGCCTCCGTGCTGCTCGGCGATAGCGCGGGCAAGCGTGAGTCCAAGGCCAGCCCCGCCAGTGGCGCGATTGCGCGAGGCTTCGCCACGTTTGAAGGGTTCAATCATGTCGGCAATGCGGTGTTCGGGAATACCCGGCCCCCGATCTTCGACCCGCAGAACGACTTCGCCATTTTCGGACAGCACGCTGATCTCGGCTGATTGGCCGTAACGCACAGCGTTGGACACGAGATTTCGCAGCGCACGCTTGATCCACGTGACTTGTACCTTCGCGACCAAGCGCGGCGGATCGGCAATCGTGACCGGCTCGCCCAAATCTTCAAACTCTTCGGCAATGCCGATAGCCAACGCGCCGAGGTCCACCGCTTCCTTTCCCGCTTCGTTCCGGCCGACGCGCGACAGCGAGAGAATGTCGTCGAGGGTTGCGGTGATGTCTTCGATCCCCTGCGCCATCTTTGCCCGCTGGGTGTCGTCGGCAACGCTCTCGATCCGCACCCTCAGGGCGGCGAGCGGGGTCTTGAGGTCATGCCCTATTGCGCCGAGCATCACGTCTTTCTCGTCAAGCAGCGCGGCAATGCGCGTCTCCATCGCGTTATGCGCTGCGATCAGGCGCCTGGTATCGGCAGGCCCGCTTTCCTCGATCAGCACAACCTTGTCGGGTGCGCGTGAGAAATCGCCGACCCTCTCGGTTAATCTCGCAAGCGGGCGGGTGATGCGGCGCAGGACAAAGAACAGGATCACAATCAGGATCGCAAAGGTCACGAGGGTCTGGAACAGGAGTACGCCGAACGCGCCGCGCTGACGGACAGGTTCGAGCACGCGGACGGTCTCCCATTGTGCGCCAGACTCACGCTGGATGGTCGCGACAAACAGCCGCCTTTCCTGCCATTCGGTGCGGTCACGAAAGCGCGGGCGGTTTTCGGCAAAGCGTTGCAGCACGGGGTCATCGCCGGCGCGAATGACCGATACCCCGGCCCGTTGCGGTGCAATTCCCTCTTCGCTGAGGGCCAGGCGCAGGCGTCGTTCGCTCGCGCCTTCCTGCCCAGAGGGAGGCACATCAAAGGGGGCATCTGGGGCAACGACGTAGCGTAGGGGGCGTGGCAAGCCTCCCGGCGGTCTTGGTTCCGGCCTGGCTGGTGGCGCGCCTCTCTCCATTCGCAAGGCTTCGCGCTGCACGCTGCGCTCAGGGCCGGTGGCAAGCTGGAAGGCGGCGGCCGTGAGGATTGCTGTCTCGCGCCGATCTTCGCTCGCCCGGTAGATGAGGAAAACAGATACAATCTGTGCCACAAGCAGCGCGAGCGCCACGCTGAACATTACTTGCCCGAGCAAGCTGGAAGGCAGCAGTCGCTTCACGAATTGTCCGGTTCAGGAGGCAGGCGATTGACTGTCGCAGCAAGTCGATACCCGCCGCCACGCACAGTCTGGATCAGCTGCGGATCGCGCGAATCCACCTCGATCTTGCGGCGAAGGCGGCTCACCTGATTATCGACTGCGCGGTCAAACAGATGCGCAGTGCGCCCCTGAACCAGATCGAGCAGACGATCACGGTCCATCACTTTGCGCGGATTCTCCAGAAAAGCGCGCAGCATCCTGAATTCTGCAGTGGAGATCGGGACGGTCACGCCTTCGGGGTCGGACAGTTTGCGCTTGAGCGGATCAAGCGCCCAGCCTTCGAATGTGTAGAGCCAGTCCTCACTTTCAGCAGCGGGGAAAGCCCCGCGCCCGACCCGGCGCAAGACGGTGCGAATGCGCGCGACAAGCTCGCGCGGCTCGAATGGTTTGACGATATAGTCATCGGCGCCAAGTTCCAGCCCGATAATCCGATCAGTCGGTTCGCCGCGTGCGGTGAGGAATATGACGGGGAGCTTGCGCGTTTCGACGAGATGGCGGCTCAACGAAAGGCCGTCTTCGCCCGGCATCATGATGTCGAGCAGAACAAGGTCGGGTGTCATGCGAGTAAGGAGGGATCGTGCAGCCGCTGCGCTTTGCGCTTCGCTCACTTCGAAACCCTGACCCGTCAGATATTCGGCCAGCGGCTCGCGCAGGGTCGGTTCGTCATCGACCAGCAGGATTGTGGTGGGAGCGGTGTCGACCATTGTGGTGCAATCCATGACCGGAACCGGCCCGGCGCGCAACCTGTCAGGGCTTGGCAGGAGGTTGCGGTGCCGGGCCGGGCGAGAACGATGCCGCAACATATGGGGGGTGGAGCTATCGGCATCGCCTCAGGAGGAAGTGGTCAGCGCATCACTGTGCCTGACTGCGGCGGGCTCCGCGCCGTTCGCGCATCTGTTCACGCATCATCTCGCGGGCCGCTTGGCGTTCCTCGGCAGTGATGGTGCCCGAACCATCCGTGTCGACGCGGGCAAAGCGCGCTTCGACGGCGGCATCGAATTCCGCCTGCGTCACGATGCGATCCTGGTTGGTATCGGCTTGGCGAAGCATCCGCATCGCTCTTTCACCGCCACCGCGACGTCCGCCCCGGCGCATCTGACCGCGTTCGCCCCGCGCTTCACGGGCGGCCATCATTTCTTCTTCGGAAATGCCGCCGCTGCCATCTGTGTCGAGCCGTTCGAACATGCGGGCCTGACGCTCTGCGCGGCGCTGTGCGCGTTCCTCTTCCCGGGCTTCGCGGGCAGCGGTCATTTCAACCTGTGTGATCTCACCGTCGCCATCGGCGTCGGCCTGGGCGAAGCGCTCGGCAGCGCGCGCTTGCCGGTCTTCGGTGCTGAGCTGGCCATCGCCATTCGCATCCATCTTGGCAAATCGCTCCTGCGCGTGGCTCTTGGCTTCAGCGAGCGAAATCAGCCCATCATCGTTGGTGTCTGCCGCTTCAAGTCCGCGCTCACCACTATGATGGTGGGCAAGGGCAACGCCCGCGCCGCCAAGCGCGAGCGCCGCAGTTGCCGCGGCGAGAGTTGTCTTGAGTTTACGCATCTTGGGTCCTTCCAAATCATTGTCACAAGAGCTGCGGCAAGGCGCGTGCGATGGCTGGGCGGAACGAGATGCAGAACAGGGAAACCTGCGTCTCGGCTTTGCTCCGCGTCGTCAGGGGAGGGGGCCAATGGCGCGACCTCACCGCAACTCATGGAATATGTTCTAGAAGGCGCATGTCGCAGGAGTATCCCGGAAAGGCGCGACATTGTCGCACTTTGTATCAGGATCGCCCGCGTGTTCACTTTCGCGAAAGCCGCGATTATCGCGGACGGTGCTCGGTTCCCTCGCCAGCGGTGATGAAGATTGCGGTCGCACTCTCCTCGACATCGGCAATATGCCAAACGCCGGGCGGATTGATCGCGTATTCTCCGGCGCTGAGACGCACCTGCTTGCGAGTGCCGTCCGGATATTCCTGTGTGAGCAGCATCGCTCCATTGATGCAGATAACGACTTCGTCGCCCTTGGGATGCATCTCCCAGCTATCCCAGTCTTCGGAGAAAGTATGCTGCGACACGAGCCGACCTTCGGGGCCGTCATCGCCGTGACGTCTGCCATAGCCTTCATACCATTCGAATCCGTCGAACGGCGGCTGGGGAACCGCCGCCGCGCCCAGGCCGAGGTGCAGAAAGCTCTCGCTCAATTTGCGCGCTTCGCTCATGCGGGCGGCGCGGTCATGCAGAAGACGTTGAGCTTGTTTCCGTCGGGATCGCGGAAATAGCCGGCATAAAAGCCATCATCTCCGCGATGCCCCGGCGCGCCTTCGTCCTTGCCGCCTTTCGCCATCGCGGTGTCGTAAACCGCCTGCACCTTTTCCGGGCTGTCGACCTGCAACGCGACCATGGTGCCATTCCCGACCGTCGCGGGCTGTTCGTCAAATGGCTTGGTCGCAGCGATACCCGGCGCACCGCCCATTTCGCCCCAGGCAATGAAGGTCTCGAACTCCATCATCCGCCCGACGCCGAAATGCTCGGCAATCGCGTCGTAGAATTCCGCAGCGCGCGGCAGGTCATTGGTGCCCAGGGTTACGTAGCCGATCATGAATGTTCTCCCTTTGCCGGGCCGCAAGATGCGACTCGGGATATGAGAACATTACAGGAACATATGCTCGGCTGCAATTAGCTTCAGATCGGATCTTCAACCAATCCTAGTCAGGAGGGTGGCGAATGAAATCGTTAGGGCAAGAATTGATACTCCAAGGGCCCAACGTGCAACCCAACCTTCTCGGCGCCTGAGCTCAACCTCGGCTCTAATGCGTAGCTCGGAACCTTCCTTCCAACCTGCCATCCACTTATGCAATTCTTCGTCGCTCAACCTGCGCACAGACTTGGTTGAGTTGTCGGGCATATTGGAAGCTGTGAGGTCGCGTCTTTGGAAAATCATTGGTTCAAATCGGAGCAGTCTGACGCTCAAGCCACGCAAGGTCATCACCTTCAAGCTGAGGCGCGACAATTTCGCGGACCTTGGCGTGATAGGCATCAAGCCATGCGATCTCGCTATCGGTGAGCAGGCTCTTTTCGATCAGGCGGCGGTCGATCGGCACGAAGGTGAGGCAGTCGAAGCCGAGATAGCGTCCTTCTGCCCCTTCTATGTCCTTTTCAACCGTCAACACGAGGTTCTCGATCCGGATGCCGAACGCGCCCGCCTTGTAATAGCCCGGCTCGTTCGAAAGGATCATGCCGGCATGCAGTTCCTGCGCTGTGCCTGCCTGCCCGCCAGCGGGTTTTGCAATGCGCTGCGGGCCTTCGTGCACGCCGAGGAAGCTGCCGACCCCATGGCCTGTGCCATGCGCGTAGTCGACGCCTCCTTCCCACAGATACTGGCGCGCAAGGGCATCAATCTGCCCGCCGCACGTCCCTTGCGGGAATATCGCGCGGTCAATCTGGATGTGACCTTTGAGAACACGGGTGAAGCGGTCCTTCATCTCCGCTGTCGGCTCGGAGCCATCGGGCGTATCGATCCAGACCGTGCGGGTGATGTCGGTGGTGCCCGCTGGATACTGGCCGCCTGAATCGACAAGATAAATAGATCCGGGCGGGATCACGATGTTGCTGTCTTCGTCGACCTTGTAGTGCGGCAGCGCAGCGTGGCCTGCTGCCGCGGAAATCGTATCGAATGAAGTGTCGCGCAGGTCGCCATGTTCGCGGCGGAAACCTTCCAGTTTCGCGGAAGCTGCGATCTCGTCAATTTCGCCCGCAGGCGCAGTCACTTCGAGCCAGCGCAGAAAGCGGCTGACGGCCGCCCCATCGCGCGCCTGCGCATCGCGGTGGCCCTGCACTTCGGCGGGGTTCTTGATGGCTTTGGTAAGTATCGTCGGGTCCTGTTTGAAGGTGAAATTTGCGCCGCCCGCGCGCAGTGCCTGGGCGATGCCGACCACGCCGAAATCGGGATCGACGCTGACATGCTTGCCGGAAAGCTCTCCGAGCGCCGCCTCGAACTCGTCGCGCGGGCGGATCGTTACCGCATTGCCCAGATGCTGGGTAACTTCGGGCGTCACCTTTTCAGGCGCGATGAACAGTTCGGCATGGCCGTCTGCATGGGCGATCACATAGGACAAGGCGACGGGCGTATGGGCCACGTCACTGCCGCGAATGTTGAGCAACCATGCGATTGAATCGAGGGCCGGGACTACGACCGCATCAAGATTCTCTTCCGCCAGCCAGTCTGCGACCTCAGCCCGCTTTTCGGCTGATGAGCGCCCGGCAAGGTCCTCGGTGTGAATGATCGCCTGCGCATCTGAAGGCGCCGGTTGATCGGCCCACACAGCGTCGATCGGATTGCTGTCAGCAGGGACCATTGTGATTCCGGCGGGCTCGACGATCTTTTCGAGGGCCTCGACCCAATTCCACGTGTGGAGCCACGGATCATAGGCGATCCGGGCGCCATCCTCGCTCACATCCTTGAGCCAGTCGCCAAGGCGGTCACCTGGAATGCTGCGATATTCAAACAGGCTTTCATCAACCTGATCCCTCACCTGCACGGTGTAACGTCCGTCGACGAAGATTGCTGCATGGGTCAGCGTCACCGCAGCAAATCCCGCCGAACCGCCAAAGCCTGTCAGCCAGTGGAGGCGCTGTGCATAGTCGCCGACATATTCGCTCATATGCTCGTCAGAAATCGGGATGACGAAGCCATCGAGATTGCGGCGCTTCAATTCCTCGCGCAGTGCCTTGAGGCGGGCTTCGTGGGTTTGCATGAGCATAAGGGGCTCCAATGGTGATCGTTAGTAGCGCGGGTCTCTTGCCGCGCGCTTGTGTTCGTCTAATACCCACCACATAGGCCCCATCCGGGTCGCTTTCCACCCGCGCCCTTGCCCAAAGGACCAGTCAGCCGTGTCGAAAACCCGCTTTGCCCTGATTGCATGCGCCGCGAGCCTCGCCGCGCTGACCCCCGCCATCACTTTCGCAGAAGCCCATGAGGACAATTCAAGCGTGACCCTTACTCCGCCAGACGCCGAGCAGCGTGAACACAGCTACACCTATCACGGGATTACGATCAGCGACCCGTATGACTGGCTCTACGACAAGTCCTATCCTGAAGTGGATGACGAGGATGTGCTCGACTATGTGAAAGCGGAAAACGCCTATTTCGAAGCGGCGATGGAGCCGCATGCTGAGCTGACCGAAGCGCTGTTCACCGAGATGCGCGCGCGGATCAAGGAAGACGATTCCACCGTGCCGCAACGCCGTGGTGATTTCCTCTACTGGTCGGAATTCGATGAGGGTGCGCAGTACCGCAAGCACTATCGCAAGCCTGCCGGCGCAGCTGAAGGAGCCGAGCCGCAGCTGATCCTCGATGAAAACGCGCTGGCTGAGGGGCATGAATATTTCCGCCTCGGTGCGCTGTCGGTGAGCAAGAATGGGCGTTTCCTTGCCTATTCCACCGATACGAGCGGAGCCGAGCGCTACACCGCCGTTATCAAGGACCTCGAAACCGGCGAGCACCTCGCCGACGAGATCCCCAACACCTTGTCTGGCCTGACCTGGCTCAATGGCGACACGCAGATTGCCTATGGGCGGGTCGATGACAATTGGCGCGTCAACAATGTCCGGTTGCACACCATTGGCACCCCTGTGGAAGACGATGTCGAGATATTCACCGAGGAAGACATTTCGTTCCGCGTCGGCGCAGGGTTATCGGCGCAGGAAGACTATCTCATCATTTCAACCGGCGACAACGAGACGAGCGAGGTGCGGTTCGTTCCAGCTGACAATCCGACCGGGGAGCAGACGCTAGTTCGGGTGCGGCAGAAGGGGGTCGAATACTCAGTAGACATTCGCGAGGGCGAATTGTGGGTGTGGTCGAATGACGAACACATCAATTTCCGGCTGGCCAAGGCTGACGTCGCGACGCCGGGTGACTGGGAAACGGTGATTGCCGGATCGGACGAATTCTACCTCACCGATTTCGAACTGTTCAAAGACTTCTTCGTCACCGAAGGACGGCTCAACGGCCTCGATCAGATTCAGATCCGAAACTACGATGCGCCGACCGAAGCGAATCCGATCGCATTTCCCGAAGCGAGCTATTCGGCCGGTCTTTCGAACAATCCCGAATACGATCAGACCAAGCTGCGGCTGTCCTACGAAAGCATGGTTACGCCCGACACGGTCTATGATTACGACGTCGCAAGCGCCTCGCTCGAACAGCTCAAGCAGCAGGAAATCCCGAGCGGCTATGACGCTTCGCTCTACACCACGCAGCGCCTGACCATCGATACACGCGACGGGACGATGGTCCCGGTCAGCGTAGTGATGCGCAAGGATCGCGTCGAGCTCTTGGCGGCGCGGGGCATTGAAGGTCCCGGCCCGCTGCACCTCTACGCTTACGGTGCATACGGCTATGCAATCCCGCCCGGCTTCTCGACCACGCGCCTTTCGCTCGTCGACCGCGGCTTTGCCTATGCGATCGCGCATATTCGCGGCGGCGATGACCTTGGTCGGCGCTGGTATCTGCAAGGCAAGCTGTTCGAGCGCACCAACACCTTCAACGATTTCGTTGATGTTGGACGCGGGCTGATCGCTGAAGGCCTGACCGCCGAGGGCATGGTGACCGCGAGCGGCGGTTCGGCAGGCGGCGAGCTGATGGGTGCAATTGTCAATCAGGACCCGGCGCAATATGGCGCCATTGTTGCTCATGTCCCCTTCGTCGACGTGCTCAATACCATGCTCAACAAGGACCTGCCGCTAACGCCGGGTGAATGGCAGGAATGGGGCAACCCGATCGAGAGCAAGGAGGCGTTTGCCTACATCCTCTCCTATTCGCCCTACGATCAGGTGAAGGCGCAGGACTACCCGCCGATGCTGGTGACGGCTGGTCTCAACGATCCGCGCGTCACCTATTGGGAGCCCGCCAAGTGGGTTGCCCGCCTGCGCGATGTGAAAACAGACGACAATATTCTCCTGCTCAAAACCAATATGGGCGCAGGCCATGGTGGTCAGTCGGGACGCTGGAATTCCCTGCGCGAAACAGCGGAGGAGTTCGCCTTCATCCTGTGGCAGATGGGCATGAATGAGGGTGGCGAGTGAGCGAACCGCCGCGCTTCTCCCGCACCTTCACCGCTGCACCCGAACACATTGACGAGCTGGGCCACGTCAACAATTCGGTTTGGGTGCAGTGGATCCAGGATATGGCCACCGCGCATTGGGACAGCGCTGCGCGGCCCGAAGATCGCGAGCAATTCTTCTGGGTCGTGATCCGGCATGAGATCGATTATCGCGGCAATATTGCTGCAAGTGAGACCGCAACCGGCACGACATGGATCGATGGAGACCCTCGCGGTGCAAAGTCGGTTCGTGTGGTCGAATTCACCGACGCAAGCGGCAAGCGCCTTGTGTCAGCGCGCACGACTTGGGCGATGATGGATCGGGCAAGCGGGCGATTGGCGCGCGTGCGTCCAGAGGTTCTCGAACCATTTCAGGCATAAAGCAGCGCATCGCTGGCCACCCATTTTTCCACAGTCATTGAACTGAAACATTTTCGTCATCAAACCATCGCATCTGGGTCATATGGGGCTTGCCGGACGGTAAGGGACCCAGAAAAAATGAACCATAAGATATCGTATGTCGCACTTGCGGGTGCTCTCGCATGTGCAGCTACTCCCGCTGCTGCACAAAGTCAGGAAGACCTGCTCGAAGAACTCGCTGAAATGCGGGCAACAATGGCCGAAATGGCGGCCCGGATCGACGCGCTCGAATCCGAGCTTGAGGGCGTTGAGGCCGAGGCTGAAGAAGCCAACACGCAGGCTGCTGCCGCTTCGCAAGTTGCCGAATCCGCGATGGCAACGGCTCAGGCAAGCGCCGAAGCTGGCCATTCAGTTGCCTTCAAGGGCACGCCGGAGTTTTCCACCGATGACGGCTGGAGCTTCAAGCCGCGTGGTCGATTGCAGTTTGATGCGGGCACAGTCTCTGCGCCCGATTCCACCGGAGTTGATGACGGCTTCGGTGCGGAAGCCCGCCGCGTTCGTCTCGGTGTTGCAGGCGATATGCCGGGCGGCTTCGGGTACAAGTTCGAATTCGACGTCGCCGGTAACGATCTGACCGTGACCGACGCGTTTATCTCTTACGAAAACGGCAACGTCACGGTGCTCGCAGGCCAGTTCAACACCTTCCAGGGGCTGGAGGAGCTCTCAAGCAGTCTCCACACCAGCTTCATCGAGCGTTCCGCCTTTACCGATGCTTTCGTTTTTGAGCGCCGCGTAGGCCTCGGTCTCGAAGTCGAAGCAGGCGATGTCCTTCTCCAAGGCGGTGTCTTCACCGACAACATGAACGATCTGTCTAACCGCAACTGGAGCCTTGACGGCCGCGTCGTCTTCGCGCCCGAGCTGGGCGAAGACACGCGCCTCCATCTGGGCGGATCGGTCCATTACAACAATCTCGAAGGCGGCTCGACGGTCCGCTATCGCCAGCGTCCGCTGGTGCACTTCACTTCGGATCGCTTCATCAACACCGACCGTATTGATGCAACAAGCGAACTTGGCCTTGGGCTGGAAAGCGCCATCATCGCCGGACCGTTCCATGCGGCGGCGGAAGCATTCTGGCAGAATGTCAGCACTCCGGGTGCAATGCAGGACCCGACCTTCTTCGGCGGTTCCATCGAGCTTGGATACTACCTGACCGAAGGCGATACGCGCGGCTACAAGGGCGGCAAGTTCGACCGTCAGAAGCCAGCCAATCCGGTTGGCGAAGGCGGTTTTGGCTCGGTCCAGGTGAATGTCCGCTATGACCGTCTTGACCTGACCGATGCGGGAATCGTGGGGGGCACGCAGGATGGCTTCATGGCTTCGTTGGTGTGGAAGCCGACCGACTACACCATGCTGCTCATCAACTATGCGCGGCTTGAATATTCCGATGCGGTCTTTGCGACCGCTGCCGGTATGCGCGACTACGGCGTCGACAGCTTCGGCGTTCGTGCGCAGATCGATTTCTGATCCAAAACTATCAACCGTTTGTCACATCGCCGTCACAGCTTCGGCGTAAAGGCAGCGCCAATTCAACCTTGAGGATGAACTCAATGAAAACGACCACCACCATTGCACTTGCCGCTCTGGCATCCCTTTCACTCGCTGCCTGCGACACCGCTGGCACCGGCGGAGGCGGCGCGCGCGACTCGATCCGCGCGGTCGGCTCGTCGACGGTATATCCGTTCGCCAAGCAGGTTGCGGAGAGCTTCGCGCGCTCCAATCCCGACTACAAATCACCGCTGATCGAATCGACCGGCACCGGCGGCGGCATGCAGCTGTTCTGCAACGGCACCGGCGCGGAAACGCCCGACATGGCCAATGCATCGCGTCGCATGAAGGTCTCCGAGTTCGATCGCTGCCAGGAAAACGGCGTGACCGAGATCATCGAACTGCAGGTTGGTCTCGACGGGATCGCCTTTGCGTCGGCACAGGGCGGCATCACGCTGAACCTGACGCCGCAGATCGTCTACGAAGCGCTGGCTGCACGTCCCTATGGCGAAGAGCAGACCGCGACCACCTGGCAGGATGTCGATCCTTCTCTGCCGGCACAGCCGATCCTCGTTTACGGCCCTCCGAGCACCTCGGGCACGCGTGACGCCCTGAAAGAGCTGATCCTCGAAGCAGGTTGTGACAGCAATCCGGCGATGGAAGCGCTCAAGGAAGAGGACGAGGACGCCCACCAGCAAATCTGCACCGAAGTGCGTGCTGATGGCGCCTATGTCGACCAGGGCGAGCAGGACAACCTCATCGTCCAGAAAATCGAAGGCAACCCCGATGCGGTCGGTGTCTTTGGCTTCTCCTACCTCGAAGAGAATGCCGACAAGGTTCAGGGCCTGCCGATGAACGGCGTTGACCCGACCTACGAAAACATTTCGAGCTTTGCCTATCCGGGTGCACGTCCGCTCTATGTTTACGTGAAGAAGGCGCACCTCCGCGCTATCCCGGGTCTCGACGCCTATCTTGCTGAGTGGGTTAAGAGCTGGAAGGCCGACGGTCCGCTTGCTTCAATCGGCATGGTGGCCTCGCCTGCCGACACGATGGCGATGAACGAGCGCCGCGTGAACGAGCAGATCGCGCTGACCCGCGAAGAGCTGACCGGCGAATAATGACTTTTGGCGAGAGCCGGCTGATCGGTCGGCTCTCGCTAACTGAAGTCCTCGCCCACCGCTGCCATCTGCGCCTTGAGCCCAAGCTGGCAGATATTCTGGATTTCGATCCCGGGGTGGGCGTTGACTTCGATGATCAGCGGTCCGTCATTCTTGTCGAGCACGATGTCGGACCCTGAATAGCCAAGACCGATGGCGGGACCGCACTTGCTCGCGAGTTCCAAAACGCGATCCCAGCCCGGTATCTCAAAACCAATTAGGTTAACTCCGGTATCCGGATGATGGGTGATGACCTCACCTTTCACCAGCGCTCGTGTGATGCGCCCGGTTGCCATGTCGATGCCCGCTCCGATCGCGCGTTGGTGCAGGTTCGCCTTTCCGTCAGACTCGTTGGTCGGCAATCGCACCATCGCCATCAGCGGCTCATCATGCAGACAAATGACGCGAAGGTCGGGAAGTCCTTCGGGCACAAGATGCGCAAGCGCGGGATCAGCGATGATCAGCGGTTCGATGAGCGCTGCGTCCTCACTCGCAGCATCTCCGGAGAAGCCTCCATCGACGACCTTCTGGATGTGGTGCATCACATCATCTTCGGTCATCGCCTTGCCCGATCCGCGATACCAGATATCGCCTTCGCGCCGCACCGCGAGCAGAATGCCGTCGCCCTGCGAACCGCGGGCAGGCTTGATCGCCCAGGCATCGGGCATGTCGCGGGTCGGCTTGAACTCCATGAGCGAACGGTTGTCGTCGATCACGGCAACCGTGCCGGTGCAGGAGATCCCAGCGGCTTCGAGCGCGACCTTCGCAGCCACCTTGTCGCGTGCCCGTTCAATCGCGTGGCGAGGATTGTATTTCGCGATCAGGGCGTTGCGCATGTTGATCCCGAGAATTTCCTCGATCGGGCTCATCTCCTTTGGGCGCAGCTTTTCCAACGCATCCTTTTCGCTTGGGCGCTTCCTGAAGATCGAAAACATATCAGACATCCTCAACCGACCTGATGATCCAGGCATTGTGCTTCATGGGTCTTCCAGACGCGCCTAAGCGAGGCGCAAACTGCGCCTCGCTGTTGGGCTTGACTTCGGCTTCGGGCTGAAGCTCGTCTGGTTCTCTGGCTCTGGGTTGTGGGACCCGCCTTCGCGCAAACGGTTCGAGATCCGCTGGCGAATTGATGACCCACATTCCCTCAAGGGGCGGCGCGCGCTCCTTGGCTTGCTCTTGGACGGGGGGGCCAAGATCCAGCTCAAGCTGATCTGCATCCGCCTTTTCGCGGGCCACCCTTCGTCGCTCGAGCCATATCGGCGCGAACCGGCCGATTTCGGTGATCCTGAGGCCGCGATACCGGCCAAGGATACCGATCGCGACTGCGGTGATCGCAGGCATCAAAAGGGGCGATGCCTCGATCAGCGTCAGCGCGAAGTGCGACACCATCACGAACTGGATGACAATCGCGATTATGAAGGAGTTCAGCGCCAGTCGTGCGGCCTGGTACGCTCCGTCCTTCTCCCATTGCTTCCACCAGCGTTCAACCACCAAAGCGCAGACGATGACCGGGAAGGCATCAACCTGCAGCTTGGTATCGAGCAGGCCTTGCAGGGCAACAAGGACCAGCACGATCAATGAGATAAGAACGCCAAGGAAGCCCACCCGGGTCATGCGCAGTTTCAGCAGGGCCGGGGTGACGATCATGCCGACCAGCACCGATGCGCCCAGCACGATCGGGCCCATGATCGGGCCGATCTGCAAGAACGCGAGTGCGATCAGCATGGGGGTGAACAGGCCGAATGCTTTCAGCCCGATAAAGCTGCGCGCAAGCACCACAAGGAATGCGCCCAGCGGCAGGACCATAAGGAGGTTTGATGGTTTGAGTCCCCAAATGGCCTGTGAGGTTGCCGTGTCGCCAAATGACGAGGGCAATGCGAAGAAACTTTCGGTATTGAGAAAGCCGAGAACGACCAAGACGGCGAGTATGAACCCGACGACGAGGCCGATGTAGGCTGGGCGTTTGACCTGCGGGGTTGCCCTGTCCCAGACCCGCCTGATCTTGGAGATCAGGCTAGAAAACATACCCGACGCTCAGCGTCAGCCGGTAGCCCTCGCGTTCGCGACGCTGCTCGTTGCTGTCGGAGAAAATGTACTTGGCTTCGGCCTCGACGCGCCAGCGACCGGGCCACCAGAGAAGCTCGACTTCGGGCACGACCAGCTGGTCGTTGCGCATTTCGCCTGAATCAGTGAGGCGGCCGTCGAACTCGGTATTAAGGTACTCAATTGCCGGGCGAATTCGCAGATCCGGCGTGATGGGATGCGTGTAGGACGCCTTCGCTGATTGGCGCTCATAACCCCGTCGCGGATCATCGGATTCGATGGACTCCGCTCTCAGATCGAAGTTGATGTAGTGATAGCGCCCGAAACGGTGGCGATATTGCGCATCGATGCGCGGGCCTTCGCCGGTGGTTTCCGGGTCATCGCCATTGGCATATTCGCGCTCGCGCCAGGTGCCACGCACGCGCAGCCGGTGTTCGCGAACGGGTTCATAGGTGAACTCGACCGAGCCCTGCCATTCATCTGTATCGCTGGATTCTGCCGTCACGAAGTCATCGTAATGACGCGCGCGAAGCTCAATTTCCCAATCATCATCAAGCTCTTGCTCGAACAGGACGGTGAAACGATCGCGCTGGCTATCGCGGCGGTCTTCGCCCAGCCGGAACACTTCGATCCGGTCGGCTTCAATGCGGAAACGGGTGTTGTCGTCCTCGAAATCCACCCCGGCTTGTGCGCGAAAGGTGAAGGCGTCCCCGTCGACCACCAACTGTTCGTCACGGGTCGTGCTCTGAGCACTGACAGCGCTGAGCTCAAAGCGAAGGTCGGGATCGATTGTCCAACCTTCATCCTGCGCCTGCGCGGCGTTTGGCGTGGATGCAAGCATTGCTGCGCCGAAAAGGCACGCAATCGCACGTAGACCCCGCCCCAAGGGAAACTGCTTAACCATCACCCGTGGCTCTACGCAGAGGGTGTTTAGAAATTCCTAACCCTAAGCTTAAACCACAAGATCCCGCGAAATTCGGCGAGCTTACGGCTGAGACGCAAGAAAATTAGCCCGATTCAGCGAACCGGGCTTAACCGTGATTATGGAATAGTCCTGAGGTCGTGACGTCAGATTTGTCTGCGCCAGTAAACTTCGCCGCGCATACTAGATCGGATTTCCGTCCTGATCGCGGAAGATTTCGCGGCGACCGACGTGGTTTGCGGGGCCGACAAGGCCTTCGCTTTCCATGCGCTCGATCCATTTGGCAGCGGTGTTGTAGCCTACGCCCATCTGGCGCTGGAGCCAGCTTCCGCTCGCTTTCTGGTTTTCGATCACGATCTGACAGGCTTGACGGTACTTGCGCTCCTCAGGGCTGTCGGATGCTGTCAGCTCGTCCTCGAAATTGAGGCCACCCCCATCTTCGGGTTCCTCGGTGACCGCATCAACATATTCGGGAGCGCCCTGTGCGCGCCAGAAGTCCGCGACTGCCTCAACCTCGTCATCGCTCACGAAAGGCCCGTGCACGCGCACGGTTGCGCCGGTATTGGGCTTGTAGAGCATGTCGCCGCGGCCCAGCAGCTGTTCGGCGCCCTGCTCTCCCAGGATCGTGCGGCTGTCGATGCGGCTCGTAACCTTGAAGCTGATCCGGGTCGGAAGGTTCGCCTTGATAACGCC
>JAAUYH010238721.1_pt1 | contig 15466 bp, 12 predicted proteins | sample 7278061 | NCBI WGS metagenome assembly JAAUYH01 (sample SAMN14350203, study PRJNA611818) | marine sediment metagenome | isolation source: surface marine sediment (0.6m) | place: French Polynesia: Moorea | collected 2018-08
CGTGGTAACAATAATTCCCCTAGGAAACAAGAAAATCCCACCAACCGCTTAAAACAACTCCATCAACTCCTGATAAAACCCATTGCTGACTTGTTACCCCAAGATGAAGAACAACGGGTGATTTTCATTCCCCATCAAGAATTATTTTTAGTTCCCTTCGTCGCACTCCAAGACGAAAAAGATAAATACCTCATTGAAAAACACACTATCCTCACCGCACCTTCCATTCAAGCATTGAGTTTGACCGAACCAAAAAAACAACCACAGCAAAAACAAAACACACCTACTCTTCCTCGCGGTAAAGAAGCTTTGATTGTCGGTAATCCTACTATGCCTAAAGGAGGAGTTGGGAAAGAATTAGAACCACTTACTCAACTACCTGGTGCAGAAAAAGAAGCAAACAATATTGCTACTATGCTGGAGACAAAAGCTCTTATTGGTGACGCAGCAACAGAACCAGTAATTGTACAAAAAATGGCATCTGCGAAACTGATTCACCTTGCTACCCACGGTTTACTTGATGATACTAATGCTGTTGGTTCTGCTGGTGCTATTGCTCTTACTCCTTCCGGTAAAGAAGATGGTTTCCTCACTACTGTGGAAATTATGGAACGTTTTGGTTTACCGAACCAACAAAAGTTACAAGCTGAATTAGTAGTCCTGAGTGCTTGTGATACCGGTAAGGGTGATATCAAAGGAGAAGGAGTTGTTGGTTTATCCCGTGCTTTTATGGCTGCTGGCGTTCCCACTTTAGTTGTTTCCCTGTGGAAAGTTCCCGACGGTCAAACCGCAACTTTGATGAATCATTTTTATACCAACATTGACGAAAAGAAATTTGATAAAGCTAAAGCAATGCGGGAAGCGATGTTAACCATGATTCGGGATGGCGACCCCGATCCAAGAAATTGGGCTGCTTTTACTGTGATTGGGAAAGCTGAGTGATTGAAGTCCGCAAGTCAACCTACTAAACCTCTTTACTCTTGTTCGGGTTGCGCGATCAAAGTAATATCAGTCCCGGTTACACCGGAATGATATTACTTCCTAGGCTGGTAGTTTGATAAGATGTGGTAACATACAAGAATATTAATTGTGACAACAATTTGTTAACAGTTGACACTAATGTGTTAACAGTGAAATTAATTAGTTAACATACAGGAATTTCCTAATTAAATAGATATACTTCACTCTAGAAAATGGACGTAACTGGATTCGAACCAGTGACCTCTACGATGTCAACGTAGCGCTCTAACCAACTGAGCTATACGTCCGCGACTTGCAAATAATAGCACGACTTATCCTCTGAAGCAAATACCCATAAAAATTTTATTCTCAAAATTCATTTTAGAAACTTGATTCTCAGAACTTTACATTCACTGAGACACGAGATAAATTAAGTCTCTGGATAATTTCTTGCAGATATCGACTCTAGAGAAGTTAATATTTTGTAATAAACACTTTCTAAAATATTGAAAATGCCTACAACTTTAATTACTGGTGCATCCGGTGGTATTGGTGAAGCTTTTGCTCGAGAACTTGCAGCAAAAAAAGAGAATTTGATTATTGTTGCTCGTTCTGAGGAAAAACTCAATAAACTGGCTTTTCAATTGCAAGAACAGCATAAAATCCAAGTGGAGGTTATAGTCAAAGACTTAACTGCACCATCAGCGACCCAAGAGCTATTTGAAACTGTTCAATCGAAAGGGATAGCCGTAGATACCTTAATTAATAATGCAGGTTTTGGAGATTATGGTGAATTTGCTCAGACAGATGGAGAAAGACAAATCAAAATGGTGCAGCTTAATATTATTGCACTAATGGATTTAACCCATAAATTTCTCCCTCAAATGCAGCAGCGTCGTTCAGGAAATATCATTAATGTTTCTTCGATCGCTGGATTTCAACCAATACCATACCTATCAGTTTATGCAGCAACGAAAGCATTCGTACTAAGTTTTAGCGAATCACTTTGGGCTGAAAATCGTCAGTATGGAGTGCGCGTAATTGTAGTTTGTCCCGGTCCTACAGAAACAAACTTTTTTGAAGAAGCTAATTTCCCTAGTTCCTTTACAGGTAAAACCAGTAAGGTTTCTACCCCAGAAGAAGTTGTAAGTAACACCCTCAAAGCTTTAAAAGAAGATAAATCCACAGTTGTAAGTGCAGGAGCCCTCGGTAAAATCATAGTAAATATGCCAAGATTTCTACCTCGGGAAACCTTGGTTAATATTTTGGAAAAACAGTTTAAAGCGTAAGGAGTCAGAAGTCAGGACAGACCGCGCCTACGGCGTTAACGTAAGTGGGGCGTAAGCACAGCAGAAGTCAGGACAGACCGCGCCTACGGCGTTAACGTAAGTGGGGCGTAAGCACAGCAGGAGTCAGGAGTTAGGAGTCAGGAGTTAGGAGTCAGAATTTTGATTATTGTCTGTCCCCATTACCCATTACCCATTACCCATTACTCATTACCCATTACTCATTACTCATTACTCATTACTCATTACTCATTACTCATTACCAATCCCCTATCAAACATACTTCGTCATCTGCACGCGGTAACGTTGTTTTTTCGTAACTGCAATATCTCCTATTTCTAATCTCCCTTTACCGCGTATAGCAATCAAATCGCCGGATTTGATCGTAGAACTTGCTTGAGATATTTCTTTCCAGTTAACCCGTACATCTCCACCTGAGATTAGATCGACCATCTTACTGCGGGACATTCCAAAACCCGCAGATGCAACAGCATCTAATCGTAAAGATGCTTCCACAGTAGTCATTTCTTTTTTCTTTGGTTGACGAATTTTTAATTCACTCAAGTCTATACGTTGGGTTTTGACAGGAACTGAACGTACTTGAGTCAAATTCATTTCTAGAAACTCTACCATTTCTGGCACAACTATTGCTTGTGCTCCACGTTCCCCCAAAACAATAATATCTCCCGTTTTTTCCCGGACTATTCCGGTTCCCAACATTGAACCTAAAAAGTCGCGGTGGGTTGCTGTATCAAACAGAAAATTACCCGCAATATCCAATACTGCAACTTCAACTTGAGATTGGTCTAATGGTAGATCGGAACGTGCGATCGCAACTCTACAGCGTTCAGCTTGGGGATATCCACCCCAAATAGCTAATTCTACATCAGTTAAACGTTGAAAAATTTCTCGTATTTCTGCCAATTCTGGTGGTGAGAGAAAATCAGTTAAAACTATTTCCCAGGTTTTTATTGCTTGCTCGGCTTGGTCAACTACACGAGCTACAGTTTCTCGATTTTCAACACCTTTTAACAATTCTTCTCTTGGCAACATTACGGGAAAATATTTAATTATCAATGATTGGTTCTTCTCGATTTTAGCGTTCGTATTCTCAAAATTTACATTTTGATGATTGGGTTTTTGTTTACTGCTATCTCCTATTGCTCCCTGGTACCCACAGTGCTGCACTTTAGCTACTAGTCTTAAAGATCTAACTAGTTTCTCGCTTTCTCCAAGGATGATTTAGTACACGATAGAGATAAAAATACCCCAACAGTTTGTCGGGGAAATTAGGAATATTTGCACAAGAACGCGTATATATAAAGAGTATCTGGTTTACAAATTAAATTGTTGCCATTTTGGCAACTATCAATGTGTTATCAACCTATAAACAGTTTTTTGATTTTAATTGTAGTTATGTAAAGCTTATAAATATGCTTTTTGTAAGGGTTTGAAGGATTTAAAGGATAGTATTAAGTTACAATTCTAATGCTGTACTGACTCACAAATAGAAATTTTCGTTACAAGTAATTGACAAATATAATCTTATACCTCTGACTATTTCACCATTTACTTTAATTCAGATAGGATTAATTTATATATCCTACTTTGGAATTCTTCTTACACCATCTTCATTTTTTGGTTGTTTAGTTTATATGAGATTATCTAAATCTGATGTTTTCCTTATTAGTTAATCCAATATCTTCCATTTTTCTTCAACCATATTTTGGCCTCTTTGTATTTAGGGTATATACTTTCTACGACTTCCCAAAAGGCAGGTGAATGATTCATCTCTTTTAGATGAGATACTTCATGAGCAATAACATAGTCAATAATAAATGTAGGAGTTTTTATTAAAGATAAATTGAAATTGAGATTCTTTTTAGATGAGCAAGAGCCCCATCTACTTTTAAGTTTTTTAATCCTAATTGTATTAACTTCTACTTGAAGTTTCTGACTAAACAAAATGATTTTTGGTCTGATGTAGGTGCTTAACTCTTTTTCGTATAATCTATCGAACTCAAAAAAATTATTATTAAATAATATAGTTTTATTATTATCTTGGATGAGATAATCATTTACATTGCTATCAGTTCTTAAATTAAATTGGCTACCTTTGAGCCAGATTTGATTAGTAGTATTTTGGTATAAATTGTTATTTTGTAGCTTTTTGCTCTCCCAATTCTTTAGCTTTTTATCGATCCAAGATTCTTTTTCTTTGATTAAATTATGAATCACCTCTTTTGGAGTTCTTTGGGGTGCTCTGATAGTTAGACCTTCTTGATTAATCTCTAAAGCAATAGTTTTCCTTGCGGAGTATATGATTTTGTAGTTCAAAAGCATCAGTTTATGGAATAGAGATTTATTTGGTTGTAAGTTATCTTAGAAGATTTCACTTCATTTCATGATTAAAATTGATTACCAATAGTGACGATCAGGTGACTGAGTTATTCAAGCCATTATTTTGTTTAGCAGGATTGTGATGTTATTACCAGTAATGGCGCACCGGAATGCGCCCTTACAAGTAATGTATTTTTTATTTGAAGTTTTTATTTGAAAGTTTCTTAATTCCCGGTTCCTTCTTTCAAAAAGCTGTAAATTGCTGAAAAATATTCTTGTCCTTGATAAACTCCAGATACCGTTCCTTAGCTTGTTGTTGCAGTAGACTTCTAGCTCGTAATTCCTTTCTAATTAACAACCATTCAGCTAATTTTCTTCCCAAACGAACACTACCTACTATTGAAGGAATTTTCTTCTCATCGGTACGAAACGAACCGGGATGGTTTTTTCACTAAGGGTACCATTTTGGGTTTTGGTCAAGACAAATATTTCTTGATTGCTCTTACCTACTGGAATTACCATCTTTCCATTAATTGCTAGTTGTTCGATTAAGGGCTTGGGTATACTTTCTGGAGCGGCAGTAACAATAATTGCATCATAAGGAGCATTTTCTACCCAACCTTGATATCCATCACCAGTTTTAACTTGGATATTCTGGTAACCTAACCTGCTTAGGGTTCGACGCGCTTTAATAGCTAGCTGCGGAATAATCTCGATGGAATAGACTTCTTTGGCGATCTCGCCTAATACCGCTGCTTGATATCCACTACCAGTTCCGATTTCTAACACCTTATCACTGGGAGAAATTTCTCCAGCTTCAGTCATGTAAGCAACAATATAAGGTTGAGAGATCGTCTGATTGTGACCGATCGGTAAAGGACTATCACTGTAGGCTAAATCCCTCAAAGATGAATCAACAAATTCATGGCGAGGCACTTTGGATATTGCTGCCAAAACTCGTTTATCCTTTATACCACGATTACGAAGCTGATATTTCACCATTTGCCTACGCTTCCAGTCAAATTTATCTATTGCAGCATAGGACTTGTTTATCTCAAGTCCATGGGGGTTGGAAGAGAATTCAAGTGCATAGCTAGACATGTAGGTAAGTAAAAAACAAAAACACAATAAAAAACTAGCCATAAATTTCCGAGGTCTTCTAGAAGTGTTGATATAGCCTTGTAGAAGTGTTGATATAGCTTTAAATTAAGATTCTGAATTCATCGGGACTTACACACGGATCGCGTATTTACGTCATTACGACGCTAGAAAGTAATCTCCAATCCTTATTTCGGCTAACCCCTACTATCCTGAATCATTGGAGGACTCTTGAATGGATTTTCTCCTCAGTATTTTCAATTAAACTCTGTGCCATCCCAATAGCCAGTAAGATTAAATCTTGTTCTTTTTGTCCCCTAGCCATTTCATCGCTGAAGGTAGGATAAATATGGGGATTCGCAATCATACCAGCTAGTAATTGGGTTGCGATTTGTTTTACTTCAATTGTTTTGGCATCCATAATTTACCAAACCCTTCCATTTGGAAAGAACCTTATTTTCAGATTAAGCAAAAAATTTGGGGAAATTGTGAGGGTTTAATAATTTGATAAATGTTATGGTCAGTCCCTAAGAGCAACCTGCATCAATCTTGAAATTTAGCCTGAACTGAACGATATTAGCTCTTATTCGAGATATGACTTAAATTTCTTTAGTCCAGGGTTCTCCTTGTTGTGGTATTCCAAAACCCGGTAGTTGAAAAAACTGACCTATTTTCTGAATATGGTAACTTACCATGCCCACACTACCAATCTCCATCTTCATATTCCCAAAAATTTGGGATTCCCAAGGTTGAGTGTTTCCTTCAATTTTGTCCCATAGACGTTTTTTCTCAAATCCAGACTCTAACAAACGAACAATTTTTCCATTCTCGAAATGAGAAAAACTAACTGAATCATACACTGTATAAGCAGCCAGACCCATCACTTGTCTGTTGGGAAATATTTTTGACACCTTGTAAGCATAATCAGATACGTTTTCTGGTTCTTCCACATATAATTGAATCCAAGGTGATTCACGGTGATACCGAACTATAAATAGGTAACCAACTTGAATGAGTATTTGAGAAATCTCATCTACTTTTTCAATCAATCCTTCATCAAAGGACAGATATATTGCTCCAAATTTTGCCATAATTACTTAAATCTGACCGCTAATATCGAGAAAAATTCCACAGTTGAAAATTTTATTTTTTGTTTCTGCCAAAATTCTCGTTGTTTTGATTTACAATCCCTAGAGTAAGCAGGTCATCAATTCCCAATCCCCAGTCGCCAGAGGCTCTCTCCACCGACGCTGCACCGCAGGCTCTATGACGACTGGCTTGTCGCGCACGCTCTAGCTATAGCTACCTTCGGATCCGCTAACTCTAATCCCTAATTCCCCATTCCCAAACCTGCTAAATAACCAGTAGTCCAAGCACTTTGAAAGTTAAAACCTCCGGTGACACCGTCTATATCTAAAATTTCCCCCGCAAAGTGCAAACCTGGAACTAATTTACTTTCCATGGTTTTAAAATCTACTTCTTTGAGATGAACGCCTCCACAGGTTACAAATTCTTCTTTGAATACACCTTTACCACTAATAGAATATCTTCCTTGGGTAATTTCTTGAACCAATTTATTCAGATGTTTTTTAGATAATTCCGCCCAACGGTCTTCTGCAGAGATCCCAACACGACTAACCATATATTGCCAAAGACGATGGGGTAGATCTACTCCTCGATGTAATGCGATCGCTCGCTTTCCCCATTCATCTTTTACCGCTAAGATTTGTTGTCGTACTTGTTCCTGCTTGAGGTCGGGTAACCAATTGATTTGTAAACTACCTTGATAATTATTTGAGTGTAGTATCCTTGCACCCCAAGCGGAAAGCTTGAGGACAGCAGGACCGCTTACACCCCAGTGAGTAATCAATATTGGACCAGTTTGTTCGAGATGGGGATTTTCTGGAACAGTTAAACGTACGCGCACCGACTTAACGCTAACACCAGATAATTCTTGAAATTCTGGATCTCGAATATTAAAGGTAAATAATGAGGGTACTGGTTGTTTAATTTTATGACCCAAAGACCTTGCGATTTTATAACCTGAGGGATTACTACCAGTTGCTAATAAGACAGAGTAGCATTGTAATTTTTCTTCCGACTTCAGGGTAATTTCAAACCCCCCATCTTTTCCTGTAGGTGAAACGAAGTTTACAGCTTCACCAGTGCGAACTTCTACTCCTGCAAAATGTGCAGCTTTACTCAGACAGTCAATAATAGTTTCTGAATTGTCCGTGATGGGAAACATTCGCCCATCCTTTTCTGTTTTGAGTTTGACACCGTGTTTAGTAAACCAATCTACTGTATCTTTTGCTTGAAAGCGACTAAAAGCACCAATTAAAGCTTTACCACCCCTAGGATAATTTTGCACTAATTCTTTTGCTTCAAAGCAAGCATGGGTTACATTACAGCGTCCACCACCAGAAATACGAACTTTGGAAAGTGTTTGGCGACTACCCTCGAGTAATATTACCTTTGCATGGGGATAAGTTCTCGCTGCAGTAATTGCACCAAAAAATCCCGCAGCACCACCACCCACAACAACTATTTTTTGCTTATTTATCATCTGTATTTGTCATTAATCACTTATTACTGTGTGAGTAAAACGCGCCTTGCAATACCAAAGGTATACTATTGACTAACATCATGCAGGTTGCGCTTACGCGTTTGGACGCACTACGTGTTAGTACACGCCTTCCGGCGGGCGGGCGAACGGCTAAGCCGCGTCAACAAACACCGTAGGTGCGTCTTTCGCCGCCAACTGCTAGGCGCTAAAATACTTATTACTGTGCGCAATACCTATAGCTTCGCTACCTACGGATCCGGTACGCTTACGCTAGCTACGCGCCCCGCAATACCTACGATACGCTTTCGCTAGGCGCTAACATTACTCATTACTCATTACTCATTACCCATTACCCATTACCCATTACCCATTACTTATTACTCACTGATTTTTCGTTCAATGCAAAAAGTGACGCATGCCAGTGAATATCATTGTTAAACCCAGTTCATTAGCTGCATTTATTGATTCTCGATCGCGAATACTTCCTCCCGGTTGAACAATGGCTGTAATTCCTTTCTCGGCTGCAGTTCTCACAGAATCATCAAAGGGAAAGAAACCGTCACTAGCAAGGAAGGCTCCTTTGGTTTTTTCTCCAGCTTGTTCTAAAGCTATTTTCGCCGCACCAACGCGGTTCATTTGTCCTGCACCAATACCTAAAGTTGTACGGTTGGCTGTAATGACAATGGCGTTAGATTTAACGTGTTTGCAAACTTTCCAAGCAAATAATAGTTCTGCTAGTTCGTCATCTGTGGGTTTTCTTTCTGTGACAATTTTCCATTTGCCAGGATCTACAGTTGCATCATCTGATGCTTGGATCAGTAAACCGCCTGCGATCGCTTTTATTGTTTGCTTGGGACCGTAATTTAAATCTGCTAGGGTTAAAACCCGTAATTTTGATTTCCCTGCAAGGATTTCTTTGGCTTCTGGCTCGCAACTTGGCGCAACCACACATTCCAAAAATGTCTTAGTTAGTTCGGTCGCAGTTGCTGCATCAATGGGGCGATTGAGGGCAACAATTCCACCAAATGCTGAAACAGAGTCAGCCGCAAGTGCTTTTTCGTAAGCTTCTTTGAGGGTGTCTCCCAGTGCTACACCACAAGGATTAGTATGTTTCAAAACTGCAGTTGCCGGTCGAACTGTAAATTCAGAAATTATTCGCCGTGCGGCTTCTAGATCGACTAAGTTGTTATAACTAAGTTCTTTTCCTTGAAGTTTTTCGGCAGCTACCCATCCACCATTATTTGTACCTGTTTGGTACCAAGCTGCACTTTGATGGGGATTTTCGCCGTAACGGAGAGCTTGTATTTGAGTGCCAGAAACTTGAAATTTTAGGGGTAATGTGGATTCAGTATCTGAAGTTTCTAAGTCTGATAGTTTGGATAAATATGTTGATATTGCCCGATCGTAATTAGCAGTGTGAGAAAAACCTTTCAAAGCACACTTTTGTCGGAAATTTAGCGATGCTTGACCGTCATTTTGTCGTAATTCTTGTAAATAATCTTCGTATTGCCCTGGATCGCAAAGAACTGTAAGGTGAGCAAAATTTTTGGATGCAGCCCTTAACATTGCAGGACCGCCAATATCTATCTTTTCTATCGCTTCTGATAAGGTTACCCCCGGTTTAGCGATTGTTTCTTCAAATGGGTAAAGATTAACTACAACTAAATCGATGGGATGAATTTGATTATCTGCTAAATCTGTCAAATCTTGGGGCACATCTCGACGGGCTAGAATTCCGCCATGAATCCGAGGATGCAGAGTTTTAACTCGACCACCTAAAATTTCGGGGGATTTCGTGTAGTCTGAAACTTTCTGAACGGTTATACCAGCTTCTTTTAAAGTTAAAGCTGTACCTCCACTGCTGATTATTTCAAAGTTAAATTCTTCGACTAAGCTTTTTGCTAAGTCAACTAAACCTGTTTTGTTCGATACGCTCAGCAGTGCTAGACGTGCCATATTTTCCCCGCTTCCTTTGGTAGACGTTCTTGAGAGCTGAAGATTATTTTACAAAGTGTCAAGACAACTATGAAACAAAGAAAGCTATAAAAGTGAATATTTTTATTAATATCTATGACATCAGTTAACAATATTAGTTAATAGTTGGCTTTTTGACATTTATTTGATTTACCATCGCACAGCCTGGTAGGCTCCCATTGGTGACAAATTATGGTATGAATTTCTTGAAAATCCTTAACTGTGATGGGAGGTTGGTCTCTGTCTTTAGAAGTAATTAGCATACCCCCAAATACAGGGGAAGCACCCAAAGCTTTAATTGTAATGTTGCATGGATGGGGAGCAAATTCCCAAGATTTAGCTCCACTTTCATCCTTGTTGAATTTACCCGACTATCAATTTCTGTTTCCAAATGCTCCTTTTCCCCATCCTTATTCATCTACTGGTAGGGCTTGGTACGAACTTATGAATGAAAGAAGTGGGGAGGGCTTACCAGAAAGTCGAAAAATGCTATTGGACTGGTTGCAATCTTTAGAAAAAACCACAAATGTACCTTTATCGCGGACAATTTTAAGCGGTTTTTCTCAAGGGGGAGCAATGACATTAGATATTGGCTTAACTTTACCCTTCGCCGGTTTAGTTTCCATGAGCGGATATTTGCATCCCAATCTCACTTTTGTAGGTAAAAATTCTTTTCCACCCACCTTAATTATTCACGGCAGAAATGATGAAGTTGTACCATTAGCTGCTGCAATCAACGCAAAAGAAACTTTAGAATCTATGGGAGTTACTCTCCAGTACCATGAGTTTAATATGGGTCATGAAATTCAACCCCCAACGATAGAATTAGTTCGGAATTTTGTCACCCAAATTATTCCTGATTGAAAGTTACATACTTTTTACACATTCGAGTAAAAATCCGGAATATTTTCACGAAAAAATTCCCGCTCAATGAGTAATATATATTGGGTGGCAACATTGGTTGCACTCAACCGGTGCTGGATGGTTTAGTCTGCTAAAGGGAGGGGCAATTATCATGAAGGTTTTGAGTATTTCTAAAAAAGACATTGCAGCAATGACTCCGACTGAGGTTGATAAATTAGCCGAACGCTTGGAGCAAGATAATTACAGCAATGCTTTTGAAGGTTTGGATGATTGGCATTTGCTACGAGCTATAGCTTTTCAACGTCCAGAGTTAGTTGAATCTTATATTCATCTTTTGGATTTGGAAGCTTACGACGAAGCATAAATGGAGCATAAATACTTGTATTTATGGTTTTATAATTGGCTAATAGTTAGTAGTTAGTAATTTTTTGATAAACAACAACCAAAACAACTAACAACTAACTATTACCAGTTTTTATGTCTGATTCAAAATTAAAAAAGGTTCTTGTGGGGGTTGGTGGTGGTATAGCCGCCTATAAAGTTTGTGAAGTTGTTTCCACACTTTTTCAAGCGGGAATGGAAGTGCGAGTTATTCTGACTAATTCTGCGCAAAAATTTGTTGCACCTTTAACTTTTGCAACTCTTTCTCGCCATCAAGCTTATATTGATGAATTGTTTTGGAAGTCGAGTAATCCCCGTCCACTACATATAGAGTTGGGGGAATGGGCGGATGTATTTGTAATTGCTCCTTTGACGGCTAATACTTTAGCAAAGTTAGCCTGTGGAATTGCTGATAATTTATTAACAAATACTGTTTTAGCCTCCAAGTGTCCCATACTGTTAGCTCCAGCTATGAATACTGAGATGTGGGAGCAACATACGGTCAGGGATAATTGGGAAAAATTATTAACAGACAGCCGATATCATAGTATGGGAACGGCATCTGGTTTGCTGGCGTGCGATCGCATTGGGGCGGGACGAATGGCGGAACCAGCTGAAATAGTTAGCCATGTCTATTCTTTACTACACACAGCAGGGGAACGGGACTTATTCGGGAAACAGGTTTTAGTTAGTGGGGGTGGAACTAGAGAATATCTGGATCCCGTTCGATATATTGGTAATCCTTCGACGGGAAAAATGGGGTTGGCTTTGGCTCAAGCTGCTTTACATCGGGGAGCAAAAGTAACTTTGGTTCACGCACCCGTAACTTGGGATGTGCCTTTGGGAATAGAAGCAATTCCTGTAGTTACATCTGAAGAAATGCGACAAGCAATTATGTTGTATTTACAGATTGCTGACGTAATTATTATGTCGGCTGCTGTGGCGGATGTCAAACCGCGTCAATATAGTAAGCACAAGTTACCAAAGTACCGCTTACCAGACAGTTTAGCTTTGGAGCCGGTCACGGATATTATTGCTGAAATCGCCAGACGCAAGCAACCCCGGCAAAAATTAGTTGGTTTTGCTGCACAGACTGGAGATATTATCACTCCTGCATTAGAGAAGATGCAACGAAAAAGTTTAGATGCAATTATTGCTAATCCCATTGACCAACCCGATAGCGGTTTTGGTAGCGATACAAATAAAGCCGTATTTTTAGATCGGTCGGGGCAACAGATAGAAATCCCACCTTGTTCTAAGTTGAAAATGGCACATCATATCTTTGATTTTCTGTAAGGAGTTTTTGCCGTTGGATTCAATGAAGTTAGACAAACTATAAGGATTCAAGAGCTACCAGTATCATTTAAGGTAACTGCTATTGCATCCTTGATTCTTCATTTGACAAATAAGCTTGCGAGAAGTAATGATTCTTTGACGGTGCGTTACGGCGCTTTCGAGAAGCTTGCTTGAAACAAATATATAGTCTTGCACCTAACGCACCCTACCCGAGATAAATTACAAATTACTTTCTCCCCAAGTAACAATGACAATTGGGCTTCTCAATTAACGACTCCACCAAAGCATTGAGAGCAACCGCAGCTAATAACCCACCACCTAATGTGCCACTGGTAGTAATATATTCAACACCCGCTCGCATTAATCTTCGTTTTGCTGCTGGAGCGTGACTAAAACCAATAGGCATGCCAATAATTAATGATGGTTTTAGTTGTCCTTTTTCAATTGACTTTAAGGCTGATATCAATACTGATGGCGCATAACCAATGACTAAAATACAATGAGGAGCCAGCTGTTTTAATTGTCGATCGCATTCTCCACTTTGCCAAAATTTTCTTTCGGCTTCGTCTACACTATGAATATGTGGATCTTCAATTAGTGTTTTGACATTACAACCTAAATGTGCGATGCGAGTATGGTCCAAAGCAGCGACAACTGGAGAAACATCAGCAACAATTTCACATTTAGCTTTGAGGTTGTGACGAGCGGAAGCGATCGCACCCGAACTCAAACGCACAAAGTCTATCAAGCTGACATCGCCGCAAGCTAGTACTAATTTGGAAAGTAGATCCCTTTCAATTTCATTCTTGTCAGACAAATCTGGTAATAGTCGTTGCAAAGACTCGCTAAAATCTTCGGGGTGAGCGTCACAAGCTGCATCTAAGCCATCCCAAAGTTGCTCTAATTCTTCTAAACCAAAACTAGATTCAATTTCAATTTGTCGTAATTGTCCCAATGCTTGGGCTTGAATATTTTGACAGTTGCGATCGCGTCCGAGTACACCTTCTAAGGCTGATGCTGTTTGTCGCAAACGCACTAACTGTTCCATTACGGACTGATATTGCTGTTGCAGTTGAGTGGTTAAGCTGTCAAAGTTTGTTGCTCCGGGATTAGTTGCAAGTAATTTGCGGATATGGTCGAGTTGAAAACCTTGGGATTTTAACGCCACAATTCGCCGTAAATGGCGCACATCATCATCTGTATAAAGGCGATAGTTACCTGAAGAACGTTGTGCTTGTGGTAATAATCCTAACTTGTGATAGTGCCTAACCATCCTCGGAGTCAAACCACCACCAACTTCTTCTGTTAATTGCTTGATTGTTAAAAGTTGAGTTGCCATGTTTTTATTTTAGCCCTTGACTTTAACATTGATGTCAAGGTTTAGGGTTTAAAGAGGGATTGGGGACTGGCGATAGCACTGCGTGCCGTCGCAAGCGGCATATGGCGATTGGGAAATTTCTATTCTCTATCCCCAATAGCTAATCCCTATATGATGCTGTGTACACTAACGTGTCCCGCTAGACCGCGCCGCTCGCGGCGAATACTAACGCGCGGTGACACAATACCTAGAGTCTGTGGCGTCGTTGTTCAGCCTTTAGCTGGACTAACTACAAATTCAGTATGCTGTGTTAGACGCTAACGCCAATCCCCAATCCCCAATTCCTAATCGCTGTTCGTACGCGGAGCGTGCGCTCCGAACGCCAATCCCCAATCTCTCATGATTACATACTCTCTTACTAAACCAAACTTCAAAAAAATCTTCGCCGACCATCCAGAGGCTGTGGCGGCTGTGACTTGTGCTGTATTAGTGTTAATAGGATGGCTTTTCTTAGCATTCAATTGGATCGGATTGGCTTTATTTGTGCTTCCTGCAGCCTATGCGATCGGTGGTTATGAAAGTGCGAAAGAAGGTCTAACAACTCTGATTGAAGAAAAGGAACTCGATGTCGATCTATTAATGATAGTTGCGGCGTTAGGTGCAGCTTTTTTAGGTCTTTGGCGACGAGAATATCATTTAATCATTGATGGTGCGGTATTAATCCTGATTTTTGCTATTAGTGGGGCGTTGGAAGGTTACGCCATGCAAAAAACAAACCGCGCGATCGCAAGTTTAATGGGTTTAACTCCGGATACTGCAAGATTAATGTTGCGCGATCGGGAAAAACAAGTTCCAATTGAAGAATTACAAATAGGTGACAGGCTTTTAGTTAAACCAGGAGAATTGATCCCCACCGACGCCCTAATTGTTGAAGGTGCTAGTAGTCTCAACGAAGCTTCCATAACAGGAGAGTCATTACCGGTAGAAAAAAGTATTGGTGATGAAGTCTTTGCTGGAACTATTAATGGTGCAGGAGCATTAATACTAGAAATAAATCAACCGCCGGAAAGTAGTTTAATCCAAAGGGTAATTCGTTTGGTGGAGCAAGCCCAAACCGAAGCACCTCCATCACAGATTTTTATCGAACGTTTGGAGCGCGGTTATGCAAAAGTAATTGTGATATGTGGTGTATTGCTGATTATCCTTCCTCCATTTTTATTCAATTGGGATTGGGAAACTACTATTTATAAGGCTTTGATTTTTTTGGTTGTAGCTTCTCCCTGTGCGTTAATGGCTGCAATTATGCCAGCATTATTATCGGGTATTGCCAATGGAGCGCGACAGGGTATTTTGTTTAAGAATGGAGCTCAGTTAGAATTAATC
>JAAUYH010208524.1_pt1 | contig 15462 bp, 13 predicted proteins | sample 7278061 | NCBI WGS metagenome assembly JAAUYH01 (sample SAMN14350203, study PRJNA611818) | marine sediment metagenome | isolation source: surface marine sediment (0.6m) | place: French Polynesia: Moorea | collected 2018-08
CCTCTCCATCGTCGCCATCGTCTTCCTGCAGGCCCCGCAAGCCCTGCGCGCGGGCCGCTTCACCCAGACCGAGGCCGTCCTTGGCACCCTCCGCCGCAAGACGCCCCGTATCGCCAAAGCGCTCGAAACGCTCTTCGATCTCATCGCCATGACCGTCCTCGGCGTCGTCGTCTATGCCACCTGGCCGCTCTTCACCCGCGCCTGGACCCGCAACGATTTCATTGGAGCGCTCGGCGATTTCACCGCCCCCACCTGGCCGGTCAAGGCCACAATCCTGATCGGCGGCACCATGCTCGTTCTGCAATTCGCCGCGCGCATCCTGCGCCGCTACCACGCATGACCCCGTTCGAGATCGGCCTCGTCGCCCTCGCCGCCATGGGCGTGCTGGTGCTTTTCGGCCTCTTCGTGCCCATCGCACTGATGCTCTGCTCCTTCCTCGGGGTCTGGGCGATCAAGGGCTCGCCGGTCCTGGCCTCGAAACTCCTGGCGCTGGCCGCCAACGACGCCATTTCCAGCTATTTCTTCGGCGTCGTCCCGCTTTTCGTCTTCATGGGCTTCGTCGTCTCCGAGGCCGGGTTGGGCCGCGACGCCTACGATGTCGCCAACGCGCTCTTCCGTCGGCTCAAGGGCGGCCTCGGCGTCGGCACTGTCGGCGCCAACGCGATTTTTGCTGCCATCACCGGCATTTCCATCGCCTCGGCCGCCGTCTTCACCAAGATCGCCGCGCCGCAGATGATCCGCCACGGCTACGCCCCGCGCTTCGCCGTGGGCGTGGTGGCGGGCAGCTCCGTGCTCGGCATGCTGATCCCGCCATCCCTGCTCCTGATCCTCTACGGCATCCTCACCGAACAAAGCATCGGCGACCTCTTCATCGCCGGCATCGGCCCGGGGCTGCTGTTGTCGGTCTTCTTCGGCCTCGGCATCGTCGCCATGGCGATCCTGACGCCCGGATTCGTCGGTCGCCCGGACGAGACCGGCGGGCCGGAACTCACCCGCCTCGACATCCTGAAGAAAGGCGGCCCCATCGCCGCGCTGATCCTCCTGGTCCTCGGCGGCATTTACGCTGGCGTCTTCACCCCCGTCGAGGCTGGCGCCATGGGCTCGATCGGCGCCCTCCTGATCGGCTTTCTCCGCCGCACTCTGTCGCTGAAATCCCTCTGGACCGTGCTCGTCGAAACCGGCCTTGTCACCGCCTCGGTCTGCTTTCTCATAATCGCCGCGCAGATGTACTCCCGGATGCTCGCCTTCTCTGGCGTGCCCGCTGGGCTCGGGACCTTCGCCGCCACCGCGGACTTGGGCTTCTGGGGGCTGATGACGCTCTACGTGCTTGTGCTGATCGGCCTCGGCATGATTCTCGACTCGTCCTCGATCATGCTGATCCTCGTCCCGCTGATGCTGCCCGTCGTGACACCGATGGGGATCGACCTGATCTGGTTCGGCATCGTCACAGTGCTCGCCGTCGAGATCGGCCTGCTGACGCCGCCCTTCGGCATCTCGGTCTACGTGATCAAGTCGACGCTCGACGACACCTCGATCAGCCTTGGGGACATTTTCCGCGGGGCCGCCCCCTTCGCGCTGCTGATGGCACTGGTGCTGATCCTCGTTCTGGTTTTCCCGCCAATTGCCACCGGCCTCCTGCCTGGGCGCTAGCCGGGGGTCAGACACAAAGTCCGATGAAATTCCGATAGAATTCCGATGCAATTCCGACACCCATTTTCGCCCTGAAAGGAGCCCGCCCATGCCCCGCCGTTTCGTCGATATCTCCGTCGCTCTCGAGGCCGACATCGCCTCCGATCCGCCGATCATGCTGCCCAAGATCAACTACCTCTCCCACGCCGACACGGCCGGGCAGATCGCCGGGTTTTTCCCCGGCCTGACCCAGGAAGACCTGCCCGGCGGCGAGGGCTGGGCCGTCGAGTTTCTCAACGTCGCCACCCATAACGGCACCCATCTCGACGCCCCCTACCACCACCACTCGACCATGGACGGCGGCAAGCGCGCGATCACCATCGACGAGGTCCCGCTTGAGTGGTGCATGAATCCCGGCGTCAAGCTGGATTTTCGTGACAAGCCAGACGGTTACGTCGTCTCCGCCGCCGAGGTCGAGGCGGAGCTCAAGCGCATCGGCCATGACCTGCAACCCCTCGATATCGTCGTCGTCAACACCGCCGCCGGGGCGCGGTACGGGCAGGACGATTACGTGGATTCCGGCTGCGGCATGGGCCGCGAGGCGACGCTGTATCTCCTGGAAAAGGCGTCCGCGTCACCGGCACCGACGCCTGGTCCTGGGACGCGCCGTTCTCGCATACAGCGAAACGATGGGCCGAAACCCACGACCCGTCGATCATCTGGGAGGGCCACCGCGCCTCAATGCAGATCGGCTATTGCCACATGGAAAAACTCAGCAATCTCGAGGTGTTACCGCCCACCGGCTTCACCATCAGCTGCTTCCCGGTGAAGATCAAGGCCGCCTCCGCCGGCTTCACCCGCGCCGTCGCGATCTTCGAGGACTGACCCATGTCCAACGTCACCCCTGACACGATCCAAGAGGCCGTCGTCCAGTTCAACTGCACCGGCCGCGCCGTGGGCAAGATGCGCAACGAGCTTGACGTGCGCATGGTCCAGCCGATGGAGGAACACTTCACGCTGGCCACCGACGAGGGCCCGTTCCACGGCGGCGACGCCACGGCTCCCCCGCCGCTCGCGCTCTTCGTCGGCAGCCTGACCGGCTGCATCATGACCCAGATCCGCGCCTTCGCCAAACGGCTCGGCGTCTCGCTGAACGACCTCACCGTCGAGACCCGGGTGCAATGGGACTGGCAAAAGCAGGACCGCGTCTACGAGACCGCCCCAAAGAGCTTCGAGATCGACGTCTTGATCGACAGCGACGATCCCATCGAGGCCGTTGCCCGCCTCGTGGACGTCGCCAGGAAAGGCTGTTTCATCGGACAGACCCTTGGCCAAGGCAACGTGATCCGGCACCGGATCAAACACGACGCAGGGTGGCTAGAGGTCTGATCATTCCGGACATCGCGATCGCTCGCGTCCGCTTGGACACAGGCCGTCGTGATGTCCGCGGAAAACAACGCTGCGCGGCAATGCGGGAAAAACGCGGGCGTTCGATCGGACGCGCCGAACGAACCGGATCCTGTTGCCTGCCAGGGCGTCAATGCGGTCCGGCGCTCTCTCCGATGTCCCAGAAGAGGCCGGTCATCAGCCGGAGGGCATCGCGCGAAACGGACTTCAGAACATGCTCGTTCGGTGCATGTTGTGAACATCCGCGATAGGAATGCGGCACCCAGACCGTCGGCAGCCCGAGGATCCCCGAAAACACTTCGTTGGGCAGAGACCCCGCCAGGTTGGGAAGGATATGCGGCGTCTTGCCCGCGGTCTCCTCGAGCGAGCGCGCGACGAATTTCACCCAAGGATGATCCGGCGGCAGCCGTGTCGCGTCGAAGAACCCGCGGGTGTGCGGGACGATCCGAACGGCCTGAAAACCATGTGCGTCAAGGTGGCGCCGCAGGGCGGGCACGATATCCGCCTGATCCGTTCCCACGACATATCGAAGCTGGCAGGACGCCCGGGCCCGCGCAGAGATGGCGTTGACCGGCGCGTCCGGGACACCGCTGGTCATCGCGAGGATCGCGAAGCTGTTCCAGCCATAGACGCGTTCGGCCGGGGTCAGGTCTTCCTCACCCCAATCCTCATCGATGGGCGGGCCGCTCTCACCTTCGATCGGCAAATCACGCAGCGCGCGGCGGATATCGTCGGTCAGACTGGTCGGGCGCCATTCCGGCACCCGGATCTGTCCGCGCGCGTCCGTGATCGTCGACAGGGCCTGCACCAGGATCATTGCGGGGTCCGCAAGCAGCCCGCCCCAGTTTCCGGAATGATGCGCGCCGTCGCGCAAATCCACCACCAGATCGAAGGAGACACCGCCCCGCGCGCCCATGAACATCGTGGGTGTATCCGGTTGAAGACGCGGCCCATCCGAGGCGATCAGGACATCTGCCGCAAGGGCGTCCTTCTGCGCCTCGCAGAACGCCGCGAGGCCCGGCGAGCCCATTTCCTCACCCATCTCGATCAGGATGCGGCAGTTGAACCCGAGCGCCCCCCGGGCGTCGAGGACGGCCCTCAGCGCGGCCATGTTGATCAGGTGCTGTCCCTTGTTGTCCGCACTGCCGCGCCCGTAGAGCCTGTCCCCCTCGTCGACAAGGCGGAAGGGATGCAGACCGTCGCGCCACTGATCGGTCTGCGCCCGGATCACATCGCCATGGCCGTAGGACAGGATCGTGGGGCGGTGTTCGTTCTCGAGCCGTTGGGCGACCAAAAGCGGCCCGGCATCCGCTTCGGGGTTCTGATGGATCTCGCAGTCGAAGCCCATGGCGCGCAGGCGCGGAACCATCGCCTCTTTCAGATAGCGGGAGAGTTCCGCCGCCTTCGAGGGGGTCTGGCTTTCGGTCTCGAAGGACACCAGGTCACCCAGATCGCTGGCGAAGCGGCCGGTGTCGAAGTAGCTCGAGGCGCCGTCGATGGCGGATGCGCGTGTCATCAGCGGCCTGTCATACCGGCGGGCGCACGTCGTCCGGGATCGGGCAGGCGTAGGGCGTGTTGTCCAGATGGTCTTGGTGCGCCGCCCTGGCCGCCGCGATCAGCGACGGGTTTTCGACCAGCCGGCAGGCGGTCGCCGCCATCGCCTTGGCGGCATACACCATGCCCTTGTGCGCCGCGGGCGCCTTGCCCTGCGCCACGGTTTGCCAGGTGTGGAATGGCGTGCCGATCGCGCAGGTCGCGACACGGGCCTGGACGGTGGGCACCGCCCAGCTGACATCGCCGACATCGGTCGAGCCTTCGCCGCCGTCGCTCTGGCGGTCGAGCGGCGCGATGAAATCGCAAAGCGCGAGGCCCTTTCTCGGCTTCGCCCCGATCCGCTTGAACGTCGTGTCGATGTCGGCCGCTGTCAGCGTGGCCTGGATTTCACGTGCGAAGGCGTCATCTTCCTCGTCGAAGGGCACCGGTCCCAGCTTTTCAAGCTCGTTCTGCATCGCCTCTTCCAGGGGACGGTTGCCGAGAAGGTTGGACACGCCGGAAAACACCTGACTGCTGGCCCGCGTCTCCGTCATCATGGCGGCACCGTCCGCGATCTTGCGGACGCGCGCGATCAGATCGTTCAGGTCGGGCAAGGAACTCGCGCGCACAAGCTGTCGCACGATCGCCTTGGCCTGCACGACGTTGGGCGCCACGCCGCCCGCGTCGAGATAGGCGTAATGCACGCGCGCGCTGTCCGGCATGTGCTCGCGCAGGTAATTCACGCCGATATTCATCAGCTCCACCGCGTCGAGCGCCGACCGGCCAAGCTCGGGCGCACCGGCGGCATGGGCCGCCTTGCCGTGAAAGGTGAAGTCGATCCTGGTGTTGGCCAGTGATCGGGCCTCGTTCACACCGGTGAAGGTTGCGGGATGCCACGAAATCGCGGCGTCCACATCGTCGAAGAGCCCTTCGCGCACCATGTAGGTCTTCGCGGCGCCGCCTTCCTCGGCCGGGCAGCCGTAATACCGAACCCGCCCCTTGATGGCGTTCTGGGCCAGCCAGTCCTTGAGCGCGGCGGCCGCCAAAAGCGCCGCCGCGCCGAGAAGGTTGTGCCCGCAGCCATGCCCGTTGCCGCCATCCTCGAGCGGCCGGTGCTCGGCGACGCCGGGCGCCTGGCTCAGATACGGGAGCGCGTCGAACTCGCCCAGGATCGCGATGACCGGACCTTCGTCGCCCGCTTCTCCGACGACCGCGGTCGGAATACCCGCCGCGCCCTCGGTGATCCTGAACCCGTGGGCTTGCAGCATGCGGGTGTGTTCCGCGACGGACTTGAACTCGGTGTAGAGCGTCTCGGGCGTATCGAACACGCGATCCGACAAGCCTATGAACTCGTCACGATGGCGGTCGACATGGTCCCAGATCGGATCGGCGTTCTTCAAGGCTCTCTCCCGTTTCCTGTTTCAGGCGGTTTCGACATGTTCGAGCAGGCAGGCCGTTTCGCGGCCGCCGCGGCCGGCTTTCAGTTCGGGAACCCGGGTCCGACACTCGGCCGTCGCAACGGGGCAGCGCGGGTGGAACGTGCATCCGGGCGGCGGATCGAGCGGCGACGGGATTTCGCCCTCGATCGGAGCGAACGCGCGGCGGCGCTGGTCGAGACGCGGCGCCTCGGCGAGCAGCGCCTGCGTGTAGGGGTGCCGCGGGTCGGAAAAGATCTCTTCCGTCGAGGCGGTCTCGACGATCCGGCCCAGATACATGATCGCGACCCGGTCCGCGATATGTTCGACGACGCTCAGGTCGTGGCTGATGAACAGGTAGGTGAGCCCAAGCTCCTCGCGCAGATCCATGAACAGGTTGATGACCTGCGCCTGGATCGAGACATCGAGCGCGGCGATGGCTTCGTCGCAGACAAGGAACTTCGGCTTCACCGCGAGGGCGCGGGCGATCCCGATCCTCTGGCGCTGGCCACCGGAAAACTGGTGCGCGTACCGGCGCTTCAGCGACGCATCCAGCCCGACCTTGCGCATCACGTCATCGACATAGTCCGGCAGCTCGGCCTTGTTGACGATGCCGTGCATCCGCGGCGCCTCGCCGATGATGTCCTCGACGCGCATGCGCGGATTGAGGCTGGCGAAGGGATCCTGGAAAATCATCTGGATCGCCAGCGTCGCGGCGCGCTTGTCCGCGCCGGTCAGCGTCGCGACATCCCTTCCCTGATAGAGCATCTGTCCATCGCTTGCCGCGTGGATACCGGCGACGACACGCCCGAGCGTGGACTTGCCGCAGCCCGACTCGCCGACGAGGCCCAGGACCTCGCCGGGCCGGATCGACAGGCTGACATTGTCGACGGCGTGGACGGTTTCCTCGCGGATATTCGCCCCAAGCTGCCGCGCGATCTTGCCGGCCACGTCGAGCCGCTTGGTGAAGCGCTTCGAAACGCCACGGATTTCGACCAGCGGCTCCGTCATGGCACCGCTTCGATCTGGGTCTGTGGGTTGAAGCACCGCAGCTGCCGGCCGGCATGGGCCTCGATCTCCGGCTGAACCGAACAGGCCGCCGTCCGGGACTGGCACCGCGGTCCGAAGGCGCACCCTTCGGGCAGGGCCAGCATGTTCGGCGTCATGCCTTCGATCTGGAACAGACGTTGCCCGCGACGGTTCGCTGTCGGAACCGACCCGAGAAGTCCGACCGTGTAAGGGTGCAGCGGCCGGTCTATGACATCGTCGATCCCGCCCTGCTCGACGATCCGGCCCGCGTACATCACCGAAATGCGGTCGGCGAGACCGGCGACCACGGCCAGGTCATGGGTGATCCAGATCATCGCCGTGCCGGTCTGCCTGGTCAGCTTCTGCGCCTCGTGGATGATCTGCGCCTGGATGGTCACGTCGAGCGCGGTCGTCGGCTCGTCTGCGATGATGAGATCGGGCTTGTTCAGGAACGCCGTCGCGATCGCAACCCGTTGCCGCATGCCGCCCGACAATTGGTGGGGGTAGGCCTGCAGACGCTCTTCCGGCGACGGAATCCCGACAAGGCCAAGGGCATCGCGGCTGCGCTCCCAAGCGGTCCGGCGCGGCACATCCTCGTGCGCCAGAATGGCCTCGATCATCTGCGTATCGACCCGCAGGACCGGGTTCAACGTCATCATCGGGTCCTGGAAAATCATCGAGATACGGTTCCCGCGCAGCCGTTGCAGGCGGTCTTGCGGCACGTTCGCGATCTCTTCCCCATTGAAGCGGATCGAGCCCTCGACGATACGGCCCGGCGGGTCGATCAGCCCGAGAATGGAAAAGCCGGTGATCGACTTGCCAGAGCCGGATTCCCCCACAAGCCCCATCACCTCGCCCTTGGACACGGTGAAGTCCACGCCGTCGACGGCTTTCACCACGCCGGCATGTGTGAAGAAATGGGTCTTCAGGCCGCTGACCTCGAGAACCTCGGTCATTTCTTCAGCCTCGGGTTCAGCACGTCCCGCAGGTGGTCCCCGACCAAGTTGATGGAGACGACGGTGAACAGAAGCGCGAGACCCGGGAAGACCGAAATCCAGTATCGCCCGGACAGCATATATTCGAACCCGTTGGCGATCAGCACGCCAAGCGACGGCTCCGTCTGCGGCAGGCCGACGCCGAGAAAGGACAGCGTCGCCTCGAGCGAAATCGCATGGGCGGTTTGCACCGTGCCCACGACGATCAGCGGCGCCAGGCAATTCGGCAGGATGTGGCGGAAAACGATGCGCAGGCGCGGAATGCCAAGGCACTGCGCCGCCTCGACATATTCCTTGTTGCGTTCGACCAGCGCCGTGCCGCGCACGGTTCGGGCGTAATAGGCCCATTGCGCGACCACCAGCGCCAGGATGATCTTGTCGACGCCCTTGCCGAGTGCGGCCACCAGCATCAAGGCCACCAGCGACGCCGGAAAGGAAAGCTGCAGGTCCACGATCCGCATGATGACCGCTTCCGTCCGTCCGCCCGCGTAGGCCGCGATCAGGCCGACCGCCATGCCGATCAACAGCGCGATCACGCCCGAGGCGAGGCCGACCGACAGTGAAATGCGCAGCCCGTAGAGAATAGCCGAGTAAAGATCGCGCCCCGCCCCGTCCGACCCGAGCCACATCGTGTATCCCGCAAAGGCTTCGGAGCCCGGCGGAAGACGTCCGTCGAACACATCGACCTGCGCGAGGTCATAGGGGTTCTGCGGGGTGATCCACGGGGCCAGAATTGCGAGCAGCACGATGACCCCGAACATGCACAGTGCCACCGTGGCGATGCGGCTTTCGAAGAATTCGGCGCGGAACCGTTGGAACGGCGTTTCCACCTTGGGGGCCGCGGCCGGACCGGTCTCGGGGGCAGTCATGTCGGTCATGTACCCTGGTCCTGCAAACGGACCCTCGGGTCGAGGATGGAGTAGAGGATGTCGACGATCAGGTTGATGAGCACGAAGAACATCACGATGATCATCAGGTAGGCGACGACGACGGGCCGATCGAGTTGCAGGATCGCGTCAATCAGCAACTTGCCCATGCCGGGCCAGGCGAAGATCGTCTCCGTCACCACCGAGAACCCGATCAGGCTGCCGAACTCCAGCCCCATCACGGTGACGACCGGGATCATGATGTTCTTCATGACATGGACGAAGATGATGCGCCGGGTCGAGAGGCCCTTGGCGCGCGCGTATTTCACATAGTCCTGGCCCATCGCCTCGCGGACGCCGGCGCGGGTCAGGCGGATGGCGAGCGAGATCTTCAGGAGTGCCAGGTTGAGAGCGGGCAGAAAGATGTGGCTCAGCCCGTCGCGCGTGAAGAGGCTGCTCTCGATCCCCAGAAACGAACCGAGATCTCCACGCCCCGTCGCCGGCACCCAGCCAAGTTCGACGGCGAACAGCATGATCAGCATCAGCCCGACCCAGAAGGTGGGCAGCGAAAAGCCCAGAATCGAGCCCGCCATGATTCCCTTGGAAAGCGCGCTGTCTGGATAAAGTCCGGCGTAAAGCCCGAGTGGAATGCCGATGATGATCGCCAGCATGAGCGCCGTGAACGCCAGTTCCATCGTGGCGGGCATGTGGTGCAGGATCAGTTGCAGCGCCGGTTCGCCGAAAATGAAGCTGTTGCCGAGATCGCCTTGCGCGGCGCCTTTGAGGAACAGCCAGTACTGCTCCCAAACCGGGCGATCCAGCCCGAGCCGTTCGATGGTCGCCGCGATATCGTCCTGGTCGGCGTCGGGGCTGACCAGCATGTAGACCGGGTCGCCGACGATGTTGACGCCGAAGAACACGATCACCGACATCAGGAACACCACCAGAAGCGCCTGAAGCAATCGGCGGATGACGAATACGGTCATGGAGTCAGGCCCTCGAAGGGGTGCTGCCGGGCCGCGTCAAGGCACGGCCCGGCGGTGTTGCGGTCACTCTTTCACCACACCCATGGCGAGCGTGTACTCGTCCGTGCGCGCGATGTAGCGAAGGCCCTTCTTCGCGGCCCAGGTGTTGACCTGGAAATGCGTGGGAATGATCGCGACATTGTTGATCGCGCGTTCCGTCGCCGCCGCAAGCAGGTCCTGCCGCTTGGCGTCATCCACCGTCCGCAGCGCCTCTTCGATCAGCGCGTCGGTTTCGGGGTCGGAATGCCGTCCGCGGTTGGACGAGCCGAAGCCCTTGTCCGGGTCGAAGGTGTGGATCAGCGATTTCAGCGGCGAAGAGGCCTCGCCCGATCCCGCGCCCCAGCCGACGAGGATGAAGCTGAACTCGGGAAGATCGCCTTCACCGCCGCGCGAAGCGCGTCCGAAATAGACCGACCGCGGCATGGTCTCGACGGCCGTCCTGATGCCGATGCGGGTCAGCATCTGGGCGATGGCTTCCGCGATCTTGGCGTCGTTGATGTAGCGGTCGTTCGGACCGTGGATCGTCATCTCGAACCCGTCGCCGTACCCGGCCTCGGCCAGAAGCGCCTTGGCCCCCTCGGGATCGTAGGCGACGACCTCCAGCTTGTCGGACACGCCGAAAAAGCCCTCGGGCAGAAGCTGACCGGCGGGCAGCGCCACGCCTTCCATCACGCGATCGACGATGGCGTCGCGGTTGATCGCCATGCTGATGGCCTTGCGGACGCGAACGTCCATCAGCGGGTTCTTGATGTCGCCGCCGCCATTGGCTGTCACGAAGGGCGAATTCTCGCGGAACTGATCCATGTGCAGATAGATCACGCGGTTCGAAACCCCCTGGCTGAGCTGCAGGGCGTCGTTCCCGCCAAGCGTCGCGATGTCCGTGGTCGGCACCGCGGCGATCATGTCGACATCCCCGGCGAGCAGCGCGGCAACACGGCTCGGACCCGAGGAGATCGGCTTGAATTCAACTTCCGACCAGATCGGCGCCTCGCCCCAATAGTCGTCGTTGCGCTCCAGCACGATCGACTCGCCGGGCGTGTAGCTGACGAACTTGAACGGACCGGTGCCGACGGCGGCGACACCCGAGTTGAAGTCTTCTGTCGCGGCGTCGCAGCCGGTTTCGTTCGAAACGATCCGGATCGTCGAGATATCGTTCGCCATCAGCGGATAGGGCTCGGGCGTCTTGAAATGCACGGTGTAATCATCGACCTTCTCGACCGACTTGCCCTTCAGATATGTGCCGAAGCTCGACGGCGAATTCGGCACGTTCGGCGCGCGTTCGATGGTGCAGACCACGTCATCGGCATTGAAATCGGACCCGTCGTGGAACTTGACGCCCTCGCGCAGCTTGAATTCCCATGTCAGGTCGTCGATGGGCTGCCAGGACACGGCGAGCCCCGGAATGAGCCGCTGCTTCTCGTCCTGATCGACCAGGCGGTCGAAGATGTGCAGCGTCATGGCGTTGTTGGGGCCGAGATTGTGGAAATGCGGGTCCATCGCCGTCGGCTCCGAGGCCAGACCGATCGTCAGCTTCTCCGCGGATACGGCACCGGCTCCGAAAGCCAGCATGCCGGCAGCGACAGCCGTCGCAGCTGTGAGTTTCATCATCAAAGGACTCCCTGTTCTTCCGGCGCTTGTGAAAACCGAATCCGTGCCCGGCCTTGCGCCCTGCCGAAATGCTAACTACCGCGAAAATCATTGCCAACTCTCAATGTTAAACGTTTCGGACCTGCGCAGTCCCGCAGACTGAATGCACGCCCCCCGGGAAGTTGGGGAAAATGCCTGTCCAATGAGAGGAGCCGGGCCCCGTCTTTTCGAGGTCTAAACCCCGAGGACCGTCGTGACGCCCGGAACGGTGATCGGCACGGCTCGTCCGCAAAGGACTGGCGGTGGTCTTGCTTCACCCGCTCACACAGTCGTCCTCGGGCCCGAAGAGCATCACCGTTCGCCGCTTCGACGCGGGCTTCTTCGATCGCACCTGCCTTGTGCGTCTGTCGGGCAGGCCGCCGTCGCATCTGGCCGATCAGTTCATCTTCCATGGCAAGGTGACAAGGCCGCCGGACAAGCCCACCGCGCCGGTCTATTGAAGGCTCTCACGCGTCCAGCGGGTTTCCGTATCCATCGGAAAATTCGGCCTCGGCAGGAATTCGAACGGCCAACGGTCATGGACGGGGCTCGTCAGGCCCGCGGTGTCGACCTCGAACACCTGCGCCGGAGGGAACCAGCCCGAGAACCCGGCCCTGAAATGCCCCCTGGATTTCACCACGACCGTGCGGGCGGCCCCGATATCCAGTCCGAACATGTGAAAGAACACCGGATCGGCGGTTTGCGTCCGGTCCGTTATCACCACCGCGGTGATACCGCCAAACCGAAGCGCGGCGGACGGCCCCAGCAGCAGCCTTCGCCCGGCCGTCATGCCCCTTTCGCCAACCACATCGCCATCATGCAGGGCGATGACCTCGGCTTCGACGTCGAAGGGCTCGTCCCACCGCGTCCAGGATTTTTTCATATCGCGAGACCGGTTGAATCGCGCCACGAACCGCCCACCCCCGCCGACGGCGTGGGCCTCTTCCGCAAGCTCCGGATCGCAGAACGAGCCGAAAAGGCAATCCTCGACCCCGGCGTCATGCAGCGCGGCAATCAACCCGGTCGTGCGGCCACTTCCTCCACCCCCGGGGTTGTCGCCCGCATCGGAAAAGATCACCGGGTCGCGATCCGCAGCGCATGCAAGCGTCACGGCCTCCTCCAGGGATGTCAGCTTGCGGACGAAATCGGTGCGCAAGGACCACGCCATCTCCGCCAGCTCCGCTGCCAGGCCTTCGGCGGCCTCTGCGTCCTGCCGCGCGGTCACGACGATGCTCAGCCCGTTGTCCGGTGTATCGGAAAAGAGGAAGTTTCCGAAGATGGAGACATTGAGGATCTCGCTTCGATGTTCGGCCTGTCGTCTCTGGCCGTAATCGATCAATGTGCCATAAGGGTGTTCCGCGCTCAAAAGCGTGACCGACGCAGGAACCAGAGGCAGCTTCACATGCGCCACCTTGGGCCGACGGCCGGAGGCCAGAACCCGGCGAACCGCAAAGGCGGCCTCTTCGCCGCGTTCGATCTGATCGACATGCGGGTTCGTGCGGTATCCCACGATCAGGTCACAGGCATCGACCATGCGCTGAGAGATGTTCGCGTGCAGATCGAGCGTCGCGACGATCAGCACGTCCGGGCCGACGACGTCGCGAATCCGCGCCATCAACAGACCGTCGGGATCGTGGTCTTGCTCGGCGACCATGGCGCCATGGTTGCAGATATAGACCGCATCGACCGGCCCGCCGGCCCGCAGCATCTCTTCGGACGTGCGAATGACTTCCTCGATGACGGCCTTTCGCACCGGTCCCGCCGGATGACTGGCCGCCAACATGCAAGGCACCGGTGTCCAGTCGCCGGTGGCGTCCATGGCGCGGACAAAGGCCGCGAACTCGGTCGCGAGCTTCGGCGTGGCCGCGCGCGCCTCGGCCATCAGTTCATTGCCCGCAAGCCAGGTCAGCGACGTGAAATCCGTCAACTCGGCGGGCGGAGCGAAGCGGTTCGATTCGAGGATTGCGCCGAGAAGCGCGATCTTCGGTTTCGTCATGTGATCGCCTCTGCAAAACCGGACACAATGCGAGGAAACATGAAGCGATGAGCCAGATCAACATTCCGAACGACTATCCGGTGGAACTCTCGACGCCCGACATCGAGCCCTATGCCAAGGGCAATACCGGGGTCCCGTTCGTCTGGCGCCTCGACAGCGGCCAGCCCGGGCCGAACGTCATGGTTAGCGCAATCGTGCACGGGAACGAGCCCTGCGGCGTCATCGCCCTGGACCGGCTTTTCCAGAAGGAGATCAGGCCGTTAGCCGGGTCCCTGACGCTCGCCTTCCTAAATGTCGAGGCCTATCGCGCCTTCGATCCGGAGGATCCGAACAGCACGCGCTGGATCGACGAGGACCTCAACCGTGTCTGGGACAAGGCGGTGCTCGACGGGGATCGCAACAGCATCGAACTGGAACGCGCCCGCGCGGTTCGCCCGGTTCTCGAGGACATCGACTATCTGTTCGATGTCCACAGCATGCAGCATCACGCCCCGCCCCTGATGATGTCAGGACGCCACGCCAAAAGCAAAACGCTGGCCGCAAGGATCGGCGTCCCGGAGCGGGTCGTCGGCGATGCAGGGCACGCCGCGGGGCGCCGCATGCGCGACTATGGCGGCTTCGATGACCCGGACTCCGGCAAGGTGGCCCTGCTGATCGAATGCGGCCAGCATTGGGAGGAAGCCGCGGGCGCCCTCGCGATCGAAGCGACCCTTCGGTTCCTGACCGCGACCGGGACCATCTCTGCGGAGCACACGCAAGGCTTCGAACCCCGCGCGCCGCAAAGCTTCTTCACCGTGGTGGAAGCCGTGACGATCGAGAGCGAGACATTCGCTTTCGCTGCTTCCTTTTCCGGCGGCGAAGTCATGCCCCGCGCCGGGACCCTGATCGGCCATGACGGCGACCGTCCGGTCCACACGCCGGCCGACAACACCATGCTGGTCATGCCATCCAAGCGGCTCTGGAAAGGCCAGACAGCCGTCAGGTTCGCCCTTCCCGACGGCCAGCTCTAGGAGCGGACGAAGCGCTTGAGGGTCTTCGGACCATCGGACCCCTCCAATTCAAGCAGACCCTCGCCGCCAAGGGAAAACCTCGCGAGATTGGCCGCTGTGTCCGGCACGCGGGCATCGCTCAGCGGCTTCGATTTCCCGGCCGGACACCACGGACTCTGCCTGAACCACCGTTCCGCCGATGTCCGATCACCACCGAAACCCGGCTCACCCGATCCGGCCGCCCCACTTTTGGGCTTTACGACAGCGCCGCCCGCCCCCTAACCTGTCGTCACAAAACGGTTACAAACCCGGGGAGGATCCAATGAAATCAATGAAATATGCATTTGGCGCGTCGGTTTTCGCGCTCACGATGACCGCCGGCGCCGTTCAGGCCGACAAGCTGACCTACTACTGCAGCGCCCAGGAAGACTGGTGCCAGCTCATGGCGCGCAGCTTCGAGGAAGCCACCGGCATCGACGTGAACATGACCCGGAAATCCTCGGGCGAGACCTTTGCCCAGATCCGCGCCGAGGCGTCGAACCCCAAGGGCGATGTCTGGTGGGGCGGCACCGGGGATCCGCATCTGCAGGCCGCCGAAGAGGGGCTGACGATGGAATACATCTCGCCGATGCGCGACCAGCTGCACCCATGGGCGATCGCCCAGGCCGAAAGCGCCGGCAACCGGACCATCGGGATCTATTCGGGCGCGCTCGGCTATGGTTACAACACCGATCTGGTGGCGGCCAACAACCTGCCGGAACCGGCCTGCTGGGAGGATCTGCTGAAGCCGGAATACAAAGGCCACGTTCAGATGGCGAACCCGAATTCGTCGGGCACCGCCTACACGACGCTCGCGACCATCGTGCAGATCTTCGGCGAGGACGACGGCTTCGAGTTCATGAAGGGGCTGCACCGGAACATCAACCAGTACACGAAGTCCGGCTCGGCGCCG
>JAAUYH010065069.1_pt1 | contig 15456 bp, 9 predicted proteins | sample 7278061 | NCBI WGS metagenome assembly JAAUYH01 (sample SAMN14350203, study PRJNA611818) | marine sediment metagenome | isolation source: surface marine sediment (0.6m) | place: French Polynesia: Moorea | collected 2018-08
GTCATCATGATTTAAACATCCGAGGCGCCTTCCTACACATTCTGGCGGACACCGCTAGCTCAGCTGGCGTGATTCTAGCCGCAGTTCTGATTTGGATGTTTCACTGGAACTGGGCCGATGAGGTTATTAGCCTATTGATTGCAGTCATGATTGGAATCGGAGCATTTCCACTGATTCGGGCGAGCATTCAAGCCTTATACAACGAACCAACCGATTATGAATAGTTTATATATCAATAGTTTGTATGTATGGGAATTACTCTTCATCTGAAGCAGCTTTCAAATTCCACACTCGAAACTCTCAAGCAAAACCCAAAGCAGGTTGAGTTATTCTATGCTGCTCAATGGCTTCCAGAGTCAACATTTTGGCAGAGAGTAACTTCCTCCTCCCAGATTAATTGCCCCTCATGTCAACTCAACCAGACTTCAGTCCAGAACTTACCAATGATGGTTCTTACACTTTCTTTTCAGAAGAGTTCGGCGAGTGGTTTCACAGTCGGGGCGGGGCCTATGATGAGGCGAAATTGACCTTTGTGGCGGCGACTCATCTACCTGAAAAGGCAAAGCGGGACAAAATCTACTTGCTAGATATATGCTATGGCTTGGGTTATAACACTGCTGCTGCGCTGGAAACCATTTGGCGGATTAATCCGGATTGCCGGGTTTATCTGATGGGGTTGGAGATCAATCCGGCGGTTCCCGTGAGTGCGATCGCCCATAATTTGGTAGCGGGTTGGTCGCCGGATATCCGCCGGATTTTGGCAATGTTAGCAACGGATCATCAGGTTAAGTGCGATCGCCTGGAGGCGCGGTTATTAATCGGGGATGCCCGAGAGAAAATTCAATCCGTCATTCAAATGAATTTTCAAGCCGATTCAATTTTTCTGGATCCGTTCTCTCCCCTCCGGTGTCCATCACTCTGGACCGTCGAATTTCTTCAGCAGTTAGCAACCTGTTTGAGTCCCGATGGCCATTTGGCCACTTATTCCTGCGCGGCGGCGGCGCGCACCGCGCTGCAATTTGCAGGGTTAACCATTGGGTCTACCCAAGCGATCGGAAGACAATGGCCAGGCACTGTAGCCAGCTTCACCGGATATGACTTATCCTCCCTTTCGCAACAAGAACAAGAACACCTGCGAACTCGGGCCGCCATTCCCTACCGGGATCCTAACCTAAACGCTTCGGACCAAGAAATTGTTCAAAGACGCCAGCAAGAGCAAATAGAATCTGACTTTGAGCCCGCCTCGCGTTGGCGAAAACGCTGGGCTTCAAAGCAGCCAGTTCTTTAGAGTGAAAAAGAGATATCAGCTGAGGTTTGGATGGATTTCCCTGGGACGAAATACGGGAGACCAAACAAAATACGGGAGGCCAAACAAAAGAGAAGGCTAGAAAGTCGGAAAATCTGCTTTCTAGCCTTCTAACGATTTATCTGATTCTTCTAAGGGACTGGAGTCTGGCGTTTTTTGGTCTGATCTTCTGAAAGCCTTATAGCTCAGTCCTTTCAGGTATTCGTAACAACTCGGCGCTATTGAGAAAATCAACGAAAGAATAGGAGTTTCAGCGATCAAAATAGCTCAAAATTGAAAATTTGCCAGAGTCCAGTAAGGGAGAAGATTACGGCGCTTCACTTTGATCATCAATCAGCGCATCATCAGCCAAAAACGGAGGCAACGAATCTCCAAAAGAGCCGCTATTCCCCCCCCGGTTAGGCGCTTCTCCAGGCGCACGACCCACCATTCCATCATCTGATAGAACATCCAAACCGCCCTCTAAATCATAGGTGCGAGCTGTTCGGTCATCCAGAACGACATCCTGCAGGTTCAGTTCTTCATCCAAGAAGGCCGCGTCAAAGGACGGATCGATCTCGGGCGCTGTGGGTTCTTCATAGGCGTTAAACCCTGTTCCCGCAGGAATCAGACGTCCGATGATCACGTTTTCCTTAAGACCGCGTAACCAATCAGATTTACCTTCAATCGCCGCTTCAGTCAGAACTCGAGTTGTTTCCTGGAAACTAGCCGCCGAGATAAAGCTATCGGTATTCAGGGACGCCTTTGTGATACCCAAAAGCACTGGCGTGTACTCAGCGGGGGCTCCGCCCGTAATGGACATGGCTTCATTCACCTGTTCTATCTGGTGAATTTCAACCAATTCACCCGGCAGCATGGTGGTGTCGCCGCCGTCATCAACCCGTCCCTTAGAGGTCATCTGTCTGACAATCACCTCAATGTGCTTGTCAGAGATGTCAATCCCCTGGGACTGATACACTGACTGCACCTCGTTCACCAAGAATGTTTGCACTTTCTGCAAACTAATCAACGCCGCCTCATGGACGCCTGTCCTCTCTCGATGGAATTTGAAGAAGACTTCCAGAATTTGGTGAGGATTCGCCGGGCCATCCGTCAGCGGTTCAGCCGTATCCAGTTCCTGACCGTCTGAAACGATCACATTCTGTCCCGGACTGATAGGATAATCTGTCACCACCCCATCATTTTCAACGATCTTGACCTCAACTGATTCGTCTTCATCGTAGACCACCTGGGCGACCCCTGGACGTTCTGCGAGAATGCAGGCCTCTTTAGGCTTACGGGCCTCCAAGAGTTCTTCAATCCGGGGTAAACCCTGGATAATGTCACCCGTTTTGGCGCGTTCAAAGACAAGCAGCACTAAGTTGTCGCCCCGTTGCACCAGGTCGCCATCCTCAATATGAAGCACTGCACCGGTGGATACTCGATAGGGTCTCGCAATCCGCAACATCACCTGGGAGTCCTCAATCTTCACCACCTGGCCAGACTCAGCAGCCAAGACTCCAGGGGAAATTTGGGCACCCGCGACAATCAAATCGCCTTCCGCCACAGTAGGCGACTCGTCGCCAATATCCACCTTCACATGATCGTCGTCCCGAGCCACCAGGATACGACGGATGATCGCTTCTTCCTCTTCCCGAATACCGCGAATTTCACCCGCTTCCTTACATTGGATTTCGGTCCGTGCCACCACAGCGCCTGGTTCAATTTGATCGCCATCTGTCACCAGTAGACGAGTGTGAGTACTGCCTTGGGTTTGGTCCGCCGCCACATCTCGACGAATCACTAGCGATTCCAGGATAACCAGCTGGAGTCGCATCAGGTCAGGATCCGTCTCATCCGGAACCAATTCGATATCGGCGGCCAATTGGGGCGCATCCTCATCGATCTCTAGGACTAACTGGGTGCGCAGAAGCTCCAAGCCTTCAACCGACTTAACTCGCTCCCCATCTTTGTAGGGAAGTCGTTGCACCGCTCGCAGTCGAATGGCGCTATCACTGCTATCACTGACGGAGTCTTGGCTGGGGACAGACGGTTCGGATGGGATTGTAAACTCGGTGACTGGGCGCAGGAGCAGCGCTGGACCTTCGGGTGTCTCCACATATTCGATGTAGCGAAGATCATCCACCGGCAAGCCGGGCATCACTTCTTCCCCGGCTTGAGCTAAGGCGCCGTCTTTGCCAACGACATCATCTGGAGAATCCACAATATGGATTTCACCGGGCTTGACAACAATCTCCCGCAAAATATCATTCTTCTGAGTAACTTCTACAACCCCATTACTCTGGCAAAAGATATCCTTAACGACTTCAGCGCCTGCTTCTACATACTGGCCATCTTCCACCAGGAGCAAAGAGATGTCCTTATTAACTTCGTGGGCTTCTTCCGGAATCCACAAGAGGGTGCCGCCTTGAATCACCTCATAGCCATGCTTAGCTTTACCCCGCTTCGCCACTTCTACGCCAGAGTACTTAATGATACCGCCAGTTTGAGTATGATAGCGATCGTCCTCAAGCTCAGCCACCACTTGGCCATGGGCTACTTTCGCTCCCGGCGTCGCAATCAGGGAAAATCGCTGACCGCTAGCCGCCTCAATCACATAGTGCTCTCGACCCTGGCCGCTCTCCACTATAACTTGAGCTTGGTCTAGCAACACGGAAGCGGTAATAATCTCAACTTCACGCCCCCCCTTGCCGTCGACTTCTTGAGGCAGACGCACGATGCCGCCTCGCTCGGTAACGAGCTTAGTCTCTGCTAGAATACCGCCACTCTCGATCAAGTCACCATTCTTGATGACTGGCTCAGCGCCAGGAGGCAGGTTATAAACTTCGCCAGAAAGAACCCAAAGTAACCCTCCTCGCTGGGCTAGGCGAGTGGTGTTGCCTTGTCGGTCCTTTTTCTCTTCTTGCACTAACCCAGCAAACATCACCTCCCCAGATAAGTCAGAGGTCACGTCCTTACTAGCTTTTTCAGTTACCTTGCGAACCCGACCCGTACTAGGAGGCTCCGCCAGTAATTGCCCCACCTGTACTTTTTCACCCGGTTGAACAAATAGAATTCCCCCCTGCAGAAGGGTAAACGTTTGATTTTTTTTCTCAGATTCCACAGTGACGTCAGTATTGGTTTCCATCACCAATGCATCCTCACCGTGTCGAGTGCGGAAGGGGCGAGTCCGTAGATTTTTGGGCAATTTAAGGGTGCCTTCAACCTCAGCCCGAATTTGGGACGCCAGCTCGCCAGTAAAGGTTCCCCCCGTATGGAAAGTCCGCATCGTCAGCTGGGTTCCCGGCTCTCCGATAGATTGGGCGGCGATAATACCCACCGCTTCCCCCAGATCCACCATATGAAAGTGGGCTAGGCTCCACCCATAACAGTGCTGACACACTGAACGCGCAGCTTCACAGGTCAATGCCGAACGAACAAAAACATCCTCAACCCCGCAGTCTTTATAGAGGTACTTAGCCAGTTCATCCGAAATAGAATCATTCCGAGACGCCAGCAATTCCCCTGTCTTCGGATGAACCACATCTCGAGCCAACACGCGCCCCAACAGTCGATCCTGCAGGGGAATCAAAATGCGCTCTCCATCCGTCATACTGCCGAGGGGAATACCGCGATCTGTGCCACAGTCGATCTCACGGATAATGACGTCCTGGGAAACGTCCACCAAACGACGGGTCAAATAACCGGAGTCTGCTGTTCTTAGAGCGGTGTCCACCAAACCCTTACGCGCCCCGTAAGAGGAAATAATATACTCAGTAACGGTTAATCCTTCCCGGAAGTTAGTCTTAATCGGCAGGTCAATGATTTCCCCTTGTGGATTGGCCATGAGGCCCCGCATCCCCACCAATTGCCTAACCTGGGAAATATTTCCCCGCGCCCCAGAGAAAGCCATCATATAGACGGAGTTGAGCGGACTATTGATCTTGAAGTTCCGCACCACTTCGTCTTTCAGTTGCTCGCTGGTGCTGTTCCAAGTGTCGATCACCTTCTGGAATCGCTCAACCTCGGTAATTTCACCCCGGGTATAGCGCTCTTCAGTGGTGCGAATATCTTCTTCCGCTGCTTCCAGCAATTTTCGTTTGCTGGGAGGCACCTGCAAATCATCCACACTGATGGACACCCCCGCCCGCGTCGCGTATCGAAACCCCAGGTTCTTGATCTGGTCTGCCATTTGAGCGGTGCGAGCCGTGCCGTAGTTGGTAAATGACCAGGACATCAAGTTTTTCAATTGTTTCTTATCAATCACTCGATTCCGGAAGATCAGATCGTTGGATTGATTAGCCCCTTGCTCTGCCATTATTTTCCCGCCCCTCGAAATCAATGCTAGTTTTGTGCTCAATTGTGAATAGCGAACAGCTTTGAAGAAAAAAACCTTTCAACCAGGCTGCTGGATCAGAATCGACCTGGCTAACTCGCCAAAGAGTCATGCACCGTTTTGTTATAAATGATGCGCCCCGGTGTCGTTTCAACGTATTGGGAAATCAGCTTTCCCTCGGCGTCTTCACGCACCCGACGAGAACGGTAACGTTTGGTGGTGGAGCCATCCTCACCTTTGGTTTCCTCCAGCACATTGTTGTCTGGGGTATCGGTCTCCACCGGACCATCGAAGCGCAACCAGACCTTAGCGTGAAGGTCTACAAGACCTTGCTCGTAAGCCATGATGGCGTCTTCCATATTGGCGAAGTAACGACCCGCTCCATGCAACTCACCGGGATTATTAGCCGTCAGATAATAACAACCCAGCACCATATCCTGACTCGGGGTAATAATCGGCCTTCCTGTCGCGGGAGAAAGGACATTGTTGGACGCCAACATCAGCAATCGGGCTTCCGCTTGAGATTCTAAGGAGAGGGGAACATGCACCGCCATTTGGTCGCCGTCAAAGTCAGCATTAAAGGCGGGACAGACCAGAGGATGGAGCTGGATAGCGCGCCCTTCCACCAGAATCGGTTCAAATGCCTGAATCCCGAGGCGGTGTAACGTGGGCGCCCGGTTCAGCATCACTGGGTGGCTTTCGATTACCTCCTCCAATACCTCCCAAACGCTGGGATCGTTACGCTGAATTAGCTTCTTGGCCGCTTTAATATTGTTAACCAACCCCTGACGGATCAAACGATGGATGACAAAGGGCTGGAACAATTCAATGCCCATTTCCCGAGGTAAACCGCACTGGTGAATATTTAACTTCGGCCCGACCACAATTACAGAACGACCGGAATAATCCACCCGTTTGCCCAGAAGGTTTTGACGAAAACGGCCTTGCTTACCCTCAATAATATCTGACAGGGATTTAAGCGGGCGGTTATTGGCGCCAACCACTGTTCGTCCGCGGCGACCATTGTCGATTAAAGCATCCACCGCCTCCTGCAACATCCGTTTTTCGTTCCGAACGATGATTTCAGGAGCCAGAATTTCCTGCAGACGGGCCAGTCGATTATTACGATTGATGACCCGACGGTAGAGATCGTTCAAGTCAGATGTGGCGAACCGTCCCCCATCCAACTGAACCATCGGCCGCAGATCCGGAGGGATTACGGGAATAACCTCTAGCACCATCCAATCAGGGGTTGAACCAGTCGCGATGAAATTATCAATCACGCGCAATCGCTTAATCAGCTTTGCTCGTTTCTGACCTTTGGCAGTGGCGATTTCCTCCCGTAGCTTTTCAGCCTCAGACTCTAAGTTCAGATCTTGCAGTAGGCTCTGTAGAGCTTCTGCTCCAATCCCCACTTCAATTCCTTCCAGCGTGGAGTCTTCGTCGTACAGTTGATCCTCAATCTCAATCCACTGATCCTCTGTCAACAGTTGCTTATAGGACAGATTGTCAGCATTACCTGGATCGAGCACCACGTAGGCATTGAAGTAGACAATTTGCTCCACATCCCGGAGCGGCATGTCTAACAGAATTGACATGTAGCTAGGAATGCCCTTGAGATACCAAACGTGGGCGACTGGAGCCGCCAGTTTGATATATCCCATTCGGTGGCGTCGGACTCGCGACTCAGTAACCTCAACCCCGCAACGCTCGCACACAATCCCTCGGTGGCGAACTCGCTTGTACTTACCGCAGTGACATTCCCAATCTTTGGCGGGGCCGAAAATGCGCTCGCAAAACAAACCATCCATCTCTGGTTTGAGCGTTCGGTAGTTGATGGTTTCAGGCTTGGTGACTTCACCGACAACCATGCCATTCGGTAAAGTCCGCTCTCCCCATTGACGAATTCGCTCCGGAGAGGCTAAGCCAATTTTTACATAGTCGAACCGCTGTTCTAGCTTGGGCATTCTTGGCAACTTCCTTACGCGCTAGTGCTGAATTTAAGCCCCCCGCTCCCCACCTGGGCGCTTAAGCAACATCGGGGAGAGCGAGTGGCTGCGAAGGTTATTCTTCGACTTCTTCAAGTTCTTCTCTCGAGATCGATTCATAGGTGGGTCTGGATGGCGCCCGACGACTACTGACATCCGACATTAAATCGACTTCAAGATCTCGGCTGGTGCCGTCTTCGCGAGTTTCTACCTTATGCACTGCAATGTCTAGGCAGAGGGATTGCAGTTCGCGCATTAACACCTTGAACGACTCTGGCGTACCGGGCCGAGGAATGGCCTTTCCTTTGACAATGGCGTTGAGCGCCTCATTACGCCCCTGCATATCGTCGGATTTGACGGTTAATAGCTCCTGCAAGGTATAGGCGGCTCCGAAGGCTTCCAATGCCCATACTTCCATCTCTCCGAAACGCTGTCCCCCTTGTTGGGCCTTGCCGCCCAAAGGCTGTTGAGTAACCAAAGAATAGGGGCCTGTGGACCGAGCGTGGATTTTGTCGTCCACCAGGTGCACTAGCTTCAGCATGTAGGCTTTCCCCACGGTGACCGGCCGATCAAAGGGTTCGCCGGTCCGACCGTCATACAGTTGGATTTTACCGGGATCGTCTGGATTGAACACCCAATCATTACGGGTGCTCTCCCGAGCCTCTTGGAGCTTGCCATGGGTGGTAATCCGAGAGGCTTCTTCCCCGTACATCTCATCAAAAGGGGTTACTTTAAAGCGGGCGTCTAGGTTTTCAGCGGCCCACCCTAATAGACATTCAAATACCTGCCCCACATTCATCCGGGAGGGGACGCCCAAGGGATTCAGCACAATATCAATGGGAGTGCCATCGGGTAGATAGGGCATGTCTTCCACCGGCAGGATACGGGAAATGATGCCTTTATTGCCGTGGCGACCGGCCATTTTATCGCCCACCTGAATTTTGCGTTTCTGGGCTACATAGACGCGGACAACCATATTGGCTCCGGGCGGCAGCTCATCCCCCTGTTCCCGAGTAAAGACCCGGACGTCTACCACACGCCCCTTCTCGCCATTCGGAACCCTCAAAGAGTTATCCCGCACATCCCGAGCTTTCTCCCCAAAAATGGCCCGCAGCAGCTTTTCTTCCGGCGGCTGATCGGACTCGCCTTTGGGGGTGACTTTACCCACGAGAATGTCGCCCGCGTCGACCCAGGCGCCAATACGGATAATCCCCGTCTCATCAAGTTGACGCAGGGCATCTTCACCGACGTTAGGAATCTCCCGAGTAATTTCCTCAGGACCGAGTTTGGTTTGACGGGCCTCAATCTCATATTTTTCAATATGGATTGAGGTGTACACATCATCAAAAACCAGGCGCTCGCTAATCAGGATAGCGTCCTCGTAGTTATAGCCCTCCCAGGGCATGTAGGATATTAAGACATTTTGCCCTAAGGCGAGTTCTCCTCCTTCAGTGGCTGATCCATCGGCCAAAATCTGGCCCGTCACCACCTGATCACCCTGAAACACAATCGGGCGTTGGTTGAGACAAGTATCTTGGTTAGAACGAATGTACTTTTGGATTTGATATTCAATTTCCTTCCCTTGCGGATTGCGCACGCGAATGCGATTGGCGTCTACATAGGAAACCTCTCCATCCGTTTGACTGACGATCACCATTCCAGAGTCGCGCGCCGCTTGAGCCTCTAATCCAGTTCCCACCAGGGGCCGTTCTGGATGCAGGAGGGGCACTGCCTGACGTTGCATGTTGGAGCCCATGAGGGCCCGGTTAGCATCGTCATGCTCGAGGAAGGGAATCAGTGAGGTGGCGACCGAAATGATCTGGACGGGGGAAACCGCCACATAGTCCACTTCACTAGGCGCTGTAGTGGTGAAGTCTTGCCGATATCGCACAGGCACCGATTCCCCAAGAATGTAGCCGCCTTCATCGGTGGGAATATCTCCTGGCGCCACCCGCAGGTCATCTTCTTCGTCAGCAGTCATATATTCCGGCGGTCGATCATTCAGAACCCGCCCATTCTCCACTGGATAGAAGGGGGTTTCGATAAAGCCAAAGGCATTTACCCGAGCATGGGTGGCTAAAGAGCCGATCAGACCGGCGTTGGGTCCTTCAGGAGTTTCAATCGGACAAATTCTGCCATGGTGAGAGGGGTGAATATCCCGTACGGCAAAACCCGCTCGTTCCCGAGTGAGTCCTCCTGGACCGAGGGCGCTGAGTCGACGCTTGTGGGTCAATTCAGCCAAAGGATTGGTCTGATCCATAAACTGTGAAAGTTGGCTGGATCCAAAGAACTCCTTGATGGCCGCCACCAGAGGTTTGGGGTTAACCAAAGAGGCGGGGGTTAGGGAGTCAGCGTCGGACACAGTCATCCGCTCACGGATAATCCGCTCTAGACGATTGAGACCAACCCGAACCTGGTTCTGCAGCAGCTCTCCTACAGAGCGCACCCGTCGGTTACCTAAATGGTCGATATCGTCCGGACTGCCAATGTCAAATTCTAAGTTAATCAAATAGTCGATCGCCGACAGAATATCTTGCGGCGTTAGCACCCGCACGGTATCTGGAATGCTGAGGCGAAGCTTCCGATTGAGTTTGTAGCGGCCGACTCGACCTAAGTCATAACGTTTGGGTTCAAAGAAGCGGGAGTCCAAGAGCTGCTGTCCGCCGGATACAGTGGGAGGTTCACCCGGTCGTAATTTTCTGTAGAGTTCCAGCAGGGCCTCTTCTTCGTTAAACTGCCCTTCCTTTTCAATTGTTTTTTGGAAATATTCCGGATGGCGAAGAGAGTCAAAGATTTCACCATCACTCAGCCCTAACGCCTTAAGGAGAACTTGGGCGGAAAGTTTACGGGTCTTGTCAATGCGCACCCAGACCAAATCGTTTTTGTCGGTTTCAAATTTTAGCCAGGCGCCCCGGTTAGGAATTAGATTGGCATTGTAGGTACGACGGCCGTTCTTATCCGTTTCAGCTTTGTAGTAAACGCCGGGACTCCGAACAATCTGATTGACGATAACCCGTTCAGCCCCGTTGATGATAAAGGTTCCGCGGTCAGTCATCAGGGGTAAATCCCCGATGAAAACCTCTTGCTCTTTAATTTCTCCCGTTTCCTTATTAATCAGACGAGTCGGAACGTACATTTGCACCGCGTAGGTGCTGTCCCGCCGTTTTGCTTCATCGACATCGTATTTGGGACTCTTGAGCTTGTAATCCTTGCCCAAAAAATGGAGTTCTAGTTTGCCGGTATAGTCAGTGATTGGAGAGAAACTGTCTAGCTCTTCAATCAGTCCTTCTTCTAAGAACCAACGGAAACTGGCTCGTTGAATCTCAACAAGGTCGGGCAGAATAAAAGCGGGTTGGGTATAGGTCTGGTTAGTCATGCGTCTCCTCAAACGGGTCACGCCCTGGATAATGTAAAGGTGCTACGTTTGCAAGGCAAACAGAATAGGCGCTGGCAGGGCCTAGGGATATGGCAGGCTGAAAATGGGGGATCAAGAGAGGATCACAAGTAGCGGGATGGAATGTGAATAATATGAGGCTAGTTGACGCCAACATCGACAGGCAGTAAACATGACATAGAAGTTTTAATTGGAGCAGCGATACGGAAGCAATCAGGGGTAAGTCATGGATGGAAATCCTGTAGGAGCTGTAAAATAACGCTAAATAAAGGGTGCTATGGATAGCTCAGACTAAGGGAATATCAACGATTACAATTGTGAAACCTTGAAATTCAGGATTAACAGGAATTACAGTCATTTGCAGCTAAAACAGTATATATCGATTCAAGTCATAACCTCTCAAGGGGTACGCCTAAAAAGATGCAAGTGTCAAGGCCGGAAAATGAATTTTGACTTGCATATACTAACTTGCTCACACTAATTTGAGCGGCCTACATCTGCTCCAAATGGAAAACTTAAGGATTTAAAATTAAGTCGAGCAATCAAGACGCTATTCCAGATGTTTCTGTGTGTTGAGAGGAGAGGTTAGAGATTGATAATCCAAATAGACGACAAGCATTAGCTGTCGTCTGGCATGCAAGGGTCTCTAGTGAAACTCCTCGAAGATGAGCAACCTGTTCCGCTACGTGCTTAACATAGGCGGGTTGATTTCGCCTCTCCTTTCGTTTGGGCGCTGGAGTTAAGAAGGGGCAGTCAGTCTCTATCAGAAGACGATCGCTAGGAACTAATTGGGCGGATGCTTTGACCTGATGAGCATTTTTGAAGGTGACGATACCGCTAAAGCTAATGTGAAATCCCAAATCCAGGAACCACTGGGTTTCTTCTGGGGTTCCCGACCAACAGTGCATAACACCATTTACGGGGCCTTGACGCCGCCAAAATTGCCGGAGTAATTCGGCCATGGCGGGGGCGGCGTCTCGGCAATGAATAATAACGGGTAAATTCAATCGGCGGGCAATCTCCAGCTGAGTTGTGAAGGCCGCTTGCTGAACTGCCTGATTATCGGCTTTATAGAAATCGAGCCCTGTCTCACCTATGGCCACTACCCTAGCGTCAGACTGAGCTAGGGTTAAGATCCGCTCCGCTAATTCAGGGGTCCACTTGTCCGCATCTAGCGGATGGAGTCCAACAGCAAAGGAGACTTCTGGAAACCGATCCGCGATCGCCCGGATAGAGGAAAATTCATTGGGCTCTACACAAGAATGAACCAAGTGCGCCACACCTGCGGCGCGCCAAGCTTGGGCGACGGACTCTATATCAGATTGAAAAGCGTCAAAATTGATGTGGACGTGAGTATCAATTAGCTGCATAATCCTCAGCTCAGTAACGCCTCAGAGCGTGTCAAGCCAAATCTCATGAAGCAGCGGCCGCCTGATGCTTCTTCAGAGCGCGTGATAACCGAGCTTTCCGACGCGCCCCGGCATTTGGATGCAGGGCCCCTCGTTTAACTGATTTGTCAATTTTGCTAAAGGCGGCGGATAGGCTATCCTGAGCAGCCTGCATAGCTTCAGGCGAGGGATTCGCCATATAGGCGTCGAGCGCAGTGAAAAAACGTTTGCTCAGGGTTCTGAGCGCCGATTTGTAGGATTTATTTCGGAGACGATTTCTCTCTGCAACTTGAATACGCTTAATCGCAGATTTAATATTTGCCACAGTCAGCCCTAGATTACAAGTAAGATATTACCGGATTAATTATGATAGCACTTATATTGCCAAGTTATTGCCAAGAGATGATGTCTCCCCTTCAAATCCACGCTAAGCTATAGAGTGTTAAGGATGCCATGCCCCAACCTCTGAAGTTGGCTGGATGTTTCCAGGCTAGCTTCCGATAGGGAGAATCCTAAAAGTTGGTTTACCGAGATTTCACGCTGTAATGCTGCGAATCATCAATCAGCCAGAAGAGGCCAGGATAGAGCTGCAGCGCATTTGTGCCCGCACTCACGATGATCAGATTTTCCATAAGGAAGCCACTGTTCGGGAGGTGCTTCAGGCCGTTAAGCGCCGTGGGGATTCAGCCGTCCTACACTACACCTCAGAATTTGATCGGCAAACCCTAATGGTTGAGGACTTGAGAGTCAAGGGATCTGAGCTGGACGCCGCCTACCAGCAGATCTCTAAAGAGCTCCTCGACGCCATTAGATTGGCTTGCCGAAATATAGAATCGTTTCATCGCCAACGAACGCCGAAGAGTTGGGTGACCTATGGCGAAAACGGGATCGTTTTAGGAAAACGCTTTACCCCGGTGGATCGAGCGGGGATTTATGTGCCTGGGGGACAAGCGGCTTATCCCAGTACTGTTTTGATGAATGCGATTCCCGCTAAGGTGGCGAATGTTCCGCAGCTGGTGATGGCGACGCCGCCGGGAAAAGACAAAATGATTAATCCTGCGGTGTTAGTAGCCGCTCAGGAAGCGGGGGTTGCTGAAATTTATCGGGTAGGCGGGGCGCAAGCGATCGCAGCGTTAGCCTATGGGACAGAAACTATACCCCAGGTCGATGTGATTACGGGGCCCGGCAATATTTATGTGACGCTGGCTAAAAAATTGGTTTACGGGACAGTAGGGATAGACTCTCTGGCTGGTCCATCTGAAGTCTTAGTGATTGCAGATCATACTGCCGACGCGAGTCATGTCGCCGCCGATTTACTGGCTCAGGCTGAGCATGATTCAATGGCCGCAGCTATTTTGATTACCCCTGATCCAGACCTGGCTAAGCAAGTGGCTGTGGAGGTTGAGCGTCAGTTGACCGACCATCCTAGACAAACGCTCACTGAAAAAGCGATCGCTCATTACGGTCTGGCGATAGTCGTCGAGTCTTTGGTTCAGGCGGCTGAACTCTCAAACGAATTTGCGCCTGAGCACCTAGAGCTAGAAATTGCAGATCCTTGGAGTCTGATCGAACATATCCGACATGCAGGCGCTATTTTCCTGGGGCACTCCACCCCGGAGGCTGTTGGAGATTACTTGGCAGGCCCCAATCATACTCTGCCGACCTCTGGCGCAGCCCGTTACGCCTCCCCCTTGTGCGCTGAAACCTTTATGAAACACTCTAGCCTCATTCAATATTCCCCCCAGGCGCTTCAGTCGGTTTCAGGCTCCATTGACGCATTGACCAAAGCTGAGGGGCTTCCCTCCCATGGCGAATCCGTTAAGTTACGCGTCCAAACTGCCACGACTCAGCAGGCGAGTGAGGCCCGGGATCTAAAAACCTAACTGAAAAATCACTGCTTTTCTACAGCTCCTTAGGGATTTTCAAGATTGGGCGACGACTGACCTTCAATTGTCATCGGTCATTGTGATTGAAGGTGTTTGGAGTGAGCGGCTGAGACATCCGGGTTATCTGTCTCATGCAGTTTTTAAGCTATCCAAAGTAATTGGGCGTCGGGAAGAAACTTGGCCTAAGCTTAGTGAGGCGAGCAAAGGTCGTACAATACGCATTACTTCATTGGTTTCCCCATATTTGCTCTCAGGAGAAAAGTCTGTGCTCAAAACCATCTTGGCGGCTCTAGATGAGTCAAAACTTGCAGAGCAAGTAATTCAGATTGTGACTCAACTTCAGCTTAAGCCTGAGACTAAAGTAGTCCTCTCTCATGTTATTCCCGCCATGGGAGATGCGCCGACTGTCGGAGCAGATCTGCCCAGGCATAATGCGCAAGAGCTGCCCTATCGGCATATCGAAAAGCAACTCCAAATTTATCAAGCCCATCTACCCTGTCAAAGCGATCTAGAAATTGTTAGCGGCGATCCGGCTGAAGAAATTATCCGTTTGGCGAATATTTACCAGGCAGATTTGATTGTGTTAGGCAGTCGGGGGCTTACTGGGTTAGATCGAATTGTCCAACGCTCAGTGAGCGGTCAGGTAGTCGCAGAAGCCCCCTGCTCAGTATTGGTGGTCAAGCCGAGATCTGAGTCAGAAATTGACGCAGGCGCAACAAGCTAACCGTTTGCCCGAGGTTCATTGGGAGTGTCGAAACGCCTTCAATTCGGGACTGAAGCCATCCCTCACCCCAGTACCATTGATGAAAGCCATCAATGCCTCCATGCATCAGTAGATGCAAACTATTGGCGGTGACCTGATCAACGCGATGATGAATCTTAATAGGTCCAAGTTGACTGGTGAACGTTAACCCTGATTCTAATTTCTCAGGCAATCCTTCAGAAAATTGCTGAGGCCAGAGCCATTGTCTGAATTGATCCGGGCAGATTAGGCAATCGCGAATTAAGGCTTCTGAAGCCTCCACCTCAATGCGAAGGTTACTCTGCTGAAAGGTTCCTAACATTGACGGCTGCAATCTATAAGTTCAGTCTCAGTATGACAAAGTTGGGAGATTTGGGGGAGAGAGTTGGGCAGCGGAGGGAGTAGGGGGAGATGGGGAGGATAAGAGAGATGGGGGA
>JAAUYH010082502.1_pt1 | contig 15456 bp, 11 predicted proteins | sample 7278061 | NCBI WGS metagenome assembly JAAUYH01 (sample SAMN14350203, study PRJNA611818) | marine sediment metagenome | isolation source: surface marine sediment (0.6m) | place: French Polynesia: Moorea | collected 2018-08
GCATGGCGAATAAATCCAAACTTGGAGGTGGGAGGTTGGGGTGGTTGGACTTATTCAGATCCGCAAAATATTTCTGGTAATGTACAAACAAGCAATTGGGCTATTTTTGCAGCTTTACCTAACTTGGGGAAAACTGGTAATTTAGGTGGTGCGATCGTTGGACAACCACCAAAAATCACTTCCAGTTCTTTACCCGATGGTTTTAATTTTCCGAATTTTTCTGATGGTGGTACGGTTGGTGGACGCAAAGATACATCACTTCACGTAGAGCTTTTTTATCGCGCCCAAGTTAACCAAAATCTTTCTTTAACTCCCGGATTTTTTGTAGTTTTTAATCCCGACCATAACAAAAGTAACGACCCTCTAGTGGTTGGTGCACTCAGAGCGACATATCAGTTCTAGAACAGTTATCAGTTAAAAACCACTCATTACTTATCACTTATTACTCATTACATTTCAGTTAAGAATTTTTTTAAACAAATAACACTGTAAAGACGCGACATGTCGCGTCTCTACAAAGAAATTTAGGCTTATCTAACTGTATTTATTACCCATTACCCATTACCAAAAATGCAAAAAACATCAGCGCTTACTCGCACCATTTTATTCGGTACTGGTCTAACTAGCTTATTTTTAGGGCTAAATTCATCAATTGTGTCAGCGCAAGTAACCCCATTTACTATCCAAAGCACTGGTACATTATCTGGAACTCTCGAGCTTCCTGCATTTAATCCAAACTTTAACAGAGCTATTACTGAGATAGATACCGATTCTAACGGTACTTACTTCCGTCATGGGAAAGCAGTTTACAGTTCTGATTACGTGAAAATGAGAACTGGTAACGATGGAAGTCTTCAATATTATGTTGACTTTAAAGGTATTCCGGTTATTTCTAAAAATGGTGTGATCGCTTCACCTGTACTTTCCGGTGGTGAATTACAAGATTATAAATATCAAGGAAAAATAGATGGAACTAAATTTCAAGCAGTTGTTCAAGATGAGTTTGGAATAAAAGCAGGTTTTTATAAAGGTATTGTCACCGACCCAAAAACTGGAAAGCAGTACGAAGGAACTTTTAAAGTCACAGGACAAGGACCAAGATACAGCGACCCCAATGGTGGTGAGAGTCCAACAGTATTTGATTTCAAATCCGATATTCCTGGAAAACCAACCGTAACTTCATTGGAAATGAATAACTCTCCTCTGGTGAAGTTGTATGTGGAGGTACCTGCTGATGCTATTCCCATAACAACAACTGGTGGGAATTCTACAAGTGGTGGAAGTTCTACGACTAGTGGTGGTTCCAGTTCCAGTTCCAGTTCCAGTTCCAATACTAGTGGAAGTTCTACGACTGGTGGTGGTTCCAGTTCCAACTCCAATACTGGTGGAAGTTCTACAACTAGTGGGAATTCTACAAATGGTGGAAGTTCTACGACTAGTAGTGGTTCCAGTTCTAATTCCAATACTGGTGGAGGTTCTACAACTAGTGGTGGTTCCAGTTCCAATTCCAATACTAGTGGAAGTTCTACAACTAATGGAAGTTCAAATACTAGTGCTAGTCCTGGTGCTAGCGGAAATTCGTTAACTAATGGAAATTTGACAAACAACAATTCAAATCCTACTGGAATTGAAAATCAAATAATTCCACCTTCTCCTATTAATACTGCTAACAATAATATTAATTCTTTTGATAGCTTATTACCTTCGACCATACCCGACATTGAATTTAGCAGTGGTAATCCTGGGAAACTCAATCCGAAAGTTGAAAGTTTGTCAAAGGAAAGAGAAGTAACTATAAGAAAAAAACTTATTGGTCCACGTAGTCGTGTTTTATTACGTTAGTAATTGAATTTTAGTAATTGAATTTTGTTTGATTAATAATTACCGATCTGATTTATTTGAACGTGAAGAAAAACCTGTTAAAGTATCTTCTGTACGTAAAACTACATCTTCCACTAATCTTTCACTAAATCCGGTGACAAAAGCTATAGCCATATAAAGATAAACAGCACGGTTTTCAGTTTTACTAGCCCTAAAAATACCAGAAAATATCCCAGATTCAATCAATGCTACTGTGAAAATAGCAAATGACATACCGACAATAGGACGGAAAAATCCCGTTAGAAATAAGTCTGTATGCTTTTCCTTTGACTGATCGATAAATTTATTAGCACGTACAATTACACTGACAGGACTCCCTAAAGCACCCATTGAAACAGCAAAGGATATAAAGAAAACAGGAGATTTAAAGAACCAGTTAGTAAATCTTGTCAAGCTACTTTCTTTTATATCTGTCGCTGTATTATCTACTTCCGAATTATTGATTAATTCATTATCTTGTTCTTGCTTATTAATAGCAAGCAATTAATTATTAACATTTGCTTTAAGGTTATTAACTTGAGTTTTAATTTCTTCAAGACTATTACTTGAGGGATTATTAAACCTGTTTAAACCTCGTGCTTGTGGAGAAGCCATAGAATTTACTTTTTCCAGTTCTCTATTGACTTCGACAAATTTAATTTAAATCTTTGTTTCTGATCAGCTGTTTTTTCTTGTAACGCCAACTAAAAAATCTTGAAAATCCTTGCCAAATAATTAAACCAAAAAGAATACTTATGCAAAATGAAAGTAAGAAGTGATGTATGTTAAAAGATAAATTAAGAAATTCAGGATTCTTGCCATCTTTATTTTCTGCAATAGAACCAGCTTCATAACTAGATGCAAAATTTCCTGCAACAGCAATACCAAGACCTACACTTGTGACTGTATTTTGTAACTGGCGTTCTCTATGTGCTTGTTCAACTTCAACTTGACCTCTGATTGAGTCTATCGCATTATTTATTAGATTAATATCAAGCTGAAAAAAATTAACAGTACCTTTAATTCTTTCCTGACAAGGATAACAAGTTCTATAGATAAACAGGTCTAAGAATGAAAAATCTTCGTTTAGGAAATTACTTCTCATCTCATAAATTTTATCCTCATAGTTTCTAGTATTTTCAACAATTACATTTTGAAATTCTTTTACCAAGCGTAAATTTTTTGCATACTCAACAGAGAAACGTGGTAGTAAAATCAATAAATCTTGTAATTTATCTAAATCCAATTCGATATTTTCTTCCTTCTCTAAAACTTCAGGCTTATTATCATAATTTTGGGTGATTTTAATTTGAGAGTGTATAGTCTTGGAGATATTTTTTGATTCCTGCTCAAATCTTTTGATTTGTTTATAAGCGTTAACCACTTTAGAACGAAAGAAAAATAAGTCTAATAACTGTTGGTAATTTTTTTCTATTTTAATTTCAGCTACATCATTAAAAATAAACCAAACTATGATGTGATTATAACTTTTTGGTGCCCTAATAATACCGTACTGAAATATGGGAGAACCAAATAGAAATCCAGAACGATTAAATGGAGGTCTTCTAAAATCTTCAGGTAATAATGAATCAATATATCTATCAGCAATTCTTCGAAGCTTTTCTGGATTATATTTATACTTTAATTTATATATACTTTCTAAATTAATTGTAATCAATAAAGTTTGACCGAGAAAATATTTGTTCTCTTTATTTACGTCTAGCATCAGACAGTTATCTGGGTTGAGTAATCCAATATCTTTGCCACTCAGATAATTACTATTCTCTTTTTTAGGTATAATTAGTTTTATTCCTAACCCATAACTATCGTAAAGTCTTACTGGATAAATAATAGAAGTTTTATTATTACAATCAATTTTTTCGCCAGTTTTATCGATCAGAAATTTATTTGGCTGTACGTACATTGGGTGATAATCATCAGTTTCAGGGAAATGTTTATTTAAATTAGCCCATTGTTCTTCTGCTTGGTTTTCTAAGTCAAGATATTGCTTAATATTGAAATGAAATTCAGTTTTTACTATTTTAGCAGTTATCTCATCACATTTATTCCATAACCAATCTGGTTCATATTCACCCAAAGCATCATTTCTATTACTCAGATAATAAGCAAACAAATAAATATTATGGGCATTAAATTTAAAATTCATATATTGACTCATATAATTTTTAACCGATATTTATTTCTCCACAAAACAACGCATCTATCACATCTACAAGTGAGTAGATTAATTATTACCTAACTATGTTGTTTATTGCTGTATAAAAAATGCTTGCGTTCATCATATTTTAAAAAGGTAGGGAAAAGATAAGATAATTTAATAGGCAATTTTTTGTTCTTAACCGATACAAACAAGCTATTTGTATAAAGCAAAACAAGAGTGTGCATTTTTTTGATTAATTAGCTAGTTTAGAAGAAAGCAAATCGTATTAGTTTACACGTCTTCAGTTGAAGCACCTATGAAACCAGAACTAGTTGACCTCACAGACAGAGTTGTCCAAGTTTTGCGAATCAATATGAGTTGGATGACTTGGAATTTATTTTTGGCTTTTATTCCATTGGCTTTAAGTGTGATATTGTTTCGCAAGCGCCAAGTATACACTTGGTTGTGGTGGTTGAGTGGTTTAATGGTTTTGGGTTTTTTACCGAGTATCCCAAAAATTTTCCAAAAGGTACTTGGTTTTCAAAGTAATGTAGAGCTAATTCAACTGGTATGGCTTTCAAGTGCAATGTTAATTGCTATTGGGTTAGCATTGTTTCCCGGTCGATTGGGTTCCCGCTTGAAGTGGTGGTCAGGATTTTTAGTTTTCTATGCTTTTTTACCTAACGCACCTTATTTATTAACTGATATTATTCACTTAATTGATGACATCCGGACAATCCAATCTGTTTGGATGATAACTTTAGTTCTGATTCCCACTTATATTGTCGTAATTCTAGGTGGATTTGAAGCTTATGTTTTATCCCTAATAAATCTTGGTTACTACTTACATCAAATTGGTAAGAGTAAATGGATTTTCGCAATGGAAATCACTACTCATCTCCTATGTGCAGTTGGTATTTATCTCGGAAGATTTTTACGTTTTAATACTTGGGATTTAATTACCAAACCAGATGAATTATTAACTCAAACAATCGCAGATACTCTAGGTAAACAACCAATAGTAATTATGGGTATTACCTTTATAGTTCTTTGGGGTTTGTACTGGATAATGAAGCGAGTTACTTTAGGGATTACAAACCAAGGGAAAAATCAAGTATCTGTTCCGTCACAACGTATGAATTCTAATGGGTAATTGGTAATTGGTAATTGGTAATTGGTAATTGGTAATGGGTAATTGGTAATTGGTAATTGCTCGTTTGTTGTTCATCAAATATTTTCAATTTTTTCTGGTTCGAGCAGCTTCTAAAATTAGGCGCTTTTCAGCGCGAGCGATTGCGCTATGAGTACGCTTTAATGCTTCTGGCTCTACAGAAATTGAAGTAATTCCCCATTCTACTAATTTGTCAATTACTTCGGGATAAAGTGCTGGTGCTTGACCGCAAATAGAACAAGGAATTCCCCCTTCTTTCGCCATTTGAATTAATTGAGAAATAGCAGTCATCACCACAGGATGTCGTTCGTCAAATATTGCTGCTAGCTGTCCTTGTTCTCTGTCTACCCCTAAGAGTAATTGTGTCAGGTCATTTGTACCAATTGAAATTCCCTGGACTCCTGCTTTAATGTACTCGGGTAATAGGAATAATACACTAGGAACTTCTGCCATAATCCATAATTGAAACTTTTGCGTTTGAGTTAAACCTGCTTCTTCTACTTTGTGAAGACAAAAAGAAAACTCCTCAACTGTACGAACAAAAGGTAATATTAGATTGACATTGCTATAACCGGATTTTTGAATATTAGCTAAAGCTTCTAGTTCTAATTCAAATAATTCTGGATTTTGTAAGTAACTTAAGGTTCCTCTTTCTCCCAAAATTGATTGTGAAGAAGATTGAGAGTGATGATGAAGAGATGGTAATTCGTGCGATCGCCAATCTAAAGAACGATAAAAAACTGGTCTGGGATTAAAATTACCCACAAATTGTAGAATTTCCTGACACCAAGACTCCAATAACTGCTCTCTACGACCAGAACGCAACCAATTACGGGGGTGTTGTCCTTCTAATATTTTTAACACCATTAATTCTGAACGGATCAATCCAACACCGTCAATAGCAAGATTTTTTACCTCTTCGATGAGATGGGATTGACTGAGATTAACTAATAGTTGAGTCGCAACAATAGATTCTTCTAAATTAGGAGAACTAGATCTGGGTAAATCTTGTGGGAGTAATAGGTTTCGGTCATTTGTTACAGAATTATGCTGCATAGATACAGCTACCGCAGTCGATAAATTTCCTGGCTGATTTTGGTTGCTTGCTAATTTTGTATTCAGCGAGAATTGATGGTTTTTGCCATTATCCAGTGTTTGTTCCGTATCTGCACTCAAACGATAAATTTCTCCATTATCCCCATCAATTAATATTGTTTCGCCTTGTTCAAAAATACTTGTAACTTCTGGAACATTAACAACTGCTGGAATCCCTAACTCTCTAGCTAAAATCGCTGCATGGCTAGTTAAACCTCCCCTTTCTGCAACGATACCAGCAACATTCCGTAAAATAGGTAACCAGTCGGGAGTAATATTGGGAGCAATTAAAATTACCCCTTGGGGTAATAATTCTGGTCGCGGATCTGAATTATTTATGATAAATGTAGTGGCTTTAACCTTACCTGTGGATGCTGCTAATCCCCTAATCTTATTCAATCTATTAATGCTAGATAAGGGGTTATTTACTTTTGTAAGGTAAATTCTACCGATGGGAGTTTCTGGGAATATAGTCCAGTTAAAACTAAAATTACTGCCAAATTCATCAATTAGTTGACCAGCAATTTGATTCAATTGATGTAAATATTGTGGTGATAAAGCATATTGTTGTTGTTTGATTTCTTCTAAAATGTAGGGGAGAAGACAGTTATTATTTAATACGGTCGAAGAAGTTGCTATTGCTGGAGAGTTTTCTGTAGATTGGTTGTCCCCAATGCGGTAAGCTAAAATTTTATTCCCAAGCTGTTGCCTTTGAATGTTGAGCGTTTCTCCTTCGATGGAATAAAAGTCTGGCAGGATGTCACCAAGAGTAATACCAATTCCTAACCCATAAGTTGCTTCAATTTCCCATCCCCAATGGTAGGAATTAAGTATACCACTGGCGATCGCACTTTTGATCGGTTGTACTAATACTGCAAAATTTACTTGTTGTAGATCAATTCCAATTCGTTGCCAGTAAAATAAGCTTTTAGCACGAAATAACTGACTCCAAACCCGTTTTAGTGCTGAGGAAATTCCTTCAAACTCATTGCAGCAAAACTGAGTTTCTAACACGCTTGATATATTTTCAAGTCCCAGGTTGCTTGCGTAGGGTAACGCAATAGAAGGACGAAATACTAAATATTTGCTTTCCCATTCTTGAGTAGCACTGATAATATTTTTAACCCATTCTGGTGAAACTGTGGCATTGATAATTTCTTGGCGCAAATTCTTTGCAACTTGTTGTAGTTGACGCCAATTGTCAGCATCCAAGTGTAGAGAAGAATGGGGTAAATCGGCAATCAGAGCTTCTGAAGCGTTGAGAGATTCAAGAAATTCTTGCATTACTTCAGCCCCAAGCACAAAACCCGGAACTACGGGATAGCCAAGCTGCTTGATAGTGCTTAACTTAAATGCTTTCTCACCAACTTTGGTGCGATCTTGCAGTTGAATTCGGTCAAGCCAGTAGAGTTTGTCCACTTGGGTCGTTGATTTATTACTTGATTTATTACTTGTAAGTTATCAATTATTTTAGTTTTGTTAGCGCCCAGGAGGGAGTATCTTGACAATTAGTGAAACCTAATTACCAGCAAAAATACCCATAAAAATAATATTTATGAGCATATTTACAACTTTGCTTTAGACCGATAAATATCTAATAAAACTATGGTTGTATCGTGCTGTAGTTTAAAGTTTCAATTGAATAACTATAACCTGACCATAGCTATAAAATTTTAAGTGATCGCCTATGAATTTTAACCTTTAATCTCCCCTATTTTCTACTTTTCAAGAATTAAAAAGTGCTAGTACTTTAACAAAAACAGCTTGGTCAGTTCTAGTTGTCAGAATTAATTTTACTAAATTGATCAATTCCCAATCAATTGCACTGTCATTATCAATCGTCTTACTAGCTGCATAAAAACTGACATCGTTGATTTTTAATTCGTCAGTATTACCAGTTTGCCATCCAGATCTATCTTTATCCCAAGATACAGATTTACCACGCAACGTAAATTGAAACCAGACAATTTCATCATTAATGAGTTCGCAAAAAACATCAAAGTATGGCTCTTCTCCTTGATACCAAACCCTTGTGGCTCCTTTTTTATAGCCTTTTTTGAGAATTCCTGGCTCAATTTCTTGCAAAGATGCACCCAGATATGAGATCTCTTCTTTTTCTACTAAATCATTATTGTGAGACATTGCACAATTTATATAAATTCTTATTTGTTGACCGAACGAAAAATGTGTAATCTTTAAATTGGTATTACAAGTGAAATAATCACAGGTTAAACAATAACCAGGTCAGACAGGTATAGTCCGCGAACAAAATTCAACGGCTTTTTAACTAGCAATTTACTTTGATAGTTACTAATTTTTTAAATTATTCCTCTCCAAACTTCTACTTAGCCAATCTTAGCTACAAGTAGAATTTTTGACAAAGCTAACCCTATCCAGGAAAGATTTCGCCAGCTTTGACATGTAAAATTTGGGATGACTTGAGCCATTGAGAATCAAATGAACCCAAATGGGTAGTAGTGATTAAAGTTTGAAACCGATCTTGAATTGCATCTAATAATTGATTTTGCCGAGAAGGATCCAACTCTGCTAAAACATCATCTAACAGTAATAATGGTGGTTCTCCAACAACTTCTTCAATTAACTGTAATTCAGCTAATTTTAGGGCTAATACCAAAGTTCGTTGCTGACCCTGAGAACCATACTGACGGGCTGCTGTTTGATTGATTGTCAATTCTACTTCGTCTCTATGGGGTCCAACTAAGGTTGTACCCTGATGTAACTCAGCTACACTCCGTTGTTCAATTTTGGCGAAAAATGCTTGCTGTACCTGTTCTGGTTCGTTTTCTTCTAAGGGAATACTCGGCAAATATTTAATTTGTAATACTTCTGTAGAATTACTGATGCTAGCGTGCCAATTACTAGCAATGGGAGTTAGTCGTTGCAGGGCGCGATCGCGCCTTCGGATTACTTTTGTTCCAGCACTAACAAGTTGCGCATCCCATACAGCTAGTTCTTTGGGGGGAACCTTTAATTCGGATTGCTGATAACTCTTTAAAAGTGCATTGCGCTGTCGCAAAACTTTATTGTATTGCTGCAAAATGTGGGCATAAACTGGTTCTAGCTGAATTAGAAGGGTATTTAACCAGTTACGTCGTCCGTCGGGTCCTCCCCTAACTAATTCTAAGTCTAAACTGGAAAATTCAACTGCATTGAGAACCCCAAGGAAATCCATCTGACGGCGAAGGTTTTCACTGTTGAGATTAACGGTTCGCCGTCCGTTACGCCGCAAAGTTAATTTTAAGTCGCTGATACCCGCTTCTCTTTGTAGTGTAGCCAAAATCAAAGAAATATTTTCCCCATCACGAACTAAATCGCGATCGCGGGCGATCCTGTGAGTTCTCAAAGTTGCTAATAGCTCTACAGCTTCGAGTAAATTGGATTTTCCCTGAGCGTTATTACCCAAGAGTATGGTTTTGGGAGCAACAAAATCTACTCGTTGCTCTTGATAATTACGAAACTGTTTGAGGTGAAGAGTTTTGAGAAACATAAAGCGATCGACCGGGAAACGATAGCACTACGTATTTTGGTTAAAAGATTAATTAATTCCTTAAATCTTATATCTTAATGCTCGTTCGTATATTACTCTTAATGGCGACGGTGCGTTATGGCGTAATTGAAAGTTATCTCATAAATCCCCGATTTATTTTTGACTTCCCATTGTGGAGCGCTCAAATCAGAATTATTGTTCATATAATTGTCAATACAAGTACAAATGCTGTAAATTTTCATCCTTCATTCCGCAACTTCTCCAATACTTCCCTAGTAAATGGATTCTTACCTTCTCGCAAGGCTTTTACCCACCCCTGACGTTGTGCTTTATTTTCTTTGTTATTAGTCTGAGCGATTAATATCTTAAAATCGGGGATAGCTCCTTTATAATCCCCCGTTAACGCTCGAGCTAAACCCCTACTATCGCGAATATAACCATGATTTTGGGCAAGTTTAACGGCATTTTCACAGGCAAACATCACCTCTTTGGCAGATCCATTTAAACTACCTTGTCTACAAAGTTGATTCCAAGTATCAGCATCAATTTCTACTTTGGTATCGAGCTTTTGCGCTTGCTTGTAAGCTGTGATCGCATCTTTGATGCGCGTGCCGTTCGCTTCTTTTATCTTCTTTTCTCTAACAAGACTACCGCCTTCACTAACCAACTGTTCTGCTTTACCTTTATTCTCAAACAATTGTGCTTTCTTCTGGGGGTCAAACTTTAAGTCTTGATTCCATTTTAAAGCCGTCTTAAAAGTAACAATTGCTTCTTTAAAATTACCAGCTTTGGCTTCCTTTTCTCCGGCTTTTACCAAAAATGGTGCTGCTGCTTTGCGATTATATTTATTTTGACATACCTCTAGTTTTTGCAGATCCTTAGGATTAATTACCAAATAATCATTCAACCACTCACAACCCCTCGCCAGTAAATCATCTAACTCTTCCATCCGCCAAATCCGGGCGGTATTGTCATGTGAAGCGGTGAGAATGCGTTTTCCATCTGAGCTAAATCTGGCACTGTAGACACGGGATGGATGCCCTTTAAGAACAACTAACTCCTTGCCAGAGATATCCCAAACCCGGACAGTATTATCCCAGGAAGCAGTAAGAATACGTTTGCTGTCGGGGCTAAATCTGGCACTGTAGACACGGGATGTATGCCCTTCGAGAACAGCTAATTTCTTGCCAGAACTATCCCAAATCATAGAAGTTCCATCTTCAGAATTAGTAAGAATATATTTGCTGTTAGGGCTAAATCTGGCATTGTAGACACCCTTTGTATGTCCTTTAAGAACAGCTAATTCCTTGCCAGAAATATCCCATAACCGGACTGTATTATCCCAGGAAGCGCTGAGAATACGTTTACCGTCAGGGCTAAAACTGGCACTAATGACACTCTTTTTATGTCCTTTAAAAACAGCTAATTCTGTACCAGAGCTATTCCATAACCGGGCGGTATTGTCCGAGGATGCGGTTAGAATGCGTTTCCCATCGGTGCTAAATCTGGCACTTTTGACACGTTCTGTATGACCTTTGAGAATAGCTAATTCCTGACCAGAGATACGCCAAATTCGGGCTGTATTATCCTCTGATGCAGTGAGAATGCTTTTGCCATCTGAGCTAAATCTGGCGCTTACCACATGGTCTGCATGACCTTTGAGAACAGCTAATTCCTTGCCAGATTTATCTCAAACACGGGCGGTATTGTCCCAGGATGCAGTGAGAATGCGTTTGCCATCTGAGCTAAATCTGGCGCTTACCACACGTTCTGTATGGCCTTTGAGAACAGCTAATTCCTTGCCAGAGTTATCCCAAACACTGGCGGTATTGTCCCAGGATGCAGTGAGAATACGTTTGCCATCAGTGCTAAATATGGCGCTTACCAAACGTTCTGTATGACCTTTGAGAACAGCTAATTCCTTGCCAGAGTTATCCCAAATTCGGGCAGTTTTGTTCCAGGAAGCAGTGAGAATACGTTTGCCGTCGGGGCTAAATGTAGCACTGATAATACGCTCTGTATGACCTTTGAGAATAGCTAATTCTTCACCAGAGATGTTCCAAATTCTACTACTCCCGTCGTCAGAAGCAGTTATAATACGTTTACCATTAGCACTAAATATGGCACTAATAACACCGGATGTGTGTCCTTTGAAAACAGCTAATTCCCGACCAGAGATATCCCAAACCCTGGCAGTACCATCATATGAAGCAGTAAGAATTCGTTTACCATCAGTGCTAAATCTGGCGCTTACCACACGTTCTGTATGGCCTTTGAGAACAGCTAATTGATTGCCCGAACTATCCCAAATCCGTGCTGTTTTGTCCTGTGAAGCGGTGAGAATTAGTTTGCCATCTGAGCTAAATCTAGCCCTATTGACACTGTCTGTATGGCCTTTAAGAACAGCTAATTGATTACCCGAACTATCCCAAATCCGTGCTGTTTTGTCCTGTGAAGCAGTGATAATTAGTTTACCACCTGAGCTAAATATAGCGCTATTGGCACTGTCTGTATGGCCTTTGAGAACAGCTAATTGATTGCCCGAACTATCCCAAATACGGGCTGTATTGTCTTGTGAAGCAGTGATAATTAGTTTACCATCTGAGCTAAATCTAGCGCTATTGACACGTTCTGTGTGGCCTTTGAGAACAGCTAATTGGTTGCCCTCACTATCCCAAATCTGGGCTGTATTGTCTCTTGAAGCAGTGAGAATGCGTTTCCCATCTGAGCTAAATCTGGCGCTTACGACAGCAGATGTATGGCCTTTGAGTCGATTGCGCTCCTTGATATCGTATAAAATTTCCTTTAAAGCTTTAAAAGGACTGGAAACTGGATAATTTTCTACAGAACGACCTTTGCCGACAAGCTGTTGTAAACCTTGCCCAGCCTCCATTGCTGAGATCAATCCGTCTATTTGGTAAGTGTCAAATTGTGCCAATTGCGCAGCATACCAAAAAAGTCATTTCGAAAAGGTGTATCAAATACCTTATCCACTTCATCCATTGCTAACACCAATGGGCTATTCAATTCCTTTAATATGTAACGACTGATGTAGCGGGTACAACGCTGGATATGACTAATCTTTTTGCGCCAATATTCATCTACTCGGTCTTCTATATCTAGTTCTTCACTTATCCAAGAACAAAACCGACGTAGAAAAATTTCATCTGAAGCGAGGTCGGCTTTACCTAAAAGTTGAAAATCCAAAAATAGTACCCGTTTACTATTTTCTCTTGCTGCTTTTAAGATCCGATTTAATAAAGAACTTTTACCTACTTGACGTGGTCCCTTTATCGAGATTGTTACACCCTCCTGAGCAATAGTACTCAGGGCAATATTGTCAGCCCGTCGTTCTATATAAAAAGCAGACTTGAGTTTCATTGTTCCTTCTGGAATCTCCAATGCTCCTGGCTGTGCAGAAGGAAAAGGACGTGGTAAATCAGATGATTTATCTAATGTCAATAAATCGACTTGATTTTTTCTGGGAAGACTTAAATCATTACTATAAATAGCTTGCTTTAACTGTGCTATTAAATCTGCTGTATCCTGCTCATCATTCCAATACGCCCAGTTAATACGATTCAAATAAGCACTTAGAGGATATTGAAATGGCTGACGGTATGCTAACCGCACTGGGAGGATAGCAGGTTTCCTTGACTGCTCTTGAGCAAATCGCTGCGCCATGCGGATTTCCGTTTCCACCATCTCACTGTGGACTGAATGTTCGCTAAGCAAGACAATCAGGAAATCAGCTTGGCGAATTTCTGCTTCAATCATTTCAGCCCAGGGTGTACCTACAGAGATATTCTGGTCAATGAAAACTTGATGTTGTGATGACAGTGCTTGTAATATTTGTAGCGCAACAGGCTCATCTGGGTTTACATCCCGTTTGTAGCTAATGAAAATACGTTTACCTGTACTCTCTTTAAAAGTTACGTTTTTATTTTTTATATTTTTACTTTTTAAGACTGGAGTAGAAGATTCGGGAATCTTTTCTAAATCAAGTGACGCACAACCAAACTCAAATCCATCTTCAATACTTCTACCTGCTCCTAAAGCATCATAAAATCCCACGGCAAACTTAATTGCAGCATTATCGCCAATTGCTGTATTCATCCCAATCACATAATTAATGTGTTGGTAAATTGCTTCGGCTTGCATCTCTGAATAACATGCATTGAGTACTACACACTCAACCTTAGGAAACAATTTAAACAATCTCGCCAAAGCTTCTGCACTTACCGATTGCATTTGTCCAGAATTATTCTCTAGAACTAAACCCTGACTACCGTCACCATGTCCTGAGAAATGTACAATTTCTGGATCGTGATCCAACAACGCACGACGCAAATCATCGACTCGTACCGCCCATTTGGAGATAATTTCAAATTCCTCTCGACGCTTAGAACGCTCTAAACCTGCTTGGATTTCGCGCACTTCTAGATCCAAGCGTAGCTTGGATGTATCTGTAGGATTTGCTGATAAAAGCAGGATTTTTTTAACCATGCGTTCAAAGAAAGAAAAAGTGTAACTAATTCTCTTATAGGTATTGTAAAGTCGTTCTTTGCAAAAACTGGTATTTATCTACACATATTAATTTCTCACTACACAAACCTATAGGAAGCTGTATTAGATTTATTCCAATAACTCCTTTACTTTTCTATAAAGCAATACGGTTCAGATAAGCCTAAATTTATTCGTAGAGATGCGACAGAGGCTAACGCCGACGCCGCAGGCTCTGTCGCGTCTCTACAGGGTTAATTGTTTAAAAAAGTCTTAACTGAACTGTATTGTTCTATAAAGACATGTTGTCTGCCGGACCCACAACCACAAAACCAAATGCATAGGTTAAAAATTTTCTACCATATATTAAATGTAAATATACATGTTTACGGTTGACAAATAAAAATGTATGTGATTATTCATTTCCGGAATAGGTAAAATTTCACTTGGATATATAGTTAGAGAGCTTTGAAGAAAGAATATTACTTCTCTCCAGAAATCTCATCAGTAAAAATCAGCAAACAAGCTTTAGTTTTATCCTTTAGCTTTATTGCTTAAATCATTAGGTTTAATCCTATAAGACATCAAATGCTGTTGTATTAAAATTCCTGCAAGCATTCGTATCAATAAAAGTTGATGTTATTTTTACTTGCGTCAATAAAAATGAATTTTTTGAACGTTTAACTATTTTTAATTTCTTAATAATTAGGAGAATATTATGCTTTGTAAGAAAGTTGCATTGATAAGTTTAATTACCATTTCTACCGGTATCATCCTTCCTGTATTTCCCGCTTTTGCAAGAACTCTAAACCAAGAAATCAATGCTCAGGAAATTGCTTCAGAGGGTGTTCTATATGCAAATAAAAATTGGAAACATCCTAAACCTCATCATAAGAAACCTCATCATAAGAAGCCTCATCATCCAAAACCTCATCACAAGCCCCATCAACCTCACCAGAATATCAATAAAACGACTGTTGTTACTCCTGTGAAATCTAGTTCTAACTCTCATAGCAGTTCTAACTCCAACAGTATTTCTAAATCTCGTAGCAGTTCTAATTCCCGCAGTTCAAGTAACTCCAGTGCAAGAGTTAATAACAGTGGAAATAGTAGCAACACCAACACCAATTCCAACATTAGCCAAGGTGGTAGTGCTAC
>JAAUYH010057321.1_pt1 | contig 15455 bp, 11 predicted proteins | sample 7278061 | NCBI WGS metagenome assembly JAAUYH01 (sample SAMN14350203, study PRJNA611818) | marine sediment metagenome | isolation source: surface marine sediment (0.6m) | place: French Polynesia: Moorea | collected 2018-08
AAAGACTTCTGCGTCAAGAACTTCCCAACACCGTATCTATGATTAAGGAATTAATTTAGTTGTTCAGGAGAGATGAGGATTGTCAGATAAGCAATTAGCTTTTAACCACTTAAAAGCCTTATCTGACAATAGTGTCGGTTAACACATAAGTTGAAAATATCTCTACGAGTTTTCAATGCTTTGAGCCTTGTCATTAACACATAAGTTGAAATTTTTTAACCCAAAAGATGCAAATTTCCTAGCCAATTAACCCATAAGTTGCAAAAATATGACATTTAAGGATACAAGAGTCAAAATCAAGATTAGACAAGGGAAAGGAGATTTTTAAGCTCATATAGCGATCGCTGGTATCAAACGATATTATAAGGGTTTCAAAGACTCATTTGCAACTTATGCGTTAATAATTTTCAACTTATGCGTTAAGGTTTGCAATTTATGCGTTAACCGACATAGATACAGCTTTAAAACAATGACAAAATACTTGAGCTTTTAAAGACTAGATTTCAATTTTAGTTACTGTTTTAGTTACTTATTTGATAAATTCAACAATTTTTAATAGCCAAAAGCATTACCATACAAAGCTTCTAGGTGTTATTTACCAAAAGTTACTCGGCATAATGACGCTTATCACGACTAGTATAAATGTATGGTAATCGGGCGTAGTGGTATTTGTAAGCTAGTAGCTATCTCAAAAGTTGTGCTTTCAATTCTTCTGGTACATTTAGAGCGAATTCCAATCCTCGACTATCAGACCATTCCGTTTTTGAATCCCAAACAATAGAAGTCATGTTAGCACCGCTTAGGTTAGCACCACTCAGGTTAGCACTTCTCAGGTGAGCACCGCTTAGGTTAGCACCACTCAGGTTAGCACCGCTTAGGTGAGCACCGCTCAGGTCTGCACTGCTCAGGTAAGAACCACTCAGGTTAGCACTGCTCAGGTGAGCACCACTCAGGTTAGTACCTATCAGGTGAGCACCGCTTAGGTTAGCACCACTCAGGTTAGTATCTATCAGGTGAGCACCACTCAGGTAAGAACCACTCAGGTGAGCACCACTCAGGTTAGCACTTATTAGGTTAGCACGACTCAGATCTACACCGCTCAGGTCTGCACCGCTCAGATCTGCACGACTCAGATTAGCACCTATCAGGTGAGCACCTATCAGGTGAGCACGACTCAGATCTACACCGCTCAGGTTAGTACTACTCAAATTTAAGTACTCAAGGCATAAATTTACAATCGCGAATTCTTGACAACTTTCAGGATTTTGTAAGCGTAATAGCCAACGCCTAAAACTTAACTCTTTAGAAGACCAATCTATTTGAGATACTTTCTCAGTTAGTCTAGCACAAGCATTTAAAAAAATTATTAATCCTTCTTCAGCATTTCTTGCTTGACGTAATTCCTCACTATAGTTACATCGAGGGTTAATAGCTTCCATCGGCGTTCCTTGACAAAGCATAAACTGGATGAGATTGCATAAAATAGATTGCCAACGTTTTGCTTTTTCTAATCCTTCTAAAGCAATTTCATTACGAATAAATGCTAACAAGTATTCGTCTATTGCTGACTTGCCAGAGACTTCAACCCAATAGATTAAAGCTTGTTTTTGATCCCACCCATCATTAAAATCATCTTGCTTTCTTTGTAATTCTTTGTCAATCTTTTTCAAGGCTCTGACTATCCGTTTGACAGTTAAAAATTCTCCAAAACTCTTATGAGTAAATTCAAAGGTTTGATCTCTATCTCTACCATGACCACTATGACGAAAGAAAAAAGTTAGAATTAAGTTAGTTGTGCCAAATTCCGCACCTTTTTTAAAATCATTTAATACCCTTTCTAACCCATTCTGTTGACAATGAGTTTCCAATTCTCCTACTGTAGTAGTACGACCATTACCATACCAGGCAACTAAAGCTATTTCTTCTAAAATACGGTAAAAGTCACTCTTCCTCACATCTTGAAGTATCAGGTGTCTGCCTGAACTATCCCATCGGCGATTATAAACAGAACTAAGCAAATCGTGATAGATAGCGTTTAAGCTTGTATCATTAGAAAACTCGATTTTTTCTGATTTTGGAATATCGGGGTTCTTGCTTCTTTCATAACTTAAAGAAATTAAATAGTTGAGTAAGGGTTGTTTAGTAATTTCTGTTAGGTTATCCAAACTCAATTCATCGGGCAGTTCAGTATAGTCTAATCCTTTTAATTCTCCATATCTGCGCCACCAATTATTGCGCCGATCTTCCTGCAAGAGATCTTGAGGGTCATTATACTTGTTTCTATTATTTTCTAAAACAAAATAAGGCAATAGATATAATATTTGTTCTTTGTTCCGTAAATTATCTTCATTGATGGAAATACTAGCAGGTCTGCCACTGATAATTACTTGCAGCCTCATTGTTTCGTAGTTTAGTTCTTTGATTTTTCTTTGAACTTCATCGATAAAACTTCGGGCTACTTTTTCTCCCATCTTGCCCTGCATCATCAATTCATCTAAACCATCAAAAATAATCAGTACTTTTTGATGAGCATAATCTTTGAAAGAGAAATTTTCGCTGAAGAATTGTTGTTCGCTAATGTAATTATCAAAAGCTTCAATCAAATCATCTTTCACTTTGAAACGATGTAAGGGAATTAAAAATAAGGGAATATTGCTTGTTTCTGCAAGTTTAGCAGCTAGTATTTTGACACAAGACGATTTTCCACTACCAGGGTCGCCACTAATAATTTTCAACCCATCATTTTTGTCATTCCTGTTAATCCAAGCTAGTAAATGTTCCTCTAACTCCACTACCGTTTTTTCATATTTTTCGGCTTCTGGCTCGTAATTACTTCTATTACTAACTTTCTTTTGATAGTAAGCTCTCAAAGGAATATAAATCTGTCTTAAACTAAAAGTCTCATCAAAGACTGGTTTATCTGTATCTTGTTGCAACCATTTTTTATAGTAGAATAGCGAATTTTCTCGTTGGGCTGCATCACTAAAGGGAGTATCGAAATAAGCTTTAATCTCCTGATAATCTTGGCTTCTTTTGTGCCATTCATCATTCAGTGCAAAAATAAAATAACTAGAGAGGCGATCGGAGATATTATCAGCTTGAGATCTGGTCAGACCATAGTATTGTACCCATTGATGAAGAGTAGTTTTGATATCAATGACATCTAATAAAGTTTCAGGATGTGTGAAAAAATTTTTACCGATAGTAATTTCCTTTTCTTCTGAAGGAAATTTTAAGTCCTCTTTTATAGACTTATTAATAGAATCATAGTTTTTGTAATCTTGATGGAAGCTGATTTGATTGTCCTCAACCAAATTTCTGATCGCTCTCGCCAAAGCTCTGTAAATTAATAACCATGATTGATGTTCTACATCTTGGTTGTTAGTCAGTGTCGCTAGACCATCAATGACATCTTTACCAACTAAACCCAAATTTCCTGTTCCAGCATCAACTATTCCCTTTGCTAACGCTTTAAATAAACCTCTAAAATCAGCGTTGATTCCTTTATTGAGATTCAAGATAGATTTACTGACCAAAATTTCGTATTGAGGCATATCCTAAAACAGTTTTATTTGAGCAAGATTAGATATCATACTAAAAACTAGACTTTACTATTTATTTTGCTATCTTTGACCAATTTACAAGCATAATATTATTCAATCTTAATAACTTTCCTATGACCTCCCCTCCTTCTCTTCCTTCTCCTGGTGACAACTATTGGATTGACAAAATTGATGATCCTTTTGCCAAAGGTTTAAGTGGTACTTTATGGGATTTAGGCAAACGATTCGTTGGAACGAGTTTTGATTACTTTCAAGACAAAAAACAAGTTACAGCAGCAGCAAAAAAGTATGCTGACAAGTATCGTAGTCGCTACGGCAGAATCAGACTCTTGGGAATGTCTGAAGATATTGATTTAGAGTCAGTTTATACGGCTGTTAAATTCTTAGATGAATTAAGCATTAGGATGCGCTTTGGTTCTCTAGATAAGATTGAAGAAGATTATCGTAATCAAGGGAAGCGTAGATTTCAAACAGGAGAATGTAAGCCCATAAAAGGCAGTGAAGTTGCTAATACCCATCAGTACCTCTATGTTTTAGGTAATCCTGGGGTGGGGAAATCTACCTTTCTCAGAAGAGTCGGTTTAGAAGCTATTAAAGGAGTAGCAGGAAAATATCAGCATTCGGTAATTCCTGTAATGTTGGAACTCAAACAGTTTAACAAAGGTGAAGTTAATTTAATTGCTGCCATTACCGAAGAACTTTCCTACTTTGGTTTTCCTAATAAAGAAACTGTTGCCACAGAGTTATTAAAGCAAGGGAAGTTATTACTACTTCTGGATGGTTTAGATGAAGTTCCTAATGACTATGTAGATGATGTACAAGATGCTATCACTAATTTATTGACTCAATTTAGTGAAAATCACTTTATTCTTTCCTGTCGCATTGCTGCCTATAAAAGTCCAATTCATAACTTTTATACTGTAGAAATAGCGGATTTTGATGAAAAACAAATTGAAAGATTTATTGGTTATTGGTTTAACAAAGAACCAGAAATAGGCAAAGACTGTTGGAAAAAACTTAGTGAACCAGAATATAAAGCCTCCAAAGAATTAGCTCAAACTCCATTACTACTAACTTTCTTATGTTTAGTATATGAAGAAAATTATGATTTTCCTAAACAAAGAAGTCAATTATATTTAGAAGCTTTAGATATTTTACTAAAGAAATGGGATACTCAAAGGAAAATTAAAAGAGATAAAATTTATAAAGATTGGAATATTAATCTTGAAAAAACTCTATTAGCTGAGATCGCTTACGATTATTTTAAGGACGATCTACTTTTCTTTCAAAAATCAGAAATTATTGAATACATTAAAGTTTTCCTGGCTGATACTGTTGATAATCCCAAATATCTGGATGGAGAATCTGTTTTAAATGCGATTACTATTCAGCAAGGTATCTTTGTCGAAAGAGCTACAAGAGTTTATTCTTTTTCCCATTTAACCCTTCAAGAATATCTCACAGCTCAACATATTAGTAGGAGAGCGAAAAAAAGTGGGGGAGATTTAAATCACAAAATTTTTGATTAGTTTCAGAGCACTTCACAATCAATCCATCCAAAACTCCTGAAATCTTTGAGGTGACATCTGAGTATAACGAACGGTATGCTGAATATTTTTGTGACCTAAATAAGCTTGAATTGCTCTAGTGTCATGACCTCGACTTGCCAAATAAAACCCACAAGCGTGTCTTAACATATGAGGATGAACGCTCAAAGATAAACCAGCCATTTTTCCAGCACGTTCGATAATTCCTCTCGCTGTTGCAGCAGCCATCACACTTCCTCGTTCCGAAACAAATAGATAATTTGAATCTGGATACTGTCTCTGTAATTGTCGCAAAGCCCTTAGTTCAACACCGCGCAAAGGATGAGTTGAACTGACACCATGCTTGAGTCGGTTGATATAAATTGTACCACCAACAAAATTAATCTGTTCCCATCTCAAAACTACTAACTCTGATACCCTCAAGCCATGACGATATGCCATTAAAATCAGAGTTGAATCTCTCAAAGGATGTCTTCCAACTTTTTTAGCAGCAGCAATCATCGCCGTCACTTCAGTCGGAAAAAGATGTTCGCGAGAACGTTTTTTCTGGTTGGGAATTTGGATCGGAGGAGCAGTGCGAGCCATGACTACCAACTTGCCCATAAATGATAGTTGGGTATAAGAATGTAGGGTACGAAAAATCAACTCCTCACACCTCTAATGATAGAGAACTTGCCCTAAATTGGTTCTTTTTGGACAAGTTTTCTCATACTGAAGCAGCTTCTTGTGACATTGATTGTCCATACCAACTATCTATGCGTTGACGTAATTCTTGGTTGAGCACCAAATTTCGGACTTGAAGCAATAAATGTGCACCTTTTTTACTCCAACGCATCTGTTGTTTTTTAACGAATCTTTTGCTGACTACTTGATTTACTGTTGATTCGACAAAAGAGGAAGCGATTCTTTCACCACAACGATAACGCTCCCCATAGTTGGGAATAAAATTAGCGTTTTTCTCAATATAAGATTGGAATTCTTCTACCTTGTTCAACAGCTTCAAAGGAGATATTTCGATGTCAATATCTTCATCAAACTCTTCGTAATCTCCGTAGCATAAATCTTCCAGAGACTCTATTTCTTGTAAAGCTTCAAAAACGTTGCCATGCCAGATATACCATTTAATACTCTCTAGTCTCTTGAGTAATTTTTCACGCAGTTTGGGCTTGATATCGGGGTCTTTAGCCATTTGCTTCATCACCGTTATTCGCATGGTGATGTGAAACCAGTCGAGTAAATGTTCGGCTTGGGGATTGAGATAAAGCTGAAGCTCTCTAACTGTATCTCCTCCATCGGAAAGAAAGGTTACTTGTTGATGAGGCTGCATTCCTTGAGACTTCAGCACTTCAAATAACCTCCGCTTGGGTTTTTGGTCGTAACTTGTCACTCCACCAAAGCATTTAGTGTCTCCTGCATCAGTAATACTTTTACCAACAATGACTTCAAACCATTCTTTTGTCTTGTTTTCTGGCGAACAAGAATGGATATAGCCCCCATCAATGCCTACAGTAATTGGTAAATCAGGTCGCGGTAGTTTGCTCCATTCCATTTCACAGCCATTGGCAAACATATATTCTTCCTCACCTAGTTCTCCTTCAACTTTTTGAGCAACTTTATGCAGATTATTCCTCACGGAAGCTGCATTAAGCTTACCTTCGAGGGGAAGAATTTCTTCGAGTAGTTTAACTGTCAATCCATAGGACATCAAAGAAGCGAATTTTGATTCTAGATAGACTCTTTCAGGTGAAGTTCGGTCTCCAAGTAGAGTAGCTAAAGGACTAAAGCTTTTTTGCTCTTGTTTTTGACAATCACAATGAAATAGCCTGGGGCTATTGAGTTTTAATGTACCGAATAGGGTGCGATAAGTTAGGGAATGGGTTCCTTTCCTCCGTAGTTGGCGATCGCAGTTGGCGCATCGAGACTGTACTTGTTGGTACTGATTTATTTGTTCTTCAACTAGAGTCTGTTGGATGTTTTTGAGCAATTGTTTGGATTCTGCCAGAGATAAGCCTAGATTTGAGGGTTGAAGGGGATTATCTCTTTGCCATTCTCCTACTGAGAAAACTTGAGAGGTATTGCCATTTTCTGACTCTATGACCAGTTGTACTTTTATTTTCATCCGATTGTGATTGTTTGATTTAGACAGTCTTTCCAGGCTTCATTCCCTGTAGCGTATTGACTCAGCCGATGATTTATTTTGGTGCAGTCTGTTTTGTCGTTAATTGTTGCCCAGTAATGAAGTTCTCTTAATTCTTCTATATGATTGCCGATTTTCTCGATGCCTTCTGAGGTTATAATCTCCGCTATTCTGGTAGCTAATTTAAATCGACTGTGTTGTTGACGAAGTGTAATGAATCCGACCACACCTCCACAGTTTTCAGGAGGGCAGCTTCCTTTGCCTGCGGTGCATATTGGTAATACTCGCTCGCTTTTATCAGGCAAAATAGCTTCTACCCTAATCTGGTGTTTCCAATTGCTAAAAAAGTCATATTCGTAGCTGAATTTTTCTCTTTCTCTGAAACTAAATTGGGATAGTTTTACTTCATGGGCATTATGGATAAACCCCCCAGTGCCAGGATAACTGATGCCGTAATGTACACCGTGAATCAGGAATTGATGTAGATGTTCTTCTTTCCACCCCATGACAATCTGGATGATGTAGTGCAGATCGGCAATGGTGCTATCACTACTCACTCTTATGCGTCGCCAAATCATGGGACTGATGCCGACTAATACTATTTTTAGCTGGTATATGACAGGAGTTGAAGTCTCTAACATTAGGTCATTTTACTACGACCTCCCCCACTTTTTTTCGCTCTCCTAGTAATGATAATAAATTAATAGAAAAGCTAGTCGCAGAACATTTAACTGATAAACGATGGAGGGAAGTATTTTTGTTGGTTGCTGGCATAAAAAATAATGCAGATCAATTACTAGAATTGATGGAAATAGCAACTATAAAATTAATCAATGGTTCTAAACTTAGAGATTTACTTAAATGGGTAGAAACTGTTACTGACCCTAATGATACTTATTTTAAATATTTAGGAAAACGCTCCTTATGTATTGGTAACGCTATCGTCAATGCTAACGCCAAGGCTAACGGCATCGAAAAATTAATTGCATACACTAACGCCATTAGTTACGCTAACACTAACGCCATTGGTCACGCCAACATTATTGATAATGCTATCACTTACGTTAATGCTAACACTAATGCTATTAGTCACGCTATTACTATCACTATAAAAAAGTTAGTTGAATACACTAACTGGTTAAAAAAATGGCAAATTTATCAAGGTATTGATTATGCCAAATTAATTGATCAATTAGAAAAATTCAAAACACAAATACCTGATAACAAAGAATCGATAGAAATAAAAAAAGCTTTTATTGATAATCTATTTAAAATTTGGTTTGCTGCTTTTAACACAACACGAGAAACCATAATTTTGTCTAAAGAAGAAATAAAAACTTTAGACCAATATCTCTACGCCAATTTATTAATGATTCAATGCAAAGATGCAGCAGTGAGAGTATCTAATAAAACTTGGAGCAAAATTGAATCAAGAATGCTGTTGCCTATTAATTTATAACGCTTTATCAATTAGGAATTAAAACTTGAGTTCTAGCGCGAGTCAAAGCCGTATAAAGAAGCTTTTGCTGACCGCTACAACCTCTCATATCTTTAGTATCCAGAAACACATAGTTAATACTATAACCCAAAAAGCATGGTCAGTGTAGGTGTTATGTTTGCAATCAAAGCTCAAAATATCTTGCTAATCAAATCAGGGAGTTGATTACAGATAGTAACCATTGCTGCTCCTTGAGGTAAAGCAGTACCAATTCCTTGTAATACTCTCATAGCTCTTTTCGCTGCTTTCTTCATTGTTCCATCTTGGGAGTTGGTTAAGGAAGATGCGATCGCTTTTATTTGTTCTAAACTTTCTTCTTTTTCTTCTTCATCTAACTCTGCTTCTAAGACGGCAGTTTGTAGTTGAGTGAGTAGTTCTTTGAGTTCTTTTTTGTCTGGTTGGCTCTCAAAATTAGGTAATTGATTAATCGTGTTCGCTACTGTACCACTGATATCACCTTGGCTAAAAGCACCAGCACCACTGGCATTGACTTGGGCTTTACCTGATATATCTAGATTTCGGCTAGAGTCAGTTTTATTACCTTCGACATAATCTCCCTGAATTTTGCGATCGCCTTCCATAAAGTCTCCTTTTTCTAAGTATTGAATAATTAATTGTTTAATATTTCCTTTAAACTCAAATGATTTATTACTATCTTGATTATCTTGAGAAATTAACTGTTTGATATCGACAGCATTATCAATTAAACTGAAAACTTGAACTTCATGATAAGGAGGTTTACGGCAGTCAATGGTTAACTTTTTATGAGCAAGTCTTTCTATAAGTTCTTTGAATTGGTAAGTATAAGGATTTTGACTATTTTTACACGCTTCGCAATTACAAGGAATTAGTTTTTGATAATTTAGTTCGTGAAAAGAATCATTAATTTTGTCCAATTCATAAGTAACTTCAGTCATTAATTTTCGGGTTAATTTACCAGCTACACGAATTCTAATTTCTCGTTTTCCATAATCTTCAATGACTTCCGCTTTGGTATTATCTTTATAAAGGATGACTCCACTTTTCCAAACATATTTTTGTTGCTCGATATACTGGTGCATGACCACAATAAAGCGACTGATAATCCCCTTGGGCATAAAATCAGGATAAGCGTAACGCAGAATTATATTATCGGATTCATCCCAGTCATAATCTGCTTGGTTGTCGCTAAGAAGTTGAGGAGCAATAAAAGTATCCTTAGTATCAGGAATCTCATAACAAAGTTGAAATTTCTTCATCAGTTCTAGTAATTCACCACGCATTGAGGAGTACTTTTCTTCATGCCAGATTTTTTTCAAGTCATTACGAGTAAAACAGCCTTGATGCTCAATAACTTGTGAATTATCTAAGACTTTATAGACCGCGTCAGTTCCCCATTCAGGTTTAAGAATAACTGTTTTATACAATAAGGAATCTTCTTCCTCCTGGAAGTGAAGACAAACTCCCAAATCGTGAAGGTATCCACTTAACTGTAATTTATCTTCCAGCCGACTAAATCCATTGGCTTCACAGATATCTAAATACTCTTGGAGATATATATAGTTGCGACTATCCTTTTTTAAGGATTCTTTTACTTTGACCCAAGTTTTAGGTAATGCTTGTCCAATGTGAGGTAGTTTGCCAATGTAATGTTTAATATCAGTCAGAATTTCCTCTAAGCCTCTATTCGTAGCTAGGTTAGTGACTAAAGTATTTTGCAGATTTTTAAATTGTTTCCGCAAAGCTCGTTCATTAATTTCTTTCTTGCGGTCGCCCTTTTCATTCTTAATAATAATTAGCGGACTGTTGTTACTAAGAAGTTCTACTACATTCAGCCAATAATAAAAGTCTGTATCTTCTTTGCGGGTCTCAGCAACTAAAGCATAAAGAGAACGCTTGGTTAGAAAGAATTGATGAGTAGCATGATATATTTCCTGTCCTCCAAAGTCCCAGATATTGACTTTAAATTCTTGTTCTTTTTTTTCTTTATCTAAAAAAGTAAAACTCCATTTAGTTATGTCAATGCCTTCAGTAGATTTTTCATTGCTATCTAATTGATAATTTGAGTTCTCGATCTTTTTAGCCAGAGTAGTTTTACCAGCATCTCCTTCCCCAACAATTAATAACTTAGCTTCATAAATATAGTCTTTTCCTTTTTCTCTGATTTGGCGAAAATATTCTTTAATAGATTTCATCCCTTGATTGACAACTTCTATAGGTGGTATTTCCAAAGGATTATCACTTAAATATAGCTCGGTTAAATCAGAAAACTTAATAATCGAAGCAGGTAGAGCAGATATTTGATTATAACTCAAATCTAGTTTTGTTAAATTAGAAAGCTCAGTAATCGAAGTAGGTAGAGCAGATATTTGATTATAACTCAAATCTAGCTTTGTCAAGTTAGAAAGCTTACTAATTAAAGTAGGTATAATAAATAATTTATTCTTGTTTAAATATAGTTTAGTCAAATTAGAAAGTTGAAAAAAAGAATTTGGTAAATTATTTATTTGATTTCCACTTAAGTCTAATTCTGTTAAATTATAAAGATTGCAGAAAAAATCAGGAAGATGTGATATTTGATTATTACTTAAATATAACTTGCTTAACTTAGATAGATTACTTATACAAATAGGCAGATTTGATATCTGATTTTTACTCAGCTCTAATTCTGTTAATTCAGATAAATTAGCTATAGCAATAGGTAAGTTAGATATTTCGTTTCTGCTCAAATATAGTTCGGTTAAACTAAAAAGCTGAGAAAAAGAATCAGGTAAATTAGATATTTGATTATCACTTAAATATAACCTTTTTAAACTAGAAAGCTGAAAAAAAGAATCAGGCAAGTTAGATATTTGATTGGCAACCAAATATAACTTTTTTAGATTAGAAAGCTGAGAAAAAGAATTTGGTAAATCAGTTATTTTATTATAACTCAAGTCTAGTTTATTTAATTTAGGTAACGCGGAGAAAAAATCAGGCAAATAAGAAATTTTATTACCACTTAAATACAACTCATTTAAATTATAAAGTTCAGGAAAAGAATCAGGTATTTTATGTATTTTATTCCAGCTTAAATTTAAGACTTTTAAATGAGTTAATTTAAAAACTGAATCAGGAATTTGATTTAACTCTCCATCTCTTAAATCAAGTTTTTCAAGCTGTTGCTCTCTAGCTTCTCTAATCCTGTCTTGAAAATGTTTGGGAATAGTATCTTGACTCATAGCTAGTTCCTGGTGTCCCTCAAAAAAGATTTTGCTAGAAGCATGAGTTTATTTTATAGTCAAATCACAAATAATCTAAATGGTTAATTTATTATCTGTTGTGCCTAGCTTGTTGTGCCTAACTATTACCGACCCCCATAAACAGAAAGAGTTTGGTAGGCATGATGAACCTGTCGGAAAGCTTCCGCCGACCCTCCAGCATCAGGATGAACCTGTAATGCCATTCTACGATAAGCACTTTTCAGTTCTTTCATCGTAAAGGGCAAAGTTAAACCCAAAAGCTGAAGATAGGCTTGATGGGCAAAAGTAGAAGCAGTTGAACGATGCTGACGCTGACGTGAATCACTTGTTTTCTGTTCTTGATATTTCCGACGTTCTTTATATTGTTTATGTTCTTTATATTCTTGTTGTTTCTCCTGTTGTTCAGAAACACCCCAACGTTGTTCAAAGTATGAAAGCCATTCAAGTTTATATTTTTTGATAGTGGCAGAAACACTTCCAGGTTCGGCATATCCATGAACTTCTCGAATTTTATGAAATGCCCATCCATCTGAGTAATCAAAAACAACAGATAACCAACAAATTTCTAACTTTGACGGAATACATTCTTCAATTAATTTATACCAAATCCAACCAATTTTATATCCTCTTTCTCGCTGCTTTTCAAGATATTCACCAAAAACGGAGAGAAACTCTGGACGAATACCATCACAACCTTGTCCTGAATTTTGATAATTATAGGAATAACTTTTTGACTGCGTTTTCTTTTGACTTTTTTTCTTTTTATTACTAGAAGATTTTTGCTTCTTAGCAGATTTCTTTTTACTACTTTGTCTCTCTGATGTTCGTGATTTAGAATCGGGAGGCGAATAAACTTTGGCTTGAGCTATAAAATCAAGGAGCGAATTACTGGTTAGCCACAGTCCTTTACCTTTTATTCTCCATTTCCCAGTTTGTGGAGAATAATAAAAATATCTCCCTTCAATTAGACAAAAATACAACCAATCTTGTAACTCAAAATAAATTCCTAAACTCCGAAAAATCGATTCAATTTCGACCCAATTTTTGTGCATGATAGTATAGTGGCTTTAAGGCTGTTGGGTAATAGCTGATGTTTTCTTATTGTTGATCTTAAGGATTTTTATTGGTTTTTCAACTTTTCTTAGCAATCAGTCACAAATTCACCAATCCACTCCCGAACTACCATCATTCTTCGCCTCAAATCGAGCCTGGCTTAACTCCCAATACAGTTGTTTTTAAATATTCTTGGATAAACCATAAAAGAAGTCTTGTTTCTGAACCTGAATCTGTTCTTTGGATACTCTCAATTCGGAATTAAAACTTGAGTTCTAAGGCAAGTTAAAACTGTATCAAAATACTACTCCCATTTTTGACAATCAACTGACTCTTTAGGATCTGAATCTTTGTCTTTTTTAAGTTGTTCTATGTACTCTTTATTGGCTTTTTCGTCAATTATCCATTCTCCCTTTTCCTCATCCCAATAACCTTTGTAAATAGCTTTTTCCCAATTACAAGCTAATTTAATATCAGATGAATCAAATCGTTTGGCATCAATCAGATAGGTATTTGTGAAATTAGCTTGACCAAAGTAGCTGTTACCAAAGTCAGCTCTACTTAGATCCGCACCACTGAGGTCAGCATTCCCGAAAACAGTACCCCAAAAATTGGCATTGCTTAGATTAGCTTTAGTAAAGCTAGTATCATCGAGCGTAGCTCTGGTAAAATCAGCACCATAAAGGTTAGCATTACTCAAATTAGCACCACTGAAATCAGTACCATAAAGGTCAGCACCAGTAAATTTAGCATTACTTAGATCGGCACCAGTAAAATCAGCAAAATGGAAGAAGCGACCAGTGAAATTTGCATCTTTGAGATTTGCATCACTGAGGTCAACATGGATAAGATAGGGACGAACGATAACATATCCGCAAATAGCTATCCCAACTAAAAGAATGCCTAAAAATATGCCGCAAGATTTTATCAATGTCTAAATCCAGAATATGAAAAAGTATTCTTCTTGGTTTTAATTAGTTGCATAAAAAGAAAGTGTTTCATTGACTAAAACAAAAAGTATTTTTTTACGCTGGCAGTCCAATTATCTAGATCGCTATGCTTATACCATTCTTGATAACAATCTAACATTGTTATTTCTTCTTGATTTAAGAGTAATTTTTGCATTGATTTTAAAACAAGATTTTTTTGAGTGACACTCAATTTTAAATCAAAAATATTTTCCATAGTTTCGATAACAAACTCCAAACTTTTAACATCTTCTGATAAGCCTGAACCGTCTAATAATGAAAAAGATGTGCTGGTATCTTCTTATTCAGGGTAAAATACTTTTTGATAAATATTAATTGTATTATTTTTATAATCAAATAAATATATATATATACTTGTCATTCTTAATTTTTCTGGTTAAATTAGTAATTATACATACACTTCGTTCTTTTTTTTAAGCTTGTATCTATATGAATAGCAGCAAAACAAAAATTGTTGACAATATTTTTTTAGATGTTAATACAGAAACTATAGAAATTGAAATTAACAAACAATGTTATTCTCAACTTAATTGGCGAGAAGCAATTAAATCAATTAGTAATCAATTTGCTCCTCATGTAAGAAATAAAAATCGATTTGGAAAAGATGGAACTATTTTTAGTTATAGTTATCGAGGATACTGGAAAGAAAATGATTTTCGTCGTAATTTAGTAATGTTAATTGCTTTTATTCATATTAGAATTTTGGACAAAAAAGAATTAGATGGTCTTTCATATCAAAAGTGGATTAATTTAAAAGACGAAAGTAGTGACTCTAATTATAAATTAGCAGGGGAATTAACTGAATTAATAAAAAGTATTATCAAGTAAAACTGCCGATCAAAATCACGAATTATCATCGTTATTCGCGGAAACCCTAGCGTGGCTCAATTCCCAATAAAGTTGTTTTCTAATACTCTCCGATAAACCATAAGACAAGTCTTATTTCTCAACCTCAAGCTATACTTCCGATAAATGCTTTCACACAGATTCAGGAATAATCTCAGTTACAAATCGTTTTGCTGTTTCTTGGGCTATGTCTTTACCTAAAGCTTTAATCTTGGACTCTTGTTGAGTAATATTCAAATCTTTAGTTTAATAATGCTAATATTAATTATTATAGTATTTTTCCTGAAAAATACTATTTATTTTTAAAAGAATAATCTTAACATTTATATACAAAAATATTAGCGCGATCGCCTATAATTTATTTTATAATTATTTTCATAAGAGCGCAACAGAATTACCATTAAATTAATCATGAATAATACTTCAAAGAAAGTAGATTTTGATACAGAATTTAAAACTAGCAAATTCCCAGATTTTAAAGCCTTAGTATTGGGTTTCAAAGAAATCTCAGTAGAAATTCAAAAGCTTAATGCTCGTAAGAATAGTCCTTGCGGTATCTATGGCTTCTATCAGTTACTCAAGAAAGTAACTAAACCTATTT